>ERZ795056.6411-NODE-6411-length-11478-cov-4.960168_pt1 | contig 11478 bp, 13 predicted proteins | sample MGYA00375140_ERZ795056 | MGnify/ENA primary metagenome ERZ795056 (study PRJEB30185, sample SAMN05720227) | activated sludge metagenome | isolation source: Anaerobic digester | place: USA | collected 2015-03-09 ...
TAATCAGAATAACCTCCATCACAAAGCGAAGGGTTATTAATCGTTCCAAAAGCAACATTTGTAATCCAGTTTACTGAGCAATCTGATAAAGTAGCGCAGTAAGAAGGTGGAATTGAAGCATATACTATAATATCGTCAAGTTGAATACCATAGCCATAACCTGAAAAACCTTCAAATGCAAGATAGAATGTATTGCTCACTTCAGGAAGAATAATTGTTTCTTCTGTCCAGTCCGGAATATCATTAATATATTCCTCTAAAAGTATCCAGGGACCAACATCCGAAAGACGATAATAAATTCTTAACTCATCCTGGTCACCACCCCAATCAGCTTGAGTATGCCAAAAATTCAGTGTAGGATTATTTGTATATTCTCCAAAATTTATGGCAGTTGTTATTAATTTTGTTGTATAGCCCTCATAACTTGCCGGGTAAAATCTTGCCTTATTGGTTCCACTATGAACTGTAGAAGGAGTTCCAACCCCAGCAACAGGAAAAGTCCAATCTACTGTCCCGGATACATATTCCTGAGACCAACCATTTGGAAGTGTTCCATCATCGAAACCTTCATATAACATTAACTCCTCTTGTGCCTTCAAGGAGTTAAATGAAAAAAACAAAGCAAATAATATTGCTATGGGTAAATATTTTAGCAACTTATTGCGTTTAAAATAGCAATAATACATAATCCCTCCATTTTGAGAAAAACATTAGTTATTTATTTATATAAACTATTTAATTATTCATATTATACCTTTTTAAAATAGTAAAATAATCTAAAAAAATTAAAAAATCAAAAAAATATTGATTTTTATGCAATTATTTTTACATAAAATTAAACTTTTTAAAAAAAAATTAATTCTTTTTTGAACTTTTTCAATTTTTAAATCCAATATGATTATCTCATATATTGCAATAATACTCTATTTTATAATTTGTTACGTAATTATTTTACTTTTTTCGTTTTTTTTAATTTCATAATATAATCATTTTATTTCTTTATAACAAATTTAGAGAATATTATCAATTTTTATAATATTTTTTTAAAAAAGTATTAATTGTTTAACTCACCTTACGCATTCCCCTCTTGAGAGGGGATTAAAGGGGTGTGTTCTTTTTTCTTTATTTAAAATGTACTTTCTGAATAAAAGAAAAAAATATGCTAATAATAGTTTATCTCCTTGATATTGCTTCAGATGTAACAAATAATAAAGAACACACCCCTTTGTCCCCTCTCAAGAGGGGAATTAGAAAGGTGGTAAAAACAAAAGAACGTATCAGCCATGGGGACATGGGGAAGTGTATTTTTGAATTTTTAAACACTTAAACTCTCTTTTAATTTTTTTCTTATATTACATACACTTAATCAATAACCTGGAAAGTTGAACAAATAACCCAATTAACCATTAAGTTAAATTTTTCATTTTAAAGCATAATCAGATTTTTTTGCTTTATTCCCATTTTCGTCATAAAGGCAATAAGAGAAATCTTTATTAATAGCATAAGCTCCCGTTTCACCATTTTTGTTTAATGCAATAAAACCTACCTGAAATTCTTTAAAATCTTTGTTCTTCTTAATCAATCTTTCAATAGCAAGCTGACAGGCATCTTGAGGAGAATTTCCCTGCCTCATAAATTCGACCACAAGGAAAGAGCCGGCTACTTTAATAACAGCTTCACCTTTACCGGTTGCGGCAGCAGCACCAACTTCATTATCAACATAAAGCCCGGCACCGATAATAGGTGAATCGCCCACGCGACCAGCAAATTTAAAGCTTAGACCACTTGTAGTGCAGGCGCCGGATAAATTTCCAAAATTATCCAAAGCCAACATTCCAATCGTATCGTGATTATCTTTATCTTGTAAAAATGGCTTATACTTATTTTCCTTTAGCCATTTTTTCCATTTTATTTTACTCTCATTGGTAAGAAGATTCTCCTTTTTAAAACCATTTTCCAGAGCAAATCTTAAAGCACCGTCACCAACAAGTAGAATATGAGGAGTTTTTTCCATTACAAGCCGGGCAACAGAAATAGGATGTTTAATATTTTGCAGATAGGCAACAGCACCGCAATTAGCATTTTCGTCCATAATGCAGGCATCAAGAGTAACGTTTCCGTCTCTATCGGGCAAACCGCCGTAACCAACAGTTTGATTTTTTGGGTCAGCTTCAGCAACTTTTACTCCTTTTTCAACTGCATCTAATGCCCGACCAGCTTTATTTAATACAGCCCAAGCTGCTTCATTTGAAGGTAAATTTATATCCCATGTAGAAATAACTATCGGCTTCTTCACTTTTTTATTTTCTGTAAAATTATTCTTAGCTTCCAAAAATTTTGAAGAAGCGGAGAAGAAAAAAGGTGCTAATCCTAATTTAGCGAGAAAACTTCGGCGTGTATTCATAATTATCTCCTTCAATATTTTTTTTCTTTGGAATTTTTATTGTGAACGATGTGCCATAAAGCAACTGGCTTTTTACATCAATTTTTCCTTTATGGACATCAATAATCCATTTAACAATTGAAAGCCCTAAGCCAGCTCCACGGGTTTCGTGTGAGCGTGCTTTATCAACCCTGTAGAATCTGTCGAAAATATAAGGTAGCTGGTTTTTAGGAATACCTATTCCAGTGTCGCTAACTTTTAAAATAGCATATTTCTCATCTTCAGTCAGTTCAATAGAAATTTTGCCGTGTTCGTTTGTGTATTTAATTGCGTTATCTACTATATTTAAAATTGCCTGGTGCATACGTGCAGAATCGAAATTAGCTATAACTGTTGCAGGTATTTTCTTTTCAACCCAAATACTCTTTTGTTCAGCAAGTATTTCAGCATCTTCAGAAATATCAGCAATTAGCTTTGAAATGTTTTGTTCCTGGAACGCCATTTTCACCTGACCGGCATCAGCTCGAGAGAGTTCCAATAGTGTTTCAACTACATTTGAAAGCCGTTCTGCTTCTTCAAGGGCGCTTGCTAAAATGATTTGGTATTGCTCAGGTTTCTTCTGGGATTGCAAAGCAATTTCAATTTCACCACGAAGAATAGTAAGTGGCGTTTTGAGTTCGTGTGATGCATCTGAAGTGAATTGCCTAATTTGATTAAAAGAACCTTCAAGTCGCTCAATCATTTTGTTTAATGTGTTAGTTAAATGACCAACTTCATCGTTTGTAAGCGGCTCTGGAAGACGGCGACTTAAATTGCTTGCTGTGATTTCCTCAGCATTTACTGCTATTTCGTCAATCGCCCTTAAAGATAGCTTTGAAAGAATTAATCCACCAATAGTTGATATAATTAATATAATTGGGAAGGCGTAAATCAAAATGGAAAATAACCCGTTTAGCGTATTTTCGATGTCTTCTATTGAATAACCAACTGAAATAACTGCCTGATTAGTGTTTTTTACAAATAATCTGACTTTTTGATTATCAATATAAATATTATCAAAACTGCCCTCAAGATGTTCCTGAAAAACTGTCTTTACATATTGAATAACTGAGTCCGGAATTTCCTTGCTTTCTTCAAGTTGAATTTCAGATTTTGGAAGGAAAGGAAGTGTATTGCTTTTTAAATTTTTTGTTTTCCATACAACTTGTAGATTGGTATCTGCAATTTGAATATAATAATTTTTTGTATTTAAAAGAATATGTTCGTAAACGGCAGTAAGAACGGGATTATTTTCATCGAACAAACCGATTTGAACATCAAATTCCTTCGATTGAGGGCGCAAAGGACCGACAAATTCACGTTTTCCACTTTCACGGAAAACAGCAAACTTATCTTTTTTGTTAGCTTTTTTAGTTTTTTGTGGTTTTTCTTTTTGTTTATCTACATCATCTTGACTTTGTCTTAAAATAAAATTTAAAGATTCAGCTACTTTTTTTAAAGAACTATCCAAACTCTGATTCAATTCGTTTGAAACAGAAAAGTAGGTAAACAAGCCAAATGCCGAAAGAGATATTCCTACAATCAAGCTGTACCAAAATGCTAATCTAACTTTTAAAGATATTTTCAAATTTTTAATAAAAAAATTGTTAATTTACTTTTTTCAAATATATTATTTTTGTAGTTAATTTTATTATATTTATATGAAAATATTAAGAGAAAAAAATCAAACGGCATTAATTGTTATTTTTGTTCTTTTTTCGCTGATTAGAATATTAGGTGATGTTTTTTTTATTGGTATTTTATCTTTACCCGAAACAATAGAATATCTATGGAAAACTCTAACAGCAACTGCAATAATTGCTTCTTTTGCTTATTATATTTCTTTCCAGATACTTCATCAACAAACGCATGAAAGCGAAGAGTCTGTAAAGGATTTTTTTAAAGACCAAACCCGCTGGATGATTTTATCCTTAATTTTTTTAATTACACTTGCCATTATTCCCATTTTTGCAGGCGATAGCTCTGCATTTACACACGGATTTATTTCCTACATTCCTATAATTATTTTAGTTCCGGGCATTTTTACTAAATATTTCCTAATAAAATGGTTATTAATTAGAAGATATAAAACTACAAAGAAATATATTAAAGTTTTATTAACAATTTTATTCTTAGCTGTATTTTTAACCCATTTATCCGGCATTTTTGATTCATATTCATTAAAAAGTGTTGCACAGTCATTTTTATTTGTTTCTATTGTAATAGCATTTTTAGCAACCAAGCGTAATTCATGGCTTGTTATACTTCCCAAAAGAGAAAAAATGCAATTGCTATGGCAGTCATTATTTGGTATTGTAAGTTCAATTATATTTGCAACATTTTTTCTTAATGATGAAAATGCTTTTAATTATGTGATGAATGATTTTGCTTATGGCTCCAATGCCGTTGCTGTTGCTCCATATTTCTTTGCATTCGGATATTTTTTGAGAATGTTTTTTGCAACATTAATGTCTCTTCCAACCTCTCAGGTTCTTGAACTTCAAAACTACGAAATCCGTTCATTATCGTATATAAACAGCATAGTTGCCAACTCGGTTGATATTGATAAACTGCTATCTACCGTTTTGGAATCTGCTCAGCACTCCAGCGAAGCTACATGTTCCTGGATTCAGCTTTATCCAAATAAATATAATGATGAAATAATATTTACAAAAAATGTTTCCAAAGATGCTATAAATCAAATATATAAGCAAGGCACTTTAAAAGAATATTTCAGAAATTTAAATAAATCTGTTTTAATCCCCTCAATTCCATCAGGAGCAAAAGATTTTAATAATGATTTGTTATACATATTTTTTGGTAAATCGCTGATTGCAGTTCCATTAAAAACAAACGACGAAAAAATTGGTATGTTATTTGTGTTGCATATTGACGAGTATAGATTCGAACTGAACAAAGTATATATACTCGAAGCATTTTGCAATCAGGTTAGTATAGCATTAGTCAACGCTGGACTTTTGCATGATTCTTTGGAAAAAGAGCGATACAGAAAAGAATTGCTACTCGCAAAAGAGATGGAAGAAAAGCTGCTTCCGCAGAAATTGCCTAAATTTAAAAATTATTCAATTTCTGCTTTTTCATTACCTGCAATAGTAGTTGGTGGAGATTATTACGACATAGTTATTTTGAAAAATAATAAGCCGTGTATTTTAATTGGTGATGTGTCTGGCAAAGGAATGAGTGCTGCCTTTTATATGGCACTTTTAAAAGGAGTTGTGCTTGCGGTGGCTTCAGAATCTTCAGGAGCATCCGATATATTAAGAAGAATAAATGCAACGCTTTTTGGAGCAATGGAAAAGCATACTTACATTACTCTCGCTGCATTAGTTCTGGAAAATGCACAGGGTGATGTTACATATTCGAGAGCTGGACATATTCCAGCGCTATTAAAAATAAATAATGAAATTGTTACTGCTACTCCAAAAGGGCTTGGAGTTGGCTTGGCTCAAAAAAATACATTTGATTTGATTTTGGAAGAGCAACGCTTTAAGTTGAACAATAATGATGCCTGCGTGCTTTTTACTGATGGTTTAACTGAATTAACTAATGTTCAGAATGAAGATTTCGGTTACGAACATCTGAAACAAATTTTAAATTCAAGTGTATTAACTAATAGTGAAGTTTTGATTGAGGAAATAAAGGAAGAAATTCATAAGTTTAGCAGTAATGAAGCAGAACATGATGATTTAACGATGATAACAATTATTTTTAATGATTAAAGAAATTGAAATTTTTATTATATTTGAATAAAAATTTTATAGAAAATAAATAGGTTAATAAAATGATAGAGCAAAATAATAAGTTTTCAGTAAGCAGCATAGAAAAGCAAGGTGTAAATTGTCTGTATCTAAGTGGTTATCTTGATGCACATACCGCTCCAGATCTTGAATCTGCTATTGAACACATAATTAAACAAGGAAAAAGTAAGATTCTGGTAAATTTTCGTGATTTGGATTATATTAGCAGTGCCGGACTTGGAGTTTTTATGGCTTTTATCGAAGAAGTCCGTGAAAAAGGCGGCGATATTAAATTAGCTGATATGAAACCAAAAGTTTTTTCTGTGTTTGATTTGCTCGGTTTCCCTTTACTTTTTGACGTTGAAAAAGAAGAATTTAGCGCCATAATGAAATTTACTAACTAATACAATGAACTTTAACAACAATACATATCAAACGGAAGCACGCTTCAAATGTGACTCAAACGAATTGGTGAATATAAGGGAATTTGTCATTTCACAGGCACTTTACATTGGACTAAATGAAGATGAAGCTTTTAAAGTCTCTCTTGCCGTTGATGAAGCTTGCTCTAATTTAGTTAAACACGGAAAAAAACGCACTTCTATTGAAAATAACTGTTACATTTATCTTGATGTTTATTCCAACCAAAACCAATTTATTGTAGAAATTCACGACAAATCCGAATCATTTAATCCAAACTCTGTTCCTTCGCCCGATATGCAGGAATATTTCAAGCAGTTCAAACATGGTGGACTTGGTATCCACATTATGCGTTCTCTTATTGATGACATTTCTTATATTCCTGCTACTAACGAAAATGCCTACAATACCCTTCAATTAAAAAAAGCAATCATAAAATAGCAATTATTAATTGTTAATTGTTAATTGTTAATTGTTAATTATTCGGCTTTCAGCTATTGGTTTATAGTTTATAGTTTATGGTTATTAGTTTATGGTTATTAGTCAATAGTATTTTTTCCTTTACGAATGACGAATAACAAATAACCTAATAACCTAATAACCTAATAACCTAATAACCTAATAACCTAATAACTAATGGCCGAAAGCCGATTGCTGACTGCCAACAGCCAACTGCTCACTCTGATACTCTTCTTCTGTTTAGTTCAGGAAAAATTTGAGCTTCAATGAAATTTGCTTTTCCAGATGGGATTTCCATTTCAAAAAAAACATAAGCAATACGGGGGTCATCAGTTGCCATTTGATATTTAAAGGGAGATTGAAGAGTGAAACGTTTGTAAGCAATATCTTTTTTTAAACCGACAACTGAATCGTAAGGACCGGTCATACCCGCATCAGTAATAAATGCAGTTCCTTTTTGCATAATTTGGGCATCAGCCGTTTGAATGTGAGTATGAGTGCCAATTACAGCGCTCACTCTTCCATCAAGGTAATTTGCAAGTGTAATTTTTTCGGCAGTAGTTTCTGCGTGAATATCCACAATAATATAGCTTGTCTTGGGAGCAATTATGCTTAAAGCATAGTCAGCAGCTTTAAAAGGACAGTCTATCGTTTGCATATAAGTTCTGCCTTGCAGGTTCAAGACTGCTATTTGAGGAAGTTGTTCATTTTCAAAAAAAAGGAATCCCTTGCCAATGTTTCCAGGAGGATAATTGAAAGGTCTTATCAAATTTGGGCAGGTGCTTAAAAGATTTTTTCCTTTCCAGTTTTCCCAAATATGATTTCCGCTTGTTAAAACGTTTATACCAAGAGAAAAAAGCAAATTTGCTTCTATTTCAGTAATTCCTTTGCCTTCGCAGGCATTTTCACCGTTAGCCAAGATGAAATCCGGCTGATACCTTTCAATTAATATTGGTAAATACTGCTTAACAGCATCAATTCCAACGGCTCCAACGACATCACCAATAAATAAAGTTTTAATAATATTGTTCAATTCTTTTCCGATTCAATTACTGAGTAAATTCTGGATTCTTATTTTTCTGCTGTGATTCATTTAAAAGGTTCAACTTGTAATTTTCAACTTTCTTACGAAGAGCTTCGTCAGATGACCCAAGTATTTGCATAGCAAGGATACCGGCATTTCGACCGGCACCGATAGCAACTGTTGCAACCGGAACTCCCGGAGGCATTTGAACTATTGATAAAAGCGAATCCAATCCACTTAATGCTTTGGATTTTATAGGAACTCCAATAACAGGCAATGGAGTACAAGCTGCAATCATTCCGGGAAGATGAGCGGCACCACCGGCGCCGGCTATTACTACTTTGAAACCACGAAGATGAGCATTTTTTCCATATTCAATCATTTGAATTGGAGTGCGATGTGCAGAAACTACTTTCATTTCATAAGCAACTTCAAATTCTTGACAAATTGCAGCCGCTTCACGCATTGTCGGCAAATCTGAGTCGCTGCCCATTATTATTGCTACTTTTGGTTCTTTCATATTTTTCAAATATTTATCTTTTTAATCGTCATAAATTACAAATTTATGTATTTTATTTATAATAAGGAAAGAATTATGGAAGTAAATTTAAAATTAAATAAAAAAATGGGGATTTCCGGGATAAATGATTTGGGCTTAGAAACAATGTTTGATACACACATTCCTGAAGGTGGAGAGAATTTGGCTCCTACTCCAATGGAAATTATGCTTGAATCATTGGGAGCTTGCTCTATGATGGATATTGCGGCTATTATCAGAAAAAAAAGAAAGCAAATCACAAATCTCGAAGCTAATATAATTGCAGAAAGAGCAGAGCAACACCCAAAAGTTTTTACTAAAGTATATGTTAAATATAGATTAACAAGCCCTGATGCTGAAATTAAAGATTTAGAACGGGCAGTTGAACTATCTCAAACAACTTACTGCAGCGTTTCAGCTATGTTCCAACGCTCGGGATGCGAGGTTAAATGGGATTGCGAGTTAATTAATGGATAATTATTAATTGTTAATTGTTAATTGTTAATTGTTAATTGATTATTGAGTTATTAATGACATTGCTACTTTAATTTACAAGACAATGCGAATGGATAAAAGTCAGATGTCCTACATTTTCAAAATGTAGGACATCTTTATTCTTCGAAGTCAGAATAAATTTAGGAGTTCAGGAAAATGACAACTTTTCTTGTCATTTTGGCGTATGCCAAAATCTATCTGGGGAAAGCAAGTGAGCTTGCTCACTTGTAGCATTTGGGCAAGCCCAAATGTATTCGGCTTTCAGTCATGCTATCAACTTGTTGATAGTATGACTGAAAAAACAATGTTTCTGAATCTCAAGTTCCGTGTTAACAAGTAGTTGTGTCATTCCTCAATTCGTTTACCAATGACATCGCTACTTTTATCCCACAAAACTTTACGAAAGTTAAGAAACCTTCACAAAGTAATAAGATAAATACTTTTGTAAAGTTTCTTAACTTTGCAAAAGTTTATACTTCTTTCATCACCTTTTAAATAAAGCACTTGCTTAATAAGTGGGTTCAGAATGAAAATATATATAAATCCCATTTGTTAAAAGTAATAATATTAAAATTTATTAATGAAAATTTGGAAAACAAAAAGTGGTTATGAAATATATCAACTTCTCTCTGGAAGAAGTAATGTTTTTTTTTTAAAAGCAAAAGGAATCAATATTTTAATAGATACAAGCACGAAAAGATATTGGAAAAAGCTTAACGTAAAATTGCTTAGATTGGAAATTAGTAAAATTGATTTTTTGATATTAACACATTCGCACCATGACCACGCTTCAAATGCTAACAGAATAAAGCAGTATTTTGGAGCTAAAGTTATAATTCATACTGAAGAAGCAACTTATTTGGAAAATGGCAAAAATCCCTTGATTAAAGGAACTAATTTTATTACAAAACTAATTGTCAGTTTTGGAAAATCACTTTTTTCTAAAATGAAATATGAGCGATGCAAACCGGATATTTTGGTTGAACAGCAATATGACTTTGAGAAAAAAGGGTTAAAGGCAAAAATAATCCATACTCCCGGTCATTCGGTTGGTTCAGTTAGCTTAATCGTTGATAATGAAATTGCTATTGTCGGCGACACGCTCTTTGGTGTTTTTAAAAATTCTGTTCTACCTCCTTATACAAGCGATAATATTGAAATGTTAAGAAGTTGGAAAAAGCTATACGAAACAGGTTGCAATTATTTCCTTTCCGGGCATGGAAAAGAAAAAAGTAGAAAAGACTTAGAAAATAGCATTAAAAAATATTCTGCAATTTTAAACTTAGAAATAAATGAAAATTAAGATTAACTCCACTTCAAGCGTAGAGTTCATCTTTGTTTTTTCATTCCTATCTTCAACTAAAGAAGAAAATTGGACGAAAAATCTTTGTCGAATTACTAATCAATTTAATTATTTACTTTCTAAAAACAATGTATCAGGACATAAATCCTGTCCTGTTTTCCACTTTATTGAACCAAGAAATGGTTTTACAAATCTGAATTTATTGTAATCTCTTAACTCTTGAAAAATACCAGTTTCAAGATATGGTTTTACATCGAATATACGCACTTCTTCGTTTGTAAATTTAATTTCTAATGTAAAATCAGAATGTGGAACAACATCTTTTACTCTTGGATTCATAAGTACCTCCTATTTTAATGGTTCAATTTGAAAAACAGAATTACCTTTTGACGCGAGTTCCCAATTTGCCATTAATTCGTCTTTGTGAATTTCAATCCAAGCAATTACTAATTTTAATTTATTTGCTGGTATTGACCCTTCGAGTATATTAGCATCTGGAATAGAAATGACAATTTCATTTTCCTGATATTTTACATGGATATGTGGAAATTTATGTTGTTTATTGTCTAAATAATACATTGACACAATAATACCATAAAACATTGAAAGTATTGCCATAAACATTACCTGTTATGTTAATTTACATAATGTAAAATAACAAAATAAACATAAAAATACAAGAAAGAATTTTTTCTTTTTTCTCAAGTGCAACTTGGAAAGAGTGCATAAAAACAAAGATGAACTCCACTTCAAGCGTGGAGTTCATCTTTGATTTTATACACACCACATTTCTATAAATACCTATATAACAATAATATATGAGATGTTAAATATTCCTGTTGAGGAATATTTAAAAATATTATTAAAAAAAATAAAAAAAATGCTTGACTTTTGTGTTTTTATTTTGTAAGTTGTAATTATCGGAAGAAGAGAAAAGATTGACGAAAAATTGAGGTGCAAGAAAGAAACCCAAAACGGGATTTAAATAAACTTTAATTAATTAATTTTAGGTAAATTTATGAATTGTTCAAATGGTAGTTTTCTTGTAAAAGAAAAAGT
>ERZ795056.6415-NODE-6415-length-11476-cov-4.826197_pt1 | contig 11476 bp, 9 predicted proteins | sample MGYA00375140_ERZ795056 | MGnify/ENA primary metagenome ERZ795056 (study PRJEB30185, sample SAMN05720227) | activated sludge metagenome | isolation source: Anaerobic digester | place: USA | collected 2015-03-09 ...
GGAGGCTCCCGACGACCGCCTGCGCATGAAGGAGGTCTCTCTCCATCTGGCTGTTCTTGCTTCTGAGCGTCTCTTCGCTGATACGGAGCGCCTCTTCGGCCTTTTTACGCTCCGTGATGTCCTCCTTGATTGCGATATAGTGTGTTATCTCGCCTTTCGCGTTCATAATGGGTGATATCGATGCGGACTCCCAGTAGGATTCACCGTTCTTTTTTATGTTATGGAACTCTCCCCGCCAATCCCTGCCAGAGCTTATTTCAACCCACATGTCCCGGTAAAATTCATCCGGTTGTTCACCCGACTTCAGTATCCTCGGGTTCTGGCCCCGCGCCTCGGCAAGCGTGTAACCGGTAAGACTGGTGAATTTCGGGTTGACGTATTCGATAGTGCCCTTCCGATCGGTTATGACGACGGTGGAGGGGCTCTGTTCGACGGCAATCGTGAACATGCGGATTTTCTCCTCCGCTTCAGCCAGAGCGGCGTTGTTCCTGCCGATTATACCGTGGGTATAATCGGCAGGAACAACGCCGATTATACCCACGGTATGAGCAGCGCCGGAATGCCCCCCGCGGTAGCGCACAGTCCGGTATCCCGGTTCCGGTCCGTCATTTTTCATGACCGCCACCTCGCAGCGGACCGGCCTGTCGTGACCGTCGCCCGAACAGCGCTCCGCCCGGCCCCGATCCTCCGGAGAAATAATAGCGGAATAATGGCTGCCGAGCACTGCATCCGTGCCCAGGCCGGTAATTCGCTCGAAAGCAGGGCTGGCATAGATAAACCTGTCCTCGCTGTCGAGAACGTACACACCCATATCAATCTCATCGAAGAGGGAAACGTAGAGCGCATCAACAGCGATGTTTTGGGACCGTGACGATGTCATGGGATAAATATATAGAAAGAAACAATGATGACAATTAAATTTTTTCTTTATGCAATTAAAGATCGTGCAGAGGAATCATCCGGCCACGGCCACCCGGAACCCGTAATAAGGACTTCGCGCCGTAGGGCATTTCCTTAGTCTGAACTCCCGGTTGCGCTGGACCGGTTCACTGAGGACCGAACCGCCTCTCAATACCTTGTATACCGTCCCGAAATCCCGGTGATCGCCTCCTCCGGGATATCGGTCGTACCAGTCCTCCGTCCATTCCCACAGGAGCCCGGGAGGAGATATTTCACCAGCCGATGCCCCGATCACCGCATTAAGAAATTCTTCCTGGTCCGTTATTCCCGGTGCGCTCAAGGCAGACCTCCCGAATTCCGGAACACCTGCGATCCGCGCGAAGGCCTCCCATTCCGCTTCGCGCGGCAGCCGGGCCAGCAGGCCACGGGACGAAGAGAGCCATCGGCAGTAGGAGGCGGCGTCATTCCAGCTCACCTGCATCACCGGCACGCGTCCGTCAGAAGCATACAGTTCATCTCCGGGGCCGGCGAACGGCCTTCTCCAGCAGACGCCGTCTCTCTTCCGCCATTGTCCATCCACTGAAATCCAGCCCCATCCGCCTATTTCAGCTTCGGTCAGGTACCCGGTAGAAGCGGCGAACCGGTTGAATTCGGCGCGAGACACCAGCCGCTTCGATATCATCACGCGCCGAATCTCCTCGTTGTGAGCCGGGCATGACGCGTACAGGAATTCCTTCTTTACGGCATGAGATCCCGCGCCGTCCCAGTTCCGGTCGACGGCTTCACGCTCAAGCCCGATCGTATAGCTCCCTTCCGGGATTATGACATATGATTGTTCGTTGTCAATCATCGTTCAATCTCGACGAAGTTGAATAATTGAACCGTGCACGCATTGCAACCGGCCGCAGGACCGGGCGACCCCGCAGCGTACTCACTTTAATTTACGGCATCGACCAGACTGAAGCTGTCCTTGCCGTCCAGGGGAAACTCGGCATTCAGGAACGTTACAAGCAGCTGCACGTCCCTCGAACTGTATGCGTGGGTCATCTCGTTACAGATGGCGTTTGCGAGCGGCACGGCGTACTTCTTGTCCTTGCCGGGCAGGACAATCAGAATTTTATTCCTGTCATATCTCACCGAAAAATCCCTGTCGCTCAACCGCGTTTTGATGAATTTTTCGAAGTACGCAAACATGCCCTTTGTCTTCTCATGACCGAACAGGGCATGGAAGCGTTTATAGTTCTTGATGGACATCAGCACGAGCGATACGGGTATGTTGAGGTCCCGTGCGTTCCGGATCTCGTCCTCGATCCGGTTGTACACGCCTTCGATCGTATCTATATAGCTGCCGCGGCGGTACTCGATCCCGCGTAAAATCGAAATATAGGGAAATATGAAGTCCGTGAACTTCATGATACGCGCATGCACGGTATCGATATGTGCCGTTTCCGCCAGGTCGAAGAGCATGATGAACCCCAGCAGGTTTCCGCCGAGCTTGAACATGAAGATTTCGGACATTGACATGCTTCTCAGTTGCCGTTCGGTAAAAATTTCGATAAGTGTTTTAGACCGGTAAAAATCATTGAAAATGACCGGGCTCTCGGCATGCGAAAGCTCCTGGACCAGGCCTGAATTCGCCGAGATCCGGAACTCATGCTCATCCAGCTTCAGGCTGTCCTCCGCATCGGCGACAAACAAGGGGTAATCTCGCGAGGCTTCGTCAAGGGCGAAGATGGCAAATTTCTCAATGCCGAGCTGTTTGAACTCGTCGCGGATAATGTCACGTATCCGCAGGGCCTGGCCTGCCGTCTCAATGTCGCGCCTGACCTTGTCGACTGCCACGATATGCGATCCCGGGCCGGAGCCGGTTTCCGTCAGCTCTTTATACCGTATCGAACGGTAGGAAAAAGCCGAGTATTCCGCAATGACATTGAAAAATCCCTTCTCTTCTCCCGTGTAGTCGGCCGAGTTCAGCTTGTTACCAAGGATAATGACGCCGAGCACCTCTTCGTTGAAAATGATCGGCACCAGCAATCGAGCATCAATCGATATGTAGGTGTAATAATCGTCGCTGAAAGCAGTGTCGCTCTTGTAATCTTCAACATCTATGATCTCTTTGTTAGTTATGAGCTCCCTGAGGATGCCGGCGGCCGGGCTGAAATCCAACTCATCCCGGTTGACGCTCACGCCCCGCGACTCGACGATTTCCCACATTTCCGTGTTCTCATAGTTCGGCAGCATGATGGAGGCGGAGGACACGCCGATCTGTCCCATGATTGAAAAAAGAATGACATCAAACAGCTCTGACGTGTTGCCTGCCCGGAGGATGTCCTTGCTCATCTCGTACAATACTATGTTATCGAGAAGGACGCCGCTTTCTTCCCAGCCCGCCGCGGGCTGCGCCGTTTCCCGTCTTTCTGCCCCGTCTCCGTCATCTGGCCTTATCGTAAACCTGGGTTTGCGTGCAGCCTCTTCATCGTCCCCGCCCGCTTCCGATTCCGCTGTCAAAGGCCCGGTTGGAGCCGGTGTGGCTGGTTCTGCTCCTTCATGCGCCTCGTCCTCAACCGAAACGAGGTCTTCGCTGCCAAGGTACAGGATATCATCGTCCGGAAGAATGGGGTCAGAATTTCCGACCATCCCCTCCTGATACGGCGCACCGGTCTGGGCCGGTCCGGTAATTCGGTCCATAATCGTCTTCTGGCCCCTGCCGGCCATGTCGTTCTTATAGTGTAATGCCTTTTCGAGTAATCCCATGGTTACACACCCAGTTCATTAAGTACTTTCAGGTACAGGTTGAAGTAATCGGAGCTTGCGAACTTTCTGATGATCTCTTCCGGCAGCCGTTCAAACAGGCCGTCAAGATACTTGAGCAGAGTCTTGATGTTGACCTGTTTCTGCTCCGGAAAGGTTTTGACAAAGCGCTCGACGTCAGCCTGGTCTTCAAGTATGACGACTCGGTCCGTGATGTCGCGGATCGGATCTGCTACCGGCGTAACCGCCGCGGGCTCATGCACCTCGGGCGCGGAGGGCGTGACCACCGGCTCCGCCATGGCGGATTTTATCACCTCCGGAGCGGCCGCCTCCTGCGCGCTTTCTTTCTCCTCATTCCAGGCGAATGAGCGCTCAACGAGCGCAACGACCTCGACGTCCGTCTTTCCCGTCCGCTTCTTCAGCTGCTCCCGTATGTGCTGTACATCCTCTTCGAAAATCAGAGCGCTCGAGGCGGAAACATCGTTCTCAATAGAATCCCGCTCGACATCAATAAGGCTTCCTTCCGCCGGAAGAAGATACCGGTAGCGCCGGTCTTCTTTGGCGCCGACGCGGGTCTCCCTGTCAAATTCATACAGGTGGTACCGGTCGTAGAGATTGACGTCCCGGTACTCTCCTTTAAAGAGCATGTCTTCAATTGAATCGAATTCATCGGCAGTCAGCCCCAGCAGCTCAAGCCGCGTTGATACGGTTTTCCCGCCCCTGGTACCGAAGAACTCGTCAATCTCGCGTATGTAGCTGCTGTAGTCCTCCTCGACTATAGCAGTATGGATGTAATCCATCTCCTCATCGCCATACTTGTAATCAAGGTCTTCGAACATTTCCTCATACGCCGGCCGAAAGTCGTCGGTTACGGTCGCAATCCGCTTCCGGTCTTCTTCCGCATCCGCTTCCCTGAGCAGATAGGAAGATCCTTCGTCCACCTGTACGATCCCGCTTATGATCTTTTCGAGTTTATTCTCTTCGAACACCCCCTCGACAACGGGTTCACCTGACTGCATTTCATCGATAAACACCGCCCGTGCGGCCGGCCTTCCATCCTGAACCTCAGGCATTATTTCATCAGGCGAAGGCCTCCTGGTTTTCTTCAGAGCCGAGAGATGAACGTCTGCTGCGCGGTCGGGCAGCGGGGCATCAGGCTCCCTGATCGTTGTGATTTCTTTCTTCAGAGGCGCGGCATCCGTGTGTTTCTCTGCCACCGCGAACGACTTCTCTTTCTCCGCTGCCGGCGGCATCACGATCCGCTCCTCCGGTTTCTGTACCGGCTCGGCGATGACGGCCTCGCTGTCCGGCATGTTCCATATCATGTATTCATCATTAATGCCAACATATCCTTCCGGCACAGGAGCTGCCTGCTCTTTTACGGTAGTCGGCGCATCTTTCGCGGATACTACCGGCTCCTCTTTTACTGCACCAGCCGGTTCGGGTTCAGTGGCAGGCGCCGGCCGGGAGATTTCATCGGATGCGAGATCATCCAGCGACATCACCCTGCCTTTATCCATGCCTGCGGTTTCGTCTTCCGTCAGCTCGCTTATGCGTTCTCCCGGAGTTTCTTCCTCTGTTTCCGCCCGGCTAATTTCCTCAGTAACGGACCCTGCCGCGGGCTGTTCTTCGACCGTAATTTTATGAAGGGGCACCCACGTGCGTCCCTCTTCGTCAATATTGTCAAGATCTTCAATCGATATCCATGACCTGCCGTCGTCTACGACTTCTTCATGTCGCCGTGCAGGAGGTTCAACCACCGGGGCACTGACAGGTTTTTCTTCTATTTTATCTGCAATAACGGCATGCTCGCGCTTCTGCGTTGAAACCACAGGCCGGACACCGGCCTTCGCGGCGGTGCCACGACCTGCCGCGTCTTCGGCCGATTTTACATCTTCTTTGAGGGGAATCAGGTCAAAATCTTCAAGACCTTCTATGAGGTCGTTCTCGTTCAGGAGCAGAACGCTTTCGTTTGCTACAGCCTCCGCCTCGACAAGGTCAATATTGCCGATAGCGCCGATATCAAAATCCTTCGGCAGGTTTTTTTTCACACCTTCCGGCAGTTCAATTGTGAAGCCTTTCGGGGCCCCCTTGCTGCTTGAATCCCTGGTCATATCGTACTCTGGATGGTTCCCTGTTATCGTTTATTAATATTTGGAAACTTTTATTAACAATTGTTAAGATTTCCTGGTTGCACATCATCATTAGCATTACTTTTTATAAATGCCGATGATGCGACATAATTTGTATTCCCTGCCTGTCCAACCGGGAGAATACCCTGTATATAATATCGTGTATAGGGCAAAATAAATCAAGATTTTTAAATTTACGCCGGCAGAGTGCCGGTACAACGGGGTTTTGACACGCACCAGAAACAAAAAGGATGGCATTTCTGCCATCCTTTTAAGTTTAATATATCCGAAATGTTATCTGCTGGCAACCTTCAGCCTGGCCTTGATCCTTCTCTCCGTGTCCTGGAGGCGTATCCAGTCGCTTGAGAAAGCCTTTATCTCTTGCTGCTTCTGGTCTTGAAGGGCTTTCAGCTTTTCCTCGAGTTCCTTCTTGTTAAGATCATCTTTCTTCGCGGCGGTTTCCGCGAGAATGATAAGCTTGTTGTCCCGGATTTCTACGACACCGCCCTCTACCACAAAATATTCGGTTGTTTTTCCGTCCCTCAGGCGGACTTCTCCATACCCGAGCTCTGAAATGAGCGGCGCATGGTCAACGAGGAAACCAAGCTCACCATTATGGGCCTGTACGACGCCGAATGCTATCTCGCCCTCGAACAGGTACCGGTCAGGCGTTAATATGCTGCATTTGATTTTCTTCATCGGTTATTAACCTTGTAATTTTTTCGCCTTTTCCACCGCTTCCTCTATCGGGCCAACCATGTAGAAAGCCTGTTCGGGAAGTGAGTCATATTCGCCGTTTATAAGACCCTTGAAGCTCTTGATCGATTCCTCAAGCTTGACATACTTGCCTTTGAAACCGGTGAACTGCTCGGCGACGAAGAAGGGTTGTGACAGGAACCGCTCCATCTTCCGGGCGCGCTGCACGAGGAGTTTGTCCTCTTCCGCGAGCTCGTCCATACCGAGAATGGCGATGATATCCTGCAGGTCCTTGTACCGCTGGAGAATACGCTTAACTTCCATCGCAACGTTGTAGTGCTCTTCACCGACAAGCTCGGGAGCGAGAAGCCGCGATGTCGAATCAAGCGGATCAACAGCAGGATAGATACCCTTCTCAGCGATCTGGCGCGAAAGGACCGTTTGCGCATCCAGGTGGATGAACGCGGTTGCAGGCGCCGGGTCAGTCAGGTCGTCAGCAGGAACATAAATGGCCTGCACGGAGGTGATGGATCCGTTCTTGGTGGAGGTAATCCGCTCCTGTAGCTGGCCCATTTCAGTCGCCAGTGTCGGCTGGTAACCGACGGCAGAAGGCATACGGCCCAGCAGGGCGGAAACCTCGGAACCGGCCTGAGAGAACCTGAATATATTGTCAATGAACAAGAGAACGTCGCGTCCGGACAGATCCCTGAAATATTCACACATGGTAAGAGCCGAGAGACCTACCCGCAGACGTGCTCCGGGGGGCTCGTTCATCTGCCCGTACACCAGGCAGGCCTTGTTGATAACACCGGAACCCTGCATCTCGAGCCAGAGGTCATTCCCTTCACGGGTCCGCTCACCCACGCCCGCGAATACTGAAAATCCGCCGTGCTGCTGGGCCACGTTGTTGATGAGCTCCATGATAACAACCGTCTTGCCGACACCCGCGCCGCCGAACAGTCCGGTTTTTCCGCCCTTGATGTACGGAGCGAGAAGGTCGATAACTTTAATACCGGTTTCAAATATCTCGGATTTCGGCTGCAGCTGTTCGAACTTCGGCGGCTCCTGGTGGATGGACCGCCGCTCTTTCGTCTTCAGCGGTCCCTTGTTGTCAACGGTTTCGCCGAGGAGGTTGAAAATCCTTCCCAGCGTCTCTTCGCCGACCGGAACCGTGATTGGTGCGCCGGTATCAATTATTTTGGCGCCGCGCTTGATGCCGTCCGTGGAAGCCATGGCAACTGCACGGATCCGGTTCCCGCCAAGGTGCTGTTGAACCTCGCTCACCATTTTCCGTTTTTCGCCCATGACTTCAAATTCAAGAATAAGAGCATTATAAATTTCCGGTAATTTGCCCTCCGGGAATTCCGCATCAAGGGTTGATCCAATTACCTGAACGACCTTTCCGATGTTCTCGCTCATGACATACTCCTTACTAACCTATAGTATCTATCATTGAAAACTTCTGTTATTTGAGAGCCGCGGCTCCACCGACAATCTCCGAAATCTCTTTCGTAATTTTGGCCTGGCGCACCCTGTTATACGTAATCGTAAGATCCCTGATCATTTCCGACGAAGCGTCGCTCGCGTTCTTCATGGCGACCCTGCGCGCAAATTGCTCTGAATATGAAGATTCGAGGAAGCATGTGTAAATCTTCACTTTCAGATAGAGCTGTATCAGGTACGCGAATATCCTGGTCGGGTTCGGCTCGAAGTAAAACTCGAGCTGGGCTCCGGGATACATGTCCTTGATTTCCTCTTCTTCCAGAAGGATCGGCAGAAGCCGTATCAACGCGGGCTTCTGGGACGTATTCGATTTGACCTTCGTGTACGAGATGTAAACTTCATGGAACTCGCCGCTAAGGAAAAGGCTTCTCAGATCGCTGCCGATCTTGGCGGCCTCGTCGAATGTAAGTTTGTCTTCCGGATTCATCATAGACTTGAAAGTGGGGATCTTCATGAAATTCATGAATGCCGCCCCCTTCTTGCCTACGTTGAAAATCTGCGCGTCTCTCCCCTCTCCGGCGAGCTTGTCCTTGAAATTCAGGGACGTTTCTATAATATTGTTGTTGAAGCTTCCGCACAGGCCCCTGTTGCCGGTTATCTGGAATATAAGCACCCGGGACGGATCATCTGCTTCCCTGAAGTGAGGATCTTCCGAAACCGATACGCCCGAGTTGACCAGGTTGGCAAGGATCTCGTTAACCTTTACGTCATACGGTTTCGACATCTCAAGCCGCTGCTGCATTTTTTTCATCTTTGCAGTCGAGACCATTTCCATGGTGCTCGTGATCTTCCGTGTATTGGATACGGATTTAATTCGCTTTTTTATATCCCTTTGAGTGGCCACGGTCTAATCCCTTCGTAAATTATTTGCTTATCTCAGCCAAATACCGGTCTACAAATTCCTGAGTCGCGGCGGTGAACTTATCAGCGCTCTTCATCTCACCCGTCGAGGACACCTCGGCAAGAAGATCCTTGTGCGAGCTCCTCATGTAGGCGATAAACTTCGATTCGAAATCTTTCACTTTATTAACAGGCACCTTGTCGATGAAGCCCTGGGTACTTGCGTATATAACCGCAACCTGCTCTTCAACAGCCATCGGAACATACTGGCCCTGTTTCAGGATCTCGACGAGACGAATACCGCGGTCGAGCTGTTTCTGCGTAGAGGCATCGAGCTCGGTGCCCATCTGGGCGAACGCTTCCAGTTCACGGAACTGAGCGAGGTCCAGCCGCAGCGATCCGGCGTATTTCTTCATGGCCTTGATCTGCGCGTTGCCACCGACCCGGGATACCGAGATACCGACATCTACAGCAGGACGGATACCGGACGCAAACAGGTTCGGCAGGAGGTATATCTGACCGTCAGTAATCGAGATAACGTTGGTCGGGATATACGCGGAAACCTCGCCTTCCTGCGTCTCGATGATCGGGAGAGCCGTCAGGCTGCCGCCGCCGAGCTCTTCGCCAAGCTTAGCTGACCGCTCAAGCAGCCTGGAATGGCAGTAGAAGATGTCGCCCGGGTAGGCTTCCCGTCCGGGGGGCCTCCGGAGCAGCAATGACATTTCGCGGTACGCATTGGCCTGTTTTGTAAGGTCATCGTATACGCAAAGCGTATGCCCTTTCTTTTCATACATGTAATATTCCGCCATGGCGGTTCCTGCATACGGTGCGATATACTGCATCGGAGCCGGGTCTGAGGCGTTGGCAGAAACGACAATCGTGTACTCCATGGCGCCGTATTGCTCGAGCTTTTCCACAACCGCGGCAACGGTCGAGGCTTTCTGCCCGATGGCCACATATACGCATTGGACATTCTTTCCTTTTTGGTTGATGATCGTGTCAAGGGCAATGGCCGTTTTACCGGTCTTCCGGTCCCCGATGATCAGCTCGCGCTGTCCGCGTCCGATCGGAGTCATCGAGTCAACCGATTTGATACCGGTCTGGAGGGGCTCTTTAACCGGTTGCCGCGAGGCAATGCCGGGAGCCGTAAACTCGAGCGGACGATATTTCTTGATATTGATGGGACCCTTGTTGTCAATGGGAACGCCCAGCGGGGTAACGACACGGCCGAGCATCTCGTCGCCGACCGGCACGGCAAGAACGCGGTTCAGCCGTTTGACCTTGTTCCCTTCCTGGATCTCGAGGTAGTTGCCGAGAATGGCGGCCCCGATCGAGTCCTCTTCAAGGTTCAGAACCATCGCCTGGATGCCGTTTTCAAACTCGAGCATCTCGCCGGACATCGCGTTTTCAAGTCCGTGTATACGGGCGATACCGTCACCGACCTGTATTACGGTCCCGACCTCGCTGACGTCGAGAGCGGATTTATATCCTTCAATCTCTTTCTTTATAATAGATTTTATTTCTTCTGTTTTAATCTTCATAGGCCACTTCGCTCCTGACTTTGCTATTTAACAGATTATTCTTTATATTCTTAAGATCTTTCAATAAAGACCCGTCAATTACAGTGTCACCTACTTTAATAATTATTCCGCCCAGAATGCTTGTGTTGATCTCTTCTTTTACGATTATTTCTTTCTTGAATACTTCCTTGAGCCTGGCGGCCAGCTTGTTCTTCATTGCAGTGTCAAGCTCAACCGATGTTACGATCGTGACCTTCTGCCGGTTGTTTACCTGATCGAGCAATGCCTCAAGAGCCTGTTGAATATCAACCAGACAGGACTGGCGGTCATTATCGAGGAGCACTTTCAGGAAATTGATCATGTAATCTGAAATATTCCCCTTGAAGACCTTCTCGATAAATTCTTTTTTCGATTCTTTCGCGATCTCGGGAGCGACGAGAAAATGCCGCAGTTCTTTATTCTCCGTCACCAGATCGGCAAGGAACCTGATTCCCTCTTCGATTTCCGGCAGAGCATTCTTCTGCTGCCCGAATTCCACCAGAGAGCTTGCGTATACACGAGCTATATCATTTGCAGCCACGTCACTACCCTGTCCTGATTTAATAATAGGACAGTCCAGTAATTAAATTACTGAACTGTCCCCATTTTATTCAAGGCCTCTTCGACGAGAGCCTTCTGATCTTCCGCTTTTATATTCTTATTAATGATCTTTGACGCGATTTCAGTCGAAAGAACAACGACTTCCGTTTTAATATCGATGATCGCCTTGTCCTTCGCGAGTTCGATCTCCTTTTTGGCGCGGTCAGCTATCGTCCTCGACTCGGCACTGGCTTTCTCAACGATCTCGTTTTTCATCCGTTCCGCCTCTTCCCGGCCCTTCGCTATGATCTGGGCAGCTTCGTTACGAGAGTTGTCCATCATCGCTTTATGCTGGGCAAGCAGCTTCTCGGCTTCCTGACGAGTACGTTCAGCGTTGTCGATTTCAAAGCGGACTTTTTCAGCCCTGGCATCCATCGCATCGACGATAGGTCTCCACGCCACCTTCCATAGAATGCCCATCATAACCAGAAACGTTATGACAGTCCACAGGAGAAGACCCGGATCGACTCTCAGCAGTCCTTCTTTTAAGAAATC
>ERZ795056.6421-NODE-6421-length-11472-cov-6.220461_pt1 | contig 11472 bp, 7 predicted proteins | sample MGYA00375140_ERZ795056 | MGnify/ENA primary metagenome ERZ795056 (study PRJEB30185, sample SAMN05720227) | activated sludge metagenome | isolation source: Anaerobic digester | place: USA | collected 2015-03-09 ...
ACACGTTAAGCGACACTCTTTCCCTACACGACGCTCTTCCGATCTTTCGCCACCGCGGTGGCGGTGATGGGCCCGGAGAAGGGTATGGCGTTCGTGGAGTCGCATCCCGGGCTCGAGGCCGTGCTCGTCACGCGCAGCGGTGAGCTGCTGGTATCCACGGGACTGCGGCCGATCCTGATCCTTCCACCGGCAGAGCCGGGGAAACCTTCCGGACCGGCGGGCGCTCCCTAGGCGACGCGCAGCGAGTTTCCGCTGTACGGTCACGCGCCTCGTACTTGTCGCCGGATTTTTATCCTCACTACACTGGGGGAGCATGTCCGAGGAACGCGAGCGCCAGGCCCCGGGGATCCGCACTACGCGGGTCGGCTTCGCGTCCGCGCTGGGGGTCGGCGCCTTGGAGCTCGAGCAGGAGCCGGGGCCTGCACCCGATGCGATCGCCAATGCATCCCAGGACACGATCCCCGCGGGCACCGGTCGCCACACGATCGTCTCGGCCCGCTTCGGTGGAGTCGCCCCCGCCGCCCCTCCGCCCGAGCGCACCCGCCTGCGCCTGATCTCCGGCAAGATCATTCCAGGCACCCGCTACCGCCTGATCCGCTGGCTCGGCGAGGGCGGCATGGGCGTCGTCTACGAGGCCGAGCACATCGACATCGAGCGCCACGTCGCCCTGAAGATCCTCCGCTACGACCTCAGCCAGCAGCCGGAGATGACCCAGGTGTTCCGCGACGAGGCGCGCGCTGCCAGTCGCATGGGCCACGCCAACATCGTCGAGGTCTTCGACTTCGGCGAGCTGCCCGACGGTCGCCTGTTCTTTTGCATGGAGCTGCTCGACGGCAAGGACCTGGTGCCCGACGAGGGCAAGGTCCGCACGCCCGCCGAGGTGGTGTCGATCCTTCGCCAGCTCTGCAAGGGCCTCGCCGCGGCGCACAAGCAGGGCATCGTCCACCGCGACATCAAGCCCGAGAACATCATCCTGGTGAAGCGAGGCGGCCGCGAGGGCGTGGTCAAGCTCGTCGACTTCGGCATCTCCGCGATGCTCGCGGCCGACACCAAGGACGCGAGCGAGCGCATCACCGGCACTCCGCATTACATGGCGCCGGAGCAGATCCAGGGCCAGGCATTCGACGGTCGCCTCGACATGTACGCCGTCGGCTGCGTCGCCTACGAGCTGCTCACCGGCTGCACGCCGTTCCCCGGCGAGGTCGTCGAGGAGGTCCTGCTCGCGCAGATCGACAATCCGCCGCGCCCGCCCTGCTCGACCGACAAGGGCGCCGCCACGCCGCCCGCGCTCGAGGCGGTGATCCTTCGCTGCCTCGAGAAGCGACCCGAGGACCGCTACGCCGACATGAACGACCTCGAGGCCGCGATCTGCGAGGCCCAGATCGCCGCCGGCCTGCGCACCGAATGGGATGACCTCCCGCTGCCCGAGGTCGACCCCGATCGCGTCGCCAAGCTGCGCCGGCAGATGCCGAGCCCGAACGAGCCCGTGCGCCGCCGCTGGTTGTTGCCCGTCGCCGTGTTCGCCTCGCTCGCCGCCGGCGTCGCCCTCACCTTCGCGCTGATCGGCGGCGAACCGACCCTGCAAGCCCGCAGCGAGGTCGACCGCATCGCCGAGGAGGCGCTGCAAGCCGCCTCGCTGACCAACTACGTCGCCCCGCCGCCCGACGATCCTTCCGCCCCGACCGCGTATCAAAAGGTGCTCGCGCTCGAGGCCCTCGAGGGCTCCGCCGAGGCCATCGCCGACGAGCGCGCGAAGGAGCTGCGCCAGCGCTTCTCGACCGGCCTGCTCGCGCTCGGCGACAAGTACTGGGACGTCGCCCGCCCATTTGCGATCGAGTACTACATCTGGGCGCGCACCTTCGACCCCGACAACGAGCGGGCCGTGCAGCGCTCCGGCCTCAGCATCGGCAGCTTCGTCGCCTTCCAGGAGCGTGCCGCTCGCGGTGTGTGGCAGGAGGGCGAGCTGCGGGCGCTGCTGCTCGTCGGGGCGATGGCCGAGGGCGACGAGGTCCGCCGTCAGACCCGCGTCGAGCAGGCGCTGGCGAGCAACACTTATTCGCCGCGCGACGAGGTCGCCCTCGACGAGCAGCTGCGCGGCGCCGGCATCAAGGTCCCACCGCCGCGCCGTCGCCCCGAGCCGCCGCCGCCGCCACCACCGCCACCGCCCGAGCCGGACCTGGTCGCCGAGCTGATGCCGGTGCCGCTGCCCGACGACAGCGCGCTGCCCATCGATGGCCGCCCCGGCAAGAAGCCGACGCTGAACCGCAACCGCCGCGACCCCAAGCGCGCGCGGACGCTGGCCGAGGAGGGCAGCGCCGCCCTGCGAGCCGGCCGGCGCGGCGACGCCGAGAACCTGTTCCACCAGGCGATCGCCTACGACAATCGCAACGCCAAGGCGCTGATGGGCCTCAGCGACATCTACTTCGACACCGGCGCCAAGCAGAAGTCGCTGCAGTTCGCCGAGCTCGCCGTCGAGGCCGCGCCGCAGTCGCGCACCTCCAACCTCAAGCTCGGCGACGCCTACTACAACGTGCTGCGCTACCGCGACGCCCTGCGCCACTACAAGAAGGCCCAGGAGCTCGGCGAGACGAGCGCGCAGGGCCGCATCGACAAGGTCACCGCGCGCATCGGCGGCTGAGCTGTCCCCGGGGACAGGTGCAGAAAGAAGGAGACGAACTGCCCGGAACTCAGGGCGAGTCGAGCTCGGCCTCGTCGGTCTCGTCGAGGAACTCGCGGGTCGCCGCGTAGAAGTGCTGGGCGATCACCAGCGACGAGTGGCCGCCGGGCAGCACGATATAATCGTGCTCGCGGTCGACGCCCTCGACCGGCCCGGGGTCGCGGCAAAACGCGTCGGCATCGCCGTGGATCTGCCGCAGACGCACGCCGTGGGGCAGCGGAGCGGCCCGCAGCTCGTGCAGGAAACGACAGCCCGGGCGCACCTGCCACACCGAGGGGCTGACCAGACCGACGGTGGCGATGCCCGCCAGCGACATCCATGAGCCAGCCAGCGGCGTGCCCAGTAGCACCAGGCGCCGCATCCACCGTTGCCCCTGCAAGAACTTCGCGGCGTACAGCGCGACCAGCCCGCCCATGCTGAAGCCGACGACGTCGACGCGGTCGAGCTCGAGGTTCACCACCAGGTCGCGCAGCCGCTGGATCAGCTCCTCCGCGGAGCTGCGCAGCGAGCCCAGCTGAAAAGTGCCGTGGTGGTAGCTGAACACCACCCGACCGTCGGCCTGAAACCGCCGCGTCAGCGGCTGCATCGTCCCCCGCGTCCCCAAAAATCCGTGCACCAGCAACACCGGCCGCGTGCCCGGCTGGACCCACGACATATCGCCGGCGACCCGGTTTCCGCGCAGCAAATGCCGCGCATATCCCAGGCTGTGCGACATGGTCTCCGCCGCACTGTGCAGTCGTTTGCGCACGAAGCCGTCGGTCACAGCACAGGCATTCTACCAGTTGTTGTCGCTCGCGGTACCTGCATCGCATCGGCGCTCGAACAACCCCGAGGTCGACGTGGACATCCGTGCCCGATCGGACAGGTGTATAGCGAGGCGTGCACCGCATGCACGCATCGCATGCGCCGGGTTCGACCTCAGCCGCGCTCGCGGACCGCCATCGGGGCTTCGGGCAACATGCCGCGAAACAGATCGTCGCTGCGGCCGACGTCGAGCGCATGGCAACGGGCCCGGGCCTCGCTGGCCAGGCGGGTGCCAGGGAAGGCGTGGGTGGCCTGCTCGTAGCGAGTGGCCGCGAGCTGGCGCTGGCCGAGCTGCTCGTGGGCCTGGGCGAGGTGGAACAGATAAACGACGCGCGCGGGGCTGAAGCCGAGGCACTCGAGGCCGCGCTCGATCAGCGGGGCCGCCTCGCGCGGGCGACCCATGCGGGCGAGGCACAGACCCTCGAGCGCGGCCCAGGTGCGGGCGACGGTCGGCTGATAGGCGGCCGGAATGTGGCGCATGCACAGGTCGCGGTCGCCGCGGATGCAACGAAGCACCACGGCGTCGGGCTCGCGAGTGAGGACATCGAGCTCGTGCCGACCGAAGGCCGCGAGCGCCTGAAGATGCGGCGACAGCTTTGCGGTGCTGATCGCGTAGATCTCCCGGGCTTCGTCGAGTCGCCACTCGGCGACCAGCAGACCGCCGAGCTGGGCGCGCGCCAACCACTGCCGCTCGACGCTCACGGCCTCACCCGCGGCCGCCAGCGCCAGCTCGCCGCGCAGGTGCTGCTCGATCTGCCGGTGCCTGCCAGTGGCGATCGCCCGCCGCAGCTGCATCGCCTCGAGCAGCGCCCGACGATGATGCCCACGACCCACCAGCCACGCCCCCAGGCTCATGCTGAACACCATCGCCGCGAGCGCCGTGAACTCGCCGGCGCAGCCGGGGAGCAGCACGAGGCCGAGCAGGAGCAGCAGGTCGCGAGCCATGGGTTCTCAGCATAACCGGAGCCGCGCGCCGACGCAGCCGGACAAAAACTGCGGCAGCGCGCAACGAAAGCGCCCGACGTGGCGATGAAGCCCTCACCACGCCGCACCATGTCGACCGCCTGCCCCGTCCCCCAGCCCCTGCCCTCCTCTGCGCCGCGGCGGTTCGAGCCGCCGGGATGGCGCCTGCCGCTGCCCGAACCGCGGCTGCGCTCGCTCCTGGTCAGCGCCGCCGAGCGCGCTCGACACCCGCACGCCGAGGCCCGTGAACTGGCCCCCGGGCTGCACGAGCTGGTCGCCCACGACAGCCCTCACAATCCACAGATCCCCGACCGCGGCGAGCTGCGCTTCCATGGCATCGGCCCCGGCGCCGCCTTCTCCCGCGCCCGACGCGGCACCTGCAGCGAGGCCCTCGAGTTCGGTCGCGCCGGTCCGCTGCCCGGCGTGCACGCCTATATCGTCGGCGGACCGGGCGGCCGTGACACCGCCGTCGCCGCCCTCGAGCTCGAGTGGCTCGGCGCCTCCCTCGGCCCCGCGGGCGCCGTGCTCGCGTTCCCCGCTCGCGGCACCGCCCTGCTGCTCGCACCCCTCGCCAGCGGCCTGCGCCCCGCCCTCGCCCGCCTCGGCCGCTTCCGCCAATTTTGGTGCAGCGACGCCGACGACGCCCCGCTGCGGCTGCACGAGTCGCTGCGCTTCCTCGCCACCTGGACCGCCAACGCCCACGCGCGCCTGCCCGGCCCGGTGTCGCCGGCGCTGTACTGGCAGCGCCCGGGCGGCGCGCTCACGCTGCTGGTGGCCGACGCCCGCGAGCCCTTCGACCCGCCGGCGCAGCTGCTCGGCGCCGCGGCCTGACCTGTCCCTCACGACATGTCGTAAGAGCCATCAGGCGACACGACCTCAGTGGCCGCAGAGGCGCTCGGCGAGCTGACGCTCGTACAGCGACTCGGGGAACAGATTCGGCTTGCCGATGCCTTCGATATAGCCCTCGGGCTGCTCGAAGGGCGCCGGCGGGGTCGCGCCCGTGAACGTCCCGGCGCCCCCGATCGCGTAGTTCTGGGCGGTCGGCGGGCGCTGGATGATGCCGACGCCGTCGGCGAGGTCGTGGGCCCAGGCGACCGAGTGGACCGAGGCCCAGCCGTGACCGGTGCCGTAGTCGCCGCGATTGTAGAGCCCGAGCACGATCATCTTCGCCTCGGTCGGCGCGAGCTCGCGGACGTTGTCGTAGAGCAGCCCCATGGTCCAGCGGCGATGGCCCTCGCTCGGGGCATAGTTCGCCTCGGAGGTCGAGCGATGAAACACCACGCCCGAGGTCCAGCTCGTGCCGTTCGATACGTAGTGATGGCGACCGCCACGCGCGTGGCAGCGGGTGAACAGCACCTGCTGGGCACCGCTGACGTCGAAGTTGTACATGCGACCGCCGGTGACCTGGGCGACCGGATCGAGGGCCCTGACGTCGTCGACGGTGATCTGGACGCCGGTCTCGACGGTGACGCCGGCGAAGCCGAAGTGCAGCGCCGTCACGCCGCGCACCCAGGCGTCCTCGACCCCGCGCAACGCGATCGCGTTCCATGCATGGTCCTCGTCCTCGCCGCCCGCGGTGACGATGTCGATCCGCAGATCCTCGACGCCGACCTCGGTGACCAGCGCCTTGCGATCCGCGGCGTACACATAGGACTGCGCGAGCTTGCGATCCAGATGGTTGAAGACGGGCGCATCGAAGGTCAGGCTGGCGCCGTCGATCGCGGCGATCTGGCGCTTGAACACCAGCGGCTGCGAGTCGACCGACCACGGCGCGTCGGCGCCGGTCGCCCCCTTGTCGACCGCGGCCAGCCAGGCCGCCGTACACGGGTGCACGAGCACGACGTGATCACCGACCGCGAAGTTGCCGGGCTCGGCGACCTCGAGCGTGCGCGCGCCGACCGGGACGAGGTCGCTGACGACGTCCGTGCGCGTGCCCTGGACCTCCGGCTTCCAGTTGTCGTCGACGCCGCTGCCGACGACGATCACGTCGCGCTGATGCGGCTTGTCGCCGACCGCCACGAGGATCGTGTTGCTCGCCGGATCGTCGCCGTCGCCCGCGCCACGCAGGACGACGCCGCTGCGATTCACCGCGAGCGTGCCGACGATCGTGTACGTGCCCGCAGCGAGCTTCACCGCGCCGCGGTGGCCGTCAGGCCCGGGCGGCAGCTCGCCGACCTGATCGAGCGCCGCCTGGATCGCCGCCGTGTCATCGGCGCCGCCGCCCGGTGCGACCTCGACCACGGTCGCCACCTCGGGGATCGGCGCCTCACCGCGACGATAACCAGCCGCGCCGAAGTCGGGGATCCGGTTGCCGGCGGCGTCGCTGACATACACCAAATATCCGTCATCACCGGGGTACACGAGCGCGGAGCTCCAGGCGTCCGCGGGCCGCGGCTCGTCGGGCGGACACACCGCCCCGCCCGTGTCACCGCCGGTGGTGGCGCCGGTGCTCGCGTCACCCGTGCTCGATCCGGTCGTGACCGCGGTCGTGCTGCCAGGCCCGGTCACGCCGCTGTCCGTGGGCTCCGACGCGCTCATGCCTGTCGTGCCGGTCATGCCTGGCGTGCCCGACGTGCCGGTCATGCCAGTCGTGCCCGACGTGCCTGTCATCGCCTCGGTCGCGCCCGCCGTGGACCCGGTGCTCGTCGTCGACGAATCACCGCACGCGACCACGAGCAGCGCCACCAAAACCCATCTGGGATCGATCACACCGCGAATCTAACGAGCGGGGCAAAAACGAGCAAGAGCCGGCCCTGCGTCAGCGCATGCACTTCAGGACATGTACTTGAGGACATGCACTCATGGGCATGTCCTCGAGCACAGGTCGATGGAGCGGAGGAGGAGGGATTCGAACCCTCGGTGGAGTCACCCCCACGGCGGATTTCAAGTCCGCTGCCTTAGACCGCTCGGCCACTCCTCCGGGGGTCAGGAGTATGTGCAACCTGCCGCGCCCCGTCCAGGGCTTTATCGCTCGCGCAGCAGCCTCTGCGCCTCGGCGCGGGCCGGAGCGCGCGGCCCCGCCAGCTCCAGATAGGCCGTGAAGGCCGCGCGGGCCTCGGGCCGGCGGTCACGGCGGAGCTGGGTGCGACCGAGCCACAATTGCGCGTCGGCCCGCCAGGGTGCGCCGGGGATGGCGTGCACGACCGCGTGGCCGAGCTGCTCGGCGGCCTGGTCGAGGCGTTTGAGCTCGGCCGCGGTACGTCCGGCCCAGTAGTGGGCCTCGCCGGGGTTGTCGTCGCTGGTGGCGCGGATGAAGCTCTCGAGGGCCTCGGGCAGCAGCTCACGCTCGCGCAGCGCGAGGCCGAGGGCGAGGTGGGCCGCGGGGAAGGCATTGGTGGCGCGCGTGACCGCCTGCAGCTCGGTGATGGCCTCGCGGACGAGGCCCTGGGCGAGCAGGCTGCGGCCGTTGAGGAACGTCGCCTCGAGCAGCGAGGGGTCTTGCTGATGGGCGCGACGAAACGCGGCGACGGCCTCCTGCGGCTTGCCGCTGCGCTCGGCGATCTTGCCGGTCCACAGCTCGACCTCGGCGTCGGGGTTGCGGGGCCTGGCGAGACGGATCTCGGCGAGGGCCTCGGGCATGCGGTCACGCTGATAGAGCACCCGCGCCTTGGCCAGGTGCGCCTCCCACATGCCGGGGTTGCGGGCCAGCACACGGTCGATGTCCTCGTCGGCCGCGGTCGGGTCGTTCTGGGCCAGGCGCAGCAACCCTCGCATCACCGCGACCTCGTCGGGCATCGACGGCTCGATCGAGTGCGACTCCAGCAGCTCCGCGAGCGCCGACAGATCGTCCTCGCGCAGATAGACCCGCCCGAGCGGCCACACCAGACCCGGATAACCGCCGGTGCGCTGCTCCACCGCGATCAGGTCGGCGCGACTGGCCGCGCCTCGCCCGAGCTCACCCGCCAGCACGCCGCGCCGCAGCTGGGCCGCGTTGTCGTCGGGGTCGGCCGCGAGGGCCGCGTCCAGCACCGCGACCGCCTGGTCTTTGCGACCTGTCTCGACGAGCAGGTTGGCATGGGCCAGGGTCAGCGCGCGCAGGCCGGCGCGCCGCGCCGCGCGAGGGGTCGCGCGCAGCAGGGCCTCGGCGCGAAGGATCGCCGCGAGCGGCTCGGGAGCGCCGCTGCGCACGCGCAGCTCGGCGAGGGCGATCGCCGCGTCGACATCGGCCGGCGCCTCGGCGAGGGCCGCGAGGAAGGCCGACGCCGCCTCGTCGTTGCGTCCGCGCAGCGCATGCACTCGCCCGCGCAGCAGCGCGACCTGGACCCGCCAGCCCGGGGCCCCGGCGAGGCGATCGATCGCCCGCGTGGCGACGCTCTCGTTGCCGGCGCGCAGCGCCAGATCGGCCTGCAGGGCCAGCGCACCGGGCTCGGCCGCCGGTCCGCGGACCAGCGGCACCAGCTCCTGCTGGGCCCGCCCGTCCTCACCGATCGCCTGGAACAGGCGCGCGCGCGCGAGCTGGGTCGGCACGTCCTGCGGCGCGAGTTGCCCGGCCTCGTCGGCCTCGAGCTGCGCCCGTCGGAGCTCGCCGGTGGCCGCGGCCAGCTCGGCCTTCAACATCAACACGCGCGCCTGATGGGCCGCGCTCGCGCCGATCACCGGCACCAGCTGCAGCGCCCGCGCATCCTTGAACCGCCCGCGATCGATCAGCGCCCGCAACAACGCTTGCTGATACAGCGGATGCCCCGGGTGCGTCTCCAGGGCCGCCTGCAGGCCCGTCAACGGCGCGTCCCAGCGCGCCGCGAGCGTCGCCGTCGCGGCCACCAGCACCGCCGCGGTGTCGTTCGACCGCAACGCCAGCGCCTCCGCGGCCTCGCGCGCCGCCACCTCCACCGCGTCCCGCTGCTGCGCCGCCAGGGCCCGATACAGGTGCGTGCGCGCGTCGTCGCCGTCCGCCAGCAAGCGCTCCGCCAGCTCCACGTCGCCCTCGCTCAGCGCCGCCAGACCGGCCACCCGCTGCGCCCGCGGGTCTCCGCTGCCCGCCTGCCGCCGCCACACCGCCGCCGCGCTGCGCCGGACCAGATCCGGGCCGTAGCGCAGGTGCATGCACAGCGCCGCCTCGGCGCGCCCGAGCGGATCGCCGACCGCCTCGGCCTCGGCGAGCGCCGCCAGGTACTCACCGGCGCGGTCGACATCGAGGCGCTGGGCCTGGGTCTTGAGATAGCCCTCGGGCCATGTCCCAGGGGACAGGTCACCCGCGCCCGCCACGGCCGGCTCGCCGAGGCCGCGACTGAAGTAGAACCAACCGAGGCCGAGCAAGACGCCGGTCAACGCGACGAGCGCGAGCTGGAGGGCCAACGACGGATCACCCGTGGCCGCGCTCGGCGCGACCATCGGGGCCGGCAACGGCCGCGGCGCGGGCACCCGCAGGCGCTCGCGCACGACCGGGGCCTGCGGCGCGGGCGGCAGGTCGGACGAGGTTGCGAGCTCGCTGGCGGCCTCGCTGTGCAGGTCATCGAGGTCGAGGTCGAGGTCGTCGGGGCGGGTGCTGCCTTTCGGCCTGGGCGGCGCGACCACGGTCTCGATCGGGGCGTTGCGCGCGGCGAAGGGCAGGTCGAGCTCGGCGCTGCTCTCGAGCGCATTGATCGCGGCGGTCGCCGCCGGCACGGTGATCCTTCGTCCGGTCGGCACGGTGAACGGCCGCGACGAGGCGACCGGCGCCGGCAGGTCCTCGGGTTCGCGAGCGGCCGCCAACGACCTGTCCTCGGGGACAGCAACCTCGGCCGCGCCGGAGCCCCACAGCGTGCCGAGGGCGACCGGCGGCGGCGCCTCGGGCTCGGGCGCGCGGGTCTGGGCGCCGCAATTCGGGCAGCGCTCGGGGGTCGCCTCGCCTTCGCCCTCGATCAGGGGATACGCACACTTGCGGCAGTGGAGCATCGGCGAACGCGGAGAATAACATCGCGGCCCCGCGAGCGTCTGCCGTCGCCACGGCTCGCGGCCTTGCGGCGGGCGATGCAGCGTGTAGGCTCGCCGCCGATGATCCTGCGCGATCCCGTCCACGGCCTGATCTCCTTCACCGGCGCGGCCGAGCGGTGGATCTCCCGGTTGCTGGCGTGTCCGGAGGTCCAGCGCCTGCGCCGCATCCGCGCCCTCGGCCTCGCCTCGCTCGCCTTCCCCGGCGGCGAGCACTCGCGCTTCGCCCACGCGCTCGGCTCGGCCCACGTCATGCAGCGCTACCTCGACCGCGTGCGCACCCTCGACGCCGAGCTGCCCGCGCACGACCGCATCGACGACGAGGTCAGCCTCGCGGCCCTCGCCGCCGCGCTCCTGCACGACCTCGGCCACGGCCCCTACTCCCACACCTTCGAGGCCGTGCTGCCCGACTCGCCGCGCCACGAGACCTGGACCTCGCGCATCCTGCTCGACCCCGGCACCTGCGTGCACCGCGTGCTCGCCGAGGCCGACCCGCAGATGCCCGCCGTCGTCGAGCGCCTCATCCACGGCCACAGCCCGATCGGCCACCTCGCCCGCGCCGTCTCCGGCACCTTCGACGTCGACCGCTGCGACTACCTGATGCGCGACAGCTACATGACCGGCGTGCGCTACGGCCTGCTCGACGTCGACTGGCTGCTCGCCTCGCTGCGCCTCTATGTCCCAAAGGACAGCTCCTCCGCGCGCCTCGCCGTCGACGGCGAGAAGGGCCTGACCGCCGTCGAGGGCTTCTTCCTCGCCCGCCTCTACATGTACCGCCAGGTCTATCTGCACAAGGCCGTACGCGCCGCCGAGCTGATGATCCGGGCCCTGTTTCGCCGCCTGGTCGAGCTCGACCGCCAGGACCCCACACCACCTGTCCTCGAGGACATCCTGCGCGGCCGCCCGGTCGACGTCGGCGCCTATCTGCAGCTCGACGACACGGCCCTCAGCGCCGCGATCGCCGGCTACACGCGGTCCACCGACCCGGTGCTCGCCGAGCTCGCCAGCGGCCTGCACGATCGCCGCCTCTTCAAGACCTTGCGCCTGGCCCCGACCTCCGACCCGATCGAGGCCCAGCACCGCCTTCGGGCCCGCCGGCGCGGCCAGCAGCAGGTCCT
>ERZ795056.6429-NODE-6429-length-11463-cov-4.357468_pt1 | contig 11463 bp, 6 predicted proteins | sample MGYA00375140_ERZ795056 | MGnify/ENA primary metagenome ERZ795056 (study PRJEB30185, sample SAMN05720227) | activated sludge metagenome | isolation source: Anaerobic digester | place: USA | collected 2015-03-09 ...
AGCTGCATTTTATAATGTCTCTATCGAGCCTGCGAACGTCCCAGACTTCTTTGACTAGAAACATCATGTCGTTTTTCAAAAATCCTATGTCTTTTTTTAAATCGCGCACCAGTATGGCGTACCTTTTTCCGTCGAGCCCTTCCGGTATATTGCTTTCTATAAAGGAAACCAGGCCCCAAAGGTAAAAAAACGCCCAAACGTTCATTTTAGATATCTCGCGGTCGGAGGGGAAAAAACTTTTAACGAAATTATCGCTGTATCTGGATGGCGGCCATGAAAGCTTGTATTCGATACCGGCGCCGCGGGCCGGAGGCGCCGCGAGGCAGATAAATACCGCGATCAGGGCCGACGCGATATATTTTTTCATCTGGCCTTTTTCACCACTCTGTCGTACAAACCGGCGTTTTTGGCCCTCAGCGAGTTTAAAAGCTCGTCGTAATTTTTAGGCATATTCATTTCGCGGTATATTTTAAGGAGCCCGATATAAGCCTCTTCGCATCTGTCGTCGATTTTAAGCACCCTGCTGTAATGGAAACTGGCCGCGGCAAGGTCTTTTTTTTGGACGTACACGAGGGCCGCGCCGAGATGAGCGCTTTTATAGCCGGCGTCGAGCGATATCGCTTTGTTGTAATAATCGGCCGCCGAGTTGTAATCGCGCTGCAGATAATAAACGTAGGCCGCGTTATTGTAAAGCCTGGCGCTGCCGGGAAAGCGTGAAATGCCCTGCGAATAAGAATTTAGCGCTTCGGTGAGCATTTTCATATCCAGGAAGACGTTGCCGAGATTGATATAAGCCATAGCCATGGCCTGCTGCGGCCCGGTAAGGTCGAGCGCTTTTTTACAGAATTTCAGGGCTTTTTTATAGTCTTTGCCCATTATGAGCGCGTCCACGTAAAGATTTAAAAACTCGAGGTTTGAGGGATAACTTTTTAATAGCTGTTCATAACTCGAAGCGGCGCGTTTGTAATCTTTAAGCCCGGTATAGCATTTAGCCGTCAGCAGATGGATGTCGGGCGAGGCCGGGCCGGCCTGGGCCGCTTTTTTTAAAAGCGCCAGCGCTTCGAGGAAACGGCCCGAGGCGCTGAGCGAATTGGCTTCGCCGAGTATCTGGGCCGGCGTGTTGACTGGCGCGCCCGCAAGCACTTCCGCGGTGCCTTCTGCCCCGAGTATTTTAAACGAAGCCGCTATCCGCTCGAAATCTTCGGCGACTGGCGAATTGGAAAACGGCCGCGGGACCTGCCAGCTTATTTCGTAGAGGTATTCCGTTTTTAATTTATAAAGGCTCACTTCATAAACGGTTTCTTCGGAAACTGCGTCGGCGAACTCGCGGCAGACTTTGATTTCGTCGGTCCTTTCGGATTGTGTTTCAATGCCTCCCGCGTTTTTTGATATATAATTGAGCCTGTAATAGGGCAAAGCGGACATTTTTTTTTCGATTTGATCTATGATCGCCTTCAGCGGCTGGCCTTTAATTACGAAATATTTGCTTATGACGAGCGCAGGCAGGAAACGGTAATTATCGTTTTTTTTAGGAGTCACCGTTACCGCGCCGCCTCTTTTTGCGCTTAACTCGTAATTTTTGGGGTAACTGAGGCCGAAGCCGTAGAAGGCGTTTTCGTATTTTTTCATGCCCGCGCCGCCGACGCGAGTCTCTTCGCCGCCGGATAATATCGGCTGGCGGCCTTCGGCCGCGCAAGGGGCGGCATGGTGGAACAATATAAAAATTGCCGCGATAGAAACGGCCGCGAAATAGATTTTTATAAAAATCCGCTTAGACCGGTCGCCGCCGCAGAATGCCTTTTTCCCCTTTTTTATTGATTCCATATAATAATTCAATTCCTGTGTCCGCCTTTTATTAAAATTATGAAGGTAATTCTATCAAAAAGTATGCTCGGCTGTCAACTTTTTAAGAAGTTATAATTTTTTTCTTGATTAATGGGCGAGCTTTTGGTATAATCAATTTCTAATGTCGTTTTATTATAAAAATAAACAAAAAAAATAATAAGGAGTTAATCATGCTAGTCAATTTGCTTTATTTTCTTCACTTTTTAATCACCGTAGGCCTTATCGTCGTCGTGCTGATGCAGGCCGATAAAGGTTCGGGCCTCTCCGGAGCTTTCGGCGGCGGAGCTTCTCAGACGATATTCGGTTCGACGGGCGGCATCGATTTTATCGGAAAAATAACCACCACTCTCGCGATACTTTTCATGCTCACTTCGCTCGGCCTTTGCGTCGTGCTCACCCAGCCTTCGGAAGCCGGAAAAACCAACGTTCGTCAGAGCGCCGGCCCTCGCGCGGCGGATCACGTCCCTTCGGTAGACTAATTTAATTTTTATATAGTTGTCATGAGGGTAAAGAATGAGTAATTTCAAGCTGGAATATTCCATAGAATATAATCAAATCAAGGAACGGCGCCGGCTGGCAAAGAACATGCTCAATACCAGCGGCGATTTCGCAGCAAGTTTCGTTAACGTGGTTAGCGCCGTTATTAAGCAGCTTCCTTCGGAAAAACTGCCGCACGATAACGCCACGGAACTCCTTTCGCGCAGAAACGAGCTGTTTTCAAAGGTAATAACCCCCGAAAGCCTCGATAACGCCATAAGCGAAGTGTCTTCCAGTATAGTAAAAAACGTGGTCAACGTTTGCACTATCGCTAATTATTCATTTGCCGAATATCTTTTCTGGCTCGAATGCGAGTCGGCCGAGCTAAAAAAATACCGCGTAGGCACCGGAACGGAAGACTCGAGCATAAGGCTCGCGCGCACGATAAGGCGCAGAGGCGAAGAATGCTACAAGGCCGGCAACTTCAATGAAGCTATTAAAATTTTCAAGGAAGCCGATGAAAAATATCCGGGCGATTTTACCGTTCATTATCAGCTCGGGCTGATTTATTTCTTTGAAAAACCCGATTATCCCATCGCGCTGGAATATTTTAGAAAAGCCAGCAAATATTCTCAAAATAAATCTAAACAGGTCTTCATTAACAGCATGATCTTTACCGGCCTGCTTTTAAGGCTTTGCGCCCACGCTTCGTCCGATATGAACATGTTCAGCGAAGCCTATCAGGCCGTAATACAGGCGTATAATTCCGACCCGTCCTACGTGTTTTCAATTTACGCTCTCGTGCAGGCTAACACCTTTAATTCATCGTCTAAAAAGGAATCGCTCAATCTGCTCAAAGACCTTATCAAAAGGGAAAAATATTTTACTATTCAAATCATTTACGACAGAGCTTTCGACCCCGTTCTCGACGATATCGAATCGCTTTACGAATCGCTTCTGGGCGACGCTTTGAATTCGGTCGGCCAGACTTTCGCCAAGATTGATTCCATGCTCGAAGAACTGTCAAAATCGGTCAAATTTCTTACCATTCCGGCTAAACTCGCCGGAATAAAAAAAGATTACGAAGAAATAAAAAAAATGATCGAAAAACGAAATTGTTTCGACGTTATTTCGGCCAACGATAAAGCCGGTTCCATTCTAAACAGCTTGAGCGATTTTTCTGAAGAAGTCAAAAAAAATAAGGCTTATTTCGAAGTGCGCGATCTTGTGGAAACGCTTTCTAAGAGATTCAACGACGAATATAAAGAAACGGTGAAATCTCATACCAAGAAAGAAGAAAAATGCGCCGCCATGAAGACTAATCTGGCCGAGATAAATAAAAATTATCCCGTCGCCGAGAGCGAACGCACCGTAAAAAACAAGGCCACCAATTCCGAAGAAATCGTTCCGGCTACAGTCGGATGGCGCCAGGGCAAGATGTTTCTTGTGATCAAATTCATTTCAGGCTGTTTCGCTTTTACGATAGTTTGCGCGGCAATTTTCATAGCTTTTCTTTTTATGCGCGAAAAATTCGAGCAGCAAATCTGGGTTCCCGTATCGCTCGTAGTTTTAAACATGCTCTTCATTCCTATTTACGGAAGCATCTTCGCCGAAATTTATTACATAGTCATAGAAAACAAGCGAAAAAACCTTATCAACTCCATTACGCGCCTTGAAAAAGAACTCGAACTCAATAAAACGCGCATAAATGAAATCGACAAAAGTCTTCGCGAAAAATATTCCAATATGGTTTTAGAACAGATAAAGGTGTCCAAATTTACCGCTTCTCAAATGCTGGACGCGGGTATCGAAGGCAGTTTCGAAAAGATAAAAGCGCTGATGCCCTGATTAAAATGCAAGGAAATCTTGATGCAGGAATTCAATCTTGATAGTTCGGTCGAGTATCAAAAACTTAAGGAAATAAGAAAGATAATAAGCAGCGTGACCGACGGCGGGCAGGGGTATTCCAACCCTGTTTTTACCGCCGTTTCGCTTATTGTCAACAGGCCCGACCGCGACGTGGAGATTGTGCGTAATCTTTCGGCCGCAGATAACGGCGCCGCCTCTCAGGAATCGCTCAACAAAGAACTCGTACTCGTCAATAAAAAAAAAGAAATGCTTTCGCTAATCGCCCGGCCGGAGCTTATAAGCTCTTTCCTTTCGGAGTTCAATGTCAGGCTTTCTAAAAATATTTATTCCATATATGCCGTTTCTAACTTCGCTTTTGCCGACTATATTTTCAGGTACGAATGCGAAACCGAAGACCTTAAAAAATTTCGCACAGGCCCCAACGAGGACCCGCAGGCGGTTTTAATCAGAAACATCAGACGCAAAGCCGAAGACGCATACCGCAACAATAAATTCGACGAAGCCATAATTTTTTTTAACGAAGCTATCGGAAAATATCAAAACGATTTTACCGTTTATTATCAGCTGGGCCTTATTTATTTTTTTGAAAAAGCCGATTTTAAACGCGCCATGGAAAACTTCCGGCTCGCCAGCAAATACGCGCAGAATAAATATAACCCTATTTTCATACACGGAATGGTATTTACAGGCCTGCTGCTTAAATTTTACGCTCTTCATATCAAAAATTTAGATATGCTTAACGAGGCTTATCAGGCAATCTATCAGGCTTATGCGGCCGATACCGGCTATAATTTTTCAAAATACGCGCTGGCGCAATGCACGGCGGCCATGGCCGTGCGCAGCGATCTCGTGGCGCAGGCTAATTCACTCATCAAAAATCTGGTTATGGCGGACAAACTTTTTGCCATTCAGATACTCTACGACGTCGCTTTTAATTCTTATATCGATGAGCTGGACAAGCTTTTTAAAGCCATATATAACGAATTTATCAACAACGTCACAAGGCTTTTTGAAAAAATAGACCTGGCGCTCGATCTGGTTTCGAACAATCAGCAGTATCTTACGATACCGGCGCGTGTCGTTTCTATTAAAACGGAATATAAAAAACTGGTCGAACAGATAAACAATAAAAAAACTTTTTTCGATATCGATCAGTCTTACGGCGCGAGTTCGCGTATCGCGGCCGAGCTGGAAGAAATGGCGAAAGAGATCGAGCGCAATAAAAAATATTCCGAAACCCGCGCCATAGCTGAAGCCGCCATAAAAAACTATAAAGAGGAATTTCAGGAGCTCACCAAGCATTACAGCGATGCGGAAAACAGGTTCAACGAGCTTAAAGAGCAATATTTAAAATTGAATTCTTACTATCCCAACCCCGAGTTCGACGAGCTGGCGGTAAATATATTCAATAGCGCCGATCAGGTAATCGACCCCGAAAGAAAATTCTGGCGCGAGGGCGGCCTTTTTCTTCTAATTAAAATACTTTCCGGCGTTTTGACCTTCGTTTTTTTATTTTTGATTATTGTGGTTTTATCGACGATCTTTTCAAAAGGCATAGGAAGCTTTTTCGGCGTGATCGGCGTTTTGATAGCTCTTGTTTTTATGCCGCTTTACGCTACCGTGCTCGCGGAAATATATTATAACATAGTCGAAATAAAAAGAAGAAATATTCTGACGGACCTTAAAAAATATAAAGGTGAAATCGATATCAATAAATTAAAGATAAGCGAGATCGATAAAAAGATATCCGCTAAGTATATTACGCTTATCGCGGAGCAGACGAAGCTCACTCAATTCGTAAGCGAAAAAATGTTCGAAGCCTGTCTGGAAGGCAATTTTGAACAAATTAAATCGATGATATGATTTTTTGCGCCGGCACATCGCACCTGCGCTTTTAGAGGCTGTAAATAACTGGATTTGTGAGAGAAAAAAATGGCCGGTTTCAGTTTAAACGAATCAATTGAATATCTTCAGATCAAAGAAAAATATCAATTTATCAACAAATCCATTTACAGCTCGTCCGGGCCCGATGTTTTAGCTTCGGTAGCGGCCATCACTCCGGTTTTCATAAGCAATATATCCAAGCCCGGAATGGCGCTTATCGCCGCCCACAGCACTCCCGAAGCTCACGCGAAAAGGGCCGCCATATGCCAGATTTTATTTACCCCGCAATTTCTAGACAGCAAAGCCTCTTTATTTAAAGCCGAAGTGCTTCGTAATTACAATCTGCTTTACTCCATATCCAACTACTCTTTCGCGCCGCTTTTGTTCCAGATGGATTGCGAAACCGAAGAACTCAAGAAATTTAGATCTATCACTCAGCCCAACGAAGATCCGCGTTTGAAAATGTCCAGGATACTCAGGCGCAAAGCCGAAGAGTCATATCGAAACGGCCAGTGGGACGAGGCCGTCAGGCAGTTCAACGAGTCCGATGAAAAGAACGAATCCGATTATACCACCCATTATCAGCTGGGCCTTATTTATTTTTTCGAAAAAGCCGATTACAACGAGGCGTGCAATTCTTTTAAAAAAGCGGCGAAACTTTCCCAGAATAAATCTTCCGTTATTTTCATCTGCAGCACAGTTTTCTTTGGCCTTTTACTGAGGCTGTTCGCCGCGGTGACCCGCAGTCAGAACCTGCTGGAAGAATCATACAGCGCGCTTACTCAGGCTTATAACCTGGACAATCAGAACTCCATGGCCAACTATGCTCTTGCCCAGTCGTGCGCCTCGCTCGCTCAAAAATCCAGCTTCGCGACGTCCGCCAAAGATTTAATAAAAAGGCTGATCAAAACCAACGAATTTACTGCGTTACAGATGATTTACGACGTGGCTTTCGACGCTTTTCTTCCGCAGATAGAAGAAGCTGTCGTATCGCTGGTAACCGAGATGAAAAATTCGTCCATCGATAGTTTCAAAGAAATCGACGATTCCATAGACAGAATATCGCAGATGAGCAAATACCTGGGAAACGCTCCGAAGCTCGCGGCCATTAAAAACGAGTACAGGGTGCTCCAGGACCGCATCAACAACGTAAATTACTTTGAAATGAAAGACATTCAGCATCATTCTAAAAGAATACTGGAGGAGTTTCAGGCTGTTTTTCAGGAAGTGAACGAAAACAGGGCGTATTATCAAATAAGGGAAGTCGCTGAAGATGTCATAAAAGATTATAAGGGCGAAGAAGATTCTATCCGCGCTCCTTTATTGTCTTTAGAGGCCGATCTCAAATCCGCGGTCACGGAATTCGAAAAACTCGAAAAAACTTATCCGCCGGACCGCGAAGAACAGATAATCAAAAAGAAGGTAGTCATAAAAGGCAAAGTAGAAACGGTCGATCAAAAAGTCGAAGCTTCGGTGAGCTGGAAAAAACAGAAAATTTATCTGTTCATCAAATCGCTTATAGGCTGTATTTTTGCCGTTATGGTAATATTGGCGGTCATATGCCTTTTTATGTTCATGAAAGTCGAGATAAAGCCCGTTTCTTATGTAATGTTCGTAATTTTTATGCTTTTTACCCCGTTATACGGCAGTATAGGCGGCGAAGTGTATTATCTTAACATAGAAGCTAAGCGCCGCAGGCTCCATGAAAAAGTCGAAAAACTCGAAAAGCTCATCGAAGTGAAAAAACCGCGTGTCGAAGAAGATATAGTAAAATTGAAAGAAAAATACGCCAAAACGCTTTCGGAGAAAACGAAGCTCGCTTTCAACGCGTCGCTTCAGATCGTGGAAGTCTCGCTGAAGGGCAATTTCGAGCAGATAAAGCGCTACCTGGCAAACACTTAATCCATCATATAAGTGAACGAAACGCGGTGCGTGGAATTGAGCGTGTCGTGGTTTCTGAATCCGTAATCCAGTTTTATATTCTTGAACTCGAACCCGAACCCCGTTGAAAAGCGCGAAGGGTATGTGGAATATCCGGCGCGTATCTTAAAATTGCGAGTCAGCTTAAATTCTTCGCCTATATTGAAGCTGCCTTTGCCTTCCGCCGACTGCTTGCTGTAATCAAGGCACAGGGTGAGGCTTTCTTTGGGGTTGAAAGCTATTCCTGCTTTATAAGTTTTGGGCACGACTTCGTTCATCTTGGGATTGTTCAGATTGAGCACTGAAATGCCCGCCGTGAGATTCTTTTCGAACCTGACCAAAAATCCGAAATCCATCGCGAACCCCGTTCTGTCGGGAGTGTTGGCGATGAACGAAGAGAGCTGTTTCAGCGTCAGGCCGAAATTGTGCGATTCGGTTATCTGGCGGGCTATTGCCATCGCGATTTCCTTTTCAGTGTAAAGCCCCGAGCCGAATTTTGAGTAGCCGAAGGATACCGTCGCGAAAGGCATGAGCGGTTGCGTGAAATTGAAGTAATCCAGCGCGAGCTCGGACTGGGCGAAAAGCGAAGTGTGCATCGACGTGAACTCGGCCCTTTTGAGCCTCGAAATTCCGGCGGGATTGTAAAACAGGCCTTCGCCGTCGTCGGAAAGCCCGCTGTAGGCGCCGCCCATCGAGCTCGACCTCACGCCCAGGTTCTTGTCTTCGAATTCCGCCCGGGCCCCGCCCGCTAAGGCGAAAACGGCGAAAATCGATAACGCCAGGATTAAATATGCTGTTTTTGAATATTCTTTTTTTCTTATATTCATCGTTTCCGGTTCGTTTTAAATTAAAATTAGTCCTTTAAATTTTTCGAAACTACGATGGTGCCCTGATATGTTTTTGTGCTTCTAGCCGGGCTCATCGACTTGAGCTGGTAAACGTAAACGCCGGTTTTTACGATTCTTCCGAAATCGTCCCTGCCGTCCCATTCGGCTTTATTATTGCCGCCCGAAACGCTTTCGCCGTTTAAAAGCCTTCTCACCGGAACCCCGCGCACGTCGAATATTTTTATGGTTATATTCGAATCTACCGTGGTCGTGTAGTTTATGAAAGCGCTGTCGTTCCAGCCGTTGCCGTTGGGCGAAAACGGGTTCGGCGAGACGAATATATTCGTCAGATCGAATTCCGCTTTAGACTGGTCGTTTACCAGCATATAAAGCGAAAGATCGTTCACCTTCGCGCTTATTTTATTGGAGGAAAGTATTCCGCCTATTTTTTCATATGCCAGGTGAGCGGTGTTGTAAAAATAAATCTTCAGGTCCTTCGATCCGTCCAGGCCGCTTGCCGCGAGATCGGCTGTGGTGTAAGGTATTTCAATTACGACCGGCTTCTGGAACTTGAATCCGTATGGCTGAAAATCGTAAGCGACGTCGGTGGAATGAATGCCGTTCGTGTTATCTATTATATTTGTCGGCGGTATTTCACTTTTAATGAGCTTTTTAATGCTGAAAGCGGTGTCGGTTTTAACGGCGCCGGGCGGTATAATCAGCCTGGCCTGGTTTTCGCCGCCTACCGTCCCGCCTTTGATTCCGACCACCGAAGTCGCCTTGTCGCCGATTTTGACTTTATCGTCGAAAACATTTACGTCCGCCGAGGATGAAACGATAACGTTTTTAAAATTCAGGTTCACGAATTCCGGATAAGTTTCTCCGTAATTGGAAACGCTTTTGAATTTTATGCGCGCCGCCTGGCCCGCCGGGCCGCCAGACCCCGTCTGGTCAACTATTTTAAAGGTTATTTTCCCCTCGCTCTGCGAAACTTCGTTTATTTCGCAGTAATAATCGCTAAAAAGGCTCCCAGGTGCGATCTGGGTACCGGGCCTTACGGGGTCGAGGTCTTCCACCGTTAAATACGTCGCGTTGTAATACAGTTCGAAGGATAAATTAGATATATTCGGCGCGTTTTCGATATTTACGTCCACGAAGAAACTTTCGGCGGGAGCTGCGGATTGCACGGGAGTAGTAAGCCTTATTTTTGGCGCGTTGTCTATTACCGTCACATGATGTGGGGAATCCGCGCCTTCCGCGGGCGAATATTTAGCTTCCTTGTTGAAGTCGATCGCCCTTATATAATAATCCAGGCCGTCGAGCGCGACCGATATTGCCGGAATTACCGTTCTGTAAACGCTGGTGTTATCGATTTTCTTCATGGGCAGATATGTGTAAATGCCCGCCACCCTGCTGTTGCGGTATCCTATTTCGATTATATCCGCGCCGCTTACCCTGGCGTATATCGGAAGCGGCTGGTTCACCACCGCTTCCGCTACGGGCGCATGCTCTAAAAATAAGGCTCCGGAGGAGCTCTGGTTTTTAGAGTTCGTCTGGCCAGGCGTTCCGTACTGTTTTGAGCTCTGGTAAAAATTATACCTGTCCACTTCGTAATCGCCTATCGAATATGAGCTCTGGACCGATTTTTCCAGCGTCATGCCGTTGGCTTTGCCGCCCTGTGAAGAGCTATACTCCACTACCGAAAGCTCTATATCGTCGTTCGTTGTGAATGCTATGCGCCCGCCGCTTGCGGATATACGGAAATCGCCCGCGTCGAGGGCGGTGAAACCGTCTTTGGAAGTCCAGGCGCTGTCGCTCGAATGCCAGACGCCGTCTTTGTTGCCGTAAACGTCTGCGAAGGCCGCTTCTTCTCTGGAACTGGATTTGACCAGCCGCGCCGTGACCACTATGAACGAGTAGCCTTCTATCAGAGTGTTCTGGGCGAAGGTGTAAGTTTTGGAGCCGCATTTGATTTTGCAGCCTGAAATATCTTTTCTCGCGCTCGAGTTATTGTAAAGCTCTATCCATTGAAGGTCGAGAGGGTTTTTTACTATATCCGCCGGGGGGCAGTACATGATTTCGTTTATCTGAACGCTATAGGCGCTGCTTACGACGAATTTTAAATTGTAATTAAGCCGCGCGTCGAATTTGTCTTTTATATTGATTATTTTAGTCCCCGCCACGGAGTCTTTTATATATACGCGCTTGAGCCCGTACCTTAAAGTAGCTTCTAATTTGGAGTAATAATTGATTCCGTCCTCGGAAAATTTAGTTCCTTCGGAATCGGATGTGATAACGATTATATTCGACGAGGCGGGCGCCGTTTCGCCGGCGACGTCTATGGCTCGCACCGTGATTTTAAGTTCCGAATCGGCGTTGGCGTAGATTATATCGTCGGTGCGGTCGCAGGTGAGCGCGATCGGAAGGCCCTGCGCTATATTAGGTTTTCCCGGCGTCGGTTTTGCGAAGTTAATGAAATCCGTTTGCGAATTGGTGTCGGCGCTTTTATCGTTGCGGGCGAAAGAAGAATTCAGCGGCTGGTTTTTGATTGAAACGCAGTCGTAGTCGTCGTATAGCAGCGGCGGGTTCATATCGATTATATGCCCCGCGGCTATTAAATCTTTTAAAGTCTGCTTATTGG
>ERZ795056.6437-NODE-6437-length-11454-cov-24.563646_pt1 | contig 11454 bp, 12 predicted proteins | sample MGYA00375140_ERZ795056 | MGnify/ENA primary metagenome ERZ795056 (study PRJEB30185, sample SAMN05720227) | activated sludge metagenome | isolation source: Anaerobic digester | place: USA | collected 2015-03-09 ...
GGCGCTCGATGACCAGCGCCAGCCCCACCACGGAGCACAGGATCAGGGGCCAGATCGGCCAACCAGCGGCTTGTATGATCGACAGCAACAGGGGCCTCTCAGGCAGTGCTTGGCGGGTGCAGGGCGGCGGGGCCGCCTGCTGGCTGGGGCGATTATGGCCCGTGGTGCAGGCGCCGCTGCGGGGCCGGCCCGCCATGCACGGACGCCATCCCGAAGAATCCACCGCTTCTGTGGACAAGCTTGTGGGCAACTGCCCAGCCACCCGACAGAAACCACGCCAAGTCTGGCCCTGCTTTGGATTGCTGAAAATTGAGGCAGCATTTTTCTGATCAGAATCAAGCACTTGCATCACGGCTGCTGCGTTGCCGCTGTGCGGTGCGCGCAGCCGCTGACGCCCGCCGCGCCTGTGGAGTTCCATTGCCGCAGCAGACGCGCCGGCACCAGGCCGCGGGCTGCTGATGGCCTGGCCCGACACCACCACCAGCCCTGCGCCGGCCCGTGCCTGGAGCGTGGCCGCGCTGCTGCTGGCGGTGGCCGATGCGCTGGCCGCACGGCTGGGCGCTGTCACCGTGCGTGGCGAGATCTCGGGCTTCACCCGCGCGGCCAGCGGCCACTGCTACTTCAGCCTGAAGGACAGCGACGGCCAGCAGGCGCTGCTGCGCTGCGCGATGTTCCGCCGCGCGGCCGGCCTGCTGGATTTCCGGCCCGCCGACGGCCAGCAGGTGGAGTTGCGCGGCCGCATCACGGTGTACGAATCGCGGGGCGAGCTGCAATGCGTGGTCGAGCACCTGCAGCGTCTGGGCGAGGGCTCGCTGTATGAGCTGTTCCTCAAGCTCAAGGCGCGGCTCGCGGCCGCTGGCCTGTTCGATGCGCAGCGCAAGCGGCCGCTGCCGGCGCACCCGCGCACGGTGGGCGTGGTCACGTCGCTGGGCGCGGCGGCCCTGCATGACGTGCTGACCGCCATCGTCCGGCGCGCGCCGCAGGTGCAGGTGGTGGTCTACCCGTGCCTGGTGCAGGGGCCCGAGGCACCGGCGCAGATCGTGCGGGCCATCGACCAGGCCAATGCCCGGCAGGAGGTGGATGTGCTGTTGGTCTGCCGCGGTGGTGGCTCGCTGGAAGACCTGTGGGCCTTCAACGACGAGGCCGTGGTGCGGGCAGTGGCCGGCAGCGCGCTGCCGGTGGTGTGCGGCGTGGGCCATGAGACCGACACCTGCCTGGCCGAGCTGGCGGCCGACCTGCGGGCGCCCACGCCCACCGCCGCGGCCGAGTTGGCGGTGCCGCTGCGCAGCGACGCCCTGGCCCGCCTGCAGGCGCTGGCGCTGGCACTGCAGCGGGCGGTGGGCCGCCGGCTCGACCAGCAGGCCCAGCGGCTGGACCGGCTGGCGCTGCAGATCGGCCGGCCAGCGCGGCTGCTGGACCAGCAGGCTGCGCGGCTCGACCGGCTGCGCGCGCGCCAGCAGCAGGCGCTGGTGCAGGCACTGGCCCAGCGCCAGCGTCGGCTGGACGACCTGGCCCAGCGCCTGCGCGCGGCGCTGCGCCAGCAGGTGCATGGCCAGGGCGAGCAGCTGGCCCGGCTGGCGCTGCGGCTGGCCGCCAACGACCCGCAGCAGGTGCTGTCACGCGGTTATGCCTGGCTGGCCGACGGCGAGGGCCGGCCGGTCACCCGCGCCGCGGGCCTGGCCGTGGGCAGCACGCTGGCGGCGCAGTGGGCCGACGGCCGTGCCGCCGTGCAGGTGCTGAGCGTGCAGGTGCCCGGCGACGCGGTCGCGGCACCCCCGAAGCCACGCGCCGCCCGCAAGCGCAAGCCAAGCCCCTGACACGCGGTGGACACAGGTGCGCTGCCTACAATGCGCGGCTGCATGAATTTCGCAACCCAGGCGCCATGGATGTCCCCGGCGCCGCCTCCGCAAGGATGCCTTCCATGAGCTACACCCTGCCTGCCCTGCCGTACGCCACCAATGCCCTGGCACCGCACATCTCGCCCGAGACGTTTGAATTCCACTACGGCAAGCACCACCAGGCCTATGTCACCAACCTGAACAACCTGGTCGGCGGCACCGAGTTCGCCGGCCTGGCGCTGGAAGACGTGGTCAAGAAGTCGTCGGGCCCCATCTTCAACAACGCTGCCCAGGTGTGGAACCACACCTTCTTCTGGAACAGCATGAAGCCCGCCGGCGGTGGCGAGCCCACCGGCGCGCTGGCTGCGGCCATCAACGCCAAGTGGGGCAGCTACGCCGCCTTCAAGGAAGCCTTCACCAAGAGCGCCGTGGGCAACTTCGGCTCGGGCTGGACCTGGCTGGTGAAGAAGGCCGATGGCAGCGTGGACATCGTCAACACCAGCAACGCCGCCACCCCGCTGACCGGCGCCGACAAACCACTGCTGACGATCGACGTGTGGGAGCACGCCTACTACATCGACTACCGCAACGCCCGCCCGAAGTTCGTCGAGACCTTCCTCACGGCGCTGGTGAACTGGGACTTCGCGGCCGCCAACTTCGCCTGATCCCCACCGGGCGGTCTGCATGACAAGGGCCGGACGGCATCGCCGTCCGGCCCTTGTTGCGTCTGGAGTCCGACGGGACCGCAGCCCGTGCCCGGTCAGGGCTTGAACGGTGGCCCGGCCAACTTGAAGCCGGGCTTGATGCCACGTTTGGCGAACCAGCCCTGGTTCATTTCCAGCACCAGCCGCACCGGCTTGGCCGAGCAGTGCGACGCCTCGTCGAACGGCTTCATGTCGGCCAGGTTCACGATGGTGCCGTCGTCGGCCAGGAAGGCGATGGTCAGCGGCGTGGGCGTGTTCTTCATCCAGAAGCACTGCGGCGACGGCGCGTCGAAGACGAACAGCATGCCCTCGTGGGTGCCGAGATCGCGCCGGAACATCAGCCCCTTCTGCCGTTGCTCGGGCGTGATCGCCACCTCGGCGCGGATGTTGTGCATGCCGGCCGTCAGCGTGATGGCCTGCAGCCGCTGCGGTTGACCTGCATCGCCCTGGGCGCTGGCAGGGCCGTTGGCGACAAGGCAGGAGGAGAGGAGCACACTGGCGGTCAGGGCCTTGACATAGATCATGTTGGGCTTTCGGGTCAACCACTAGATTAGCGCAGCCCGGCAAGCGCCCCTGGCATGCCCGGGCGCCACGCACCGTTCCACCGATTTCATCATGCCGACCCCCACCATCGCTGCGCCTGTGTTGCCCCCGCCAGCCGCCGTGCCGGCATCGGGGCCGGGCGCAGCCGATGCGCTGGCGGTGCTGGACGATCCGGTCGAGCAGCGGCGCTTCACCCGGTTCCAGACCGATGCGGCGGGGCAATCGGTGGCCGATTCGTCGCTGCGCATCAGCGGCATGCACTGCGCCGCCTGTGCCGGGCTGATCGAGCAGGCCGTTGGCCGCGTCGGTGGCGTGCTGGAAGCCACCGTCAGCGTATCGGGCGAGCGGGCGCGGGTGCGCTGGCTGCCCGGGCGCACCCGGCTCACCGACATCGTGCAGGCCATCCGCGCTGCCGGCTACGACGCCACGCCCGACACCGCACTCGACGCCCGCGAAGCCCGCAAGCTGGAACACCGCCAGGCGGTGTGGCGGCTGTTCGTGGCGGCCTTCTGCGGCATGCAGGTGATGATGATGGCCACACCCAGCTACGTGGCCACCGGCAACGAGCTGGCGCCCGATCTGCGGCAGTTGCTGAACTGGGGCAGCTGGCTGCTCAGCTTGCCAGTGATGGTGTTCGCCGCCGGGCCGTTCTTCACCGGCGCCTGGCGCGGGCTGCGGCAGCGCCAAATCGGCATGGACGTTCCGGTGGCGCTGGGCGTGCTGGTCACCTTCGTCGCCAGCACCGGCGCCACCTTCGACCCCGATGGCGTGTTCGGGCACGAGGTCTACTTCGACTCGCTCACCATGTTCGTCAGCTTCCTGCTGGCAGGCCGGCTGCTGGAAACCCGCGCCCGCCACCGCGTGGCGCAGGTGCTGGAGACGGCGCTCGACGGCATGCCCGAGACCGCGCTGCGGCTCGACGCCCAGGGCCAGGCCGAGCGGGTGAGCGTGCAGCGCCTGGCGCCGGGTGACCTCGTGCGGGTGCCGGTGGGCCAGGCGTTTCCGGCCGATGCGCTGCTGGTGGAGGGCAGCACCCGGGCCGATGAATCGCTGCTCACCGGCGAGAGCGTGCCGGTGGTCAAGCCAGCGGGTGCGGCCGTGGTGGCAGGCAGCATCAACCTGGGCGCACCCGTGGTGGTGCAGGTGCAGCGCGTGGGCGGCGACACCCGGCTGGAAGGCATCGTTGCGCTGATGCGCGACGCGATGAGCCAGCGCCCGTCGCTCACCCGTGCCGCCGACCGCTGGGCGCCGCCGTTCCTGTGGGCCGTGCTGCTGCTGGCAGCGGGTGCAGCCGCGGCATGGAGCCTGATCGACCCCAGCCACGCCGTGTGGGTGGCCGTGTCGGTGCTGATCGTCACCTGCCCCTGCGCGTTGTCGCTGGCGGCGCCGTCGGCCCTGCTGTCGGCCACCAGCGCGCTGGCCCGCCGCGGCGTGCTGCTGCAGCGGCTGGATGCGCTGGAGACACTGACCCAGGTTCAGCGCGTCTACTTCGACAAGACCGGCACGGTGACCGATGCCACCTTGCAGTACACCGGCCTGCAGCGCCTGGATGGTCAGTCAGCCGGGCCAGCCGACGCCGCCAGCCTGGCCCGCGCTGCGGCCCTGGCGGGCTGGTCGCAGCATCCGCTGTCGCAGGCGCTGGTGGTGGCGGCGGGCGATGCCACCGCCGCCGACCCCTGGCGTGACGTGCAGGAAGTACCCGGCCAGGGCCTGCAGGCGCTGGATGCCCAGGGCCGCTGCTGGCGCCTAGGCCGCGCCGCGTTTGTGCAGCCCGGCCTGGTGGCGGCGGCGGTCGAGGGTGACGGCCGCGCCGCCACCTGGTGGGGCGCCGACGGCCAGGCCAGCCACCGCTTCGACTTCGACGAGGCCCTGCGCCCCGATGCCCTGGCCACTGTGGCCGCCCTGCGCCAGCACGGCCTGCAGGTGGTGCTGCTGTCGGGCGACCAGCCCGCGCGGGCCGCGCGCATGGGCTGGCGACTGGGTGTGGACACGGTGATCGGCGGCGCCACGCCCGAGAGCAAGCTGGCGGAGGTGGCCGCCGCCCAGGCCCAGGGCCTGAAAGTGGCGATGGTGGGTGACGGCATCAACGACGCACCGGTGCTGGCCCGCGCCGACGCCAGCTTCGCCATGGGGCAGGGTGCCCTGGTCACCCGCGCGCAGGCCGATGCGGTGGTGGCGTCCAACCGGTTGGGTGACTTGGTGCTGGCCCATGGCCTGGCACGCCGCGCCATGGCCGTGGTGCGCCAGAACATGCTGTGGGCTGCGGCCTACAACGCGGTCTGCATCCCGCTGGCCCTGGTGGGCTGGCTGCCGCCCTGGGCCGCCGGCCTGGGCATGGCCACCAGTTCGCTGCTGGTGATCGGCAATTCCATGCGTCTGGCGCGCCCGTTGCAGCCCTGGGCTGACGCCCATCTGACATCCCACTGACGTGGACATCCTCTATCTGCTGATTCCGTTGTCGGCCGTGCTGGTGCTGCTGATCGTGGGCATCTTCGGCTGGGCCCTGCACAGAGGGCAGTTCGACGATGTCGAGCGCGAAGGTTCCCGAATTCTGGAAGGCGATGCGCCCGCAGTTGACGGCGATCAATCAGCGGCCCAGGGCGCCCCCGAACAATCCCGCACATCTGCAGTTTGAATCGATCTGAAATCCCGGAAGGAGGCCTCTCAATGGCAAGCAGTTCCATAACCAGTCCAACCAGCGCCGCACCGGTCTACAGCGACACCGTGGTTCGCGGTTTTGCGCTGATGGCGGTGGTCTACGGCATCGTCGGCATGCTGGTGGGCGTGATCATCGCCGCGCAGCTGACCTGGCCCGAGTTGAACCTCGGCATCTCCTGGCTCACCTACGGCCGGCTGCGCCCGCTGCACACCAACGCGGTGATCTTCGCGTTCGGTGGCTGCGCGCTGTTTGCCACCAGCTACCACGTGGTGCAACGCACCTGCCAGACGCGGCTGTTCCTGCCCGGACTGGCCATGTTCACCTTCATCGGCTGGAACCTGGTGATCGTGGCGGCCGTGATCACCCTGCCTCTGGGCATGACCCAGGGCAAGGAATACGCCGAGCTCGAGTGGCCCATCGACCTGCTGATCGCCGTGGTGTGGGTGGCCTATGCCATCGTGTTCTTCGGCACGGTGGGCACCCGCAAGATCCGGCACATCTACGTGGCCAACTGGTTCTTCGGTGCCTTCATCCTGGCGGTGGCGCTGCTGCACATCGTCAACAGTGCGGCCATTCCGGTGAGCCTGACCAAGAGCTACAGCGCCTACGCCGGCGTGCAAGATGCCATGGTGCAGTGGTGGTACGGCCACAACGCGGTGGGCTTCTTCCTGACGGCGGGCTTCCTGGGGATGATGTACTACTACATCCCCAAGCAGGCCGGCCGCCCGGTGTACAGCTACCGCCTGTCGATCGTGCACTTCTGGGCGCTGATCTTCACCTACATGTGGGCGGGCCCGCACCACCTGCACTACACCGCGCTGCCCGACTGGGCGCAGAGCGTGGGCATGATCTTCAGCCTGGTGCTGCTGGCCCCCAGCTGGGGCGGCATGATCAACGGCATCATGACGCTCAGCGGTGCCTGGCACAAGCTGCGTGACGACCCCATCCTGAAGTTCCTGATCGTGAGCCTGTCGTTCTACGGCATGTCCACCTTCGAGGGCCCGATGATGTCGATCAAGACCGTCAACGCGCTCAGCCACTACACCGACTGGACCGTGGGCCACGTGCACTCGGGCGCCCTGGGCTGGGTGGGCATGATCTCCATCGGCTCGCTGTACTACCTGATTCCGCGCATGTTCGGCCGCGAGAAGATGCACAGCGTCAAGGCCATCGAGCTGCACTTCTGGATCGCCACCATCGGCATCGTGCTGTACATCGCCGCGATGTGGATCGCCGGGGTGATGCAGGGCCTGATGTGGCGCGCGGTCAACCCCGACGGCACGCTGGTCTACAGCTTCGTCGAGAGCGTCAAGGCGACCTTCCCGTTCTACGTGATCCGTCTGGGCGGCGGCCTGCTCTACCTGAGCGGCATGCTGATCATGGGCTGGAACGTGTTCATGACCGTCAAGGGCGGCAAGGCCGTCGAGCAGCGTGTGCCCCTGGTGGCCGCGCACGCCTGAGTCCCCAAGGAGTCCCACAACATGGCAACCCATGCCCCTGTCGGTCACGAGAAGATCGAGACCAACAACTTCCTGATGATCGTGCTGATCCTGCTGGCGCTGCTGTTCGGCGGCCTGGTCGAGATCGTGCCGCTGTTCTTCCAGAAGAGCACCACGCAGCCGGTCGAAGGCCTGAAGCCCTACACCCCGCTGCAGCTGGCCGGGCGCGATGTCTACATCCGCGAGGGCTGCTACAACTGCCACTCGCAGATGATCCGCCCGTTCCGCGCCGAAACGCTGCGCTACGGCAGCTACTCGGTGGCGGGTGAATTCGTCTATGACCACCCGTTCCAGTGGGGCAGCAAGCGCACCGGCCCCGACCTGCACCGCGTGGGCGGCAAGTACAGCGACGAATGGCACCGCATCCACCTGATCAACCCGCGTGATCTGGTGCCCGAGAGCAACATGCCGGCCTACCCCTGGCTGGTGGGCGCGGCCCTGAACCCGGCCGACCTGGCCCCCAAGATGCGCGGCCTGCGCATGGTGGGCGTGCCCTACACCGACGCCGAGATCGCCAAGGCGGCCGAGGATGTCACCGGCAAGACCGAGATGGACGCTGTCATCGCCTACCTGCAGGTGATGGGCACGGCCCGCAAGTGACGGAAGGGGTCAGCGATGGACGTCAATGACCTGCGTGCGCTGAGCACGGTCTTCATGTTCGTGGCCTTCATCGGCATCGTCGGCTTCGCGGTTTCACGCCGCCGCCGTGCCGACTTTGAAGAGGCCGCCCAAGTTCCGTTCCTGGACGACCAGCCCGCGGCTGGCGGCCCAGCAGGAGAGAAGCAATGAGTGATTTCATCAACAGCGGCTGGGCCTGGTATGTGGCCGGGCTCACCGTGGTCTCGCTGGCGTTCTGCGTGTTCATCCTGGTGGTGGCCAGCAAGCGCAAGGTGATGGCCGCCGACAACACCACCGGCCACGTGTGGGACGAAGACCTGCGCGAGATGAACAACCCGCTGCCGCGCTGGTGGATGTGGCTGTTCGTCATCACCATCGTGTTTGCCGCCATCTACCTGGCGCTGTACCCGGGCCTGGGCACCAACCCCGGCGCGCTGAAGTGGAGCAGCACCGGCCAGTGGGAAGCCGAGCAGCAGAAGGCCTATGCCACCATGGCGCCGGTGTACGCCAAGTTCACCGCCATGCCGGCCGAGGCCCTGGCCAAGGACCCGCAGGCCATGGGCATCGGCGAGCGGCTGTTCGTCAACAACTGCGCCCAGTGCCATGGGTCGGACGCGCGTGGCAGCAAAGGCTTCCCCAACCTCACCGACGGTGACTGGCTGGGCGGCACCGGGCACGAGTACATCAAGAAGACCGTGGTGGCCGGCCGGGTCGGCATGATGCCGGCCATGGGTGCGGCCCTGGGCGGCGCCGAAGACGTGAAGAACGTCGCCAACTATGTGCTCAGCCTGTCGGGCAGCCCGCACAACAGCGTGGCCGCCCAGCTGGGCAAGGCCAAGTACGCCGTGTGTGCCGCCTGCCATGGTGCCGACGGCAAGGGCAACCAGGCCCTGGGCGCCCCCAACCTCACCGACAAGGTCTGGCTGCATGGCTGGGGCGAGGAGGCGATTGCGCACATCGTCAACAACGGCAAGCAGAACGTGATGCCAGCCTTCGAGAAGCGCTTGTCGCCCGAGCAGATCCATGTGCTGGCGGCCTATGTGTGGAACCTGTCGCAGAGCACGGCCGTGGCCGCGGCCAAGTGACCGGTCTGCTCTGCATCGGCGCGCACCAGTGACCACAGCCCAGCGTCCGAGATGAGCGACTCCACGGGTGCACCTGCTCAGGCCGTGGCCCTGTCTCCGCAGGCCAACGCCGACGCTGGCGGCCTGGTGGGTGACGACGCTGCCGGCGCGGTGGTGTCGCTCTACCAGAAGCAGAAGAAGATCTACGCCCGCGCCGTCAGCGGCTCGTTTGCCAACTGGCGCTGGGGCTTGGTCTGGTTCACGCAGATCCTGTACTACGGCTTGCCCTGGCTGCAGTGGAACGACCGCCAACTGGTGCTGTTCGATCTGGGCGCGCGGCGCTTCTACATCGGCCCGCTGGTGCTGTACCCGCAGGACTTCATCTACCTGACCGGCCTGCTGATCGTTTCGGCGTACGCGCTGTTCCTGTTCACCGCGGTGGCCGGGCGGCTGTGGTGCGGCTATGCCTGCCCGCAAACGGTGTACACCGAGATCTTCATGTGGTTCGAGCGCAAGATCGAAGGCGACCGCATTGCCCGCATGCGGCTCGACGATGGCGCGTGGAATGCCAACAAGCTGTGGCGCAAGAGCGCCAAGCAGGCGGTCTGGGTGGGCTTCAGCCTGTGGACCGGCTTCACCTTCGTCGGCTACTTCACGCCGATCCAGTCGCTGGCCGCGTCGGCCGCCACCCTGGGCTTCGGCCCCTGGGAATCCTTCTGGGTGCTGTTCTACGGTCTGGCCACCTACGGCAACGCCGGCTTCCTGCGCGAGCAGGTGTGCAAGTACATGTGCCCGTACGCACGCTTCCAGAGCGTGATGTTCGACAAGGACACGCTGATCATCAGCTACGACGCCGAACGCGGCGAGCCACGTGGATCACGCAGCCGCAAGGCCGACCCCGCCAAGCTGAACCTGGGCTCGTGCATCGACTGCGGCTTGTGCGTGCAGGTGTGCCCCACCGGCATCGACATCCGCAACGGCCTGCAGTACGAGTGCATCGGCTGCGCGGCCTGCATCGACGTGTGCGACGGCGTGATGGACAAGATGGGCTACGCCAAGGGCCTGGTGCGCTACGACACCCAGAACGGCCTGTCGCAGCACCTGGGCCGGGGCGAGCGCCTGCGCCGCATCTTCCGGCCGCGGGTGCTGGTGTACACCGCGGTGCTGGTCGTCATCCTGCTGGCCTTCTTCTACAGCCTGGTCACGCGCCATCCGTTCAAGGTGGATGTGGTGCGTGATCGCGCCTCACTGGCCCGGTTGGTGGACGACGGCCAGATCGAGAACGTGTTCCGTCTGCAGATCATGAACGCCACCGAGCAACCGCAGCGCTACCATGTGGGCGTGCAGGGCTTGCAGGGCATCCAGATCGAGAAGCTGCCGCCGCTGGCGCTGGATTCAGCAGAAGCCCGCTGGGTGACCTTGAATGTGCGCGTGCCGCCCGAGGCCGCTGCCAAGGCCGGGCCCGGGGCGCACGAGATCCACTTCCAGATCGAACTGCTCGGCGCTGACGCCGGCGGCCGCCCGATGGGCGGCGCTGCAGTGAGCGAAAAATCGACCTTTGTGGTGCCGCGCTGAGCGCACCGTCCGGAGACCGTTCCATGACCACCCTGTTGTCGCGCAAGTCCCTCCCGCCCTCTGAATCCGCCGCAGCACCTGCCTGGTGGCGGGTGGGCATGGTCTGGCTGGTGCTGGGGGGGCCGGCGGTCGTCGTGGTGGCTGCCATCGGCACCGCCGTGATTGCCTACCACGGCGCTGACCCGGTGCTCACCGACGCACCCACGCCGCAACAGGTGGTGCGGCAGCTGGGGCCGCAGACGCCAGCGATGCAGGGCCGCAACCACGCGGCCACGCCCGCTCCGCGTTGAGCTGTCCCGGTCAAACCACCCACACCACCATGGCCCGCCCCTCTGCCACGTTGCGCATGCACCTGATGGCCATTCTGTGGCCGTCATTCCTGATGGCTGGCGTGCTGGAGATGCTGGTCTTTGCGCTGGTCGACCCCGCCGGCCTGCGCTGGATGGGCGGCGAGTTGCTGCACCTGTCGTCGAACGCGGTGTACACGCTGGCGTTCTTCGTGTTCTGGGGCGTGATCGCCACGGCCGGCCTGCTGACCCGCCTGCTGGCGGGCGACCCCGCGCACATCAACCGCGAGGGTGCGTCCGGCGCGTTCCGGCATTGACGCCCACCGGCGCGCCAGCGCCGGCCAGGGCGCTGGGGTCGCTCAGCAGTTGGTGCCGTTGACCAGGCGCTGCAGTTTGTCCTGGTCGAGGATGCGGATCTGCCGCTGCTTCACGTCCAGGATGCCGTCGTCCTGGAACTTGCTGAAGGTGCGGCTCACCGTCTCGAGCTTCAGGCCCAGGTAGCTGCCGATCTCTTCGCGCGTCATGCGCAGGATCAGCGCGCTGGCCGAAAAGCCGCGCGCCTGCAGTCGCTGGGTCAGGTTCAGCAGAAACGCTGCCAGCCGTTCTTCGGCGCGCATGCTGCCCAGCAGCAGCATCACGCCATGGTCGCGCACGATCTCGCGGCTCA
>ERZ795056.6439-NODE-6439-length-11452-cov-6.498991_pt1 | contig 11452 bp, 7 predicted proteins | sample MGYA00375140_ERZ795056 | MGnify/ENA primary metagenome ERZ795056 (study PRJEB30185, sample SAMN05720227) | activated sludge metagenome | isolation source: Anaerobic digester | place: USA | collected 2015-03-09 ...
GCCTTCTGGCCCGAGAGGTAGGCCGCTGCGAACTTGGCGGAGTCGCAGGCCGACTGGACCTGCTTGACGAGGGGATACTGGTCGGGCGCGAGGCGGGAGGTGACGAAGACCTCGGGGTCGAAGCTCTTCTTGGTGGCGTGGGCCACCGCGGTCTCGATCCAGGTGTCGAGGTTCTTGAGCATCTTCGTGAACTGCTGCACGTGTTGGTACGCGGTCATGCGGCGCACACTACCCGAAAATCCCGCCGGGAACGATCAGAAGCCGCGGCTGGTGAGCTGCTCGCGGATCTCGTCGGGGCGGTCGGCGATGAAGTCGAGCAGCGCCTCGTGTTCGTACACGAAGGTCTGGAAGTCGTACTCCTTGCGCGGGTCGGCCATGATGGCGGGCGAGAGCTGGGTGAAGATCGCCTCGGCGTGGCCGGCGAGGTCCATCGCGGCGACTGCCTCGTTGACCTCGTCGAGGCGAGCGGCGAAGGCGGCCTCGCAGGCGGGCTCCTCGAGGCAGCGCACGGCCAGCACGGCCTCCGCGCCCCAGGCGTCCTGGTTCTTCTCGAAGGTCTGGTCGATGCCGGTCGAGATCAGGGTCCAGCGGTCGGACGTGGGATCGTGATAGATGCGGTAATTGTTCTTGATGCTGAACGCGTAGTTGTCCCAGTGATCGATGACGCTCTCGATCGCCCAGGTGGTCAGGAAGCGGTCCCAGTCGAAGAAGGTCGTGATCGCCGGATAAAAGCCGCCGGGCGGCAGGTCCTCGATCTTTTGGGTGAGTTCGCGGAGCAGCGCATAACCCTGCGGGTCCGCGTCCGGGGCCGGCGTGGAGCAGGCGTCGGGGCTGAACTCGCGGGTCAGGCAGTACGAATCGTCGTCCTCGCCGGGGGGCACGTTGCCGGGGATCAGGTCGCACCAATAGGTGCCCTCGTACAGCATGCCGTCGTTGTCGGCGAACCAGCGCGAGAGGAACCGGCGATCGATGGTCTCGACGTGGGTGTATAAACCCCACAGCTCGTCGTTGACGAAGATGCGGACGCTGGCGGCGCGCGGCGCCGGCACACCGAGGGCGCGGAAGATCGGGTAGCCGATGCGCTCGTTGCTGGCGGAGCTGTCCTGCACGCCGTTGTTGAAGGTGAAGCTCTTCTCGCCGAACAGCCGGCGCGCGGCGGGGCAGCCGGGGACCTCGGGGTCGTCCCACTCGAGGTTGACCTTAAAAGATGCCTTGCCGCCGAGGTCGCGCGAGGAGCCGCAGCCGCCCTTGATCTTGATGCCGACGCCGGGGAATGTCTGGTCGCCGTGGCGCAGGGTGCCGGTATAATAATTGCGCGCATAGGGGACACAGCCGGGCGGGTTGGCCTCGGCGTCAATCGAGTCCCAGCTGTCCGGTGGAATATCGAGGTAGAAGTCGTGGATCGTCTCGTCGGCGAACAGCGCGGTGCTGCCGTCGTCGGTGCGAAAGCGCAGCTCCGGGCTCCACTCGCTATATACGCTGCAGGGGCCACGCTCGTCGCGGTAGCGCAGGCGCAGGGCGTGGTCCTTCCATTCCTCGAGGCCCGCGTCGGGGCCGGCGTCGAAGCTGCCGTCGGCGAGGGTCACCTGGGCGGGCGGATCTCCGGCGAGCTCGGCGTGCCATACACGCTCGGCGAGGACACCGTCTTTGAGGCGAAGGATCTCGAGCTCGAGGGCGCCGGGCAGGTCACCGGCGTCGGGGTCGGCGAAGGGCGAGGCGGCGATCGTCAGGGTCGCGGGCACGACGTCGATGCGGCCCGCGAGCGGCTCGAGCACGGACGGCGTCGCGGGTGGTGCGTTGGCGGGGCAGGTGATCCCGCTGCTGCTGCTGCTGGCGTCGTGGTCGGTGACGTGGCTCGTGGTCGTGGTCGTGATCGGCCCGGTGCTCGTGCCCTCGCCCTCGCTGTCGACGTGGGCCGGGTCACCGCAGGCTCCGAGGAGGACCAGCGCGGTGAGGAGGGGCAGGGGATCTCGCGGGCGGAGCATTGTGGTTCTCGCTTGGTTCGAGGCAGGGCGCCGCGAGGCGGCGCTCGAACGAGCAATGTATCACGAGCGGGGCGATCGGTTGTTGGGCGGATGTGCGCGAGCGGTCGTATTAATGTTTGGCGCTATCGACAAAGCGCAGGTGCATGGCGACATCGGGATATCGCCGATCGGTGCATCGCCTGATCACGAATGGTGGTATCCCGGGTGGGCACATCGGACACGTCGGGCACCGCGGGACGACGCAGGGAAACCCCGGAGCGGGGTGCGACCGTGAGTCAGGCCACGACGTGAAACATGGCGAGCGTGGCGGCGAGAACCATGTTTTCATGCATCTTGATGCACTCCATCGGGTTCCTCATGCAATACCGTCCTGCGTTTGTTCCGCTGTTCTCTCTCATTCTTGTGGCTGCTTGCGGTGGCAACGGCGACGGGGCCTCGGCGACCGAGGCCGGCTCGACAGGAGCGGGCTCGGGCACGGAGGCGACCGCCGCGAGCACCGGCGACGACCCGACGGGCGCGGCGGTGGGTCCGACGTACTGGCAGGATGTCGCGCCGATCTTTTTCGAGCATTGCGTGAGCTGCCACCAGTCGGGCGGGATCGGGCCGTTTGTGCTCGATACCTACGCCGAGGCGAAGACCTGGGCGGCGGCGGCGGCGGCGTCGACGACGGCGAAGACGATGCCGCCGTGGCTGGTGACCGACGACGGCAGCTGCGGGACCTTCCAGGACTCGCGGGCGCTGACGCCGGCGGCGATCGAGACGATCCAGGCGTGGGTCGATGCGGGCGCGCCGGAGGGCGAGCCGCGCACGGATCTGGCGCCGCCGACCCCCGAGGTGCTCGGTGATGCGGTCACCTTCAAGACGCCGAAGTTCGGCCCGGAGATCCAGGGCGGAGATCTGGCGGAGTTCGACGAGTATCGCTGCTTTCGCGTCGAGACCGGGCTGAGCGCGGACCGATTCATCACCGGGTCCAGCGTCGAGCCGGGGACCCCGGCGATGATCCACCACGTGCTGGCGATCATCGTCGACCCCGAGGATACCGGCGCGGGCGGGCAGAAGAACAAGGACATCATCGCGGCGCTCGACGCCGATTCTCCGGACCGCGACGGCTGGCCGTGCTTCGGCGCGGCGGGCGACGGCGTCAATCCGCGCGGTATCCCGGTGTCGTGGGCGCCGGGTCAGGGGGTCAGCGAGGTGCCGCCCGGCGTCGGCTATCGCGTCAAGCAGAGCGACTGGATGATCCTTCAGGTGCATTACAATCTGGTCGACCCCGCGCTCAAGGGCACGCAGGACCAGACGGCCCTGAACCTGCGCTTCGTCGACAGCGTCGAGCGCGAGGGCTACTTCGACCTGCCCGACGAGTTCCTCACCAGCCTGGGTTCGGGCACCCCGGCGCAGCTCGAGCCGGGCAAGGCGTCGGTGACCTACACCTTCGATTACAAGTTCGACTATTTGCCGTTCCTCGGCGCGCAGTCGGCGGATCTGTATGGTGTATTTCCGCATATGCATCAGCGCGGTCGCAAGCTCAAGGTCGAGCTGATCGAGGACGGCGGCGCGCCGCAGTGCGCCGCGGACGTCCAGGCCTGGGACTTCGGCTGGCAGCTGTACTACTTCTATGCCGAGCCGCTGCCGCTGACGCCGAAGTCGACGCTGCGCATCACCTGCGACTACGACACCCAGAGCGCGAAGACGCCGGTGCTGCCGGGCTGGGGCACGCAGAACGAGATGTGCCTCGCGGGCCTGTTCGTGGTCCCGAACATGTGAGGCCGGTTCGCTCGCGCCGGCTCAGGTGAGGATGCCGAGCGCGGGCAGGGGCGCCGGCGTGCTCACGCGTGCCGGCCGAATGACGGTGCCGAAGGGCACCTCGTTCGCGCGACCGGCGAGCAGGTCACGGACGCGGGCCAGCGCCCAAATGCTGTAGATCGTGGCGAGGATCGGGACATCGTAGACGAAGGGGCGCGGGCCCAGCGAGTCGCCCGAGGCTCGAAAGCCGCCATCGGGGCTTTGCGCGGCGAGCAGCGCCCAGATCGAGTCGTAGAGCTCGCGCGAGGTCAGGCTGCCGAGGCAGGCCGAGAGTCCGCCGAGCGCGTAGGCGGTGCTCAGCGCGTGCGAGCTGCGGTCGTCCGGGTGGATCGGCCAGCCGCCGTCGCGGCGCCGCAGGTTGCGAAGAAACGCCACGCAGCGCCTGCGCACCTGGGCGGGGCGGCTGCCCGGGTGTTGACCGACGGCGGCGTTGATCACGTGCAGCGCGGGGTAGGTGACGCACAGCTTCCATTCGCCGCGAAACCCTCCGTCGGTTTGTTGGGCCTGCGCGAGCCAGGACCAGGCCGCCGCGATCACGTCCGGCGGGCCGATGCCGCTGCTCTGCAGGGCCACGATCGCCTTGGCGGTGATCTCCGCGTCGGAGGCCGCGCCGCGCACGAAGGTGGGGAAGCCGCCGTCGGTGTTTTGCAGCGCGAGCAGGTAGGCGACCGCGCGGCGCACCGGGCTCAGGTGGAGCGTGGGGCTGCGACGTGCGAGCAATGTCAGCGAGACGCTGGTATCGTCGGCGTCGGTCTGGGTCACGCCCTCGGCGTAGGCCCAGCCGCCGTCGGGCTGTTGCAGCTGCACGAGGTAATGCTCGGTGGCCAGCAGCTCCGGTGCGGGCACCCGCGCCTCCGCGAGCACCATGCTGCCGAGGCAGGAGATCCACACGTCCTCGTTGGTGATGAACGGGATGCCGCCCTCTGGTCGCAGCTGACCGGCGAGGAAGCGCAGGCCGAGCGCGCAGGCTCCGGGCGCGCGACCGAGTCGGGTCAGGGCGAGCAGCACGATGCAGGTGACGAGCAGATGTTGCTCCCAGCTGCCGTCGGTCGACTGGGTGGCGACGAGTCCGGCGATCTCCTGCTCACCGACCTCGTGCGGGCGGTCGAGGTGACACAGCTGCAGGATGCGGAGCGAGGCCAGCAAGATCGAGACCCAGAGGTGTGCGCTGCCGGCCCCGACCACGGTGGGTGGCAGCGGTGAGGCGCAGGGCGGGAGGCCTCCGAGCTCGGCGAGGACCACCTCGATGAGCACGCGCTTGCGCCACAACGTCGGGTGATCGAAGGCGGTGAGCGCCCGGCCGAGCGCCGTCAGGCCGCTCGGGCCGAGGCCGCCGTCGAGGACCAGCTCGCAGATGACGTCGGAGAGCCGGCGATCGAGCTGGCTCGCGTGGCTGAGCTCCGCGGGGTCTTGCAGGAGGGCGCGGTGGCAGAAGGCGGCGAGCCCGGCGTGCAGCTGCGGGGCGTGGTCGGTGCGACGAAAGAGGTGCAGGACCAGCGCGCTCTCGAGGGCCCGGCCGCTGCATCCACCGATCAGCCGGCCCTCGGTCGAGCGATGGGCGAGCACGAACGCGATGGCGCGATCCAGCGAGAGCTCCAGCTGTTCGTACACACCGAGGCTCGCGCGCATCATTAAGTGACAGCGACGCGAGCGGGGGCCGCGGATCACTCGTCGTGATCGAGCCGAACATGGAGCCGCGAGGCCGCGGTGTCTGCTATGTTCGTACCATGCGAGAGCCCGGGCTTGGTGTGGCATTGCTGGACGTCGACGGAACGCTGCATCCGGGGTCCATCGGCCTCGCGCTCCTCGATGCCATGATGGCGCGTGGGCTGGGGCAGGTCGCGAGGATCGCCGATGTGATGGCCGCGGTGCAGCGGTTTCGGCGCGGTGAGCTCGGCTTCGTGGCGATGGTCGAGCAGACGAGCACAGCTTATGCGGCCGCGCTCGCGGGGGTGCAAAAGGTGGAGGTCGAGGCGCTCGCGCGGGAGATCTGGCCGCGGCTGCGAGCCGATCTCTTCGAATTCGTCGGCCCGCTGATTGCGCAGCTGCGTGCGGTGAATCGGATTCCCTACATTGTCTCCTCGAGCCCGGTCGAGATGGTTGCATTGTTGGCCGATGATTTGGGGGTCGCAGACCACGATGGTTCTCGCTTCGCGGTCATCGACGGGCGCTACACGGGCGAGTGCTTGCTGATGCCTGGCGCGCCTGGGGGCAAGATCTCGCTGTTGCGCGCCCTTGCGGCCGACCGGGGCGCAGCGTTGAGCCGTTCGCTGGTGCTGGGGAACGGGGAGGGCGACCTCGAGGCGCTCGCGGAGGTGGGGCATCCTTTATTGTTCGAGGCGAAGCCGGAGCTGCGTGCGCTGGGACTCGCCCGCGGGTGGTGGCTCGTCGATCGGACCGACCTGCTCGATCGAGTCGGGTTGCTGGATCCCCGCCATCCTCTTTAACCGCGGTGGTTCAAGCTTCGGGCGCATCCTTGATATGCGTGGAACGCCGCCGCAGTTTTACGTGGATCCCCCCGCGTGGCCGAAGGGTCGTCGAGAATTCTGGTGTGGCGAGTGCGTGTGTCACGCGATCGATCTCGAAGCGGCGAAGGATCGCCGCGCTCGCCAGGACGATCTCCGCGGTGGCCATGTGATTGCCGATGCAGGTTCGCGGGCCGAAGCCGAAGGGCAGGTAGCTCGCACGCGGGCGGGCGCCCTGGGTCGTGCCACCGAGGAAGCGCTCGGGCTGGAAGCGCTCCGGGGCGTCCCACAGGCTCGGATGGCGGTGCGTCAGGTACGGGCACAACATCACGGTCGCGCCGGCGGGCACGTGGTAGCCGCCTAGCTCGTCGTCCGCCGCGGCGTGCCGGGGGAACGACCAGAACGGCGGGTACAGGCGCAGCGCCTCCTGGACCGCGGCGGGGAGGAAGGGGAAGCGGGTGCGGTCGGCGATGTTCGGCAGGGCATCGCCGAATGAGTCGACTTCGGCGAGCGCGCGCTCGCGCGCATCGGGGTGGATGTCGAGCAGGTACAGCAGCCAGGTGAGGGCCTGGGCGGTGGATTCGTGGCCGCCGAGCAGCAGGCTGACGGTCTCGTCGCGCACGAGTCGGTCGCGAGCGGCGGGGTCGTCGGCCTCGATGCCTTTGAGGAGAAAGCCGAGGAGGTCGGTGTCACCGGTGTCGCCGCGGCGATGGGCGTCGATCGCGGCGGCGACGAATTGGTCGATTGTGGTGACGGCTGCGGCGAATTGTCGATTGCGGCGGGTGGGCCACGAGAGCGGCACGCGAAACAGCTGGCGGCTCGCGGCGACGAATTCGACGCCGTCGCGGATCGCGGCGCGCAGGGGTTCATGGCTGTGATCGAGGTGCTCGCCCAGCAGCGAGCCGAGGATCGCGTCGAGGGTCAGGCCGGTCATTTCGTGGCCGAGCTCGAGCGTCTCGGCGTGCGCGGCCGCGCTGTCCCAGCGGGCCAGCATCCGCTCGACCGCACCGCGCAGCGGCGCCGCGAACTGAGGCAGCGCGCCGACCTGGAAGCGGGGCCCGAGCAGCCGGCGCTGGCGGGCCCACAGGGCGCCGTTGCTGGCAGGCAGGCCATCGCCGATCAGGGGCCGAGCCCGGTGTAACTCTTTGGTGTAGTTGTCACGCCGGGTGACGAGCACCTGCTGGACCTGGTCCGGATGCACGACCAGGTAAACCAGGCGGGAGCCGATGCGCGCGCAGCTGATGTCGCCGTAGCCGCGCCACATATGGTTCAGGAGCTCGTAGAAGCGGCCCTGCGCGACATCCATCAGATTACCGAGCACGCCTCCGCGGGGACCGGGGGCTGTATGCCGCAGGAGATAGGCGATCCAGGCAGCGCGTGTCATATCCGGAGGATAGCAACTTTGCGCGGAGTGCGAGGGTCATGTGGTTGAGGTTTGAAACCTCGTAACGGATCACGGGGCGCGGCGAAAAAGTGGAAACTGCGTAGTGAGTCAATGCGGGCATACTCGCGCGAGAGGATGGGCTTGCGTCCGCGGTGATGGTTGAGGCATTCTCGGAGACGGTCTGGAGCGCGTGAAATCCATGAGCCTTCTCGAGCCGTCCGTCGCGCCTTCCTTCGCCCCGTTCTTTGCGTTGAGCGAGGATCCGATGGCGGTCGTCGATCTCGATGGTGTGATCGTGCGGGCCAATGCGGCGTGGCAGACCGCGCTGCGGCACGATCCTGGGGTGCTGGTGGGGCGAAGGATCGGGGAGCTGTTGTCGGCCGACGAGGCGCAGCATCTGGGCGAATGGCTGGCGAAGGTGGCCGCGACGAGTGAGCCGCTGACGCGTATTACCAATCTACGCACCGGCAGCGGGGAGTCGCGCCTGATGGAGCTGCGCGGCGCCCGGGACCCCGGCGGGGCGCTCTGCGTGGTGTTGCGGCCGCGGTGGGTGGACGACGGCGAGTTCCAGCACCTCCAGGCGGTGAGCCAGCGGTGGGACGGGCTGATGCAGTGCCTCTCGGACTTCGTGGTCACGAGCGACACCACCGGCATGGTATTGACGATCAACCGCGACGTGCCCGGCATTCCGGTCGATGCGCTGGTCGGGCAGCCGGAGAGCATGTTCACCCCGATCGCGCCGTCGGAGCGCCCGGCGCTGCGGGAGCGGTTCGCGCGGGTGATCAAGACCGGCGAGACCATCGACTACGAGACGCGGGTCGAGTTCCCGGACGGCTCGATCGGGACCTTCGAGAGTCGGCTGGGCCCGATCCGCGACGGCGACAGGATCACGGGGAGCGTGCTCGTGACGCGCGACCTGACGAAGCAGCGCCAGGCCGAGGAGGCGCGCCGGGTGGCCGAGCGGCAGATCCGCGAATATACGGTCCAGCTCGAGCGCAGCAACAGCGAGCTCGAGCGCTTCGCCTCGGTCGCCTCGCACGACCTGCAGGAGCCGCTGCGCAAGATCCAGGCGTTCAGCGACCGGCTGCGCCAGAAGTACGAGGAGCTGCTGCCGGAGGCCGGCCGCGATTACGTCAATCGCATGCAGGAGGCCGCCAAGCGCATGCAGGACCTGATCAACGACCTGCTGATGTTCTCGCGCTTGACGACCAAGGAGCAGCGGTTCTCGCCGGTCAACCTGCAGAAGATCTTGACGGCGGTGCTCTCGGACCTCGAGGTGCGCATCGAGGAGAGCGAGGCCAAGATCGAGTACGCGGAGCTGCCGCTGATCGAGGCCGACCCGGTGCACATGCGCCAGCTGTTCCAGAACCTGATCAGCAACGCGATCAAGTTTCGCCGCGCGGACGTGCCGTCGGTCATCAAGATCACCGCGGAGACCGTGCCGGTCGAGGGCAAGCGCGGGGGCATGCTTCGCCTCACCTTCAGCGACAATGGCATCGGCATCGAGGCGAAGTATCATGATCGCATCTTCGGCATCTTCGAGCGGCTGCACAGTCGCGGGAAGTACGAGGGTACGGGGGTGGGCCTGGCCGTGTGTCGAAAGATCTGCGACCAGCACGGCGGGTCGATCCGCGTCGAAAGCGGCCCCGAGGGCGGGAGCGCCTTCATCGCCGAGCTCCCGATCCGGCAGGAGAGAAAGTAGTAAACCATGAAGTCCGACAGCAAACGACCGATCACCATTCTCATCGCCGATGATGACCCGGAGGACCGGATGTTGGCCGCGGAGGCGCTCAAGGAGAGCCGCCTGGCCAACGACGTGCGCTTCGTCGAGGACGGTGAGGAGCTCGTCGATTATCTGACCTATCGCGGTCGCTTCACCAACCCCGACGACGCACCGCGCCCGGGCGTGATCTTGCTCGACCTCAACATGCCGCGCAAGGACGGCCGCGAGGCGCTGCGCGAGATCAAGGCGAACGCCGAGCTGCGAAGGATCCCGATCATCGTGTTGACCACCTCGAAGGCGGAGATCGACATTTATCGCAGCTACGACCTCGGGGTGAACTCCTTCATCGTCAAGCCGGTGACCTTCGACTCGCTCGTCGAGGTGATGCACGTCATCGGGAGGTACTGGTTCGAGATCGTCGAGATCTCGGCGGAGTGATCGCCGATGACGCGCCCGCCGGTTCAGGTCTTGCTCGTCGATGATGACGAGGACGACTATCTGCTCGCGCGGGAGACGATCGAGGAGATCGAGACCGCCGAGTACAGCGTACGGTGGATGCAGACCTACCAGGACGCCGTGCATGCGCTGATGACGGCGCCGGCCGACGTGTGCTTGCTCGACTATCGCCTCGGGGCGCGCACGGGCGTCGAGCTGCTGCAGGAGGTGCGGGCGCTCGGCTGCACGGTGCCGGTGATCTTCTTGACCGGGCAGACCGAGCTCGAGCTCGACGTGGAGGCGATGCACGCGGGCGCCGAGGACTTCCTGATCAAGGGGCGGTTCACGGCGCGTGAGCTCGAGCGGGCGATCCGCTACGCGCTCGAGCGGGCGAGCGCCCGCGCGGCGCAGCAGCGGCTGACCGAGGAGCTGCGATACATGCAGCTGGCGGCCCAGCGCAGCAGCCAGGCCAAGAGCACCTTCCTCGCCAGCATGAGCCACGAGTTTCGCACCCCGCTGAACGCGATCCTCGGCTACAGCGAGCTGCTGATCGACCAGGCGCTGGAGGGCGAGCTCGAGGGCATCGCCGACGATCTGGGAAGGATCCGGGCGGCGGGCAGTCATCTGCTGGCGCTGGTCACCGATATCCTGGATCTGAGCCGCATCGAGTCGGGCAAGATGAGCCTGGCTCCGCAGCGGTTCCTGGTCGCGGAGTTGTTGCGTGAGGTCATCGACGGCGTGTCGCCGCTGCTGCGCCGCAACGGTAATGAGTTCGCGCTGCGCACTGCGGACACGGGCGAGCCGGCCGAGCTGGGGGAGCTGCTGGCGGACACCACGCGGGTGCGGCAGATCCTGTTCAACATGCTCAGCAACGCCGGGAAGTTCACGCGCCAGGGCGCGGTGACCTTGACGGTGTCGCGTCGCCCGGCGCGGCTGTGCGACTTCAATCGTCACGCCGACGAGCAGCCGATCGAGGGCATCGAGTGCGTCGAGTTTGCGATCTCCGACTCGGGCATCGGCATGACGCCGCAGCAGATGGAGCGGCTGTTCGAGCCCTTCACGCAGGTCGACGAGAGCAGCGGCCGGCGCTTCGGCGGCTCGGGCCTCGGTCTGGCGATCAGCCGCAGTTTGGCGCGCACGATGGGCGGTGAGGTCTGGGTGGAGAGCGAGCTCGGGCGCGGCTCCGTGTTCCACCTCGCGTTGCCCTCGGACATCACCCAGGCCTCGCGCTGGCGCGGTCCGGAGCCGAGTGGACGTGCAGAGGCAGGTTCCGGCAAGGCGCAGGTGCCGGTGGTGTTCGTGCTCGGTCCGACCGACGCGCTGGGTCGCCAGCTGCGTGACCAGCTCGCGGGTGTGCGGCTCGACTTCGTGATCGAGAGCGACCTGCGGCGCGGGGTCAAGCTGGCGCGCGCGCTGGGTCCGGTGCTGATCGTGCACGAGCTGAATCTCGGCGTGCCGGCGACGCTGACGACGCTCGGGCAGCTCGCGCGCGACCCTGCGTTCCTCGACGCCGGGGTGCTGGTGTATGTCATCGACGAGCGGGGCCAGTTCGGGTGTTTGCTGGCCGCGGGCGGGGTGCTGAGCGCTCCGCCGCACCCGCTTTCGTTGCAGCGTCTGGTCGAGCGGCGGGCGCCCGACGCCAGCGCGCCGCTGCAGT
>ERZ795056.6445-NODE-6445-length-11443-cov-4.521602_pt1 | contig 11443 bp, 8 predicted proteins | sample MGYA00375140_ERZ795056 | MGnify/ENA primary metagenome ERZ795056 (study PRJEB30185, sample SAMN05720227) | activated sludge metagenome | isolation source: Anaerobic digester | place: USA | collected 2015-03-09 ...
AAATTGGCGGCAGTATCGATATTAAAGCCAGGGCCAATGAAATTGACGGTACTGGATTACATGTGTTACCAGGAGTGATTGATGACCAAGTTCATTTTAGAGAGCCTGGTCTTACGCATAAAGCCAATATTTATACGGAAGCAAAAGCAGCAGTAGCAGGTGGTACCACTTCTTTTATGGAAATGCCCAATACTTCACCTGCCGCCATCACCGTAGATTTATTGGAGCAAAAATACAGTAGAGCGGCTGAATGTTCATTAGCCAACTATTCTTTTTTCATGGGCACTTCTAATGATAACTTAGAAGAAATTTTAAAAATCAATAAAAAGAAGAACCAGGTTTGTGGAGTAAAAATTTTCATGGGTTCTTCAACTGGAAATTTATTGGTGAATAATACTTTGCAACTAGAGAAAGTATTTGCAGGGTCAGAATTATTGATTGCTACTCATTGCGAAGAAGAAACCATTTTTACTGAAAACTTAAGAGCTATAAAAGCAACAGGAAAAAAATTAACAGCAGCAGATCATCCTATTATTCGCAACGAAGAAGTATGTTTTGAATCTTCATTCAAAGCCATTCAATTTGCAAAGAGAAACAATAGTCGTTTACATATTCTACATATTAGTACAGAACGAGAATTGCAATTATTCACCAATATGATTCCTTTGAAAGACAAAAGGATCACGGCAGAAGTTTGTGTGCACCATTTGCATTTTACGTCGGATGATTACGATCAATTAGGTAATCAAATCAAATGCAATCCTGCCATTAAAGCACCTTCTAATAAAGAAGCATTATGGAAGGCACTGTTAGACGACCGATTAGACATTATTGCCACCGATCATGCACCGCATACCTGGGAAGAAAAACAAGAAGATTACGAACATGCACATGCAGGTTTGCCATTGGTACAACATTCCTTACAATTGATGTTGCACTATGTAAAAGAAGGTCGAATCAGTTTGCCTAAAGTGGTAGAGAAAATGAGTCATGCAGTGGCAGATTGTTTTCAAATTCATGAAAGAGGCTATATCAGAGAGGGCTATATGGCCGATTTAGTAATGGTTAATCTAAACAAACCCAATAACATCAGCAAAGAAAATATCTTGTACAAATGCGGATGGAGCCCAATGGAAGGGATGACTATGCCAGCAAGCATAGAAAAAACTTTTGTAAATGGGCATATGGTTTATGGAAATGGGGGGTTTGATGAATCTAAGTGGGGAGCAAGAATGGAATTCAGAAGAGATTAAACCAGCTATAACTGCCAGCAGCCTATGCAAGTTGATAAAGTTACTTTACACGATCTGTCTGTATTTCATTCAGAGGAATATCAATCGGTTTTTCATCATGTTAATTTAACCTTAACCAATGGAGGCCGAGAGCACTTGCGTTATCTATTGGCCCACCCACTAGACAGCATTAAAGCCATTGAGCAAACCCAATTGACTATTCAACAATTGAGTAGTATCATGGACCAATACCCCATCAGTCCTTCTAATGGAACGGTATTGGTCATGGAAAAATTTTATGAGTCGCCCATCAATAATTATCCTTCCGATATTGGAGTAGTTAGTGCTTTGCTTTACAAATTATTGAATTTGGCAGATTATTCTTTGTCCAAATTTACTGTAGAACATGCGCTGGATTTTGTGCAAGGAATGGAAAAAATAGCCGAGCTGATTTCGCTTGAAAATGGTTCTACATGGCTTGCCCAAACTGCTGAACGCATTCGCCAATTGCTCAATAGAGATATGGTACCTGAAATGTTATTGGCCAATAAAAAAAACCTATCAACTACCAGTATTCTCAAATATGCTAAATTTCTAAGAGCCCGATATCGCAATGCTACAGAGGAACTCATAGAAATTCATAGTAAGTTAGATGCATACTTAAGTTTAGCGAAAGCTGCACAAAAATTCCAATTTACCTACCCCACTGTTGTTGAAACAAATGAACCCTGTATTGAAGCAGAAGGCTTGTATCATTTTTTACTAGAAACGCCTGTTGCGTATGAAGTACAACTGAATCAATCGGCTAATTTTATTTTCTTGACTGGTGCTAATATGGCGGGGAAAAGTACATTTATTAAAGCAGCGGGATTGGCTGCATATATGGCCCATATTGGAATGGGGGTGCCTGCAAAAAAAATGACCATCAGCAGATTGGATGGTATACTGAGTAATATTCAGGTAACAGACAATATCATGAAAGGAGAAAGCTTTTTCTTCAACGAAGTTCAAAGAATCAAAAAAACCATTGAAAGAATTAGTGATGGCAAAAAATGGTTGATCCTAATTGACGAATTATTTAAAGGAACCAACCAAGAAGATGCGGTTAAATGCAGCACTGTAGTAATTGAAGGATTGAGAAAATTACCCAATGCATTGTTTGTTCTTTCCACCCATTTATACGAAATAGGCCATAACCTTAAACACCATCCCAATATTCAGTTTCGTTATTTTGAAACAGCCGTGAATGATGACCAATTGGTGTTTAGCTATCAATTAAAAGAAGGCATTAGCAATGACCGCCTTGGTTACCTTATTTTAAAAAGAGAAGGGGTGGTATCAATGTTAGAAAATTTATAGTACCTTGACTATAAATTAATACAACATGAAATTCCTTGTAAGATTTGTAGGCATTTCAATGATTATTGTTGCCCTTTACAATTTATGGGTAGTAATTGATGTGCCTCCTACTTATAAAGTATTAGCCACCAGTGCTGTTGAAGCCAATAGCATTGTAAGCGCAGGTGTTGATTCAGGTAAAGGGAATTTATTGGGGATTCAACCCGCTTTACAACCCATTCACTACGCCAATAAAGTTACCCTTCGAGATAATTTACGCAGCTATATGCAAGCTGCAAGAGCTAGGGGTTTAATAACGCCTAAAACAATCGTGGTATTCCCAGAATACATTGGTAGTTGGTTGGTGGCAATGGAACAGAAAAGCAATGTGTACGAAAAAGCCAATTTAACCGATGCCATGACCGCAGTGATTACTGCCAATTTATTTAAATTCCTGGTTGCTTATATGACTGTTCCAGATGGCGTTTCCGAAAAAGATAAGTACGCCGCATTCGCAATGAAAGCCAAACAAATTGCTGAAACCTATGATGAGATTTTTAGCGAGTTGGCTTCAGAATTCAAAGTAACCATTGTGGCTGGCTCAATTGTGTTACCCGAACCTTCTATTAATGAAATGGGTAAGCTTAAAATTGCAAGAGGTAAATTATACAATACCAGTGTGGTATACAATCCTGAAGGAAAAATACAAGGGCCATTGGTCAAGAAAATATTTTCCATCAACGAAGAAGCAGGATTTACAACCAGCGGAGATGTTGCACAAGTGCCCGTATTTAATACCCCTTCTGGAAAGTTGGCCGTATTAATTTGTGCAGATAGTTGGTATCCTGCGGCATACGCCAAATTAGGTACCGATGTTAAAATGATTGCTGTGCCCTCTTTAGGTGCAGTTGATTCTGTTTGGAATTCGCCTTGGAATGGGTACAATGGATTTAAAGCACCCAATGATGTAGACACTACTGATTACAAAAAAATAACTGAAGGAGAAGCTTGGCAGAAATATTCCATGGGACCCAGATCAGTAAATGCTGGAATTGCTTACGGTATGAATGTATTTTTCACTGGAAATATGTGGGGTAAAAAAGCAGAAGGCAGAGTCATTGTTTTAGATAAAAATGATTTAACTGTACTCTCTCCTACCACTACTACTGGAAGAATTGTTAATCAGTGGCTACAATAGTTTCATGCAGTACGATGCCATTGTAATAGGTGCAGGATATGCAGGATTAGCTGCTGGCTTGGCTTTACAAAAAGCTGGAAAAAACATTCTTTTATTAGAAGCCCGTAATAGATGCGGCGGCAGAATTTTAACCGAATATTTTAGTGACCAGGAATACACCGATTTAGGCGGCCAGTGGATAGGCCCTGGGCATGAAAGAATGTATCAACTGGCCGCCGAGTTTGGCATTGATACATTCAGTACATATGAAAGTGGAAAGAGTACCCTACTCTTGAGCAACAAATTAAAACAGTACAAAGGGTTGATTCCGCCGCTCCCATTATTTGCTTTATTAAGTTTAGATAGGGCCCTTCGAAAAATAAATAAACTGGCCAAAACCATTGATCTAGAACATCCTTATCAATCTGATTGTGCAGCTAAATGGGATTCCATGAGTTTGCAGGATTGGATGAATAGTCAAATGAAAAATGAAACAGCTAGAAAAATGTTTGCGGTGGCAACAGAAGCTGTTTTTGCAACCGATGCATCTACTATTTCTTTTTTACATGCACTGTTTTACATTAAGAGCAATACCAATTTCGATTTTTTAATGAATGTAAACAAAGGTGCACAACAAGATCGTATTAAAGGAGGCGCCCAAAGTATTTGCATTAAAATGGCAGCAGCTTTAGGCAATGCCATTCATTATGAAAAAGTAGTGACGCATATACACCAAGATGAAGAATGCGTAACAGTGAGTGGAGATGGATTTTGTTATACTGGTGCGCATTGTATTGTAGCAGTACCCCCAGTGGTATCCACTGAAATTAATTATACCCCAGCAGTTCCAGCAACACAATGGCAATTAATGAAAGCCAGTTTTATGGGAAGCGTAGTAAAATGCTATGCAGTATATCCTAGTCCATTTTGGAGAAAGCAATTTAAGAATGGATTGGTTGCCGCACCAGATGAATACACAAGTGTAGTATTTGACAACTCACCATTTAATGGAAGCAAGGGCATTTTGATGGGATTTAGTTTGGCAGAAAAAGCCAAACAGTTAATGCAGCATGATCAGGCCACTCGAAAAGAAATCGTCAAAGCCGGCTATGTAAAAATGTTTGGACCCGAAGCGGCCAATATTGAATATTATACCGATAAAAGTTTTACGGAAGAACCATTTACCAAAGGATGTTATGCAGGCATGTTTCCTCCAGGAATAATTACCCAATTGCAAACTTCACTAGCCACTCCATTCCAACGAATCCACTGGGCAGGCACCGAAACCAGTGCACAATTTAATGGTTATATGGAAGGAGCAGTATTAAGTGGTGAGCGTGCTGCAAGAGAGATTTTGTAATGGTCTCCACACCCCTTATTTTATATGATTTCATTTTATTATTTTCATATGTAATTAAACTACTCAACTGGAAAGCGTATTTGATTTTTTTTCCATGCAGCAAAAACTTTGACTATCGAGTCTGGAAAATGATTGGAAACAAGTTTTATTTCTTCATCAGATCTTGCGTGTGGATTTTGTTCTGGATATGTGCGTAAAAAAACAAGTGGGTAACCCATTTGATTACTTATGACTGTATTAATATGGAAATCTGTCTTTTTTATATCACAGCGAAATAAGCAAATGCCTTTGTATCTCGTTTTATTTAAAAGAAAACTAGCATTAGCTTGTTTATAAGTAATTGCGCCGATAGTAGTATCTGGTAAAAGACGAAAACTATCCACTAGATGAGAGATACGATTTACAAAATTCCAACCTCCCATAAAATGCGTAGTATCGACATATCTATATTTTCGCTCGATTAAAGCAGTGTCTGATAAGCTGTTGTATTCATACGCCCACTTCTTCTTCAAATTGATAAAACGATATCCAATAGTTGAAATATTGACGGATTGCACATTATTAATAGTAACGAAATTAATACCACAAATTTGAGTAATACCTATGCTATCTTGAAACCAAGCTTTTTGTGTAATACTGATATATGGGGTATCAATATTGTTAGCGTTTTTCCAAAATGTGGTCAAATGCTCAACCGCTTCTCCAGTAGTGGCGATTCGGTGAGCAGTTTTGCAGTTAGAGAAAATAGCTAGTGCTAGTATAAAACACATAAACATCGAAAGATTTTTCATAAGCACTGTATGATTTGCCGAACACTACAATATACTTAATTGTATTAGCTGAAACTATAAAAGATTGATTACATAGATTCTTCTACTTTACATAAGTCATTAATTATTTCCCTCTATTGCCTTTCCCTCCAACTTCACACTCTTATGCGTTTTACCCCACCCCTCTTTATCTAAACATCTATAGCGAACTGCTTCTGCAAAATGATCAAAATTAATTTGTTCGCTGCCAGCTAAGTCTGCAATGGTTCTACTGACTTTTAAAATTCGGTCATAAGCCCTTGCACTAAGATGATTGCTTTTCATGGTGTTTTCTACTTCAACTGTTTTTGTACGATCTATTTTGCAGTATTTCCTCAATTGCTGTGTGGTCATTTGTGCATTGGTATAAATACCCGATTTCCCTTTGTAGCGTTCTGCTTGAATGGCTCTTGCATTGATGACTCTTTCGCGAATAATGGATGAATCTTCTTCCAATGTATCCTTAGTCATATCATTAAATTCAATTGAACCAACGGTGATATGCAAATCAATTCGATCTAATAAAGGGCCAGACACTTTGTTTAAATAACGATTTACTTGACCCGATTCACAAGTGCATTCTTTTTGACCATGGTTATAATACCCACAAGGACATGGATTCATTGAAGCGACTAACATAAAGCTGGCTGGAAATTCTTGTGACACCCTTGTTCTGGCAATACTGATGGTTCGTTCCTCTAAAGGTTGTCTTAACACTTCTAATACGGATCGATTAAACTCGGGCAATTCGTCTAAAAAAAGTACACCATGGTGTGCCAAGGAAATCTCGCCAGGCTGCGGGTTTGATCCACCCCCTACCATGGCGATATGTGAAAGCGTATGATGCGGTGATCGAAAAGGTCGCTGGCTAATTAATGCTGCATTGTGTTGAAGCTTACCTGCCACACTATAAATTTTAGTGGTCTCTAATGCTTCTGCCAAAGTCAATGGCGGCAAGATGGAAGGCAATCTTTTTGCCAACATGGTTTTGCCTGCACCTGGCGGACCTACTAAAATAATATTGTGTCCACCTGCTGCTGCAATTTCCATTGCTCGCTTTGCTGTAGCTTGCCCCTTTACTTCATTGAAGTTGGTATTGAATAAATAGCGGTCATTAAAAAAATGATCTCGAATATCCATTTCTTCTTGTTGCAATAATTGCTCGTAAGAAAAAAACTCCACCAATTCTTTCAACGAATTCACACCATATACTTCTATATCATTCACCATACTAGCTTCCTTCGCATTTACTTTAGGAACTATCAATCCCCTGAATCCTTCTTTGCGTGCTTGTATTGCAATGGGTAAAGCGCCTTTAATACCGTTCACTGTTCCATCTAAACTGAGCTCACCCATCACCACAAATTCTTTTAGTTTTTCCGCATGGTCTAATTGTTCACTTGCACCTAATATGCCCAATGCAATAGGCAAGTCTAAAGCAGAACCCGATTTACGAATATCTGCAGGTGCTAGGTTAACGATTACTTTGGTTCTTGGCATATGAAAGCCCATATTCTTAATGGCGCTTTCAGTACGGTGCAAACTCTCCCTCACGGCACTATCGGGTAAACCCACTACTGCATAGCCTTGGCCCATACTTACATTTACTTCTATACTTATGGTGATGGCATCTACCCCTTGCACCGAACTGCCAAATGCTTTAACAAACATGTTCTTGTTTTAATAGCACAAAATCAGCATTTGTGATGGTATAATTATTGGTGTTTATACCTAACTTTCGCCCATGAAAAAACGGTGGCTATTATTCATTTTGTTGATTGCAATGGTGCAAGTAAATGCACAGTGGAAACCTTTTCGTTTTGCGTTTATCTCAGACACACATATTGGGTCTCCTAACGGAAGCGCTGAAGAAGATTTACGCAGAACGGTGGCTGATATTAATAGCATGAATGATATTGCATTTGTAGTGCTCACTGGAGATATCACCGAATTAGGAACGGATGCAGAAATTAAATTAGCCAAAGAAATTTTGTCTGAATTAAAAGTACCTTATTATATCATTGCAGGTAATCATGATACAGGTTGGAGTGAAAGTGGTGGGGTAAGTTTTGGAAAAATTTTTGGTTACGATAAATTCAGTTTTAATTTCAATGGCATTCAATTTATTGGTTGCGCGTCGGGTCCTTATGTTAGAATGAGTGATGGTCATATTCCACGTGATGCAGTGAATTGGTTAGACCTAGAATTAAAAAAATTACAAACCAATCAACCCGTTGTTTTTTTAAACCATTATCCTTTGGATAAAGATTTGGACAACTGGTATGAAGCAGTAGATCGTTTAAAGAACCATCGAACATTGGCGGTATTAAATGGACATTGGCATACCAATAGAAGAATGCAGTATGAAGATTTACCAGCAGTAGTAGGCAGGTCCAATCTCAGGGCCAAAGCGGCTTATGGCGGATACAATTTGGTAGACGTACGATTAGACTCTATGATTTTTGCAGAACGCACACCTGGTATTGAAACTAAAAAAGCATGGACAGGCATAGACTTAACCAAGAAAGATTTTAGCCCCAACAAAAAATTTTATCGCCCTGATTATTCCATGAACGATAGCTTCCCTTCCGTAAAAGCACGTTGGGTATATGCATCTGATGCCAATGTTATTTCAACACCTGCAGTTACTAGCAGCTTAGTTATTTTTGGAAATAGTTTGGGCAGTATTGATGCCATTTCAAAATCAACCGGAAAAAAGAAATGGTCTTATCAAACAAAGGGGGCTATTTATTCAAGCCCTGCTATTGTACAAAATAAAGTAGTAGTTGCTTCAGGTGATGGCAGTATCTATTGTTTAAATAGCAATAATGGAAAACTTATTTGGCAATTCAAAGCGGAAGCTGCTGTATTAGGCTCTCCGCTCATTCATGACAACAAAGTGTATATAGGTGGAAGTGATCATCACTTTAGGTGCATTGACCTTGCTACTGGCAAACAGCGTTGGAGTTTTGGGGAGTTAGACGGACCAGTGGTAAGCACCCCTGTATTCAGTAATGGTAAAATTATTTTTGGTTCTTGGGATCGTCACTTGTACGCATTAGATGCTTATACAGGAAGCCTTTCATGGAAATGGAACAATGGCTCAATGGTGCGAAATTTTGCACCCGCTTCTTGTATTCCTGTGGTGCAAGATGATATTGTATATATAGTTGCTCCCGATCGTTTTTTAACTGCTATTGATTTAAACAATGGCAATACTTTATGGAGAACCAAGGAAGTAAGTGTTCGAGAATCTATTGGTATTTCTGTAGATGGAAAATGGCTGTATTGCAAAACCATGTCGGATGGATTTGCGGTATTCCCAACAGGAAGAACATTGCAAACATTGGCTTGGAAAAAAGATTTTGGAATTGGATATGAGCATGTACCCAATATGCCCATTGAAAAAGAGGGCAAAGTTTATTTTGGTACCAAGAATGGTATTGTGTATGGAGTAGATCCTTATACCAGAGAAAAATTATGGCGATACCGAATTGATAACTCTATGGTAAATACCATCAACCTTAGCAATGCCAATGAATTAGTAGCAGCTACAATGGATGGTAAAGTTACCTTACTCGATTTAAAATATTAATACTGACCCGTATTCAACATCACCAATGTGCATGCTTCTATAACAGCAATACCGTTTTGTTGAGCAAGCTCTTCGAGTTCCTCGTTTTCCGTTCCGGGATTAAAGATGATGCGCATGGGATGGAGTGACAAAATAAAATCGTAATAGGCTTTTTGAGCAGTAGGGTTCAAGTATAAAGTAACCGTATCAATATCATTGACTACCGGTGGCTCTGTTTCAATTTGCACTCCTGCAACCACAGCGGATTTTCTTCCCACAGCCACTACTTCATGCCCATGTTTACGCAAACGCGTAACTGCTTCAAAACTATACCTGGCGGGGTTTTCAGACGCACCAAGGACCAATGTTTTTTTCATTATTCGTTCTCCTTAATCAACTGCTTATGCGAAGCATCGCAATAAGGTTTGTTCTTAGACATGCCGCAACCACAAAGCGATACTTTCTCTTTTACATCCACTGTACCATCTGGCTTATGAATATAAGATTTAGAAGTAATCACAATCGGGCCCAATGGCTTTATTAAAATATCTACACCGTCTTTTACAATTGCTTGTTCTTGTTCCATGCAATAAAGATACGAAGGCTTTATTTGATGGTATAACGTATTCCTAAAAAACCTCGAATGCCTTGGTTGGGCGCAAACATATAAGTGGGATCAAAGCTGAGTGCGTAGGGGTTGTCTGGGGTTGATTGCACTTGCCCATCGGGTTGGAACTGCACAGATTTATCAAATGGATCATTGGCCCTTGCAATCAAGAATGGGCTATACCGAGTGGGTAAAAAGTTCAAGAGATTTTTTACACCACCATACAATTCAAATCCATGCCAATAATGAAAAGTAAACTGTACATTTTGCAAACTATACCAGGGGGAGTAAGGCTGCCGTGGATCGAGCGGGCCTAACAATGGCAAACGCATGGGGCTGTAAACATTGCCTGTATAATCAATGTCTAAGTGAATAGAAGGTATGCGATAAGACAAAGACCAGGTACCAGAAAAACGCTCTGTTAAAATTTGCTGTTCTTTTTGTTGGTTATTGTGCAAAGCAACATCCATATAAGTTGCACCAATATTTAATTTGATTCCATTGTTCAATGCAATATCTGCATTGGCAGAAACACCTTTACTTATGGCATGACCATTTAAGTTGGAGTAAATAATTTGATTGGGATCTGTTTCAAAATCACCTACAATTCGATTGTTAAAATAAGTGTAGAACGCACTAAAATCAAGAGTTGTAGCAGATGAACCCTTTCCATAGATTTTATGGATATAATTCAAATTGATATTGAAGGATTGTTCAGGTTTAAGTTGTTCCGTTAATACTACTTTTCTAGCACCCGATAATGCCGCATGGTCTTCTGTAAATAAATTCACTACTCTAAATCCGGTTCCTATATTCAAACGAAGGAACTGTTGATTGTTAATGGTATACTTATAAGCGATGCGTGGCGTGAAAATATTCCCATGCGCCGAATTATAATCGTATCGTAGTCCTACTAATAATTTATGTTGTTGATTAAAACTAATTTCATCTTGTGCAAAAATGCCAGGCAAAATAATTCGCTGTGGGGCTGTTCCAATTTTTGCGCGATCAATTGATCCTGTTGCAGGGGTATTGTCGTTGTAATAGGTATATCGCAATGCAGTACCCAATAAAAAATCGTGTTTGCCAATTGTTTTGTCCCATACCATTTGTGCAAAGCCTACTTGTTGTTTAGCCATGTATAATGTATTGCCATACATGCTGTTTTGATGATGGTGATTCAACGAAAAGGCAAGACTAATTTTTTCAGCAGTGGGTAACTGATAATTGCCTAATAATTCAACACGGTTGGTATAAATACTTTCTCCATAAACAGAATCTGTTCCTCTGAAACCCTTGTTCCAATTCATTTGTCCGCCCCAACGATCTTCATAAAAATATCTAGC
>ERZ795056.6446-NODE-6446-length-11442-cov-10.600861_pt1 | contig 11442 bp, 11 predicted proteins | sample MGYA00375140_ERZ795056 | MGnify/ENA primary metagenome ERZ795056 (study PRJEB30185, sample SAMN05720227) | activated sludge metagenome | isolation source: Anaerobic digester | place: USA | collected 2015-03-09 ...
GTGTACGTGAGCAACAAGGCCAAGCGCTTCAACCACGAATGGGTGGAGGCGCTGCAGCTGGAGAACATGCTCGACGTCATGGAGATGGTCGCCGAGGCGAGCCTGGTGAGAAAGGAAAGCCGAGGAGCTCTCTACCGCAGAGACTTCCCCAAGACCGACAACATCAACTGGGTCAAGAACGTCGTTGTGCAGAAGGACGGCGACAAGATAGCCACGTCAGTGCATGGCGTGGACCTCGAGAAGTACCAGCCGACCAGGGAAATCCGGGATTACGGGAGCAAGGAGTGACAACGGATGGCGAACGAAGTACAGACAATCACTGTCAAGGTGCGTCGGGCAGATCCTGACGTCAACGGCGGCGAGGCTAACTACCAGTCATATACTGTGCCGCTGGAGCCGGGTTCGACCGTGCTCAGCGTGCTGAGGTACATCACTGAGAATATCGACAGGACACTGTCGTACTACCGATCGTGCAGGATAGGCAAGTGCGCCGGATGCAGGATGGTCGTCAACGGCAAGACCAGGCTTGCATGCACGACTGCGGTCACGGGCGACATTACGCTCGATCCGCTCCCAGGATACCCTCTCATCAAGGACCTGGTTGTGGACCTCAGTGCTGAGAGGTGAGACTGTAGGGACGGGTATCCCGTCCCTCGCGGGAAGGAGCGAATCAGATGTCCGTCTCTAGATTTCCGTTCGGACCAACCTATGACGAGATGGCTCGTCCTGAGCTGATCCAGCCGTCGGTAAGGGCGGCGGCCGTAGAAGCCCTTCAAAACGATGAGCTGAACCCCGTGAACCTCTTCAACATCACGTGGAAGGACCAAGACAACCAGGTCCGGAAGATGGTGTTCCCGCGGGAGATCACCGGGCTCGATGTCAACATCGTGGTTCTGCTCGGGAACGGCTTCCCGTCAGGATCGCACAAGGTGGGCCCGGCCTACTCCACGATCATCGAGGCATGCGTCGACGGGGTACTCGATCCCGGGAAGCACACGATTCTGGGGCCGTCTACGGGCAACTTCGGAATCGGCGTTTCGTACGTGTGTCGGCTTATGGGGTATCGAGCAGTAGTCATTATGCCCGACAACATGAGCAAGGAAAGATACGACCGCATCCGTAAGTACGGCGCCGCCCTGGACCTGACGCCGGGCACTGAGTCGGACGTGATCCTGACGCTTGAGCGCACGCACGAGCTCATGAAGGACCCCGCAAACTTCGCTCTGGCCCAGTTCGAACTGCTGCCCAACTACAGGTTCCACAGGCATGTGACTGGGTCGGCGGCGGTGGAGGCAGCGCTTGGGGTCGGGAATGGACGAGTGGCATGCTTCGTGTCGGCGCCTGGGTCGGCGGGAACGCTGGCTGCAGGAGATCATGTCAAGTCAGTCTATCCGGACGCCAAGATTGCGGCAGTCGAGCCTTACGAGTGTTCGACACTGTCGACCGGCGGTCGCGGCCAGCACCGGATCGAGGGTATCGGCGACAAGATGTGCACCCTCATCCACAATGTCCTGACCACGGACTTCATCATCACCGTCCACGATGACGAGTGCGTGCAGGCGCTCAAAGTGATGCGCGAAGGCGCGCGCATTCTTGAGCGACTGGGGGTGAAGCGCGAGGCGGCGGAGCACATGCGCGACCTGTTCGGCGTATCGGGCATGTGCAATGTCATCGCAGCAGTCCGCATGGCGCGCTATCTCCGGCTGGGCCCAGACGAAAACGTCGTTACCGTGGCGACAGACGGGTTCGACAGGTACGAATCGGTCATCGATGATCTGGACCGTCGTTACCTGGAGACCACCGACCACGTGCTCGAGAGGTGGATGCGCGACGTATTCGCCGCACAGGACGATACGGCGATACATGACGTGAGGAGAGCCTATGCCAAGGAGAGGTTGTTTGCGCAGAAGGAGAAGGACTGGACTCCATTCGGATACAGCGTGGACTACCTAGACAGCATGAAGTCGCAGAGCTTCTGGGAAGACGAGTATGCCAAGCATGCATACTACAACGAGAAGATAGGCCAGATGCGCTGACCTTGCGAGTGCCGCCAATACCTATCATATGGCTGTAGATGTGTACGACGCCCGGGAGGAATTATCCTCCGGGCGTCGTATTAATGTGTCTGAAATGGTATGATCCTCATACCACAGGAGGTGTCCCTGGTGCATAGTGATGGGGGTATCCGCAGGGTCAAGCTTTCAGATGGTATAGTTGAGCACATCAAATCGCTCATTATGGCAGGGCGCCTGAAGCCTGGCGACAAGCTCCCACCAGAGAGGGAGTTCGCTGCGACTCTGGGGGTAAGTCGCACAGCCCTTCGTGAAGCAGTACGGACCCTCAGCCTTATGGGCCTGCTTGATGCGAGGCAGGGCGAGGGCACTTTTGTGTCAGGGCTGGTTGCGGGGTCATTCATGAAGCCGCTCGCTCCCATGCTGACAATGGGAAACATCGACATCTTGGAGCTGATCGAGGCGAGGCGAATAATAGAATCTAGGGCGGTGGCCCTGTGTGCCCTGCGGGCCTCGGAAGATGAACTGGTTCGCATCTCCGACCTTGTCGATGAAATGGAACTCAACATCGGGTACATAGAGCACTTTAACCGACTCGACCTTGGCTTTCACATGGCCATATCGAGCGGTTCTCACAATTCGGTGTTAGTGGCGACTCTGGAAGCCATTCGAGATGCCCTCTACGAACAGGTCCAGGACGTTCAGATCCTTCCCGGCGCCGCTGACAGGGCACTTGGCTATCATCGCCGCATCGTGGAGTCTCTCTGCACTCGCGATAGTGAGCGAGCTGAGAGAGCGATGGTTGAGCACCTCAATGATGTTGAGCGGGCGGTCGTCGCCAACATGGTCGGGAAAAGGGCAATTCATGAGGAAAGAGGCGATGAAGAAGGAGAGAGCAGATCTGTAGAGACAGTCTGAACTACTGGGAGGCAAGCGTGTCTGGTAGATCCATCGGCCAAATCTATTTGGGGAGGCATGACGGTGTACACACGCAGTAATCGTATGGTTGCCTTGAGGATCGCGTTGATTGCCGCACTGGTGTGCGTGCTTGCGCCGATGATGAGCACGATGGCGGCTGATAACGTCGTCAGGATCGGCGCTGTTTATCCTCTCACCGGAGCAGTCGCCACTACGGGCGCCGACTGCCGCACCGGCGTCGAACTGGCCGTAGATATCATAAACGGTGTCTACGATCTGGATTTCCCATTTGCCAGGACCGCCGGCATTCCGAGCCTGGGCGGGGCGAAGATCGAGATGATATTTGGCGACACTCGCGGAGATCCGACACAGGGCATGGCAGAGACCGAACGCCTCATCACCGAACAGAAAGTCGTATCCATCGTCGGCGGCTATCAGAGTGGCGTCGTGAAGACAGCCACCATGGCATCAGAGCGACTTCAGATACCGTACGTCCTATCGGATGCAACCTCGCCAGCGCTCACTGAGCGTGGGTTCCAGTGGTTCTTCCGCGTCATCCCGCATGATGGCATCCAGGCAAAGAATGCTCTGGAGCTCGTGAAGGACGTCGAGAAGAAAGAGAAGATCTCCATCAAGCGAGTGGCCGTACTCTGGGAGAACACGGAGTGGGGCGCCAATGTAGCCAAGGAGATTAAGAAGTGGGCCAGTGAATACGGATTCACGGTTGTTGCAGACGTGCCTTACACTTACCGAGCTACTGATGTCATGGGCGAAGTGCTGAAGCTGAAGGCTGCCAACCCCGAGGTCATCATTCACGCCGCGTACGTGTCTGACGCTATCCTGTTTACGCAGACGTTCAAGGCCATGAAACTGCAGCCCAAGATGATTATCGGGATGGCGGGATACCTTGATCCCAACTTCCTGAACACCGTTGGCAAGGACGGGGAGAACTTCTTCGTCCGCGCAGTGTACGGCCTCGACTTGGCCTCGCGCAAGCCCGTTGTGGCCAAGATCAACGAGCTATACAAGAAGAAGTATGGCCACGACATGAGCCCCAATGCGGCCCGCAGCTTCACCGCTCCGTTTGTCGTGGCAGACGCAATCAACCGGGCCAAATCGACTAAGCCCGAGGATATCAGGAAGGCGCTGCTCGAGACCAATATGCCGGCAAGCAGCCTCATCTCGCCTTACGAGGGAGTGCGATTCGACCCTGAGACTCACGACAACGTGCTGGCCAGGTCTCTCTACCTTCAGATACAGAATGGCGCGTTCAGGGTGGTATGGCCGTTCGAGCTGGCGGCTGTGCCTTACGTATACCCGTTCCCGGGATGGGGTAAGTAAAGCCGGAAACATCATCTGGCTGACCTAGCACAGGAACCGGGCCGGCGTCGGGCGGTCTGCATAGATTGTCGGCATATCCTCGCCGCCTGCCCGGGCGCCTTTGTCTTCTGGGACTGCCGCAGTGACAGTCTCAGTCATCTGTCTGTTCCTATCTGCCATACACTTTGACAGGGGTGGTCTTCCGTGATACTCCAACTAGCAACGGGGGGCCTGTTGCTCGGCTGCATATATGGTCTGGTTGCCATGGGCTTGAGCCTGATTTATGGAGTCATGGGAATCGTCAACTTCGCTCACGGGGCTTTTGTGATGTTGGCCATGTATGCAAGTTACTGGCTGTACAGCCTGGCGGGCCTAGACCCGGTCATCGGCACGCCTCTAGTTGCTCTGCTGATGTTCGGGTTCGGCATCGTGGTATACCGTTTGATTATCGGAAAAGTCTTGCGCGGCCCATTCCTCGCTCGTCTTCTGGTCACGTTCGGAATGGGCATTTTCTTCGTCAATCTGGCCCAGTTCCTGTGGACTCCGGACTATCGTATGGTTCAGGAGTCCATTTCCCACGGGATAATCATGCTAGGGCCGATCTTCATTGAACTCCCCAAGTTGGTGGCGAGCATTGGCAGCCTGGTGGTGGCGGGGTTGGTCTACTGGTTCCTGCGCAAGACCAAAACTGGCCTTGCGATTCAGGCCATATCTATCGACCGTACTGCCGCCTCGCTCATGGGTATCAACCTGGAACGCCTGAACGCCATAGCGTTTGGGCTTGGCCTGGCCTGTGCAGGTGCAGCCGGAGCGCTGCTTGCAAGCTTTTACTACATCTTCCCCGACGTGGGCACGATGTTCGGCCTCGTGGCTTTGGTCGCAGTAGCGCTCGGCGGTTTCGGCAGCACCGAGGGCGCGCTCGTCGGTGCGATCCTCATCGGCATTATCGAGACTGTGGGCGGTTTCCTCGTCGGGCCTGAGTACAAGTACGCCCTCATATTCCTCGCCTACCTGCTGATAGTCATCGTGCGGCCAAGAGGACTCATGGGATGGGGGGCCGACTAATGCGCGACAATCGTCAGACACAGACAATCATGCTCATCGTTTTCGCGGTCGTGGGATTGGCGCTGCCGCTCGTGGCTAGAGCACGCTTTGCGCAGCACATACTCATCATGATTGCACTGTATGCCGTCCTGGGCGAGGCGTGGAACATAATGGCGGGGTACGCAGGTATGGTATCAATAGGTCAGGCCGCGTTCTTCGGCCTGGGCGCCTACGTATCCTCATTCCTGTTCGTGGAGTACAGCGTGAACCCGTGGATTGGGTTCATAGCCTCAGGGCTCGTAACCGCGGCCTTCGGAACACTGGTTGGGCTGCCATTCTCGCGCCTGCGCGGAAGATACTTCGCGATCGGCACCATCGCGCTGGGTCAGATGATAAAGGTCGTGTTCGAGAACTGGCAACGAGTGGGCGCAGCCACAGGCCTTATGCTGCCGCTGGTGGGCGAAGGCGTCGCGAACTTCCAGTTCCACACCACCAAGCTTCCTTACTACTATATTGCTTTCGCGATGCTACTAGCTGTGATAGCCTTTATGCGGGCCATGGAGCGATCCAGAATGGGCTACTACTTCAAGGCAATCCGTGAGAATGAAGACGTCGCCAGCGGCCTGGGGGTAAACAAAACTGCATACAAGCTTGTTGCGATTGCAGTGAGCGCAGGCATTACGGGGATGTGCGGTACCTTCCTGGCGCAGTACAGTCTGTATGTCGAGCCCGAGTACATGTTCAACCACACGATCTCGGTGACTATCGCCTTGATTCCTGTGTTCGGAGGGGCCGGCAGCATAGCGGGGCCCATCCTCGGGTCTGCGATTCTGATCCCCATATCCGAGCTGACGCGTGCGTGGCTTGGGTCAGGCGGAACCGGAATAGACCTGATGCTATATGGTGCGTTCATAGTGCTGATGTGTGTGTATGAGCCGGAAGGGCTCATGGGCATGGTGCGGCGGGCAAGGGAAAAGGCGATAGCGCGGCGCGAGAGGAGGGGTTCAACTCAATGTCCGAACTTGTAGTGACAGGCCTCACCAAGCGATTTGGGGGGCTGGTGGCTCTGAACGATGCTTCGTTCTCCGTCAGGAGCGGAGAGATACTGGGGTTGATCGGCCCCAACGGCGCCGGCAAAACCACCTTGTTCAACTGCTTGACCGGGTTTATCAGAACAGACGGGGGTTCGGTGGAGTTTGATGGGCGCCCCATCACGAACTGGAGCCCCAACCGGATTTGCGCCCTGGGCATCGCACGAACGTTTCAGGTGGTTCAGGTACTGCAGGGCATGACAGTCCTGGAGAATGTGATGGTCGGCGCCTACCTGAGGGACGGACGTACGTCAGTAGCTCAGCGGCGGGCGGCTGAGGTGCTCGACCGCGTCGGCATGGGCGATAAGGCGGACATGACTGCGGTCAATCTGACCCTGCCTGCGAAGAAGCGTCTCGAAGTGGCCATGTGCCTTGCCACGGGCCCGAAGGTCCTCATGCTCGACGAATCCATGGCCGGGCTGACGCCTACAGAGATCCATGAGTCGTCGGCGATGATCCGGCGTCTGCGCGATGAAGGCATGGCACTTGTAGTAGTCGAACACGTCATGGAAGCCATAATGCCCATCGCTGATCGGGTTATGGTGCTGGATTCAGGAAACAAGATCGCCGAGGGCGCACCTGCCGAAATAGTCAGAGACCCGCGGGTGGTATCGGCGTACTTAGGTGATAAATATGCTGAACGTATCAGGTGTTAGTGCGGGCTATGGCGGGGTGCCGGCGCTTGCCGATGTGTCGCTGAACATCGAGCAAGGAGAGATCGTGGCCATTGTCGGATCGAATGGAACCGGCAAGTCCACTCTGGCGCGCGTGATATCCGGCCTCGTGAAGCCGACATCCGGAACCGTAACATTCGGTGGGCAGAGTATCGAGAAAATGCCTCCCCACGAGATAGTCAAGCTCGGACTGGTGCACGTTCCCGAGGGAAGGCACGTCTTCGGAAAACTGACGGTCGCGGAGAACCTCATGTTGGGTGCGTACACTTTGTCCAAAGAGGCCGATACCCGTGCGCGGATGGAGTTCGTGTGTAGCCTCTTTCCGTTGCTTGAGGAGCGGAAGAACCAGAAGGCGGGCAGCCTCAGCGGAGGTCAGCAACAGATGCTGGCGCTGGGTAGAGGTTTGATGGCCAACCCCCGACTCCTCATACTGGATGAGCCCTCACTGGGCCTGATGCCAAAGTTGGTCGAGGAGCTGTTCGAGTCCATACGCAACGTGAGCAGTGAAGGGATTACCATACTCCTCATCGAACAGAGAGTGCTGGAGGCTCTCGAGCTGTGCAATAGAGGGTACGTTATCCAAAACGGCAGGATCGTGCTGGAGGGACCGGGGTGTGAACTCATAGAGAGCGACATGGTCCGCAAGGCCTATCTGGGGATGTGACGGCATACCGACCATCGACAGGGGAGTCATGTAGTGAAAGTTGTACTATCTTACGGCAAGACCGGATTGACGGTGGAACTGCCCGATGACAACGTGACTGTGGTCCGACCAGTGTTCGCACCGGGGCTGTCTGATGAACGGGGAGCAGTCGCCGATGCGCTCAGGCATCCGATTGGGCGCCCGGCTTTGAAACACATGGTCAAACCGTCGAACACGGTGGCCATAGTCTTTTGTGATGCAACCAGGCCTGTGCCTAACAGACTGATTCTCCCGGTTCTCCTGGGAGAGCTGGAGAGCGCCGGGGTGGGGAGAGATCAGATAGTTCTTGTCAATGCTCTCGGCACGCACAGGCCTAGTCCGCCGCAGGAACTCGTGGAACTCCTTGGCGAAGACCTAGTTCGCGAGTATCGTATCATCCAGCACGAATGCAGCGACCGGAACACGATGGCGCTTGCCGGTCGCCTCAGCAACGGGCAGGAGCTATGGGTGAACCGGGATTACCTCAGCGCGGACTTCAAGATACTGACCGGATTCATAGAACCTCACTTCTTTGCCGGGTTCAGCGGCGGAGGCAAGCTCGTGTTTCCCGGGATCGCGAGCCTGGAGAACATCAAGGAAGCCCACGGATACCGGATACTGTCGCATGCCAAGTCCACCTGGGGGATTACACACGGCAATCCCGTGTGGGAACTGCTCACTGAAGGCGCGCGGCTGACAGCGCCCGACTTCATAGTCAATGTCACGTTGAACTCCGAGAAAGCGATCACCGGCGTATTCGCCGGAGAGCTGAGCGCGGCTCACGCCCGAGGCGCCGAGCACGCCAAACAGACAGCCATGAGGGCGGTGCCCGAGCGCTTCGATGTAGTGATCACAACTAACAGCGGATACCCGCTCGACCGAAATGTGTACCAGACTGTGAAAGGCATCTCCGCTGCGGCATCCATCGTCAAAGATGGAGGGGCGATAATCGCGGCGGCTGAGTGCATCGACGGCATCCCCGCAGGCAGCCACTTCCACAGATTGCTGCAGAGGGCGGGCACGCCCGAGCGGGCGCTTGAGTTGATCGCAAGTCCCGGCTTTTCCATGCAGGACCAATGGCAGGTACAACTGCAGGCTGAGATTCAGATGCGGGCGGACGTCTACTTGTACTCCCATCGTCTTTCGAAGGATGAGATACGCACTACTATGCTCAAGCCATGCGATAGTATCGAGGATACATTGGCGGACCTGTTGCAGAAGTATGGTTCGGACGCGAGCATATGCGTGCTGCCCGACGGACCACAGACTATACCTTACGTGGAGGCGTGACGTCGCGCGATTGCCCATGATCATCAGCTCATGATCGTCTTTCGTACCGACCATAGGCCAAGTACACCGCCGGCGACGGCGGTTTATTTTTCTCCGATACAGGAATAATCCGGCTTGAAGCGAAATGCTGCTCTGCCGCATAAACATACTCAGAAGAAGGAGTGAGGGAGATGCATCGGGTTCTTAAGTGTTCTTCGGTACTGATAGCGTCGCTGATCTTGGCCGGGGTTGTTGCCGGGGCTCCGCTTCCGGTTACCCCTCTGGTCAACCTCCCCGCAACGCCTTCACTGCTCAAGATCACAAACGCTGCGCTATCGAACCTGGTTGCGATGGGAGAGGTCGAAGGTCAAGTGTTCGGCGCCGCAAGGAATCAGCTGGTCACGCTGGATCAGGAGGGCAAGATCACCAAGTCAACAGCGATACCGATCGAACAACCTGCGGGAATATCGGCGTATACGACTGGCAGGGCGATAATCGGCGACTGCGGCAATAACGCTGTCTTCTCAGTAGACATAGGTACAGGCCGGACCGACAGACTGCTTGATCTGAAGTCTACGGACTACGGGAACCTGATGGCGGGCGACGTAGTCAGGAGCGGTAGACTGTCGAGCGTTGCTTTCGATGGCAGGTACATCTACGTTGCGATCTCGGCGGGCTATTCAAGCTCGATCTTCGCTGTAGATCCGGCGTCGAATAAGGCGGTCATGCAGGCATGGTCGCCGGGCGATAGGCCCACGGCCATGCAGTTTGCCGGGGGCAACCTCTATGTTCTGGATGCCGAGAACAGCCAACTGCGGTCGTTCGATTCTGCGCTCAGGCTGAACACCAAAGCAATAGACCTTCAGGCTCCGGACCCCATGGGAATAGTCATCAGGGACAACGAGGTAAGGGTGCTAACACCTTCTGACAGGAGCATACGGATTCTAAAGCCCGACCTTAAGGTGCTCACTGCGCCGCAGTTGGCGCCGATATGGAAAGCCAAAGACATCGTGATCGGCCCCATAACTGCACTTGCCAGGGATTATGCCTTGCTCATATGCGGTGATGTAGCGGAAAGCGGCTATGACGAGTTCTGGAACGACACAGTGTGGATGTACAAGGCACTGCTGGCGGCAGGCTACAAGGAGAACAACATCTATGTGCTGTACGGCTGGGGCAATGACCATGTATCGGCGAATCCCAGTTACCAGCATGCTGGTAAGGTCACCGATTTCCCGGCTACGGTGGCATGGGTGAACAAGGTCCTAAACGGGCTCAAAAACGGCGATCCGTCAATAGGCGTGAACAAGATCACCTCCCTCGACAGCCTTTTTGTATGGGTGTTCGATCACGGGGGAGGCAGCAATCCGGCCTACTTCTGCCTGAGGGATGGGGTCTGCTATGATTCGGACTTCGCCAGCAGGGTGAACCTGCTATCATGCAAGGAGCGGGCCATCTTCATGCAGCAGTGCAGAAGCGGCGGCTTTGTGGACGACCTCGAGAACAACAAGAGCTTCGTGTCCGCCGCATGTATGTTGAACGAGAATGCGCACAGGGCAGACGTAGAGCAGGAGACTTACAACGGTGTGAAATACCATCACGGTGAGTACAACTACTACGTAATCAGCGCCTTAGCCGGCAAAACGATCACCGGCGCCGTGGTCAACGCCGATTCGAACGGCGACGGCAAGATAAGCGCCAGAGAGATGCATGTCTTTATGGCCGCGCGCGAGAATCAGCCGGAGCATCCTCAGATGTGGGATTCCTACGAGGTGGGCGCGGCGTTTACGGTCAGGTAGTCATATTGGCACTGCGAAGGCCGGGCAATCCATGAAGGGGGGCCCGGCCTTTCCACGCTGATCGTGCAAATCGTGACAACACGCAGGGGTGAGACTTCGCTGCCGTAGCATACCTTGTTGGTAGTATGGCCCTACAAGGGCCGAGAACGCTGAAAGGTGGCGGCAGATGATGGATACTCCAACCTCCCAGGAGGCCGAGGTGTTCTCCGCGGAAGCTCTGAACAGGCACCCCATCGGAGTCTTTATGAGCCAATGCCCGGATCCGTGTCAGCTTGTAGCTGTGGAGTTCGAATGCGGCGGGTGCTGCAAGAAGGCGTGCAACGCGAGGATTGTGGGAGTCGGCGGCGGGTTCCTGTCTCTTGCCGCGTTCAACCCGTGCCCGGGGATAGTCATCAAGCTGTTCGGCGAAGAAGGGATAATCGACACCGAGTACGCTCAGTGCGCACTGATACGTCTGGACAGAGTGTGCAGCATAGAGGTAGGATTCCCAGTGAACGCAGCTCCAACTTGCCCCGGGGTCTAGTCGCCGCGAGTCTCCTTCGAACCGCCGGCGACCCTGAAGCGCGATCCTCCGCGGTTGCATAGCTGCTCAGTCTTTGTCACCCCCACACCTGAATCGCGAGGCATTCCGAG
>ERZ795056.6449-NODE-6449-length-11441-cov-4.693044_pt1 | contig 11441 bp, 8 predicted proteins | sample MGYA00375140_ERZ795056 | MGnify/ENA primary metagenome ERZ795056 (study PRJEB30185, sample SAMN05720227) | activated sludge metagenome | isolation source: Anaerobic digester | place: USA | collected 2015-03-09 ...
CATCAACAATCCAAAACATCTTAAACCTCCTAAATAGAAACTGAAGGTTGTGTAGGATATGTTACAGTACAGTCCATTTCCTTCACAAACATGCCAATCTTACGCTGATTACAATAAATAGTCTCACGCTGTCGTGCTCGAGTACAAGCAATATAATGAACTCTTCGCTCTTCAGCAACAAGGTCTTCATTGCCTAAATCACACTTATTACTTGGGTAAACACCTTCTGAATCATCCCAAACATATACAGAATCAGCCTCTTTACCTTTAAACTCGTGTACAGTAGCTATCTGTATAGCAACCTTATTCTTCTTGATTTTACCCCTCAACTTTGTATTTAAGAAATCGACTTCTTCAATAAAATCATATACAGATTGAAAATTATTGTTGTCAATAATAAATAACAAAGCCTCGATAAATGCTCTTGCACTTTCACAATAAGCTGAGTCGCCACCAAAGGTATTAACCATGAGATACCCCAACAAAGCCTTAAGACCATTAACCTCATCGACTTTATCGTGTTTAGGGTTCTTCATATCAACAACTGTAAGTATAAGGTCATATACTTCGATAAGGTCGGGAACTGAATATTTCAAATCCTCTCTTGGAACTTGCCAAATACTTTTTGAATTGTTCTTAAGAGTCTTAACCAGTTCCTTAACTTGATATTCCGCACCTCTTCTAACAAGCATTAAAAGAGTATTTTCAACACTTTTTGAACTTCTCTCAGTAAATAACGAAGAACAAGCAATAATTTTCTTTGGCAATGGGCTGTTCATCGTCATATTCTCACCACTTATACTGAAATTAAACTTTCCTGTAGCTTCAAGAGCAAGAGCAGGTATTATTCCATTAAAATTAGTCCTACAAAGAACGGCAACAGACTGACTAGCAAGAATATCTCTTTCAATATCAGTCTTTAATTGCTTAATCATCGCTTGATAAGACGGAAATGCAAAAACATTAAAGATACCTCCATCTCGTGATGACTGTATCTGCTGATTTGCAGAGTCCTTATTCAAATGAATACTTGGAATAACAGGGTTAAGAATATTAGATGGACATCTTCTATTATAACTTAATACACTTTGACAAGGTCTGAAATCATTGTCAAAATCAACTGTCATAATCTTTGAATCAGAGCCTTTGAAAGAATAAATACACTGACTCTGGTCACCGATAGCTACAATCTTACCAATAGTTTCTTCGCCAGTATAAAGAACATCATCAAGATGCTCCTGACCATCTCGATTAAGCCATAATTTACCCCTTGCATAGAACTTCAAGATTGCATACTGCATCTGAGATGTATCCTGAAACTCGTCTATGTAGATAAAATTATAGCGACTTGAAACAAAATCCTGAACTGCCTTGTTAGGTGTAACATATAAGAACTTATAAAGCAATTCAGTAATTTCATCGAAGTCAACTACACCTTCTGCTTTTCTACCTAAAGCAAAATCTGTTGCAATAGCATCAAGTATTGTAGGTGTAAGGTCATAACCTTTCATATTTGGATGCTGATACTTCTTTTGGTCAAGTCTTCCACGATAATATGTAAGAATACCACTTATAATCTGATAATCTTCTTTATTCAAAGTATAACCATTACGAGTAATACCTAAACGGTCAATAGACTTCTTAAGAATAGAAAATAGTTTTGAACTATCTGCAATATTAGTCTCTACCCCCATTGCATTTAAACAACGCTTGAATTCTGCATCTAAGGTTGAAAAACTAATCTGATTAGCAGTTTGAGAATAACCAAGTTTTCTCTGCCAATAAGTAAGTCTCTCTTCAAGTTCTTCTGCACCACTACGCAAAAATGTGCAAACCCACATCTTGTTTACAACACGAACTTGTGCTCCCGTAGGAACAGTCTGAAGATGAGTAGCCTCACCAGTTACGATATCGTGCTGTATTTTGAATATCATCATCGTTGTCTTACCAGAACCTGCAGTTGCAACTATCTCCTGATTTCCACTTACCTTGAGAGCATTATACAACTCCGTGTACTCAATAGATTTCTCATAATGAGTTTTATCATCATCTGAGAGCCAATTATACTTCGCCTCAGTAAGTTTCATACTATCTTCATATTCTTTTAAGTCTTCCTCTGGTGCAGACTCTAAAGTCTGAGTATCTAATTTATATTCTTCTTTTAGGTTATATACAACCTCATACATTGCAAAACCATTCTTATGAACCTGAGCGAAAAACGCACCCTCTGGTGTGGTTACATCAAAAAGACTTGAGATAGTAGAAACTACCTCAGGTTTTTCATCTTTTATTTGGTTTTGAAAATGCTTTCTTGCACTATAATTTTGTAGCATTTCTAATGCACTCATTTCAGACCTCCAAAGATTAATTTTATTATATAATCAGTCTTGACCTAAATATTTGTATTTAGCATTTTGAAAAATACACCACTGAATCTCAAGCTTAATCCTAAAGATATCAGACACACAACAACAATCTAAATACCCCTGATGACCCCATCGCTCAATTACATCATCATAATAAGCGTTAAAGTCATCTTCATCTTTAGGAATATAAACTGGGTTCTGACTAGCATAATTATTATAACAAATAAGACCAACTTCCATATCGAAATCAATCTGTAGAAAACAAAGTTCTCCACCTAACCTAAGTATATCAAGTCTTACTGCACTTTCTGCAATAAGTTTGTCAGTATAATAAATATCAATAGAGCCATCCTGCTTATAACCTGATATTAAATCACTTGCAATAGTTTCAAATCTTACATACTTCGTAGGTGTAATACGCTTAAGAGTTTGGCAACCGCCTTCAAGACTAACCATACCAAACAAACCGTTCTCTTTAGTTGTAAAGAAATTCTTGCGTACAATATGATTTTTTGTAGTTGAAAATCTATAACTTAACTCAGGATATTCTGTATCAGTAACTTTAACAATCTCATTTGGTGAACAATTATGCTCACTACAATAAGCCTTTATTAAACCATTAAGCATGTCCAAATCGTTCTCTGTTCTAACACTCTTGAACGCAGATAATAACATAATCAGTTTTCCTCCATATAAATATAAAAATAACTTGAAACAAAATAAGTCTTTCTTGTTACTCGGCAAAATAATTTTGCATAAAGTCATAACAAGAACTTACAAGATTATCAATATTTGTTCCAGTGAAATGCATACACTCAGCTGAGTCACCAAAATTGGCTTTTGTAGTATGATATAAAGTATGCGACATAAAACTTGTCATTTCAACAAAGAAATCTGACTTAGGAGTAGTACCCGATGCAAACTTATTTACATCACTAACCTGTTCAATATTAGTCCAACCCAAATCAGTAAGCCTACTCTTAAGGTCAAATCTACCCCCAATGAAGAAGAATTTAAAGGAATTTAACTCCTCAATCATTTTTTCTCGACTTACAGACTCTTTTATAGGCTTTACAACTTCATCATCAGCATTACCATAAAAACCATCCAACTTCTCTTGTAAAGCGTCTCGTTCAGATAAATATTGATTTTTGATTTGCTCAAGCCTTTTTACCTCTTCCTTCAGTGCCTCATTCTCTTCAGACAAATCCTTTGTCTTATGTAACTTACGCTGAAGTTCTTGATTATTCTCTTTTTGTTTCTTAAGACTTGCACGAAGTTCCTTAACTTCTTTACGCTCGTTAATCGACTTTTCCTTTTCAGTTTCACTAAGTAGATTATTAACTAAAGCATGAATATTGTCTTTCTGGAAAGTATAAAAATTAGGAATGCTAGTTAAAATAACATCCTCACAAATATAACGAGTATCAAGCCTACTTTCTCTAATAAGATTTTCTAACTTAAAATAAGAGCCTCGTGCATAAGCAGTTAATACGAAATCTTCATAAATTTCACGATTTACAAGAGCCTTTTTGTTAGAATCCTTACCTATAGGTAATTCATATTTAGTTTTATTATCTAAACAAACAAATAAATTATCCAAAGCCAACCTTGGACTCTTTGAATCATCAGTTATAAGATACAAGGGTTTTCCTTGCACAAGTTTAGCAAATGAGTCATTTCCAAGACAAGCCTTCATACGCTTTTGAATATATGGCATATAGTCTGTATTGTAAGACATACGGACATTAGACAACTTAAAAGACTCAAGACTAAAAACAATAGAATCCTTTACATTCTTAAGCATTTCAGTTGCAACTAACATAACCAAATACATACAAAAGTCATCACAATCACTTATCATATTTTTCTTTTTATCATCTCCGACAGAATAAGAGATAGCACCGATACCAAATTGGCTCTCAATAGATACCCCATGTATTTCTTTCTTGTAATTCTCAACCTCGAAAGCATACTTTAAAGACTCATCATAGATGAATCTCGCTTCTCTTTTAGTTCCTTCAGCTTTTCGTGGAAGATTAATAGCAAGACTACTGTGGGTATAATTGATAATCTTAAAGAATATTTCCCAAAATGCCCGTCTGTTTTGTGCAGATATTAGCCAAAGCACAAATATGGCATTACGATAAGCATTAAATCCACTAATATTGTGGCGAGTACGCATTGAAGTCATTAGTTTAAACTCATTAGCTATTGCTATCATAGCATCATCATAAACACCTCGCTCAAATGCTTCAAAGGACTTATGACGATTTACCATGTCTTCAAACATTTTATATAAATTCATAATAAAAATATAGTCCTTATTAAGATTAACAATATTGTAATCTTTGAGCGTATCAAGTATCATTGCTATAAATTTATCTTGATACGCTCGCTGATTATTAGCACAAGTTCGTCTGCAAAGTTCTGCAAGACCTACACAATACAAATAATATGCACCGTCATTTAACTCTTTAGCATTAGAGTCAAAGGCTCTGACAGTAAAACCGTCAGAACCTTCAACAATAAATTTCATATCATCATAATTATAAGTCTTTGAACCTATACGCAAAGAATCTTCACGAAAAGTAGGCTTAACTTCAGAAATAGAAAACTCCTTAGTATGGATAGAAGATGCCTCTGTGCATTCATTTAACAAACTGGCTGCCTTTTCTTTATCAAGAGAGTTAAGAAACTCACGAAAATCGTTATCAAACTTACCATGTTTTACTGCTCGTTTGAATTCTCTATTCATCTTAACCTCCTTTACTCAGCTTTCTTCCAATAATCATTATCGTTTAATTTATCCCCACGCATAAACCTTGTGTACATAGGTTCTGTCTTAGGAAAATGGAGTGATAAGAATCTTTCCTCATCAAACTTATAACCATAATCCTTACAAATCCAATATACAAGGTCATTCTGAGTAAGGTTCAATTCGGCTTCTTCAGTACCATTATGTACTCGTGCATAAATACCCCCATCCTCACCAACTTCGGACAAACGCATTATAAAGTAGGTCTCAGTAGAGAGCAGAAATTCTACACCTAAATTTATAAAATCTATGCTCTCTTCAGAGGTGTTGAGCTTTGCGTAAGGCTTGTTATCCTGATACATAGCCTTAATTGCCGTTGTATTGTCATCAAAATCATACTTACCTTGATAATAAGGCTTTGTGGTATGGAAAACTTCAAAGACTACTCGCAAATCTTTAATGCTTTTGATACAAGCAAGATGACAAGACGCTATACTCTTCATATAATTCGTCTTCTGCTGCTTTTCTCGTTTATAAAGCATAACAAAGTCACCTTCACGAATATCATTATCCTTCATATAAGCAAGTTTATCCTTGGGAACAGAAAAGTCTTCAAAATACCCCATATCTTTTCCCATCATATACCAAGCATAATAACCTAACTGATTTTTTACTGCATCTGCAACATTATTGAAACGATAGTTAAACCAACTGATAATATTACCTTTGTTGTCTTTGTAACCAAAACATTCAGTCTTGTCAAGCAGAATATCAATATAAGACAGTGCCAAACCATTTAAGATAGTTTGTCCATCAAATTCACAACCAAAATACTTAGGTACTCCAGTTTTCAGTCTTCTAACGGCTACATAAGCGATTAAAGACACAAGAGCCATATATGACTGATTTCCACCAACTGTTGCATTGTTGACATTAAAATACTTTTTGTCAACTCCATAAGCATCCCAAACCCAAAGTTCATCAGACTTCTCTCTGAAAACGATTTGTGATACCTTTGGCTCAGTATAATTGTAAACTGCATCGTTCATACGATGCTGATAATCTTCTCTATTGAACTGAACAGGCTCTTCAGTAATACGAATGTTGATAAGTTTACTTGAATCCATAACCAAAGGATGCTGAATAGTAATAGCAATATCCTGAGTAGGAATGCTTGTATCAACAACCCAACCCTTATCAACTGCAATACGGAATAAATCCCAAACGATAGACTTCTTCAAGTCTTCGACAAGAATAACTCCGTCTAAACTTAAGGCTTCATTGTAATCAGCCATTAAGTGCTTACCTAACTCACAAGCATAATACAACTCACAAGCATAAGAAATCTTGCTACAAGAGTAAAACTGTGAAATATGAATGCTCATTCTTTTTTACCACCTTTCTTGTCTTTTGCTTCAATAACCTTGTCAACTTCAACATAAATGAATAAAGGAATCCCAAAACCAATTATCTATATTAGCCAATAAATAGCATAACCTAATAGAATCATTTTTAAGACATTCATTTACAAACTCCTTTACAATTTACTATAATTATACCAAAAAATACCAGAAAAGTCAATACCATCTGACATATTTTAGCAAATTCTTACAACAAAAATAGTCAAACAAACAATAAAATAATAACTCATATAAACAATATAAGTTAATCTTCAGTCTTATTTTCTTCTTCCTGAGCTACAATGGTAGGGTTAATTGGTAAGATGTTATTTAGAATATTAGCCACATCACCACTTGTATAACCTGCTAAAAAGAACTTAAGATTGTCACTCAACAACAAATGCATAATAGAATATAATATTGAAATGTCATGAGTAACTGGGATTGTAAGACCAATACTATTATACTTCTCTTGTAAAACTTCATCACTCATAGCAGGCTTAGTCTTATTGAGTTTAGCATATTGAGTAAGAGTTTCAACAATTGCCTTTGCGGAACTAATCTTATAAGTAGAAAAGATAGAGCTTTCTTCTTTAGAGAACTTGACCATTTCCTTGACCTGTTCAAGATTACAACCGAATTCGGTAAGACAATATCGATTTACAATTAACTCCAAGTCATAACCTTCTTTAATAGTTTCTTTTTCAACCTTGGGTTCAGCAACAGACTCGAAAAGAGAGTCTTCTTCAACAGTCTCTTCAAAAGAGAAATCACTTACTTCTTCAGTAGCTTCGACAGATTTTTCTTCTTTAACTTCCTTTGGAATATTAACAACAGTAGTTTCATCTACCTCGATTTCTTCATAACTCTGATGTAAACCAACATTAGCGAACTTAAAATACCTTTCACAAGGAATAGTATCAAGTCGCTTAAGCAAATCAATTTTTGTAGCATTTGCCTTACGAGTAGATGTATTCATTAAAGGAGAATTCAATATACTACGCAAGTAAGAAAGCTTTTCTGTATCAAGCGTATCAAGATAAGAATAGATAGAATTTCGTCTTAAAGTCTTTATAGCCTCAATTTCATTTGCACAATCATCAAGATTAAAAGCCTCGACCTGACCACCATTTGTGTAAGCAGAAACCTCTTGAATAGCAAACTCATTAAAGTTAAAATCTTCAACAGAAAAATAAGAAACAAGACTCTTTAAACGATACATTGCAATACGAATCTCATCAGAATAAGTGCCATCCTTACGATAGTTCTCAAGACTAAAAATATTTAAAACATCAGCACCCAAAAGAGAATACAACTGAGTACAACAAGTAGAAATCTGAGAACGAAAAGTATTATTTGACTTTGGCTTTTGACGATGGTCTTCGTTCCAAAGCTTAGTTACTTCAGACGATGACTTACGCCAATTAGCACAAATAAACTTTGTAGAAACAGAATTAGACCAAGCTGCCTCTTCAACAAAAGAAACCAAATCATTAAAAAGAGAAATAGTTTCAGATGGGAAATAAGAACTTGGGTCTGCAATATTTTTCTCAATAATACGCAAATTCTCAAAGAATGAAAAATCTTTTTCAGCCATAATTTAGCCTCCTTAAACAAAAACAAAATAAGAAAAATAAAAATAAAACTTAATAACTAAGATAAAACTAAAAAACATAAAAATCTTTCAAAATAAAAAATAAAACTTTAATATAAAAACAAAATATAAACTCGCAAAAAACAAAAGACTTTCAAAAAATAATATTTTTCATTTTAATCAATACTTTTTTATCTTCCTTTTTCAAAACACTGGGAAACCGCCCTGATTTAGCCATTTTTGAAAAGGCGTTTAAGCCTTCGGATTAAAAATAGACCAAAAATAATCACCCAAAAGCGTAAACAATTAATTATAAATTCAAGAGCTTTTAATCAACCTTAGAAACCTTCTCTTCTTTAAAATAAAAAGACAAAACTTGAACTTTGGATTTTGAAATGGAAAGTAAAAATAAGACTACCCCTTGATTGTTTGATAAAAATACAAAAATAAAATTAAAAACGAAAACTTCAAAGCTTTGATAGAAAAATAGAACCTGACTTTTTAATAAGAGAACTAATAGATAAATTAAATAAAAAGTATAACAAATTAAATATAAAAATAAGAAACCAAACAAAATATAACTTTTTGAAACAAAAAATAAATTAAATATTAAATAGGCAAGACTGAGTTGTAGCAAAATAAAACTTGATTGAAACAAAACACATTATACTTAAAACAAAACATATTACAAATTAAACTTCAAAAGAAGATTGAATATAAAATAAATAAACTTCATATAAAAAATAAAACCTTAAAGCAAGGCTCAACTTCAAATAAGTGCCTTAATATCGTATAGAAAATAACAGAAATAATAGTAAACTCAAATCACTATAAATACACTGAAAATAATAAAAATCAACAAAAACCATAGATAAGTAACTAAGTAACAATAAGCAAAACAACGAATAAATATAGTAATTTGATAACAAAATTCTACATAAAACTTTCTACAATATAAGTCAAGACAAAGACAAAATAAATAACACTTAAAGCAATAATAGCTAAATATGAAACAAAGTAAGTCTTTCACAAGACAAAACAATAAATATCAATAACAAATTCATTATACCTTATAACACAACATAACTTCAATAAAAATAAGAGTGGCTCAATAACTAAACAGATTATTCAAATATTAGACTCAAACCAAATATTACAACAAAATAAGTTTTTACAATAACAAAAACAACCTTTCTTTAAAAATCACGAGAAAACTGCATAATAAAATAAGTCAAACGCAAAACAAATACACTATACATTTATACAAAATAAGTCTTTCTTTTATATAAATAACAAACTGAAATTCATATAAAAACTACCCCTGATTTGTTGTTGATTTACAGTTTAAATAAGCCTTATTAAACATACTAAAATTTAATACAAATAACTAACAAAATAAGTCTTTGTGTAAACAAAATAAGACCTAATCCTTACAATATAAAGCACTTTACAATACAATATAGTTTTACACACACCTCATATAAATATCAAAGCATAGGTATATATTATAAAAGTAAAGCAGATTAATAAACAAAATAAGTAAAAACAGAAACAAAAGTAGTTAAACAAATAAGAAAATATACTTGATAATACAATACAAAAACTCCGAGAGTTAACATAAAATATTAGCCTAATTTTACATAAAATAACAATATAAACTTTATAGTTTAAGAGTACACTAAAATAGCTAAAAACAGTCAACTGATACCAAATCTAATCAAATATTAGTTAAAACAATAGAATAAATATACTTAAGCATCCAGACTAAATAAAAAGAAAAGTAACTAATAAAAAAGAAATGCAATCAAATCAATGATTACACTTCTTAAGAAAGGTGGTACTGCATATCAAGTAATAGGACAACAACCTACATCAGAAATATATAACTTAAATAAACCATTTGGCATATCAGTATCTTTAAAATGACAAACACTGTATTTCTTATCAGCAGAATAAAAAGCATTCTCAATAACATCTCTTAAATAGGATAATAAATGTTGCTCATCCTGAAAGACAACATCCTTAAATATACCATCTAAACTTCTATCCACATAACCTCGAACAAAATCCATATAATCAGTAATCAACTTATTAGCATCCTCATCTATAAAAAATTCTCTTAAATGAGGCATTAAAATATAAGCCTTATATGTATAAGTAAAAGGTTTAAAATTATTTCTTCTTTCCAAACGAGAAACAGTTTTTTCACTAAACCTGAAAGCAACCAATCTTATAGTAGCCATCACATAACCTCATTAGCCTATTCTCATAACATCACAAAGTGAAATAAATAACTCACCCCAATAAAAACCAAAAACATCATTTATATATTCTATCTTATACTCTTTAGCATCTTCTTCACAAGTACCAACAAGAGCCTTTTCATCATCAAGTTCATATATTAAAAGACTCATAGTATTTGATATAGTAGCAACTCCGATTGGACTCATAGCAAGCCTCCTTTCAAACTGTAATATAATTATAACAAAAATATGAAAAGAAGTCAAGTACATCTTATAGACATACTTGACTTCTTTTTGAAAATATAATAGTATAAAACCTTATTTAATTAAAATTCAGCTTTCTTAAGTTTATAAATACTGTTCATAGTTCTTAAATAGTAATAGCCATCTTCCTCATAAAAATCCTTAAAAGGAGTGGTTTTCAACTGATAACAGTAAACATTTTTTGACTTAGACTCTGGAGTAAGTGCATTTTTAATATCATCCAAATCATACAAATCAAAAGTAGGAATATCAGAGTCCTTTATAAAATCAACTGAAAAGAAGATAAGACGATTTCGTCTAAAATCATATTTCTTACCAACTTTAGACTCATATCGTACCCCTGAATATCCACTATGTAATATGTCTTCTATAATATATCCCTGAAACCCTTTACGCTCGACAGTAATAGTCTCATCATTTTCTTCAACCAAACCTACAGAATCATTTGCCTATAAGACATAAAAACCTTCTGGTCTTTTAGCTAAAACAATACCTGAAATCAAGGCATCTTTATCATATATAACATCAAAAACTTCCATATTTAACCTCCTACCTTAGCCTACTTGGATATAAGGCTCTAACTGAATTGTTAGGTCTTTTGCTTTGATGCAAATAAAATTGTTTTCCTTAACAACAGACCGAAACTTATCAATATCAACAATAGTAAACTTTAAGCCGTATAAGGCATATTCAAAATTTAAAGCATGTTCTAAATCTGCTCTGTCATATAAAACTAAAGAAAGTTCATCTTCATCTGAGCCTTCCTTTAATAAAGAATCATCCAAGAATATAAGTTTATTCAAGCAATCCGAATAG
>ERZ795056.6454-NODE-6454-length-11438-cov-7.521040_pt1 | contig 11438 bp, 6 predicted proteins | sample MGYA00375140_ERZ795056 | MGnify/ENA primary metagenome ERZ795056 (study PRJEB30185, sample SAMN05720227) | activated sludge metagenome | isolation source: Anaerobic digester | place: USA | collected 2015-03-09 ...
AAGAAAAAAGCCCGGCGTTCAACTGAACACCGGGCTTTCGTTAGAAAAATAACGGGTAATTTAATCGTATAAAAAGGTGAATAAGAAAGTACCACATTTCCTTGTTTGGGCCGGCTGAAAATCAGTCAGCTCAACGGGTTTGTGTTATTTGTAAAGGTCCTTGCGTTCCCGCCTCTCCCTTGTTGTTTGCTTGTTTTGTCGCTGTTGGAAACCGTTGTTCCGTTGCGATGATCCAAAAGTGTAGCAAGCGAACCGCCCTGAAAAACGGAAGTGGTAATAAAGTGGAAAAAAATAGGCTATTTAAAAAGCCAAACTCTTTATTTACAGTGAATTAAAAAATAATTCACCATCGAAAAAAGTGGATGACCAAAAGCAAAAAATAGGCAGAATTTCAAAAAAAGGGCCGTTTTTCAGTCCTTCCGGATCTCGGTTCCGATCCTCATCACGAGCTTTTCAAACTGCTCTCTGTCGACCGATGCCTTGTTTTTGATCTGTGCCCGGTAGTTGTAAATGGTATTGGAAGAATACCGCAGGAAGTGGGCAATCTTGTAGCTGTCGTGGATCCCCAGCCGGATGAGAGCAAAGATCCGAAGTTCGGTTGTGAGCAACTCCCCTTTCTTCGGCGCCACCGCCTGCGACTTATCCAGGAGGCCATTGAACTCCGTCACAAAATCAGGAAAGAGCTGAAGGAAAGCCTGGTCAAAATTGTGGTAAAATTCTGCCAGCTCTGCCTTAATAAAATCGGGGGATTCCGACAGACGCAGCAGTTCGGTTTGTTGCTTGCTTACCACCAGACGGTGCACCTTTTTCTGGTAGGATTCCAGCTTATCGATGTAGGCCGAACACTGGTTCAGAAAGTGGCCGATGTATTCTTCCTTGATAAAATTCGCTTCCTGCAGGCGTTCATTCAACTCACTCAGATTGGTGTTTACGGCTTTCAGTTCCTCATTCAATTCATGGAGATACTGGCGGGCTTTGGAGAGCTTCTGCTTCTGCAGGTACACCATCAGAATGGCGAGCAACAGAAGGACGGAAATGCCGGTAACCGTCCAGATATAGGTTCTGAGACGATCTTCCTGCTTTTTGGCCTGCAGCTGGTAGGCTTTGGTGATGATGGGGTAAATCTTGGCAATTTCAATTTTTCGTTGCCGGGCATTGAAAAAGTTGGCATCGGCCATGGCATAGGCGATGTAGGAATTGGCCCTTTCAATTTCTCCTTCGTCATAAAAACGAATGGCCAGTTCGGTGAGCGACGTATTCTCCTTCACCACAGCTTCAATATCCGAAATGGCAGAAAGGATACGGAACTGCCTCTCCTCTACCGGCTTGCCTTTCAACCGGAATAAATAAGCCAGAACGGCCGTGGCTCCGGCATACTGGGCAGTTCCGGGCCGGATTTTCGTCTTATAATAATTAAGCAGAATGGTTTCCGATTCATCCAGATTGCCTTCATTCATTTGGCGGATGCCGTATTCAAGTTGGTATTCGTTTGATTCGGTGGGCAGGATCTGAAGAAGTGAATCCTGAAATGCTTTCGCTTTAAACGTATATTCCGGTGCAAACCTGGAATCCTGTGCATATTCTCTAAGAGCCTCGTACACCAGCTTCTGCGCATGATAGTACTGGATTTTGAGGGAATCCTTCAACCGCTTCGGACGAATCCGGCTCAGGGATTCTATCGCCTCCTTGTAGAGACCGGAAGAAATCAGAATTTCAGAAAGCTGAAGGGTTGAAACGGTGATCCATTCCTCATTTTTCACACTTTGGGCCAGATCCAGATTGACATTGACATAGTGAAGAGCCGAATCAAACCGGTATTGCCTGTATGCTGCCAGCAAACGGGTATTAAACTGAAAACGGGCTGCATCCGAAAGTCCGGGACGCCTCTCCTGTTTTTTTAAAGCTGTGATGGTGTTCTCCTTTTGTTGAATGAACACATCTGAGCGGGTCATCGTCCGGTCAAGGCGATCAAGCAGCGAGTCCAGTTGTTCCTGGCACAAAACGGCATGCGACAGCCCGAACATGAAAAGGCACAAAAATATCCTGTAGGTCATTCCGGTTAATCCGAATTCAGAAACGGGATCCGTGCTATCATAACCCGATTCCGTTTTTGTTGTTTTGAAAGAAGTACTATTTGAGGATGCAGTTTAAAATAAAAAACCCAGTCAGTTCCTATACTGACCGGGTTCACATGAATTAATTTATGTCGCTTAGCTCATCCAGTTGGTTTTCCCTTCCGGATTCCACTTCACGGATGTCTTTTTCAGTTTGGTCCACAACTCGATGGAGCTTTTACCAGTGATGTCGTTCACACCGAATTTGCTTTCATTCCATCCGCCAAATGAAAATGGCTCTCTTGGCACTGGAACACCAATGTTCACCCCGATCATACCGGCAGAGGCTCTTTCCATTACCTGACGGGCTACTCCTCCACTCTGAGTGAAGACAGAAGCCGCATTTCCGTATTCCGATGAATTTTCAATTGTGAGAGCTTCATCCAGGTCTTTTGCCCGCATAATGGCGAGTACCGGTCCGAACACTTCTTCTTTGGCAATGGCCATGTCGGGCGTTACGAAATCGATGACGGTTGGTCCGACGTAAAATCCACCTTCAAATCCTTCTACTTTCCAGTTCCGTCCGTCAACCAGCACTTTGGCTCCTGCGTTTTCAGCCTCGGTGATGTAGCGTTCGATCCGTTGTTTGGCTTCGAGAGAAATGACGGAACCCAAATTCTTTCCAGGAATGATCTTTCTGGCTTCGTCACAGATTTTTGAAATGATGGGATCGATGCTGCCCACTGCCACCATCGCGGATGCTGCCATACAGCGCTGTCCGGCACAACCCGACATAGAGGCGGTTACATTCGATGCGGTCATATCCGGATGCGCATCCGGCATCACCATCAGGTGGTTTTTCGCTCCGCCCAGGGCAGTGCAGCGTTTGAGGTTTGAGGTGGACCTTTTATAGACAATCTTCGCCACTTTGGTAGAACCGACAAACGACACCGCCTGAATATCCGGATGGTCACAAATGGCTTCCACGATGGCACGATCTCCGTTTACGACATTAAACACACCGTCCGGAAGACCTGCTTCTTTCAGCATTTCGGCAATGCGGTTGGAAGAAATCGGCACTTGTTCGGAAGGTTTCAGAATCATGCAGTTTCCCAGGGCAATGGCATTGGGAATGGTCCAGTGTGGAACCATGTGTGGAAAATTGAAAGGCGCAATCGAGGCCACTACACCGAGGGCTTTGTGCTCGACACGACATTCAACACCCCGGCTTACTTCCAGAATCTCTCCGTACACCATTTGTGGAAGTGAACAGGCAAACTCGGTAAGCTCTATGCTTTTCTCAACTTCCGCACGGGCTTCGTCAAAGGTTTTTCCGTTTTCATCGGCCACCAGTTGCGACAACTCCTTCAGGTTTTTCTCCATCAGGGCTTTGTAGCGATAGAATATCTGAACACGTTCTTTGATTGGTGTAGACGACCAGGCTGGAAACGCCTGCTTCGCTGCTTCCACTGCCATGTCCAGATCTTTGGCGGTTGACAATGGAACGGTTGAAATTACTTTTCCGGTCTGTGGGTTGAGCACATCCATGGAACTCTGTCCGTTGCGGGAAAACTGCCCGCCGATGTAGTTTTTTACTTCTGGATACATACGAATTTGGTTTGTGGTGTGTGATGCGTGATTAGTGATGAATTATGATTTATAAATGATGAATTATGAATGCAATGCTACGAGCTGCCTTCAGTGCCACCTGTTGATTGGTGATGTTGCCGGTACGATTTCTACTCAAAACCCTTAATTTTTCACTTTTAACTCTTAACTCACCCTGTTAATTCTTAATTCCTAATTCCTAATTCTTAATTCACTTTCCTATGTCTTCATTCCACAATTCTGGTTCGGCTTCGATGAATTCGGTCATCATGGCAATGCATTCCGGATCGCTGAGGTCGATCACTTCCACACCGTGCGACCGCATAAATTCGGGGGCACCGGGAAAGGTCTTCGATTCTCCGACAATCACTTTTTTGATCCCAAACTGAACAACGGTTCCGGCACACATGTAGCAAGGCATCAGTGTTGAATAAAGGACGGTATCGCGGTAACTTCCAATCCGGCCGGCATTGCGCAGACAATCGGTTTCGGCATGCGTCATCGGATCATCTTTCTGAACCCGTTGATTGTGGCCCTGCCCAAGGATTTTTCCATCCCGGACCAGGACAGAACCAATGGGTATTCCACCTTCCGCTCTACCCTTTCGGGCTTCTTCAATGGCAACTTTTAAAAACGGATCCATGTCGTTGGTTTGTTTGGTGATGCAATGTGAAAAGATTTGGTGGAATTCAGAACTGGAGACCGGAAAAACTGTATGGCAATTTTGCTTCCTGTCAATTACATAACCTGCAGAAGGAACTGTTTATTCTGACAAAAAAGCACCTTTCTAAAAACGACCTGATTTCACTGATTAGTGAAGAGAAAACAAAGAGAGCCGCGAAAAACCAAAAATGGCATTCTCTGCGACTCTCTGCGTTTCATCTCTGCGAACTCAGCGGTTCCAGTTTTTTGAACTGACTCTTTCCGCTTATTCTTCTTCGTATTCGCCGCCCTGGTCACCAGACTGGGCATACGGCATATACTTTTCGAAATCCTTCTGGTATTTGCTGGCCAGTTCATTCTGTCCTGCCCCACGATAGGCCATATACAATTGTTGCAGAATGTACACGTTGGTCTGAATATCAAAACTGAAACGTTTCACATCTTTCACCTGGTAGTCCAGATCCTCAATGGCACGTTTGTGCATCACCGTGGCGATGTCGTCGGCTTGTTTCTTGTCTCCGGTTTCCAGCAGCAAAGGAATAAACTGTGGTGTGTACACATCGTACTGAGTGGCTTTATCCGGCATCACCTTAAAGCAATAGGCCAGCACTTCTTTTGCCATCTGACGCTTGTCTTTACCGCCTTCAGCCTGGTTGGTGATCGCTGCTCCTGTCTGGCTTTCCATCTGTGCCTCGTTCAGCAACTGAGAAGCCAGCATATAGAACGACTTGCGTGAGTTCAGAGGGAATCGCTTGTAGTTCTCATCATAATACACATCCGGATTGTCGAGATTTCTCCAGAACATTTTCTTCATCATGTTCTCGTACATCACCGGGGTATTGACAACGCCTTCAGAAGCACCTGCATTGTAGATCGGCATCAGGCGATAAGCCAGACCTTCCAGTTGCATAAATGGTTTCAGGTTGAGATAGGCAGAACCTGAAAGTGTGGTGGAGAAATATACAGGACGGCTCCAGTCCATATTGGCGATGATGTTCAATACAACGAAGTCGTTTTTGTACAAGGCATTTTTTCCAATGGTCCAGGTCAGTCGTTTAACCACCTTGTTTTTGTCTTTGGCAGGAATCCAGTCCATGCCGGCAACTTTGGCCGAATCCACATCAATGTAGAATGTTTTGGTCGGGAAAGTCGCAATCTGCTTGCCACCTTGTGTCGGCACCATAATGTTTTGATTTTCCTGCTGGATCAGTGACATCAGGAATTTCAGATTCACTGCTCCCTTGATTCCCGATTTCTCCACATATGGCACGTAATCGTTTTTACCCTGGATATAGTCTTTCAGATCCAGAGAAATCGGCAACGGTGTCGATTCGTATGCCTGGCGCTTCATCTGACTGATGTACCAGTCGGTTCCAAGGAGACTCAGGTTACAAACCCGCACATCGGTCCGGAATCCTTCTACTTCCTGGGCATACCAGAGAGGGAAGGTATCGTTATCCCCGCCGGTGAAAATGATGGCATTTTTCGCACAGGAGTTCAACAGGTTTTTCGCCGAATCCACTGAATGGTAGCGGTCTGCACGGTTGTGATCGTCCCAGGCTCCTTTCACCATTACCACCGGCACCACAAGACAAACAAGGGTTGAAATGGTGGCCAGCACGGATTGATTTTTTATTGTTTTCGAGAGGGCATCAATCACGCCTAAAACACCCAGACCAATCCATATACAGAAGGCATAGTAGGACCCTGCAAAGGTGTAGTCCCGCTCACGTGGTTCCACAGGTGGCTGGTTCAGGTAGATGACAATGGCGATACCGGTAAAGAAAAACAGTAGCCCGACAATGAAGGCGTTCCGTCCGTTTTTGTTCACCTGGAAGATCAGACCAACAATTCCCAGAATGAGTGGAAGTGCATAATAGCGGTTCCGTGCCCTGTTTTCAGAGATCGAAGCGGGAAGTTCCTTGTCATTTGAAAATGGTGCGAAGAGCACATTGGCATCCTGAGAATCGGATTCCCGGCCAATGAAATTCCATCCGAAATAGCGGAAGTACATGTGACCAATCTGGTATTTGAGCAGGAAGCCAATGTTTTCGGCAAAGGTTGGTTTTTTGTACACGGTCCGTCCTTCTTCCTGACTGGCGACATCGTCCACCCGAAGTTTCAGACCCCAGTTTTTGTATGCGTTGATGTGATTTCCCTGTGGGCTGTAGATACGTGGCAGAAGGGTTTTGTCCTTGCTGGCGTATTCCTGAACCACCTTTTTCTCGATGATTTCGTATTTGTCTTTTCCTTTTATATAAACCGGAGCACCATCCACCGATTTCACAGGAGAGGCGTTGAACTGAGGACCATACAACAAAGGACGGTCACCGTATTGTTCACGTTTCAGGTAGCTGACGAATGTAATGGCGTTTTCCGGATCGTTTTCATCGATCGGCGGGTTGAAGTTGGAACGGATCAGAATGATACCATATGAGGCATATCCAATCAGAATAAAGGAAAAACAAATGAGGGCAAGGTTGGCAATGACTTTGGCCTGCTTTTGCGTATAGTAAATTCCATACACCAGACCACCCAGGAAAATGGCCACAAAAAACAGAATACCACTGTTGAATGGCATTCCCATTGAATTTACAAATATGATCTCAAAGGCATTGGCAATGGATGGAAGACCGGTAATTACCCCGACCTGAATTACACCCAGAATCACAAGACTGATGAGGAAGGTGTAAATCATTCCTTTGATTGAATAGTCGTACCGGCGGAAGTAATACACGTACGCCATGGCAGGAATGGTAACGAGATTCAGAAGGTGAACTCCGATGGAAAGGCCCATCATATAGGCGATAAAAATCAACCAGCGATCGGCCAGCGGTTCGTCGGCCACATGGTCCCATTTCAGGATTGCCCAGAATACGACAGCGGTAAAGAAACTGGACATGGCGTATACCTCAGCCTCCACAGCTGAAAACCAGGCTGAATCACTGAATGTGTAGGCAAGTCCGCCCACCAATCCAGCTCCCAGCACACCAATCGCCTGACCCATTGACAATTCCTGTCCTTTTTCTGAAACCAGCTTGCGGCCCAGAAGGGTAACAGACCAGAACAAAAACAGGGAAGAAAACGCCGAACAAAGCACGGAAACCATGTTCACCCAGAATGCAACCTGGGTTACATCGGAACCGGCGAGCAAAGAGAACATCCTTCCGACAAGCAGGAAGAAGGGAGCTCCCGGAGGGTGAGGAACCATCAGTTTGTAGGATACGGCGATGAACTCACCACAATCCCAAAAGCTTCCGGTTGGTTCTACCGTGGCAGTATACGTAGCGGTTGCAATGGCGAATACCAACCAACCCAGAATGTTATTTAGTCTTTGAAAGGAAGTCATGAAAGACGTAAGAAGTTGACAATAAAAGGATTAATAGAATCTGGTTTTATAGTCTGACGAATCAGGGCCGCAAAACTAGTGAAAAACAGTGCTTTGCCAAGTACGTATGTTGAAACCTGAGGATTTGGATGAAGTTCGGCCTTTTGCAAGGATAAATATTGGGGTGACTTTATTTTTAATAATTTAGCCCCTGATGAAATCACTCATTCCTCTCCTTACCACAATTGTATTTGTCTTCGTTTTGTCTTCCTGCAGTGAGGAACCTTCCGGGAAAGCAGTGGTAACAACCGGCAAAACCGGTTTTGTTGAAATACCAGACTGGATAGGCACCTTTCAGGACACACTTGCATGTAATGACTGCAAAGGCATACTTACCTGGCTGGATATTCGCCTGGATAAGTCGTACAAGAAATCGATTGTGTACCTTGGAAAAGAACCGATTCTGGACAATACATTCGGAACAAACGGGAGGTGGAATTTTGATTCGAAAACCAATGTGATCTGGCTGGATGAAAAAGTGGAAGGACGAAAGATGGGGTTTTTCGTTTCCAGCGACAGCCTTCTTGTGGTCACGGACGAAAAAGGAATTCCCATTGTTTCCCGAAAGAACCAATTGCTGAGGATTTCGGATCGGGTTCTCAAATAACCATCCCAATCAGACAAACAAGCGATTCCGGAACTGACATTGGATACAGAATAACAAAAATCACAATGCAGCTGACACCATCTGAACTGGAAAAAAATGGATTCATTGTTGCCGACAAAATGGATCACAATGAGCTGGTTCCTTTTATCAGTCAGTACCTCAAAGCCAAAAACTGGTTTTCCCAATCGTACTACGGATTCAATTTGTTTTTCCTGGTGGTCTTTGCAACCAAGCTTGTGTTGCTTTTTACTGATCCGGGTGTTCCCAAATCTGAAATCGTGTTGAAGGCATGCCTGGGAATCACCTATACGTTTGTACTTCTACCCATCCATGAACTTATCCATGCAGCTGCATACAAATGGGTAGGTGCACCAAAAACGTCCTTCGATTCCAACTGGAAGAAGTTTTATTTCATGGCAATCGCCGATAAATTTGTAGCCAACAGGCGAGAATTCTTTTTTGTTGCCCTGGCGCCGTTCACTGTTATTTCATTGGGATTAACGGTTGGAATGATTCTCGCAAGCCCACTAACCAGTCTTACCTTTGCTTCTGTCTTACTTTTTCATACCGCCTGCTGTTCAGGAGATTTCGGGCTTCTGAGTTATTTCGAGCACCACAAAGCCAAAGAAGTGGTCACGTATGATGACGCAGAAAAAAAAGAAACCTGGTTCCTTTTCAGAGACAGGAAACCGACCTGAAGCTTATCAGTGGCTCACCAATACCTTCCGGATCCACAACCGGTCTGCCATCTGAAACCGGAAAATATAGATTCCTTCTGCAAACGCCGAAGCATTGATTCTGGCCTCCTGCCCGGCATATAGTTTCATGGCTTTTTTCTGAACCCCACGGATATCGGTGATTTCCAGCTGCACATTTTCTGACGGTGCCGGGATGATCACTATACCGGTAGCTGGATTCGGATAGGGTTCTGGCAGATTTTCTTCCAGAGAGGACTGTACCTCAACCGGCGCAAAACAGGAAATAATGGCTTTCCAGCCGGAAGGGCTCACGCCTTCATCGGAATGAAAGATAAAGGTCAGAGCACCGGTTGAATGAGTAGACTGAACCGAACCCGGTGAATTGGTGCCACACCAGGTGCCCAGAATGGGAGATGCCTGAGACGGACCGTTTCGGATCCGAAGATAGTCGTAGGCACAATTGGAATGATTTTCCAGCTCAAATTCTTCAAACACCACTTTTACTTTGTTGCCCGGAATTTTGGGGTAAAAGGTTTGAATAATGTCGGAACTGTTGTTGTAAGAAGCGGTCCCGTTTTCATCGAAAAACAAACCACTGCAAACACTGTCCTGCTGGCTGGCCATCAGATACAGAACCCCGACGGTAATTTTCTTGGTTATGTAAAAGGACTGGGTGACGTCTGCAATGGTCAGTTGAAATGAAATCTCACTTCCCAAAGTTGCCGTTGGTAAGATTGATACAGGAAATGAAACAACTTTTTGTGAATCAACCTGTAAGCTATCGACAGTTACAGTAACATTCTGAACAGAGGCCATACTGGCATTGGGTCCGGTGGTGGCCAATGATAAAGTGAGATTTTTGCTGGTAAGTTGCCCCCGGTTGGCGACTTCCCAGTCCAGCATGACTGTCTCACCTGTCTCCGGAAAACCATTCTGGTTGTTGTCACCTTTGATTTTGACATACCGTGCCTTCAGATTGGGGGCGGGTACTCCACTCCCGATTTTGTAAGTCATCACATTTTGAGGAGTACTGATGCCCCAGAGCCGAAGTCCGCTCTGGTCGCCGTTGTACCAGTTGGAATTGGGATTGGTTGTTTTGGAAAACTCCGGTTTGAAAATGGCCCGGAAGCACGCCTGGTCCTGGTCTGAAAAATTGTTGCTGGCTGGAATCAGCTTCACTTCATGGTGCAGGCTCTGGTTATTCCCCAGCCTGTCGATCTGCCAGACGGTGAGTCCGGCATCCGGAATAAATTCACTCCGGCCGGTTTTCCGGCGGCTTTCGAACAGAAAGAACTCATTGGTGTCGTTTGGATTTTTGTACTGGTAGCAGGTTCCGGAATTGGCCGTATCAGAAATGACACCGTTTTTATTGGTCACATCCACCACCTTTCCCCAGTTGGCATTGCTCCGAAACAGGGGATTGGGAGGAACCGGATTCTGTGAATCGCCATACCAGCACATGAGATCAAATGCCCCGATTCCGGCAGGGCCATTGTCCGAAGAATACTTATATGTATCGGGCCATTTCCCGATCATGTGGCCGTTTTCATGGGCAACCACACCTATTCCAAGCGGACTGTTTGCCGGAGAACAGTTGTAATCGAAGGTTGTGATGCCTGTTGAGGATGTAAAACCAGTAAAGGTTCCTTTGTGGTGCCACATACCTTCGGCCCAGACAGGTGGAACTCCTGTGTACATCAGGTTAATGGCCATGATGGTTGTACCATCATCATTCATTGTGAGAGAGGAAAAATCAAAATTCTGGTCTTCGAGCCATTGCAAGGCAAGTCCCAGAATTTCCTGAGCTCCAACCGCATAAGGAAGTGAATCATAATAAGCAAACGTGTGCGGAGCCCGGAAGAAACCACCTACTTCATTCTGATAGTCTACTTTACCTCCTGACACCTCTTTATAATAACTTCTCAAAGATCCCTTGTTACCAAAGTTTGAATAATTGAGATCGTTGCAAAACCCTACGAATTCCGACTTGGGCAATGATGCCGGCTCATCGGGAAAATCCACCAGAACGGTCAGACCTTTGATGGTACCTTCCACAATATGTGGTGGAGTGCCGTGGGTATGTGGATGGCCCGGCCTGGACAAATGTTCCTCTTTTCCGCCTGCCAATGCCAGCGACTTTTCCCTGATTACCTGTTTACGTGCCGCTTCTGAAATATCAAGGTGAAGAGGCAGGTCCTTGAATTTCTGCAAAGAAGATGGATTACCGGTTTGTCCTTTGTACACCACCCCACCTGAAACAAGTTTTGAACCGTCCGTTGACAATTCGGCATAACAGATCCATTTGGTTTTTGGATCACGGACGAGGGTGTATCCGTCCAGCCCTTCGGCCCGCACATAGAATTCGGAGCCAAACAAACGAAGATCAACCGAGGTGCCATCCGGTTGTTTCATTGCCTGAA
>ERZ795056.6458-NODE-6458-length-11432-cov-95.352290_pt1 | contig 11432 bp, 5 predicted proteins | sample MGYA00375140_ERZ795056 | MGnify/ENA primary metagenome ERZ795056 (study PRJEB30185, sample SAMN05720227) | activated sludge metagenome | isolation source: Anaerobic digester | place: USA | collected 2015-03-09 ...
GTTCGGTTTGGAGCGCCAAACTTTAGTTTGGCTTCCTTTTCTTTCCATGTGAACGTGGCGGCGTTAGGAAATCGGAGCATGCCCGACTAAAGTCGAGTGTTCCCTCAATCGGACGCTCCAAATAAAGAGCACCTCTTCTTTCTTTACGGTAACTCGATCAGGGCAAAATCCATGATTTTCGGAGCCTGTTTGGAAGGCCCGGTGAATGCCCAGGGGCCGCCCTCGGGGCTGATCGGGCGAAGCACCGCTTCGATGCCGTCGTAGTCGTAAGCGGTCAGATAGATCTTCCACCCGTCCAACTGATCGGTTTTCATGACATCCTGCGGAACCAACAGCGTGACGGTTTTAAACTGTTTGTCCACTTGAACCGTCGGTGCGGGCGTCAACGGCGTTCCGTAATAGACCGGTCCTGTTTTGTCATCAGATTCGTACATCGCCATCGACCATCCGGTGGCGTAGATCATGTAGTCCCAATCCATGCCTTCCGGCATCGTGGCGTTTTGGAAAGGCAAAGCACGGGCGCCTTTTCGATCGGGACGATCGAAAAAGATCTGGAAGGTCACGTGATCGAAGAGGTTCGTAGGGGACCACCCGTCCGTGAGGTTTTTGAGCGTGATGTCCATACGCAGCATCCGGCCGACCTGGCTCAGTTTCACACGCAACAGATCCTGCTGATGGTCGAAGGTGATATCTTTCGGGTAACGGTAGTCTCCGGTCGGGCCGGTGTCATCGCCCTCCGGATCCGATACATCGGCTAAAAGTTCTGTCGGAATATCGAAAAAGACCGTTACCGTCGGCGAATAGACCGATTCAGTGGCCTTCTTACCGTAACCACGGACAAATAACCGGTGTGCACCGGCGATGAACTCCGAAATCCTGACTGGCACTTCCCAGTTGCCTTCCGCATCGGGTACGACCGTGGCGTATTCTTTTTCGTTGCCGTCGATATAGAGCCGGATGCGCGCGGCGTTTCGAGAGGTTCCCTTCAAAACAAAATCCTCCCGCATCATTGCGTCCCCGTGAAGGGATGTCATCGCCACTTCAATATCAAAGGCTTTGACTTCTTGTTTCTGATCGGTCGCGCGGTAAACCGCCAACCCTTTTCCACCGATCAGGTAGTTCAGGAGCCCGTTTTGACCGACCACTACGTTTTTGGAGACGATTCCTTCCGTTAAAACCGGTTCGAGCACCGTTCCTTCGGGCAATCCCATTTCCATCTGTGTGGCATACCGGGACTGAGAAGAGGTGTTGAGAAAGACAAAATAGGTGGATTCTTGATGCTGAACGCGATAGATGAAAGCCCCGGGGCCGATCGGGTCGGAATGAACCACTGTCACCCGTCCGTATCGGAAGGCGGGTGTGTCTTTTCTGAGCTGTATGATCTTACGCACGTATTGATAGATCTCCGGATCGGTTTGGAAGTGGTCGACCCCCCCTGATTCAAAGCCTTCTTTGAACATGGTGGCGCGTGTTTCCACAAACCCCTGTTCGGTGCCGTAATAGACGACCGGGATTCCGGGGATCGTGAATATCACGAGCAAGGCCTGCTTGAGATCCCGCATCGAAACGCCTTTGAGAAAGCGTTCCATATCATGGTTGTCTACGAAGGTGATCAGACGTTTCCCGGAGAAATAGTCTTCCCTTTTTTGCAGCCGGTACGCCAGCATCTGCGTCGGTTTGCCTTCTTTAAAAACGCGCCGGAGCTCCGTCATCAGCGGAAAGTCGAGCATGCTGTTGTACCCCAGATCAAAGTAATTCGAGATCAGTTGCTCGCCGGTGTCCTCATAGGGTTGCGGCGTGACCCAAGCCTCTCCATAGGTCAGGAAGTCCGGTTTCGCGTTTTTCGAAGCCCGCGCGTACACGCCATCCGGGTCTTCCAGGAACTGGGGCCAAAAAGAGTCTTCCACATAGATCGAGGTGTCGATGCGAAACCCGTCGATGCCGTAATCGATCCAGAACCCGTACACGTCTTTCAACGCGTTAACCACGATCGGGTTTTCCGTATTCAGGTCATCCAGATCCGAGAGGGCGGTATTGAAACGATTCGGATTTTCTATCTCCAAAGGCCAGTGATAGATGTTCATCGCCCGTTGCGCGGGGTCATCGTAATCATTCTGATCAAACGGGTACAGGGTAGGTTTTTTTGTCGGTATGCTTTGTTCGTTGACCGAACCGGCGAGGGTGACGGGGTCATACAGAAGATAATTCCCCACGTGGTTGGCGACGATGTCCTGTATCACGCGGATGCCTTTTTCGTGGGCTGCTTGTATGAATTCCCGGTATAGGCCGAGATCCCCAAAGTGTTCGTCAATCGCCTTGAAGTCCCGCGCCCAGTACCCATGATACCCGCCGTATTGAACGCTTTCATCCCACCACTGATTGGCCACGGGAGGCGTGATCCAAAGAGCCGTGGCTCCCAGCTCCCGAATATAGTCCAATCGTTCGATCAAGCCCCGTAAGTCGCCGCCGTTATACTTCGAGTTTTCCACACCGGCTTCGATACCATCCGGAGTTTGCACATCGTTCAGACGGTCGCCATTCCAAAACCGGTCGATCATGACGAAATAGATGACCTGGTCTTCCCAGCGCGCCGTATTGGCGTAGAGTGTCAGAAATAAACAAAGGAACAGACAAGACAAGAAGACAAAACGTTTTACTCGCGACATCTGCTTACCTCCCTTTAATAATACTTTCAAGAATCATACCATAAACAGGTTATAGTAGAAGAAATGCAGAGCCGGGATAGAGGGTCCGAAAACGCGCTAACGCCCTATCCAACCGGCAGAGTGTGGTATAATGATCCGGATGTGTCATTGTGATGCTTTAGCGGAACACGCCGGTGTAAGGAAAATACGATGCGAAGGAGTACTCTCTGAATGGCCAAGGTTTTTCTTGTGAAAGGCATTCCTTCTTCGGGTAAAACGCAGTATATTTTGAATAAGGTCGCCGAAGCCCATCGGGAAAACCCTTTTTCCTATCTGGCGCTGGGCCCTTCCGGAAGCTTTATCCGATATTTGCGAGAACGCTTCCTCACCCTCGCGGGCAGCTTTTTCAACGACAGCTTCCTCTTGCTGGACCAGTACGTGGTTCAGTTCCTCCAAAATCGAAACGACGGGCTTTTTTACATCAACCGGAGCTTCCTGGCCGGTTTCGTCGCCGGGAAGGTGCGTGAGGGACACCGGTTATATCCGTTATTGCAGAAAGGGCAGGGAATGATCGACGCGTTCTTGCAATTCTACACGTGGTTGAAAGATCACGATGCGGAAAAGTTGCTCAAAGATATCGAGCAGACCGAGGACACGCTCTTGAAAGAGTTCGCAGGATTGTACAGAACGATTGACACCCAATTGCGCGAGAAGCGTCTCTTCACCGTCGAGGACGCCTATTATCGGTTTTTGGGGTTGATAGAGCAGAAAGCGGTGCAATCTCAGGAGATCCCCTATCGGCGATTGTTTCTGGATGGATTTTTCGATCTGACTCCGAAGACCCGCCGGTTTTTCTATGCCTTTTTCAGTTTCTTTGAAGAAGTCTTTCTCTCCGTCCCGTTAAATCCGGACAGCTCGTTGATGGATGCTTCTTTCGAGACCTTCGAGACGGGACCGTCCGATAACCAAACGGCATCTCCACTCCGCTGCCTCCACCGCTGGGAGACCATCTCGCTGAAGACCACGCTCGGAGAACCGCCTGACTCCTTGAAAACCGCCCTCAACCTGTTGGGCAAAAACCCGTCTCCCATGGGTATTTCTACCCAGGCAGCCGCTTCCTGTTCAAAGTCTATCGGGGCGCCTTTTGAAATAAAAGAATGCGCGAATCCCCACCAGGAAGCAATCTTTGTGTGCAACTGGGTGAAACAATTGTTGAAAGACAAGGAATATTGCCCAGAAGACGTCGGGGTTGTCGTTAGAGATGAACGTAAGTATCTTTCGCTTTTGCGAGAAGGTTTTTCGGAAAATGGCGTTCCTTTCCGTTTTGAAGGAGATTTGCCGTTGAACCGCAGTTTGAATGTGAACAAGCTCCTCCTTCCGTTCCGGGCGTTCTCCGGCGGTTTTTCCCCGGATTCCTTGCTGGCGCTTCTGGAGACTGGATTCGTGGCAATGAATGAGTCGCTTCCATTCCCCGAGTTCGAAGCGCTCGCGATGCGGGCGAAGCTCGCCTATTCCGGCGCTTTTCACAACGATACCCCTGTCTCATTGGAACAGAGAAAGGGGGATTGGAACGAACGGTTAACACAGTACCGCAAACTTCTGGAGCGGAAAAAGCAGGGCGCCAACGCTTTGGACGATGACGGGGAAACCTATCAGCAGGTGGAGCAAGAACAAAATCGCCTCCAGTTTGCGAACGAATCGATACAGAGGCTGTTCGTCAAACTTTCCTTCTTTGAGCCAAAAAAAGCCCCGACTTCAAAAGAAGGTTATATTCGATACTTTCAGGATCTTTATGAAGGCTACGGGAACAGAGGTCTACTCTCCGATACCGAAGAGGAGCAGAATGCGACGCACGTCTTCCTGAACGAAGTCCTTCCCGAACTGAACCGTTTTCTCTATGCGATCGATCCGACCGACGGCGGATCGAAGCTGGTTTCTCAACGTCAATACTGGAAATACTTGAAGCTGTTCGTCGATTTGTCGGGATACCGCCAGTCGGTGCGGATCGACAACCGGGTGTATTTGTCCAATCTGGAGGACGCACGGTTTCGCGAGAAGAAGGTCAAGGTATTCGTCGGGATGACCGATCAAAACTATCCGCTCCTCGCTTCCGGCTCCGTGTTTATGCGCGCGCAATGGCCGAAAGAACAGGGGGAACTCCCGAATGGTTCCTTTCGCGATTACATCGTCCAAAAAGAGCGCCGCGATTTTATGAACGCGGTCAGGTCCTCCGGCGATTTCGTGCTGTTCACCTACCCGAAGGCCGATATCTCCGGGAACACCTATCTGCCTTCCCTGTTCTTAAAGCCATTTTTGCGCTGGGCGGAAAAACGGAAGGTCATGGGAAGAGAGCGGGATCCGCTCCTTCGCGTCGCCGTTGGCGATCCGGCCAACTATTCGCTGCGGCAGTTCGCGGTCGAAACGATCGCAAAGGGGAAAAAGCCCTCACTGGAGGTCCTGGAAACATTGAAAGGAGCGGGGATCGATTGGGAGCGAATACGCCCGACCCGCCCCGGAAGCGTGTCATCTCCCCTGGAGAATACGCGTTACACGCAAACGCTTTCCGAACTCTTTGGAAAGACCTTCAGCGCATCGAAGCACACCACGCTTCTTGAATGCCCCCGAAAATTCCTTTACCGGCATATCATGAAGCTTTATCGCCCTCTACGCGTTTTCTACGGTTTCGATTACCTGACCGAGGGTGTGATCTTTCACAACACGCTAAAAAACATCTTTTCCGATGAGAAGACCCGAAACCGGATGGACAATGCCGAAGCCTTTAAAACAACCGTGGAAGGGATGCTGAAAAAAGAGATCGAAACGAGGATGTACGCGTCCTCGGCTCTGTTAGAAAGTGTTGAAACCGCCTACTTTACAGAGGTGATGGCCCGGTTCGCCCAAACCTATCCCGAGCGGATCGAGTCTTTGACGAATAGAATCTTGAAGCGTTATCCAGATCTGGAAACGGCTGTCCCGTCCCTCTTCGAAGTCCCGTTTACGGAAAACGCGGCGGTTCCCTTTCATCAAAAACCCGATGGGTCGCCCATCTACCTGATCGGGAAGATCGATCGTGTGGATATCCTTCCCGATAACCGCGCCGTGATCATCGATTATAAACGCACGATTCCGAACAATGGAGCGGAACAGTTGTTGCTCTACGCCTGGGCATTGGAGAGGCTCGAGAACCGAAAGGTCGCCGCGATCTCTCTGCTGCAGATTCTGTCGAAGCCGAAGGGTGCCATTAAAAAGGCGGAAATTAAAACCCTTGTCTCACAGAGCGAAACGCCCAATGTATTCGACGATCCCACAAGCCGCCGGATCAAATCGAAGGATCGCGATCAAGTGGTGGAAGAGGCCAGAAAGGCGATCGATCGCGCGTTGCGCGGCGATTTCACCAAAAACGCCTCCCTTTGTCGGCAATGCGAATACGCCAGTATTTGCCGGTTTCGTTCGAACGAAACCGGAACACTGGAGGAAGAGGGGGAGGGAAACCCATGAGCGGGACAGGCCTCAACGCGAACCAAAGAAGGATTTTGGAAACGGAAGGAAGTTTATTCATCAGCGCTGGCGCCGGTACCGGCAAAACCCATGCGATTGTGGAAAAGTTCTTCGCGTTGATTCGGGAGCCCAGCGTCGTGGAGACACCGGCAAAGCGGGTGGATCCGCTCTCCATCGCGGCGATCACCTTCACGAAAAAGGCCGCCGGCGAGATGAAGGAGCGGATCATCCGTTACCTTGAAAGGCTCGCCGATCAACCGAATACGGCGGCAGAAGCCGAACGGATGCTCAACGCCATGCCTTTCGTCTGGATCGATACGATCCACGGGTTTTGCTCCCGAATCTTGCGGGAGTTTTCGATCGAGATGGATCTGGATCCTTCTTTCGAAGTAATGAACGAATACCGGAAAGAGCGAAAGATACGGGGCATCGTCCTCCGCGAGCTGGACCGGGAAATCGGAGAAAGAAGGCCCGATATGAAAACCAAACTGCAGGCCGATAACCAGACCGAGCCGCAGGCCGACCTGCTCAAGAGCTTGCTGAAACAGTTTCGCTTAGACGGAGTGATCGATCTTTTCATTCAGGCTCTCAGCCGAAAACGGTTCGACGTGTGGGACATCTTCGCTCCCCGCAAAGGGAAATGCCAACCTTCCGACGAGGCGGTAAAGGCTTTCGGAACGCTCTTCAACAAAATGTTAAAAACCTATGAGGCGGAGTGCGCCCGCGACAACGCGGTGGATTTCGAAGCCCTTTTGCTCTACACCCTCCGACTTTTAGAAGAACACGAAGCCGTTCGCGCTCATCTGGCCGACCGTTTCCGAGCCATCATCGTGGATGAGTTCCAAGATACGAACGTTCTCCAAAAGCGCATTCTGGATTGTTTCGCTCAAAACGGAAAAACCACACTGATCTACGTCGGAGACGGCAAGCAATCCATCTATCGGTTCAACGGCGCGGAGATCGGCGTGTTCAATCTTACCCGCGAGGAGTGCGACGAAGCGCGGTATATCACACTGGAAGAGAACTACCGCTCTCACGAGAAACTCATCGATTTCTACAACCGGTTCTTCCCGAAGGTTTTTGGTTTGCAGTCAGATCGTTACGGGATCGCGTATGAACCGTTGAAAGCGGGAGAAACGGAGGAAGTGAGGCGCTTCACCGAATACGCGGGGCGTGTTCGGCTTCTGCCGAAAGCCCAGGATTTTTCCGAGGAGTGTTTCAATGTCTGCGCTTATATCACCCATCTGATCAGAACGGAGAACCGGCAACCGAAGGATTTCGCGGTGCTGTTGCGAACCTTGACCGCTGTCGACGCTATGACCAGCGTGTTCGAAAAGTACGGTCTGCCTTATTACCAGGTAGGTTCAGCGAACTTTTACCGGCGTTTGGAGATACTTTCGCTCCTGTCGCTCGTCCGAACGCTCTACAACCCGGCGGATGAATACACCCTCGCGCAGCTTTTGTCCAGTTACCTCTCCCCGTTTGCCGAGGAAGAAATCCTCGAGATGAGGAAATGCGATCGGAGGTTTCTTTATACCGGACTGAAGACGTATGTCGAAGAACAAGGCGAAACCCATCCCGAATACCGCCAATTCCTTCAGAGAATCGAAGCGTTGCGGGCGCGCCTGTCTCTCCGGTCTGTCGGAGAACTGCTGCGAGAGGCAATCCGGGAGTTTGATTACGATCTCTACCTCGCCTCCTTGCCGAACGGCGGGAAGGCGTGGCTGAATGTGAAGAAACTACTGGAGATCGCCGATGGTTTCACCGGAAACGCGTCTACCCGCGAATTTTTGGAACAGATGGCGCAGGAAAGCGTCATCAAAGAGGAAGAAGCGGCCCTCGAATCGGAGAGTGACGATGTGGTGCGGCTGATGACGATCCACAAGGCGAAAGGGTTGCAATTCCCGATCGTGGTTCTTCCCAACCTTGGATTCTATCAAAACAACCAATCTCCGAGCTTTCTGACGGATTGGGAAAACCGGACGATCTTCTTCGCCGACAAATCGGAAGAGGAAGCCAATGAAGAGTATGGCAATTCGGAAAGCGCCGCTAACCACGACTCGGGGCCCGCGAAGAACTACAACGAGTTGAAAACAAAGGAAAAAGCCCGGGAATATGAGGAAAAAAAGCGCCTCTTGTATGTCGCAATGACACGAGCCAAAGAAGAGATCACGCTCAGTTTTTCTGAAAAACCCAAGAAATCCGAAAAGAAACCCTCACTGTCAAAAAGAGGCTTTCTTCCCTTATTGGCAGAGGGCGGCCTGGTCGTTCCCGGAACGAATTGGACGCCGACCGACCAATCGGAATACGGCGATATCGTTTCGCTCGTACCGTTCGATCTCGAAAAGGTTCTTTCAACCGGTCAAACCGCGAACGAGGAGGAGCAATTGTCTGAGCCGGCCGACTTCATCCCGGAGACCGCCTTTCCTCTGGAAGACGCGCCGTATCAAAAGTACCTCAGCCCCTCCCTGCTCACCTCTGCCGAAGCGACCCGTCCTGAAGAAGCCTATCGCCTCCTAAGGAAGTATGAGGAAAAAAAGGTCGACGATCTGCTGCCCGAGCTCTTCAAACTCTCAGTGGGAGCCCCAGGGTATTCGGAAGAAGTCGGGACGCTCGTCCATAAAGTCTTGGAATTGTACGCGGAGAAGGATCTTTCGATGGTGACGCGCGCGACGGTGGAACGGCTGAACCGGGCGTTCGGGTACCCCGCGTCGGTTGTCGAATCGGCGGAAAAAAAGATACGCCTTGTCGCTGATCATCCTTTGTTTCAAGTTCTTCGGAACGCGCAGCCCTGCTTCAGCGAGAAACCCGTCCGTAAGTTGAGGGGCCGCCATATCCTATCCGGCACGATAGACAAACTGTACTTTTTGGAAGGGAAATGGCGCATCCTGGATTTCAAAGCCTCCCGACAAAATCCGTTGTTTATTGAAAAATACCGTTTTCAGATGCGATTTTATCTTTATCTGGTCAAAGAGCTGCTCCGGCCCGCGCCGGAAATAGCCACCCTGTTCTTCCTTGAAGAAAGAAGCACGCTGGATGTGGGGTCGGATGCCGGATTTGAAGAAGAACTCGACAGAAGGATCGCACAATACGAGAAAACCTTCGCGAAATGATTGGATAAAGGCTTTTTAAGAAGGAAGGGATCTTTTTCCACAGAATCCGATTGGTTTATCAATCTTTTTCACATCTCACGAAGTGTAGATACTCGGTGGTTGACTCCGCCTTGTGGTTTCGGTTCTCGGTTTTATCCGCTTTGAACCGTTTATAGGTGTGAACGAACGTTTTCGGCGTTCCGCGGAGCGCCAGAATTTCCTGCAACTCCTTCAGGCTCATCAGGCCTTCGTTATTATAGCTCACCAGAAGGTATTTCGCGCGGGTCTTCTGGACCACTTCCGTAAAAGCCTGCTTCACCCGATGCTTCCGGCAAAAATCAGATTTCTGGCTCGTGTCTTTCCTCAGCCCGGTTTTTCCGGAAATTTCGGGGTGGTCGTACCGGGAGATCGTCTCCAGCAGATGGTAATTGGCGTCGTATTGTCGCGCGTTATAGGGGGGATCCAAGTACAGAAGATCAATCGGAACACGGTTGAGGACGTTCCGGATATCGTCGTTAAAGAGCGTGTGCGTTTTATCGCTGAAAATAATCTCATCTTTTACCAGTTCCAGCCTCTTTCGGGCGGACGCTTTCAACGTTTTCAGGAACGCGCCGTAGACGGACGCGGTGTTGGCCACTCTATCCGCCGCCTCGAGTAGCGTTGCGAGCAAGTAAAAGTACTCATCTTCATCGATCTTTCGATCGATTGCCCAGCCTTCGATTTTCTGCCGGATCGTGTCGATCATCAACGCGTTCTCGTTTGAAAAATACAACCGAACGTGCGCCTGTCCGCGGGTGCCTTCTTCGCAGTAGTTCTCGTATATGAACCCTTTGCGCGGCTCTGCGCCGGTATTCAGATGTTCGAGAACAAATCCCGCCTTATCCTTCGCGACGCGCAATCCGGGCAGCTCCGATTCCAAACCCTGAAAGGTCAAAGGCGCGCAGATGCCGATGTACTTTCTGTTCGTCACGTAGCTGTAGTGCTGGATATCGTTTGATACGATCGAACAGCCTTTCGCCTTGAAAAACCGTCCGACGGCGCCCGTCCCCGCAAATAAGTCTCCGACGACACCGATTTCCTCCGTGATTACGGAACGAACCGTTCGATCGATGAAATCCAGGAGCGATAACTTGCTTCCGATGTAATTAAGCGCCACTTCATCATCCTCTTTTTGTCTGCAATACTGTAGATCATCACCATGAAAACAAGGAACACCCATTTAGGGAAGCACGGTCGCGGAAAAAACGGTAAAAAAGAGTTTTAACGGATTGCGATGCGCCTTCGATTGAGCGTCCACCGTTAAGCAGGCATGGTTTGATTCATTTGGCGTTTCTTCTAAGAATGTGTCCCCGTCAAGAACCGATTACGTTTAAAACCTCTTAATAAGCTGAAGAAGCTCGTTGGGTTCCCGATTTTAACGACATATAACCGTGAACCGGTTTCGACGCTCTGTCTCCGAGTTTTTAATCGCGTTAAGCGCCTGATGTTCCAATCTTTTCCCCCACCGTGTAATAGGCGTTGTCCAAGCCGTAAAGGATAGGGTCGAGCATCCGCAAGTCCGGAAAGTGTATCTTTCCTTTCTCTCGAGAGATCAAGTTTTTAGCGATATGCGTCTGGGTGACTTTCGCGACATAGAGATGCCGGTGTTCGATCTGATGATCGTGGATCACTTCGCATTCCAGATTCACCGGAAATTCGTCTATCAGAGGGCAAAGCGGGTTTTGTCCCGGCTCGATCTCGAACAGCGTCGACTTATCCACCTCTTTGCCGGAATGGTTCCCGCAATAGTCGACCGCTTTCAATCGTTGGGTCGTCGGGAAGTTCAAGCTAAAGCAGCGATGCTCTCGAATTCCGAAGGTAGTATAATGATTTTCATTAATGGAAACCACCACAAGAGCGGGGTTGATTCCGGCGAGGGCGCAATCGCCGATTTCGGCGAAATTGGCTTTTCCGGCTACCATCGAACCGATTAATACGATTGGAATCGGATACACAAAAGCGATCGGACCCACCATTTCTTTTTCCACTTTCCTCACCTCATTTTATACTAAAGGGGCAGCGCCAATCGAATCGGCTGTTTCGAGTGTATCACAAATTCGAGATAGCTAAGGATGAAGAAAGTCACGTTTTTTTCTTCCCGGATCGAAGACGCCGAGCGCCTAAAAGGACGCACTTTTCGATAAAAAGTTATATAATA
>ERZ795056.6461-NODE-6461-length-11431-cov-8.693126_pt1 | contig 11431 bp, 14 predicted proteins | sample MGYA00375140_ERZ795056 | MGnify/ENA primary metagenome ERZ795056 (study PRJEB30185, sample SAMN05720227) | activated sludge metagenome | isolation source: Anaerobic digester | place: USA | collected 2015-03-09 ...
TAACAGTCTGAGTACCGTATGGATTGATGATATTTGGATTATTTAGTTTTGCTGTAGCGCGAGCCGCTTCAAGGCTTGCAACACCTTGAGCTTGTGCCGCCGCCGCATAGTCTGGTGGGTCTGGTGAATCTCCCTTACCGCCACCGCCATATAAGATAAAACCAACATCAGACATATAGTCCGTTGCGATTTTATGTAGAAGTTCTAGTACCCAGTGTCTTATCATTCCGCGATTCCTTTAACCATTTGCAATCTTTCTTATACATTGCAAGTAAAACTGCATCCCCATCAGGGAAATAGTCTTTGATTACGGTGTCGCCGACAAAGCCAAGTTTTTTATTGAGATTTAACGCTCTTTCGTTATTCTCATGTACTAATACACTACATCTTTTAACGCCTAACTGGTTAAACGGGTAGTCGAAAATCGCCCAATAAAACCATTTGCTTGTTGCCTTTGGATTATCACAGCGCGAGGACATCATAATCGACCCGCCTCGCCCTGTAAATCCGTCATACATAATGCCTACTTCTAACTTGCCATGCTTAACAATTCCAATTCCTGTAGCACCTTGATGATAAGAACCACCTGATTTCTCACAAACCCACTTGCCTACAAGCTCGCTATCCTGAGTAAATCCACTAAAATCTTCTGGAATCCAAAGCATGGTTTATACTACAACTTCATTTTAAAAAATGCAAGTTTGCCGTTAAATATACCCACCTTTTTCGTAAATATAATCATTAGCGAGCCACTGAACATTCAAGCTATTGCTTTCTATCTTAATTTTAGCGGCAACACATCGACCTTGATATGCGCTTGGTGAAGTCCATTGCTGGACAATTTCAAGGCCACCAGCCCAATATCCAGTATCCCATAGTGAACTATCCCAAGTTGCTGCTGTCACTGAAATCGTGTTTGATGAACCTAAAATCGGGTTGTTAGAGAAATCAACATCAAGGTCTGTCAGGAAGTTTATATTGCCATTAACTGCCAATACTGGCTTATACATCTTGTATTTCTTAATGTGAACGTTATCGCCAAGATAATTAAATGCACATTTTGCACTAGCAGTAATATTTGACCCGTTATCGTTTTCACCTGTCCATGCTTTTACTACCTTATCGCCTTCAACATAATACAGTTCGTTGTTAAACTCGGCTAAATCCTCTGCATACCAGCTTGTGAATTTGCACCAAGCCTTAGTAATGGTATTCATCACATATTGTTCGTGCATCCCATCCTCTGTAATTGGTATATTTACCAGCAACGCAGATTGTGTCGGGAATAACTGAGCCTTCCAGCCAAAATTGCTACCATAGGCATTGGAAGCCTCATTAAACGCATTTTCAATCTTAAATGATATAGCAAGCTTGTAATCAATCGTTTCTGACTGGATTGCAGCACTCATAGGGAATACGCCATTTTGCGTAATAATCAGTAAATCACCCGCTATTTTAGATAAACAACGTCTGCCTAGTGGCCTACCAATTTTATACAGCCCAACCAAAGCCCAATCTGCCGCGCTACTTGGGTTAGTGCCAGCATAAACAAGCACCTCACCTTCCGATGTTACAAATACAGCCCTATCATCAGGCCCACTACCACTATCAATAGTCCATGACCCCATTGCCATGAGATAACCGCCCTCTTGAGCAACCCCTGCAAGGCTAAATTCAGTTAATGCACCACCGGCTACACCAGCCGACAAGTACCAAAATGAAAGTGAGTTGTTAGCGATGAAAAAAAGCCTGCCCTTATGGATATTTACGCCAACTAAGCTAGTCGTTGTAATACCAGTAAGGGCAGGGGAGGAAACTCCATCAACTGCTGTCCAAGTTGAACCATCATAATACAGAGGCTTATCAACCCCATTTAACATAATCAGCCATTGATTCGTGCCATCACCATAGCTAATCCACTGGTGTTTTCCACTTGTTCTAGCTGCTTTAGAAGCACCAACTGGCCCCGCAGAAGTTACGTTATAAACGCCACTTTCTGTAGTAGCATATAACTCACTAGCACCACTGAACTTATTATAAACAGCCAGCGTCTTGCCTGTTCCGGTCATTCCAGTAGCATGATCTGAACTGCCACCCCTGATTTCAACGTATGATGTTCTAGGGAACCAGTTATCTAGGTATATAGCATCAGTAGGCTTCATTTCAGCCAAAGCATCCCTAGCATTCCACCCGCCAACTGGTGCAGGAAATGACTGTGATCCTGATACCGTATCTCGAAGTGACTGCCCTTTTACACGCTTTGGTACTCTCATTATGGGATATTCCAAGACCCACTTGGGATAAACGTGCCTGGCGATGCGATTTGGTCTGTATTATCCATGTGTAATACCGCCTTACCGCCATCACGACCAATCATATCCTTAATTTGCGCCTCGTAGGTAGAGAATAACTCTGAGTAATCCAAGCCCTTTTCACGCATCCAGCGCCAACGTAATCCCATCAATAATAGCGTATCAGGCAGTAAAAACTCGTCTGTATCTAACGTAAACAGGTTTTTATAGGTAATTCCATCGGCACTGATAATCCAGTTTTTGCTGATATACTCAAACGCCCAGTCATGCCCTGCAACTGGTACCGGATTAACCAGCAAATTACCGCCACGTATGCGGAATTGATAGCGTGGGCCAGTTAAAACAACTGATTTTAGCCCTTGCCATTGACGTGAATTGATAGGGCCTATCACTGGCAATCTGTCAGTTCTATCCCAAATTGTCTGATTTTTGATGTATCTGAACCCGTTTGTAGCGATTGTACCGATAGCGCCCTGTGATTCTGCCGCGAGTGTAGTGTGGTTAGCCTCAATCGTCAGCGCCTCCCAGTCACCTCGCGTGGCTAAATCGTTGCCTTCTTCCTCTAAAAGAGCCTGAATCTGCAATACTTGCGTGTCTGTAGAACCCGTAACCGTAGCAGGTTTAGGAATTCCACTACGCAAGCAAAATTGCTGAACAAGCTCTAATAGCGTCATTATCTACCCCTTTTTACCGCGTGGAACCAATATTTCTGGTTCTTCATCATCTAAAACGTCTGAAATGCTGATTGTTGCGCTATCAATGCTAACAACGTTTTGCTGTGGCTCTGATTCATACATGGCAAGTTTTCGCGTCATCGTTTCAATCTTTTCGTTCTGATTGTTGATTAACGCTTCCTGATTAGCAAATTTTTTCTGCAAATCAGCCATTTGCAACGCGATAGCGCCATTATCTTTTAATTGTAATAGCCAAGCCTTCGCCTTGTTTTTTAAATCAAGCCCACCCATGCCAACGCGCTTAATTCCCTCGTCATTGATTGCCGCCAAGTCCTCAACGGTCAATATGCTCATTTTAATAAGCGTTTCTTGCTGTGCTGGAGAGATAATCCCCCAACCGCGAATTGCCGTTCCGATTAAAGGCATATCTTGGCCTTTTTGGAATGCAGCGTATGATTCTTTGTATCTAGCAAGCCATGACTCAGGAATTCTACCGTTACGTACATCTTGATCTAAAATATCGAACCAAGCCTTTACCTTGTATTTCATCACGTCTTTGCTGTATGGAGGCGTGATAAGTGCCATATCAATGTCTTTAGCTACGTAATGACCAGCCTTTAACGATTCTGCAATATCCTCAACTGCAACACGCTCAAATCTAACATAAGCCGGTCTATCTTCCCTTTGTTCATCTAATGCACTTGCCATTTTATCTCCTTATAAACACTGTCGGTGTAATCAAAACAACCCACTATTGCTAATGGGCTGTTGTAATACACTTACTCTGGGAAGCGGCACATCACGATTTTAGCCGAAGCGTCAATCGCAAAAGCTACTACTGAGTCTGTTACTGCTGCTGACACGTCTAGCGTACCATCAGTTGCACCAGTTGCAGTCAAAGCGTTACCATCAGCACCAGCCGTTAAAGCCGTTGTCAATGTTGCTGGGCCAGTGATTTGCACCCATCCGTAACCTGACGCTGGAATAACTGCCTGTAACACACCGGCACCAACACCTGCTGAATCAGACAAGTCAGACGTTACAATATCAATCTGACCTGCTGACGCACCACCAGCCGCGTAGTAATAAGCTACGTTACCGGCAACTGCGGCGATAGAGCCTGCGCCACCAACATATTGAACATATTTGTATTTCTTACCATCATACGCCTGACCGATTGCACCGAGTTTAAACTCTGGGCCTTCGGTAGAAGTACGAGTTTTATTTAACAACATACCTGCGATATAACTCATGATGTTCTCCTATTCAATGATAACTGCTTGTTGTTTGCGGTTTGAACAAACTAAGTTTCCCATCCACAAAATTTGCACAACAGCACCATCTTGGTTTACAGGGCGCATTTCATCCATAATTTCCAAATCAGCGTCTTTATGAGTCACTAATTCAAGGTAATTTGTGTTGATGAAATATGCGTGATTTGATGGAATTCCTGAATTACCATCGTAAAGCACGTCAGCATTTTTGTATTTCATTGTAACGAAACCAGCATCTGCTTTAGATGAATCTGAGTAACGTTTTAATGAAAGCTGAGAACCCTCGAAGAATTTGTAATAGTTATTATCCATTACAATCAAATCAGTTTGGTCATCAGGGCCGCGATCTGTAGCTAACCATGCTGGCAACATTAAGCCGCTTTCGATAGTTGTTGCACTGGTAGTAACACCCAATACAGAAGCATCAATCACGTTATTACGCCAGAATGACCACGTATTAGCATCAATACCGCCAACTGTGTTCGTATTTGTATCGGCAATAATGGCCTGCAAACCGTTTACTTGGTTAGTCAATGTACCTGCTGAATACATATCGCTTGAGAAGTTGTTGTTGAATGTGCGAAGTGCGTTTTTAATACGCGCTTTAGCCAATGAAGTGATTTTTGATGAACCACTATTGATACGCAAATCACGACCGCTTGATACAACGTTTAATGCAATTTGGCGCCATTGATATTCGGCACTTGAAATTACGTCAGATTGAGAGATATTTAATACATCCCAGTCTGAATAACGTTGATATGTGCCATTTTCAGCGTAATCGAGAGGCGTAGCGATTGTTAAACCGCCATCTTCTTTACGTGTATTGCCACGTTTTGTAATGTACTTCAATAAAGCGTTACGGTTTGAAACGTTATCTTTAATTTCTTTGCGGTGATTGCGGAAGGTTGTTGTTACCAATTCCGTAAACACACTATTTGGACTAGCCATAGTATTTACTCCTTAAAAGTTATTTAGACGCTGATAACCCTCTCTTAGCGATATTCAGCATTTCAGTATCATAGTCGTTACTGAACAATGCGCCCTTTTTCTCTGTCGGAGTACGTGTGGTGTCAATTGTTCGTACATTGCTGCTCGTTGCCTTGATTGCCTTTTCCGCTTCCAGTCGCTTTTTTTCTTTGAGTTTTGCGGCATTTTCACTACTAATGCGTGCAATCTCTTTTGCTCTAGTGACTGGGTTAGCAAATAATGCAGTATCGTAAGCATCTTGCAAGCCCTTACCCGCCTTAATCTGAATTGCGATTTCATCTGCCAATTCGTCAAAATACGGGTGGTTTCCATCATTTGCAAAGTTATTAACTTCCGATTCAGTTTTCGCTCTAGCCTCTGTAAGAGTATGCTGTTGCGTTGACCTCATTGCGTTCTGCAACTGATTGATTGTATTTTGCATCTGTTCTAAGCGCGGGTCAAGCGTTTCATCTGTTGATGCAGATTTTTCGCCTAAATTCACGCCATATTGATGTGCAATTCTGCGTAATTCGTTTTCTTTTTGCTGTGGTGTACCTGCTTGAAGCAAATACTGTGCATTTAATAGGTATTGTACCCCTGTTTTAATGTCAATCCCTGCTTGTTCAAACATCGGTGAATATGGGCTGATAACGTTGTTTAACTCGCGCCCGTAGTGTGCAAATTGTTTGTATTCCTCAATGCCATCAAGCATCTGCTTTTCACGGTGTTCGATGTAATCTTGCGCGGCAGGTGGTAATGTTTTCCAAACTTCATGCTGGTCTTTCGCCCATGATTTAGGTGGGTCTTTTACAACAACTTGCGCTTCCTCAGGTTCGTCATCGCCTTCCTCAGCATCATCTGTGATTTCGGTTTCAATCGCATCATCTTCACTCGCATCATCATCAATGTCTTGATTTTCAGCTTTATCGTCAAGGATTGGTTCATCGCTTTCCTCCTTACCAATGTTCATGCTCTCAGCAACAGTGTCAATCGCGCTATTGATGTCAAAATCTTCACCCATTTTTATCTCCTAAAATTTAACTTATACAGTTGTTCTTACAACATCAACATCTAAACCTGACGACATTTCAGCCTCTAGCTTCGCTTTTTTATCAGGCGGTAACGCCCAAATCGCTCTATCAATGCTTTGGTCGAATTCTTTATCTAATTTAGCGTCTTGCTCTGCTATCCTGCGCTTCTGGTCGGTTTTCATCTCTGGGTCGTACTCAATGCACCCAGAAGCCGCTAAATCCTCTCTACGGGCTTTATCTGACGTTATAACGTTACCTGTAGTCGGGCTTTCGTAACCAAATTCAGGGCGAATTATTGTCATCATCTGCGACCTTGTTTCACCCCTATCCGCAGCGAGTCTCCAAGTAAGCCAATCATCAAAGTTCTCACCTGGATGAAAATCTTGCCAGTTCTCGTCATTTACATAACTATGCTCGACTGTCATTATAGAATCGTATAAGTGTCAGTAATAGCGCCTGTCAGTTTGGCGTTTGTTACAGGGGCATCAATGACTACCACTAATTGGCTTGCATTTGATGTGTCGTATGTTGGCTGAAAATATAGCGTTCCACCGTCAGTTGATAATTCAATTTTTTTACTCGCATCAACTGTGTTTAACGTAATCGTTAGCGGGAATTTATCTTTTCGCTGACTTAGAATTTCAGTCATGTTAAGAGTGAGTGGGGATGTTCCTAAAGCCGTTGCCATTTAAAATCTCCTTTAGTGCATAAGTAAAAATTCAATATTGTCGTTCTCGATTAAATCAAATAGCAGTTTTTCAGTAATAGCCTTCTGATTTTCTGCAAATTCTCTGTTATACAGTGCAAATAATCGCTGTACTGCTTCCAAATCACGATTAAATTCAGTCCAATCAACCTGATTAACTGTCGGGCGATATTCTGTAGAATAATCACTAACAATTTTATTCGCCTTTTTCTGTACTTCTTTTGGTGCTTTTTTATCCGTTAGCTTATTAAACACCTCTTTAAACGATTTGGCAATAATCGCGTCTAAGTGCTGATTAGGCTTGTCTTTTAACGTTGCCTTCCTGCGTTTATCTTGGTGGTATATTCCGCCACCAGTTATTACATTTTGTTCTTGTGGTGCCTCTGTTAATGTTGCATTTGCCGTTATGCTAAAACTAGCACTCCCAGACATTGCATTCGGATCAACTTCACCAGAGTTTCCTAACCACTGTCCAACTACATCGCCTAACCACTGCCCAATGGTCATACTAAGCCCCGTTTAATGCGTCTATCGTGCGTGTTCCTGCGCTGTATGTACCATCAATCCTTAATGTTGCCCCATCAATTCCTATAAACTGCGGATTAGTGCCTTCAAGCCCTGTCGCCGACCCTGCCGCAAACGCTGTCATAATTCTTAGCATTTCATCTGCTGTATATCCAGCTTCAATCACCTTCCCCCATACAGAGTTAGCAATCCCTGCGTTAGTCAGGCCTGATTCTTCTGTAGTGCCTTCCATGATGCCGATTGCGTATGGTGTAATTCCACCAGTAAATGTAATCGTAGCACTAGCAATTAAACTAGCCTCCGCCCCCAATGTAGGTGTATTGGTGTTAATCGTAAATTCTGCCGCCCCTACAGCGTTTAATGAGGCTGTGAGTAATGGCGTGTTAGAAGTAATCTCAAACGTTGTTGACCCTATGCCTGACACAATCAATTCACCCGCAGGTGTATTTGTATCAATGGTAAATGTTGCTGTACCAATAGCAGGTAATCCGCTTAACCCTGAACCTGTTGTAGTGATAGCTATGTCATACATTCGTGCTGACACAAGGCCAGCCTTTTGCGGCATCATCCAACCTTTTTGCACATAGCCCATAGGCAAACCGACTTTATCATCGGTAATGCCTTCACCTGCTGTTATGTTCCTAATACGGTTAGTGAAGTTGCGTGGCAATGTATGTGCGAAAGTAGATAGGTGGGCAGTAGCACCAAACGATGCTACCCCTGCGCCTACAAACATTCTGCCATTACAAAGTAACGCCATTTAATTAGCCACCATAGCCATAATCAAAATCTACGTTTACCGTACCACCCGATGTTGTTGCACCAGTTTGAAATAATAAGAATTGAATGTTTGCACCATCAGGGATTTTACGCATTGATGGGAGTGAGTTCACAAAGTCCATCTTGCTATACAAACCAGTAGCAGGCAGTGGAATAGACCATAGAGGTTTACATAAGCCAACAATCACTGAACCTGACGCATGAGCAGTACCAGCCCACACCACCGATACAATGTCACTCACACCAGTATCACCAGCCGCAAGAGGTAAGAATGGGTTATATTTATTTGCCGCAGCACCAGTGTTAAGCAAACTGCCTACAGGCGCAGAAGCCGTTGATGTAAATGTAGTGGTAGCCTTTGCTGCACCAGCGGTATTAAGATAGTTTACAATGCAAGTAGGGGCGTTAACACCCATTACCGTATCTACTGCCACAAACATACGTAAACCAGCACCGTTAGCGTATCTGTCACCTTTACTTGCTGTTGCACCGATTGCTGTCATCGTCACTGTTTTAGTTCCTGTTGTTGATACGTTAGTCGTTGATAGAGGAACAAATCCCACCAAGTCAATCGCCATGACGTACCAAGGCGCACCTGCCGCAGCTACTGCACAAGCACCACCTGTTAGAAAGTGTTTAGTGGCAGGGCTAACATCCCCACCTGTGTAAACTGTACCCTCTGACCAAGTATCATCTGTAGGCACGTAAGTTAAATCCGCACCTGTGTACGTTGCGGCAGGAGGATAACCTGCATGACCGCCTAACAATGTCCACGAACCTGCTAATTGTGCCGCAGATAGAGTTTTAGTCGTTGTTACTGTATCACCCTTTCCGTTTACCGTTAATTGCGTGATTAAATCATCTTGTGAAACGAATCCCATTTTATTCCCCTCAGTTCCAAACTGTATCTAATTGACCGATTAACATAGAGCTTGCAAGTGAACCTGCTGAACCTCTAGCGAAAATGTTTAATACAGCACCATCTTTAATCTGTGGCGCACCTGCACTATCTATCACTGATCTAAATTCATTTGCCGCACCATAAGCAACGCCTGTGGTCGTTCTGCACTCTTGAGTAACATAGCCAAAGAATAGTGGCTTAACAATGACTAATGCCATCAATCCGCCACCAGCACCAGTAAATGTCACTGACTGAATAGATTGCACTCCACTATCACCAGCCTGTAATAATAAAAATGGGTTATAACTTGCACCTGTACCACTAGCACCTACTACCATTCCACCACCACCTACAATGAATGTTCTATTTACTTGACTTACCCTACCTGCTACACCGTCTTGATTCGTGTAAGTGAATGTAAAAGTACCGATTGCTGACGATGCTGACTGACCAACGGCAACCACTTGACCGCTAGAGTATCTAGGGATAGGTACTGGATTTTCCATCAACTGTTCTTCACCAATCGCATCAGTGTCAATAAATGGATAGTAAAGTAGATAATCACACAGGATTAAACTCTGCCTAGCATTGGCTGTGCTAGCTGTATTAGCTGTCATCACGTTAAGGCTTTTTAAGTGCTGCGTCTTAGGTGAAACATTAGGAACGTAAATTCCTCTAATCGCCTCAACTACTGCCGAAACAGATGGTGACGAAGCGTAGAAGTTAGCACTAGGGCTACCTGCAAAATAGCTGTAGTCAATCCAACCGTTTGTAGTGGTAGCCGCAGATGCCACAGTTTTCCTAAATTGGGTAGTCCAAGTCTGCCCTGCTAAATCAGCATCAGCATATTGAGCTACCGAATTGAATCCTGACATTAGTCAGCACCTATGCTCAATGCGCCACCTGCAAATTGTGGCTGAATGCCTGACGATACGTTTAAGGTTGCACTTAAAGCACCGCTAATCATCATGGCAACCGCGCCAGATGCAGTATCAACAACAGCAAAGTGCGTTAAAGCATTAGTACCTGCCGTACACGCACCAAACTGAATTAAGTTAGTGTTAGTGAATGGTGAGCTTGTTCCTGTCCAGCTAGTTGCCTTTGTTAGAGCTACGCGGGCATAGCCTGTATAGTCTGCTTCTGCTGCAAGCGATGCTGCTTCACCTGGGTCTGCTGTAAATAGCGCAAGGTATTGTGTAGCACCGGCTCGATATGACGGGTCTGTGCCGCGTAAAAACGCATCTAATGCGGCTGTTTCTGTAGTATTACTCAAGCTCATAACAAATACTCCTTTTGAATTTTATTATATTACTCTTATTGCACCATGTCACTGGCAACTCGCTGCATAGAAGCAACTGCCCTGCCATTTTCGTCACGCTGAGTAATAATCGTTTCTTTTGGTTGTGCCATTAAATCTAAAGCATTTGCAATCATTGCAATGGCTTGAGATAGCTCTCCGCTTTCATCGCTTTCATTTTCACCATCGCCTTCTGATTTACTTTCTTTCTGTGCCATCAATTGCGCGTGTGAGGTCAATAACTGTGTTTCTGCCTGTATTCTAGCCACATTTTCAGCAATACGCTCTTTAGATTGCAACTCCATAAGCAACATTTCTTTCTTAGCCGCAATGTCCTTATCCTGCGCTATCATTTCAGCCTGTTTCTCAGACTGGAATTTAGCTGATTCGGCTTGCAAGTCAATTTGTTTCTCTTGCGCCCTGATTTGCGCTTCGGCTTGCTTCATTTGCGCCTGTGCTTGCATTTCAGCTTGTTTAGCCTGTGCATCAGCTTGTGCTTTCGCTTGTTCTGCCGCTTTCGGGTCTTCTTTCTCAGGTGGCTTCATCGCCATGATGTGTTCTTCAATCTCGTTACCGAACCTGAATCTGCGTGAAATCGCCAGCATCATAGACTGTGCCGCTTCAAATGGTAGCGAACCGTTCACTACCAGTGGGGCAACGCCATTCATGTACTGTGCTAGTGCGTTCATCACTTCCGCAATGTTTTTCTGGTCCTCAGTCGCTTCTGGCTGTACGGTTGAGTTCGATTCAATATCAATACGATACGCACGCTGTACGTCATCATTCAGCATTTCAAGTATATCTGACCATGCTGGAATTTGCATTTGTTGCTCAATTTCAGGTGGCAACGGTTGCCCAAATTGCTGTGCTTGCGCTTTCTGCATTTCAAGAATTTGCTTTTGCTCGTCAGTTAAATATGGCAATCCCGTCATTTTTTGCCATGTTTCTGTGCTGAATTTAGA
>ERZ795056.6465-NODE-6465-length-11429-cov-7.139705_pt1 | contig 11429 bp, 12 predicted proteins | sample MGYA00375140_ERZ795056 | MGnify/ENA primary metagenome ERZ795056 (study PRJEB30185, sample SAMN05720227) | activated sludge metagenome | isolation source: Anaerobic digester | place: USA | collected 2015-03-09 ...
GGGAGATCTTTCCGCGTGACCCCGAGGACGTCGAGCTGCTACCGGGCCGGCGCGAGCTGCTGCAGCGCTGGGTCGACGAGGGCTACAAATTGTTCTTCGTGTCCAACCAGAGCGGCGTCGCGTCGGGCACGGTGTCGAAGGAGGCGGTCGAGGCCGCGTTTGCACGCACCGCCGAGCTGCTCGGCCTGCCGGTGGCCGAGGTGGCCTATTGCCCGCACCCGGCGTTCCCGGCCGGCTGCTTCTGCCGCAAGCCACTGCCCGGCCTCGGGGTGTCGCTGATCCACCGCCATCGACTCGCGCGGGAGCACGTGATCATGGTCGGTGATATGGACAGCGACCGCGACTTCGCGCGCTCGCTCGGGGTGCGCTATGTGGATTCCGAGGTGTTCTTCGCGGACGGGGTGAAGGCGAGGTGAAATGCGGCCTCGGCGAGCAGCTTGCCGTTGATGCGCAGGTCCACGGCGTGCGCGCCGGGGTGATACTTGCGGGTGGTCACGAGCTTGAACGAGTGGCGACGCTCGAGCGCGCGCTCCTCGCGAGGACCGAGCTCGAGCGTCCACCCCTTGAACACCTTGGGCGAGGTGCTGCCATTGGCCTTCATGTGATGGACGGCGTAGTCGATCACCAGGCGCTGCGGTTTGGGTGAGGTCGAGCGCAACTGGAGCTTCAGGGTCAGCTCACCGCCGATGGCGACCCGGGCCGGCGCGACCGACCAAAACGCCTCGCCGCGAAACGCCTGTCCGAGGCCCCAGGCGGCCAGCACCGCGGCGTCGCCCTGCTTGATGAGCGTGCGGCTGGCGTGGCGCAGCAGGGCCCGTCGCTCGGCCGACGCGCCCGGCAAATGCCGCACCAGCCATTCGCCGATGCGCGCGGGGTGATCCCTGGCGATGTCGTTGAGGTGATTGGCGACGCTGCGGCGCACATATTCGCTGGGGTCGTCCTGCAGGGCGGCGAGCAGCGGCAGCGTCGGTGATGGGTCCTGCACCAGCGCTTGCAGGCGCAGGCCCCAGGGCAGGCGCGGGCGGCTGCCCTCGCTGACCAGCCGCCGCACATGCGCGCTCGGATCGGTGAGCCAGCGCCCGAGGGTCGCAAAGCTCAGCGCGGGGTGACGCACGATGAATGGACGGATCGCAAACTCGGCGGTCATTCGCTGCGTCATCGCGTGCAGGGCCGCGAGGCCGCGCTCGGGGGCGTCGAGCGCGATGCGGGCGATCGCCTCGGTCAATGGCCACACCGCCCAGCCGGCCAGGCCCATCGCGCTGGTCCGCAGCGCGCCGAGGTCGTCGCCCTCGCCGGGCGGTCCGAGGCTGGCCTCGAGCAGGCCGGCGGCGCGATCGACGTCGGTCGGTAGCACGGTCACGAGGGCGTCGGCGACGTGCAGCACGCGGGCCTTCAGCTCGAGCGCGTCGAGGCCGGCGAGCGCGCGCGCCTCGAAGCCGCGCCGGTCGAGGCCCGGATCGGCGCGCTGCAGGTGGTGGCCGATCGCCCGCACGACCTCGGCGTTGATCATGTTCTTGAAGGGCTCGGCCATGGCCCGCAGGATAGACCAATGACCGGGCATCGTTGACATATTCGTGCGGACCCGGTTAAGGTGCCGCGCAGGCGCGCCGCAGCGGCCCGCGCCGAGAGACGATTCGATGCCGACACCATTTCGCCTGTACGACAGCAAGACCCGCAAGGTCGACGACTTCAGCCCGCAAGAGCCCGGCAAGGTCGGCATCTATGTGTGTGGCATGACGGTATACGACCGCTCGCACGTGGGCCACGCGCGCGCGATGGTTGTGTTCGATGCGTTCAGCCGCTGGCTGCGGCACGAGGGCTGGGCCGTGCGCTTCGTCCGCAACTTCACCGACATCGACGACAAGATCATCGCCCGCGCCGCGACGCTGGGCATCGAGCCCGCCCGGCTCGCGCAGGACGAGATCGACGCGTTCCACGGCGACATGGCGGCGCTCGGCCTGCAGCGCCCCGACGCCGAGCCGCGCGTCACCGGCAGCATGCCGCAGATCCTCGCGCTGATCGCCACGCTGGTCGAGCGTGGGCATGCATATCCGGCCGACGGCAACGTGTGGTTCGCGGTCGAGTCGTTCCCCGGCTACGGAGCGCTGTCGGGTCGTAATGTCGAGGACATGCGCTCGTCCGAGCCGGCCGCGGGCAAGCGCGCCGCCGCCGACTTCGCGCTGTGGAAGGCGGTCAAGCCCGGTGAACCGGCGTGGGACAGCCCCTGGGGGCCCGGGCGCCCCGGCTGGCACATCGAGTGCTCGGCGATGGTCAAGCACGAGCTCGGCGATACTGTCGACATTCACGGCGGCGGCCTCGACCTGGTGTTCCCGCACCACGAGAACGAGATCGCACAATCCGAGTGCGGCAACGGGAAACCATACGCCCGCTATTGGATGCACAACGGCCTGCTGACGATGGCCAGCGGCCAGAAGATGGGCAAGAGCCTCGGCAACGTGACCGCGATCGAGGCGGTGCTGCGCGAGTACCCCGCCGAGGCGCTGCGCCTGTACTATCTGCAGAACCACTACCGCTCGCCCCTGCCGTGGAACGTCGACGCGTTGCCCGAGGCGCTCGGCATGCTCAGCCGGCTCTACGAGGCCCGCGAGGGGGCCGAGGCGATGCAGGGCGCGGAGGACCCCGAGCGCGTGGCCAGCGAGCTCGGCGACGACGCCAAGGTCGTGCTTGCCGAGGGGCGGGCCTTCCCCGAGCGCTTCCAGCAGGCCCTGCGCGAGGACTTCAACACCTCGCAGGCGCTGGCCCATTTGTTCACGCTGGCGCGCGCGGTCAACCGCTTCGCCGGGCACAAGAAGGCGAACAAGCGCGGCGGCCCGGTGGTGGCGCCGGCTCTGGAGGCGTTTCGCTTGGTGGCCGCGTCGCTTGGCCTGATGGCGATGGACACCCGGGCGTTCATCGAGGACGTCAAGGTCAAGCGACTCGCCGCGCTGGGTCTGGACCGCGAGCAGATCGATGCGGCGATCGCCGAGCGCGTGCGGCTGCGCGAGGCCAAGCAGTGGAGCGAGGCCGACGCGATCCGTCAGCAGCTCGACGCGCAGGGCATCGACGTGCAGGACGGCCCCGAGGGCTCGCGCTGGCGCGTGCGGCTCGCGGGCGCTTGACGGGCGGCCCGTCGTGGGTCACACCGCCTGCCATGCGCGCGATGACCTTTCGAAGCTACGGCGGCCCCGGGAACCTCACCCTCGTCGACATCGCCCGTCCGACCCCGGGCCCCGGCCAGATCCTCGTGCGCGTGCTCGCCAGCAGCGTCAACCCGGTCGACTGGAAGCGGGCCAGCGGGATCTATCGGTTGATCATGCCGGTCTCGTTCCCGTCGGTGCCCGGTTATGATGTCGCCGGCGAGGTCGTGGAGGTGGGTCCGGGCGTCGATACATTCGCGGTCGGTGATCGTGTGCACGCGCGTATCGGCGATATGCGCGGCGGCGCGTCGGCCGAGTTCGCGGTGGTCGGGGTCGATGTCACCGCGCCCGTGCCGGCGGGCATGGAGATGGGCGAGGCCGCCGGCCTCCCGCTCGCGGGCATGACCGCGTTGCAGGGCCTGCGGGATCGGGCCGGGCTGGCGATGAACGGAGCGAGCGAGCGGGTGTTGATCGTCGGCGCCTCGGGTGGTGTCGGGCATCTCGCGGTGCAGATCGCCCGGGCCGCGGGCGCGACCGTGGTGGGCGTGTGCAGCGGCCGTAATACCGAGCTGGTGGCGAGCCTCGGCGCGCACGAGGTGATCGATTATACGCAGAAGGACCCGTATCGGGGGCAGGCGCCCTTCGATATCGTGCTCGACTGTGTGGCGGGGGATCCGTCGCCGTGGCTGCCGCTGCTCGCGGTGGGCGGACGTTATGTGTCGTGTGTGCCGACCGGCAGGACGCTCCTGCGCAGCATGTTCAACGCGGTCACGCGCAAGAAGGTGCGCGCGGTGATGCTGAAGAGTCGTGCGGTCGATCTGCGGTTCTTGGACGGGCTGTTCGAGGCGGGCAAGCTGCGGGTCGTGGTCGACCGGCGCTTCAAGCTCGAGGCGCTGGCGCAGGCGTGGGAGCGGTCGATCAGCGGGCGCGCGACGGGGAAGATCGTGATCGAGGTCGGCTGAGCTCGAGCGCGGGTGTCAGCGCAGGGTCGCCACGAAGCGATCGGCCAGGGCCTGTGCGTCGAGCACGCCGCGCACCGTGACGCTCACGTCGCCGCCGGAGCGCATGTCGATGGTCGCGTATACGCTGACGTCGCGGCCGTCGCTGAACTTGCTGGCGAGGGTCAGGGTGCAGTGTTCGCCGTGCACGCCGTGGCCCGACTGGATGGCCGCGGCGTCGAGGTTCACCAGCACCTCACCGTGACGCCAGCGCTCGCTGCGGGTCGCCTCCCAGCCGGTATCGTCGATCTGCGAATGGAAGCGTTCGAAGCCGGTTCCGGGCAGGCCGAGCACCGCGCTCACCAGGCGGAGGAAGTGCTGCGTGAGCCCGCCCGCCACGGCGTTCGCCTCGGCTTTGGTGACCGGGCACCGCGCGATCGCCACGGGCGCGGTCGATACGGCCTCACGCAGGTTGGCCGCGAGGGCGGCCCAGGCGCGGCCCAGGGCGGCGACGTCGGGGAAGAGCCACTCACCGGGGTCACCGCGGCGCGACGGCAGGCCCTGCGCCGCGAGCAGACCTTCGGTGAACACCTCCTGCTCGGGCCACAGGGCGACGCCGTGATCGTCGAAGCTCCCCCGCTGCACATACGGGATGGTGAGCTTCGCTTCACCCGCGGTGGTGACTCCGTGGTTGAAGGTGTATCGACGGGTCGCTGCCAGCGGCGCGTCGCCGGTGCCGGTGGCCTGGCGGATCGTGTCACTCATCGCGCCAGTATCTCATGGCAGCGCCGGTCCGGCGTGCTCGCACGATCGCTCAGCCGAACAGGCGCGCCCACAGGCCGCGGCCCTCGGCCTTCGAGATCAGCCACTCGGCCTTCTTGCGGATCGTCGATGCCGGCTGGGCGCCGATCAGCGCGTCCTTGATCTCGCCGCGGTGGATCAGGAGCAGGGTCGGCAGCGAGCGGATGTTGAAGGCCCGGGCGAGCTCGGGGTGGCGCTCGGTGTCGAGTTTGTAGAACTTGATCGGCTGACCGGCGAGCGCGGCGGCGACCGACGCATATTGTGGCGCCATCATCTTGCAGGGCCCGCACCAGTCGGCCCAAAAGTCGATGATCGCCGCCGGCCCCTCGGGCCCCATCAGGGCCTCCAGCGCCTCCTGGGTGTCGATGCTCTCCACTGCCTCGCTCATGATGCGCGTGAGGGTGCAGGCCGGCGCGGCGCCGGTCAACTGCGATATGATAGTCTGCCGGCCCATGCGTCCGGTCCTGCTCCCTCGCGCCCTGCTCGTCCCTCTCGTCGCCCTGGCGCCAGCCTGCGGCGAGGACAGCGGCACCACCACCAGCGCGACCGCGGTCACCACCATGGTCACCGGCGCGAGCCTGCCCGGCACCGCCAGCAGCGGCGACGAGCCGACGACATCGAGCGGCAGCGGCACGACGCTCGGCGACAGCACCGGCGCGCCGACGACTGGCGACGGTCTGACGGGCGGTCCGCTGCTCGACCTCGGGATGCCCGACTTCGGCGGGGGCGGCTGCGCGGCGGAGCAGCACGTGCCCTGCGACGAGCTGGGTGGTGATCCGCTGCGTGCGATCGGTCTCAATTGTCCCGGTGAGCTCGCGGTCAGCGGCGGCTTCGATGGCGACCCGAGCGGGCTCAAGGTGATCGGCAAGTGGGGCGCGGCCGACACCTTCACGCCGCGCGAGGGCCAGGGCTTCCTCGTGATCAGCACGGGTGACCTCGCCGAGATGAACGACGTGCCCGCCGACGCCGGCGACGTCGCCTTTCACTGCAACTCGTGGTTCATGCCCGGCGATGGCATGGACACCACCAAGTTCCCGCCGCCGATCACCAAGAAGCCGGTCCAGGGCGACTGCCTCGTCGACCCCACGCAGATCGGCACCGGCGACTGCTCGAAGTCGATCCAGCCGCAGTTCAATCAGAGCGGCTTCAAGTACGACTATCAGGAGCTGCGATTCACGGCGACGGTGCCGGCCGGCGCCGAGTCGCTGAGCTTCGATCTGGCGTTCCTGACCAAGGAGTACCCGATCTGGAAGGATCGACCCTATAATGATATGTTCATCGGCTGGATCGAGTCCGAGAAGTGGACCGGCAACGTATCCTTCGACATGCAGGGCAATGCGCTGTCGCTCAACGCCGCGTTCCTCGAGCTCTACGACGACGCCGGTGACCTGCCCGAGTTCGCCGGCACCTGCATGCGCTACAGCGCCGGCACCCGCTGGCTGACGACCACCGCGGATGTCGTGCCGGGCGAGACGATCGAGCTGGTGCTCGCGGTGTTCGACCTCGACGACGTCAACTGGGACAGCTTCGTGTTCCTCGACAACGTGCGCTGGAACTGCAGCGACACCCCGGGCCCGAGCACCGAGCCGATCGGCTGAGCGCGCGCCCGGAGCCGACCGAGGCGTCGACGCTCATGACGACGACTGTTTCAGCACCGGGTCCGCGGCGAATCGCGTGTGCGCTCGTGCGCCGCCGGGGACGCGAAGCCCTTCGCCAGCGAGTGCTCCCAGGTCTTGTCGATATAACTCGCGGCGTCGGGCGTCTTGCAGGCCGTGTCGCCGTGGTCGACGTCGACCTTGCCGATCCGCTTCGCGGCCGCGGTCGCTGCCTTGCGCAGCGCGGGGTTGCGGCAGCCGATGGTGATGAGCGCCAGGTTCATGCCCTCGCGCTCGCTGTTCGGCGCGGTGTGGATCGTTCGTTCGATCGTGGCGAGGCGGTCGTGAAACCAGGCGTCGGGCAGCGTCTCGTCGCGCTGCGCCAGCTGCCCGAGCAGGGTCCAGCCGGCCGCGCGGATCGGTGCATCCTTGGCCGCGAGCCACTTGTCTGCCTTGGCCGGGCCGTGCGGGCCCTCGGCGGCGAGCATGGCGGCATAACCACCGCACATCCGCGACGTGGACATCTCGCGGGTCCAGCGGTCGAGGTCGGCCGACGACATCCGCGATGGATCGACGATCTTCACGGCGAGGTTGCGGGCGTCGAAGTTGCCCGTGTCCCACAGCGCACACGCGAGCTCGTGATCGACGCCGATCCGCTTGTGGAGCGTCTTCAGCACCGCGAAGCTGACGCCGAACATCGGCTCGGGGGCGCCGTGGCGAGCATAGGTCTTGCGCGTCTGCGCCGACCCGGCGTCCTCGAGCGCGCGCATCGCCTCGGCGAGCGTCATTCGGGCCTTGGCGGCCGACTTCTTGGCGACGGCCGGCTTGGCGACTGCCGGCTTCTTGGCGACGGCCTTTGTCGTGGTGGTCTTCGTCTTCTTGACGGTCGAGGCGGCTGGCATCGCCGGGGAGCGTAACCTTCGCCTGCGCGACCTTCAATCGCCGAGTTGCAGGTCGACGCGGAGCCGCTCGAGCTCGTCGAGCAGTGCGATCTGCGCCGGGTTTATCTTCTCGCGTGCCGCCGCGAGTGAGAAGAATGCGGCGCGATCGACCTCGGGGAATGCGGCGATCTGCCCCGAATGGGGCGGCCACTCCATCGTGAATGTGTTGCTCTGCAGGCGCCCGGGATCGCAGTCGCCGGCGAAGGCCCAGGCGTGCACGACCTTGCCGGAGCGCTGCCGGATCGGTGTCAGCGCGACGTAGGGGCCCGCCGGGCTGAAGCCGGTCTCCTCGCTGAATTCACGGCAGGCGGCGGCCAGCGGCGCCTCTCCCTCGTCGATCTCACCCTTGGGGATCGTCCAGGCGCCTGCATCCTTCCGGGCCCACAGCGGGCCGCCAGGGTGGGCGAGCAGGACCTCGAGGCTGTCGCCGCGACCGCGAAACATCAGGAGACCCGCGCTCGGCTTCGGCATGGCCCGGTGAGAATAACCGGTCGTCGGGTCCGACGATAGCGGTATATGCCGCTATGTGAGCTGCTTCCCCGCCGGGCGCCGATCACTCCGATGCGTCGGTTGCGGGCCTGTAGACCAGGCCATAACACTCGATGATCGACGAGGTGAGCAGGGCCCGGCGGTCGGTCTCGACGCAGCGGACCCACAACCTCCACCCCGCGTCGCGGGCGGCGACCGCCCGGTGCAAGGACAGGCCGTCGAAGCGCACGATCGCGGCGGCCGGCTGCGGCGCGCTCGGAGGGGCGAGCGCGCGGACCTGGCGATCGAGATCGTCGAAGTTGGGGATCAACTCGGGCAGCGTCAGTGACACGGGCGCCGTCACGAACAGCGTCGCACAGTGCTCCGAGGACTGGTAGGAGAGGTATGTGGGGGGCTCCGCGGGCCCCTCCAGGCGCGCCCTCATGTCGTGCAGGAGCGCATGACCGAGGCGCTGTACGCGTGGGTCACGCGCGACGATCGTCCCGTCGACGTGCCAGTGCTGGCTGTCGACAGGGACGTCGCCGGGCTGGAAATACTGGATCTTCGAGTCGATATAGACATATCGCTTTCGGCCCGAGAGATGCCCCTGCATCGCCTCGAGCACGCTCCGCGTCACCGGCCCGGCCTCGCGGAGGGCCTCGTCGATGGGACACCAGCAGAAGGTGACGCCGTCCGCCATGACCGCCTCCTGGCTGGGGACCGGGAGGGTTGCGACGGTCTCGTGGCGGTTCGTGAAGCGGGCCGCGAATGTCTCGATGTTGCGGTCCTCCGTCGCGCTGTACTTGTCGAGGGTGCGGGCCCGCATCTCGTCGACCTCGGGCGGGGCGCTCGCCTCGCGGACCGGCGCGGGCCTGGGCCTGGTGGACCCGTGGTACGCGCCCTCGCCGGTGAATTGCGCGACCTCCTGGGTCGCGACGGAGCGGGTTTGTCGGAGGTGGGTCTTCATCGTCGGAAATCGAACATCGTCTGGAAGTATTGGAGCTTCGCTCGTGGGTCTTGTGAGAGTCGGACGACGGCGTCGACCCGGTCGAGGAGGTGCTCGCTCGACTGCGGCGGGGGGCGCCCCTCCTCGTATCGTCGCGGCAACCCGAAGGAGCGATTGTAATCGAGGTTGGATATCTTCTGCCCGCGATCGAAGGTCGGTGGCAGCGGCGCCCAGTCGTGCTCGATGAAGAAGCTCTCGGCTCCCCAGCGCAGGTAGAACCCGAGCTTCTCCATCCGCGCGAGCCACGGCGGATCGCCGATCTGCCACAGGCCCCGTCCACACAGCAAATACTGGCAGTGCTCGATGTTCGCGCCGCGGGCCTCGATGTCGTCGCGGGAGTATTTGGCGACGATCGCGTCGAGGAGGCGCTCGGCCAGGCCCTGGCCGCGGTGCTCCCTGGCGACCACGAAATTCGCAATTTGATGATATGCGGTGGGCTTGAAGCGCACGAGGTCGGGGAACGCGAATTGATCGAACCACCGCTGCGCTGGATCGGCGCCCGCGGGCTGCTCGAAGTCGACCTCCTCGGCGATCTGCGAGTGCCTCAGGTTGTTGTACCGACCGGTGAAGAAGAAGATCGTGCCCTTGCGCCGGCCGACGAGGATCGTCGCCAGGAGCTCGCTCGTCTCGGCGTCGACCCGGCGCGAGAGCACGAAGCGGTGGCCGGTCGTGCCCCAGAGGTTGGCGACGCCGTATGGCGAGATGATCTCGGTCTGCACCCGCTCGACCACCGCGACCGGCAGATGCCCGCCCCTGTCGTTCTTCGCGTCCTCCAGGGAGCGGCTCAACATCGACGAGATCCCGCGGGCGATCTCCGGAACGGCGCTCGAGACGATGCCGAGCTCGAGGCCATCGTCGAGGCGGACATGGTTCTGCGCCGACGGGTTTTGTGAGCCCTCGTAGCGGAGGTACGCGTCGCCGAGGAGCTGCGTCGAGACGAAGCGATCGCGCCCGCTCAGGTTGATGGCCTTGTCGCCTGACGACGGTGTTGCAGGTGTCGGCATCTCGGTTCGCATCGGGTCCATGTCGCTCGCCGCCGGGTCGATGACGATAACCGAGAAGTGGCCGCGATAGCGCGCTCACGTCGGCGGAGCATGGGACTCGAGCACGGGCGGAGGCGCGCCACCTGGCCCGCGCTCACCGACGGCGAGGGACAGTTCGTCGTTCAGGTACGCGATGGCGTGTACACGGATGACCAGCCCGGCTGACGAATGCACCCGGCCGCGTCACGGTTTCGGCGGCGAGATGTGCCGCCGCTGGAACGCCGAGGCCGGCGGGTTCTCGTCGACGATGGCTCGCACGTAGCCGACCACCGCTGGCCCGGACTCCACGCGGATCACGAGCTCGCCGTGTCCCACTTCGAGCGGCGCGGCAGGGACGAGCGCCCCCGTCGCAGGCGCCGTGGTCTCGAGCACGAGGGCGCCATCGAGGGTGACGGCCACCGGCCCGACGGCGGCGATCTGCAGCGACATCGGCAGATGCAGCGTCGTCACCCACGATAGTGCCCCGGCATTCGGGGCTCCCTCGACGTGGGCGAACGCGAGCTCGTGAACGATGCGGAGCCCTGCGGGCGCCGCCGTCACCAGCGCGCGGAGGCTCGCCAGCGTGGCGTCGGGCGCGTGGCCTTCGGGGGGTGCGTCGAGACCGGGTGGCGGGGGGCGAGGGTTCATGGGGACGACCTTGGCGGCGCATCCGATCGTGGAGACGACCGCTCCCGCCAGCAGGACACCGCGCAGGGTCTTTCGGGCGCCCGACGAAGGACGTGACCTCGATGACCGCTGGGTCGGTTGTTTCGAGCTCATGGACCGGCCGATTCCGGGGCTGCGGCCAGGAGAGCGCCGAACTTGGCCATCAACTCCTCGGCATCGATGCGACGGCGCAGCTCGTTGGGTACGGTGCGGGCTTGCAGCTCGGCCTGGAAGCGGTTCATCGCCACCAGCTCGCGCAACCGCTCGGCGGGCGTGCGCTCGAGGTTCTCCGCGAGCAGCGTCATGTCGACGCCGAAGTCGATCGCGGCCTGCCACGCGGAAGGCTCGGAGTGCGTGCGGTCGGGTGCCATGGGTCGCCAGGATAACGCAGCCGAGCGCCCTGGTCGAATGAGGTTCTCTTTGGCCGGGTGCACCATCCGCGGCGTCACCCCGGCAAAGGTCCCGAAAGCCGAGCGCGGCGTGCTCGGCCTGCGCTTGCTGGTCGCCACCGGACGCGCTCGACGCGGCGGGAGCCGAAGCGCTTGGTGTTGCTGACCGGATTGTGCATGTCGGCGAGCGCTCAGTCGCGGATGATGCGGGTGTACATGCTGCCGAGGATGCACAGGGCGTGGTCGCCGGCGCTGGCGGGGGGTCACTGCGGCTGGGAGCAGATGGTCGTATCGATGCGGAAGTTGGATTGCACGGTGTGGCGTTCCGCATGGAAGACGTCGAGCGGATAGGTGACGCCGGGGGTGAGGCCGAGGTCGTCGAGCTTGACGTTCGCGGGGGTGTTGCCGTGCACGCCGCCGATGTCGATGACGAGCTTCTTGTTGATGAACACCCAGACGTCGTCGT
>ERZ795056.6473-NODE-6473-length-11423-cov-9.328378_pt1 | contig 11423 bp, 7 predicted proteins | sample MGYA00375140_ERZ795056 | MGnify/ENA primary metagenome ERZ795056 (study PRJEB30185, sample SAMN05720227) | activated sludge metagenome | isolation source: Anaerobic digester | place: USA | collected 2015-03-09 ...
CCCTGGTGGCGGCCTGCGACGTGCTGCTGCCCAACTGCTACCCGTTCTGGGAAGGCGCCCACATCGACCACGCGGCCCAGTACCTGCGCCGCATGCACGGCCTGGTGAAGGCCGCCGCCGGCGAGGACAAGCCGGTGGTCATCACCGAGACTGGCTGGCCCGGCCAGGGCCAGGCGGTCGGGGCCGCCGTGCCCGGTGCCGTGCAGGCCATGCGCTACTTCGTCGAGGCCCAGCAGTGGAGCCGGCGTGAAGGCGTCAAGCTGTTCTGGTTTGCGTCGTTCGACGAACCCTGGAAGCTGCGGCAGGAGGGCGAGGTGGGCACCCACTGGGGCCTGTGGGACAAGGACGAGCAGCCCAAGTACCGGTCGGCCGGTTCCTGATGACCGGGCTCGTCCCGGTGGCAGGCGCGGCGCAAGCCGCGCGCGCCGTGTCGGTGCTGGCGGTGCTGGCCAGCGTGGCGGGCTGCGGCGGCGGCGGTGCATCCAGCGAAGCGCTGCCGGCACCGTCTGCGCCAGTGGCGTCGGCGCCCACGCCAGCCGCGTCGGCGCCCACGCCAGCCGGGGTGCCGGCCGGCCATGTGCTGGTCTGGTCGGATGAGTTCGACCAGCCTGGTCTGCCTGACGCTGCCAAGTGGGCCCATGACACAGAGCGCAACCGGCTCGGTTGGTACAACAACGAACTGCAGTACTACGCCGCCAACCGGCCCGAGAACGCCCAGGTGCGCGATGGCCGCCTGCACGTCACCGCCCGCCTGGAGTCATTGGCCAGCTTGCCCGACTGGGGCGGCCAGCGCTACACCTCGGCCCGGCTGATCACCCGCGGCTTGGCCAGCTGGACCCGCGGCTTCTTCGAGGTGCGCGCCAAGCTGCCGTGCGGGCAAGGCACCTGGCCGGCGATCTGGACGCTGGGCACGGGCGGCGTGTGGCCAGCCGATGGCGAGATCGACATCATGGAGCACGTGGGCAGCAACCCCACCCGGGTGTTTGGCACCGTGCACACCGCGGCGGGCCATGGCGGCGGTGGCGTCACCGGTGCCACCCAGCTGACGGACGCCTGCACCGCGTTCCACAACTACCAGATGACCTGGACCGACGATGCGATCGAATTTGCCATCGACGGCAAGGCATTCCACCGCTATGCCAACCCGCGCACCGGGCGCGCCGCCTGGCCCTTCGACGCGCCGCAGTACCTGCTGCTGAACATCGCCATCGGCGGCGTGCTGGGCGGTGCGGTCGACGACCGCATCTTCCCGGTGACGATGGAAGTGGAGCATGTGCGGGTGTACCAGGTGCCGCGCTGACCTCAGCCCGCCGCACCGGCCCCGTCAGCCCGCGGGTGCGGCGGCGCAGTACTGCTGCACGTAGGCCTGGTGCCGGGGCAGCTGCTGGCAGGTGCGGTCGACCCGCTGGCGGATGGTGTCGAGGAAGTGCGACAGCTCGGCATCGCCCATCAGGTCGGCCACCGGGTGGTGGCGCTCGGGCGTGATGCCCTGGCCCAGCATCACCTGGATCCAGGAGTTCTCGGCGAACAGCTCGTTGCCGGCGCGGAACACCCGCCCGGTCTCGCTGAACAGCGCGATGCGGTGGCGCAGCGTGGCGGGGATGTCCATGCTGCGGCAGCCGCGCCAGAAGGCCGAATCACCGCGCTGGGTGACGTGGTAGTGCAGCACGATGAAATCGCGGATGTGCTCGATCTCGGTGCGTGCCTGCTGGTTGTATTCCTCCACGTCGGCCGGGCTGATGCCGTCGGACGGAAAGGTCTGCAGCAGGCGGATGATGCCGCGCTGGATCAGGTGGATGCTGGTGGATTCCAGCGGCTCGATGAAGCCGCTGGACAGGCCGATGGCCACGCAGTTGCCGCGCCACACCTCGCGGCGCTGGCCGGGCACGAACTGGATGTGGCGCGGGGTGGTCAGCACCTGGCCCTGCACACGCGACAGCAGGCGCGCGGTGGCTTCGTCTTCGCCCAGGTGGCGGCTGCAGTACACCAGCCCGTTGCCCACCCGGTGCTGCAGCGGGATGCGCCACTGCCAGCCCGCGTCGTGGGCGATCGACCGGGTGTAGGGCACGGCCTCGCCCACCGATGCGGTCTGCACCGCCACGGCGCGGTCGCAGGGCAGCCAGTGCAGCCAGTCCTCATAGGGCACGCCCAGGGTCTGGCCGATCAGCAGGGCGCGGAAACCGCTGCAATCGATGAACAAGTCGCCCTCGATGCGCGCGCCCGACGCCAGCTGCACCGACTGCACGGTGGCGCTGGCGGCATCGGCCTGCACCGCCACGATGCGGCCTTCGATGCGTTGCACGCCATGGCGCTCGGCCAGCTGCCGCAGGTAGCGCGCATACAGGCTGGCATCCAGGTGGAAGGCGTAGTTCATGCCGGCGCGCGGCAGATGGGCGAACCGGTTCTGCTGCGCGGCCTGCAGTTCCAGGCAGTAGTCGCCGTAGTCACCGGCCAGCCCGCGCTGGCGGCCCTTGTGCCAGAAGTGCTGGAAGCCGGCGGTCCAGTGGTCCTGGCCGGTCAGGCCGAAGGAGTGGATGTAGTCCTGGCCCAGGTCGCGCCAGCCTTCGAAGCGGATGCCCAGCTTGAAGGTGGCCTGGGTGGCGGCCATGAACTCCTGCTCGGGGATGCCCAGCAGCTCATGGAAGGTCAGCAGCGTGGGGATGGTGGCCTCGCCCACGCCCACGGTGCCGATCTCGTCGGATTCGATCAGCCGGATGTCCAGCGCCTTGCCCAGGATCTTGCCCAGGCAGGCGGCCGCCATCCAGCCGGCAGTGCCGCCGCCGGCGATGACGACGCGGCGCACCGGCTGGCGCATGGGCGATGGGGTGGGGGTGGTGGTCATGCGGGTCTCGTCAACGGTTCAGCTTGCGCAGCAGCTGCGCGCGCAGCATGCGGGCAGTGTCAGGGGCCAGCGGCGCCAGCAGGCCGCGTGCGGCAGGCGGGATGTGGGCGGCGGTGTCGGCATCGGCGTCGAACACATAGTGGTGGAACAGCGCCGCCCAGGCCTGCCGCTGCGCCAGTGGCAGATCGCGCACGCTCAGCAGCGCATGCATCAGCGCATTCATCGGGCTGTCCATGTGGCCCGGGGTGTCGCGCCACCAGTGGTTGACCAGCAGGTTCAGTGGCGCCAGGGCTTCCACATGGTGCCACCACAGGCTGGGGATGTAGAGCGCATCGCCAGGCTCCAGGTCCACCACCGTGGCCGCCGCCAGGGCCTGGGCGAAGTGCGGAAACCGCACCAGGTCGGGCTGGGCGAAGTCGACCAGGCTGATCGGCTGGCCGGCCGGCGTGCGGTCGATCGGGCCGATGTAGAGGTTGCCCACCTGGTCGGGCGGAAACAGCGTGAAGCGCCGACGGCCGGCCGCCACGCACACCAGGTTGTCCGGCAGGTCCTGGTGCGCGGCGATGCGGCTGCGGTTGCCCAGCCACAGGCTGGTGAGCGCGTCGCGCCCGCCCAGGTCCAACGGGTTGGCTGCCCGCAGGCCGGGCAGGCAGGTGTCGACCGTGGTCGAGCCCACATACAAGGCCGGCGGCTGCGGATCGGCCAGGTGCTGCAGCAGCGCATCCAGCACCGCATCCAGGCGCTGGCGGCTAGCTGCGAAATTGAAGCCGTCCAGCGCCGGGGTGTAGAAGAAGCGGCCCTGGATGTCGGGCGCGCCGCGCCAGACATCCACCGTGGCGTCGCGGTAGAAGCCGCGCAGATAGGCCACCAGCGCCTGCGGCGACTGCAGGCCCGCCTGCACGAGCGGCCAGTGCGCCACCAGCCCGGGCAGCACCACCGGCTGGGTGCCCTGGGCCAGGGCCTCGGTCAGCGCCGTGGGGGTGTCAGCGGCCCCGTGCATGCAGGCGTTGGCGGCGGTCGATCAGGGCCCGCAGGTTCGACAGCGAGGCCACGGCCATGAACACCGCCTCCAGGTGGCCGGCGCGGTGCAGCTGTTCCAGCGCCGGGCCGGTCAGCGACGCGAGCCGCTCTTCATGGATGGTGTAGAAGCCGGCCAGGCGGCCGGTGCTGCCATCCGGCTCGGTCAGGTCGAGCACGAAGGATTCCAGCAGGCCGTGCGTCAGCAGGGCGTCGACGAACGCCGGCAGCGCCTGCAGCCCCTGGTGGATGGCCAGCAGTGCCGACGTGGCCTGCTGCAGCACCTCGGTCTGGCCGCCATGGGGCAGGAACAGCAGGTCGCCTTCGGTGCGGCTCAGGCGCGGGCTGTCCAGGTCCACGTGCACCAGCAGTTCGTCCCCGTCGTGCCCGATGTAGAACGGGCCGCGCTGCATGGCCAGCGGCACATGGCTGGCATCCCAGGTGTCGCCCTGCAGGAACAGGTTCTGGTCGGCCTGCAGGCCCAGCAGCGCCACCGGGTGGAAGCTGGTGCCGTCGGCCGACTTCTGGAACACGATGGGGTAGTGGGCCTGCAGGTCGCGGAACTCGGCCGGGAAGGTGTGGGCCAGCATCACCGCGTCGCCCAGGCTGGCGCCGTGGCGCTGCACCACGCGCAGGTCGTGGTGGTCGATGTTGTTGAGCAGGACCGTTCGGGCCATCGTGTGTTCTCCGGTGCCGCGCGGGCCGCGCGTCAGATCCTGGGCATGCCGTGGCGGCAGATGTGGTCGATGAGCTGCCGGTTGCCCGGCAGGGCCGGCACCATCCGGGCCGCGAGGCTGGCCACCTCGCGGAAGTGGCCCTCGGCCAGGGCCGGGTCCTCCGGGCGGCGCGTGCTGGGCCCATCGGGGCGGAAGCCCATGCCGTACAGCACGTACTGGTAGCTGGCCGACGGAAACACCTCTTCGATGCGCGGCAGGTCATGCCGGTTGGGCGGGCGGTGCCGCCACAGCTGCAGCAGGGCGCGCAGCCGCTCGGGCACGCTGTCAGGCCGCACATGGTCGCGCCAGTAGTCGGTGTCGGTGCGCTGCGTCAGCACGTAGTGCAGCTTCAGGAAGTCGATCACCCGCTCCCAGCGGTCGGTGAAGGCGGCGTTGAACTGCTGTGCGACCGTGTCCATCGCGGCACGGGTGGCCGGCATCTGGGCACTGAGCATGGCCGCCGACATCTCCACCAGCGCCAGGGCCGACGCCTCCAGCGGTTCGATGAACCCGGCCGACAGGCCGATGGCCACGCAGTTGCGCTGCCAGAACCGGGCGCGGTAGCCGGGCTCGAAGCGCAGCCGCCGTGCTGCGGGCAGGTCAGCGGGGCCGCCGGTGGCCTGGATGTGCTGGCGCAGGGCCGCCTCGGCGGCATCGTCGCTGGTGTGGGCACTGGAATACACGTGGCCGACGCCACGGCGGGTGGGCAGGCCGATGTCCCACACCCAGCCGTTGGCCTGCGCCGTGGCCAGCGTCTGCGACGCGATCGGGCTGTCGGGCGCAGCGTAGGGCACCTGCAGGGCCAGCGCGCGGTCATTGAACAGCACCTGCCGCTGCGGCACCAGTGGCACGCCATAGTGCCCGCCCAGCAGGCGGGCGGCCAGGCCGGTGCAGTCGATGAACAGATCGGCCTCCAGGCTGCCGTGGTGGCGGGTCTGCACCGCGGCGATGTCGCCGTTGTCATGCGTGGCCACCGCCAGCATCTCGTCGGCCACATGGCGCACGCCCAGCGCCTCGGTGGCATGGCGGCGCAGCAGCAGGCCGAACTTGCCGGCATCGAAGTGGTAGCCGTAGTTGGCCACCGCCGCGTACTCGGGCGTGGCCGCCTGCTTGGGCGCCAGGTTGCGGGCACACAGCTGGGGCTGCACGCTCACCAGATCGGCAAAGGCATGGTCGGGGTGCCGGGCCAGCCAGGCCCCCACCATGTCGGCATCGCCGTGGCCCGCCGGCAGGCTGAACGGGTGGCTGTAACGGTCGCCCGGGCGGCCGTGTACCCAGCCGATGAACTGCGAGCCCTGCTTGAAAGACACATCGCATTCGCGCACCAGGTCGGCTTCGCGCAGGCCGGTGCGGCGCAGGGTGTCGCGCATGCTGGGCCAGGTGCCCTCGCCAACGCCGATGGGCGGGATGCCGGGTGATTCCAGCAGGGTGATCTGCAGGCCGCCACCCAGCGCGGCGGCATGGTCGGCCGCCAGCACGGCGGCCACCAGCCAGCCGGCCGAGCCACCGCCGACGATCACCACCCGCCTGATTGCTTCGCTCAACTCAAGCTCCTGCCGCCCGCGCACGCCATTGTGCCGGGCGGCCCCGGTGCAGCGTCAGAACTTGTAGCGCATGCCGAACATGTAGCGCGGCCCGGTCTGGGTAACGTAGAGCGCCTGCTCCTTGGCCCGGCCGTGCACCCGCTGGATGCCGTCGTTCAGGTTGATGACCTCGGCCTGGAAGCTGAGCTTGTCGCTCCAGTTGTAGCCCGCCGACACATCGATCTGGCCATAGGCCTCGGTGTAGGCCGGGTTGGCGCCGGCGCCGTCGGTCAGGCCCGACAGGAATTTGTCGCGCCAGTTGTAGGCCACGCGCACCGTCCACTTGTCGTTTTCGTAGAAGCCCACCAGGTTGGCCGAGTCGCTCAGGCCCACCAGTGCGAACTGGTCGCCGCGGCTGGCGTTGTCGTACTTCAGGCCGGAGTTCACCTTGGTGTAGTTGGCCGACACGCCGAAGCCGCTCTTGCCGAACATGTGCTGGACGTTGAACTCCAGCCCGTCGATGCGGGCCGAGCGCTGGTTGGCCTGGGTGGTGATGTCGAAGGTGGCGATCGGGTCACCCGGTTGCCCGGCGATGCTGCCGCTGAAGTTGCCGTTGATGTCGGTCTTCAGGCTGCCGTCGGGGTTCTTGTCGGCCATCACGCCGTTGCGGCCGTCGTACTTGCCGAAGATGTAGTTGCGGATGCAGCCCGGATCGGCGCTGTTGCAGCCCTGTGCCACGGCTTCCTTGTACAGCGCGCCGTTGGCCGGTGTGGTCAGGTTGAACGGCGTGCCCTTGGTCTTGCCCACGCCGATGTAGTTGTCCACGTTCTTGACGAAGACGCCCACGGCGGCATAGCTGGCCTTGGCGTAGTAGTACTCCAGCGACAGGTCGAGGTTCTTCGACTTCAGCGGCTTCAGCGCCGGGTTGCCCTGGGAGCCAGTGCCCCCATCCAGCCGCGCCAGCTGGTTCAAGGTCTGGCCGCCCTGGATGGCGTCCCAGGCGGGCCTGCCGATGCTCTCGCCGTAGCTGGCGCGGAACTTCGTGTCGCGGCGCAGTTCCACGTCGAAGTCGATGCTGGGCAGCACGTGGCTGTAGCTGCCCTTCAGCGTGGTGAAGCCCGGCGGCCCGAACAGCACCGAGAACTCGTTGTTGGCCACCCAGGTGATGCCGGTGGCCGTGGGCACCAGCGCCGTGGAGGTGACGTCGGTCTTCTCGTAGCGCAGGCCGGCGGCAATCTGCATCGGCAGACCGAAGGCATCCCAGCCCTTGTTGTACTGCACGTAGGCGCTCTGCGATTTCTCCTGCACACGGCTGTCCACCTGGAAGCCGGTGGGCGGCAGATACAGCGCCGGGTTGCCGCCGACGGCGGACGCGATCGCGCGCACCTTCTCGAAGTCGAAGGTGAAGAACTGGTTGAACAGCGCCGAGCTGCCGCTGCCACTGATGCTGCCGAAGTAGGGCCGGATGGTGTCGGCCTTCCACAGGTCGTCCGGGTAGTCGGCTGCGCTGGTGGCGCCGCCCCAGGTGTCGCGCTGCACGAAGCCGTAGGCGGTGCGGTTCTTCACCTTGGTCAGGTTGACGCCGAAATCCAGGCCCGAGCTGTCGTCCAGATCCCACTTGCCCTTGGCCTGCACCTGGTCGACGCCCGACTTCATGTAGCTGTTGCGGAAGGACGAGCCGGTGACCTGCATCAGCGAGGCGTCGATGGCCGAGCCGGCGATGCCCAGCACCGGGAAGTCGCGCGAGAAGTCGACGCTGGTGGTGCCGCGGTTGAAGCTGGCCGTGCCCAGGGTCGCGTTTGATCCGTAGGGGCTGTCGGCGCCCGAGGTGGCGGTGGAGCTGTGTGCGTCCAGTTCCAGGCGCAGCCGGTCGCTGGCCTTCCACGCGATGTTCACGCCCGTCGACCGGTTCAGGTTGCGGGTGCCGAAGGCGGCGCCGGCCATGGCGATGTCGCTGGTGGCCGGCACGATGGTTTCGGCATAGAACTTGGGCGCGGCCACCGGGCCGTCCGTCCAACTGCTGACCGACGGGCCGAAGTTGAACCAGGCCGACAGCTCATGCCGCTTGGTCTGGATCTTGTTCTCGGAGTAGGTGTGGTCCAGCGTGGCCGTCAGCCCCTTGAACGGGGCGAACTGCAGCGTCAGCTGCCCGTTGGTGCGCTGGCGCTTCAGGCCGTTGACGCTGTAGTTCAGGTTCTGCGGCACCGAATACAGGTCACTGGCCTTCGGCCGGTTGGTGATGTTCTCCGAGCCCGGCGTGCCGGGCTGCGGGATGGTGCCCCAGTTGTTCTCGTCACCGGCAAAGGCGCGCCAGCCGCCAGGCACCGCCGCCTGGTTGTAGCCCAGGTCCCGCTCCTGGTAGCTGCCGCTGATCGCCACGCCGAACTTGCCGTCGGCGAAGGTGTTGCTGTAGATGCCCGAGATCTCGGGTGTGATGTTGCTGCCCTGGATGGGGTCGGGCAGGCGGCTGTTGGATCGGTCGACCACGCCCTTGATGCCCACGCTGGCGAGCATGCCGCGCGTCTCCAGCGGCTTCGCTGTCTTGATGTTGACAGTGGCGCCGATGCCGCCGGTCGGCGTGCTGGCGCGGCTGGTCTTGTAGACCTCGAGCGCGGCGATCGACTCCGACGCCAGGTTGGCGAAGTCGAAGGCACGCGAGGCCGATGCCGCGGTGTCGGCAATGCTGGACGCCGGCATCTGCCGGCCGTTCAGCAGCACCAGGTTGTGGTCGGGGCCGGCGCCGCGCACGGTGATGCGCGAGCCTTCGCCGATGCTGCGGTCGATCGACACGCCGCTGATGCGCTGCAGCGATTCGGCCAGGTTGGTGTCGGGGAACTTGCCGATGTCCTCGGCGGTGATGCCGTCGACCCAGCCTTGCGCATCGCGCTTCATGGTCAGCGAGGTTTCCAGGCTGCCGCGGATGCCGGTGACCACCACCGACTGTGTCGGCGTGGCAGCGGCCGGTGCCTGCTGGGCCTGCACGCCGGCAACCAGCGCGAGGCCGGTGCAGGCCGCGGCCACGCGGGTCAGCTGGAATGGCGAGCGGCTGGGCTGCTGGCCTCGGTGGGGGGCGAGGGAGTGTGTCAAGGCGTCTCCGGTGCTTGTTCTGGGTGGGAGCGGGGCGTGCAGCAGTGCACCGCCAAGGCGATGGGGCCGGCGCGAATGAAAGCGCTTTCAGATTTTGCTGTCATTGGCCATCCCGGTGCCACTAGGGAACACCCCTGAATTGCAGTGGTTGGCAGCGCTGTCGCCTTCACGATGCCAGCAGCACGCTGGCATAACTCGTTGGCGGTGTGCGCTCCTGGCGCGGGCCGTTGCCCGCTGGCGCGGATCAGCGGCCGGCCGACCGCACGATGGTGGCGATGGCCCGCGGCGGCAGTTCCAGCGCGTGGCGCTCGCCATCGATGGCCAGCGTGAAGGGCAGGGCGTCCTCGCCCCGGTTCATCGCCACCACGGCGCAGCGGCCATCAGGGTTGACGAAGGCGGTGCACTCCAGCGCCTCACGGGTGGCCGCGCACAGCACGCGCCGGGCGCCGGGTTCGATGAAGCGGGCAAAGTGCCCGATGTACCAGAACGAACTCTGCCGGTGCAGCGCATCTGCGGCCGGCTCGGCCAGCACCGGAGCGCTGCAGAAGTTGCCCACATGGTTGGGCCCGCCCTGCTCGTCGAGCAGCAGGTTCCAGTCGATCCAGCCGGCGGTCCAGCGGTTCAGGTCGTTGACCATCGAGCGGGCATAGCGCTCGCCCAGCGCCCAGCTGCCGTGGTGCGGGCCGCCTTCCTGGCAGCCTTCGGTGAACAGCAGGCCCTTGTCGGGCCAGGCGTCATGCACCAGCTGCACATGGTGGAAGTGGTCTTCCAGGTACCAGTGGAAGCCGGTGCCCCACACGTAGCGGGCCGTCGCCGGGTCGCCCAGGATGGTGCTGGCGCGCTCGACCATGGCGTCGCGGTTGTGGTCCCACACGACGATGCGCACATGGCCCAGGCCGGCGCCCTGCAGCGCCGGGCCGAGGTGGTCGCGCACGAAGTCGCGCTCTTCCTCGGCGGTGTACAGGCACGAATCCCAGCGCTGCCGGGCCTCGGGCTCGTTCTGCACCGTCACGCCCCAGATCGGCACGCCTTCGGCGGCATAGGCCTGGATGAAGCGCACGAAGCACTGCGCCCACGCCGCCCGGTACTGCGGGAGCAGGTGGCCGCCGTCGGCCATCTGCCGGTTGCTCTTCATCCAGGCCGGCGGGCTCCAGGGCGAGGCCAGCAGCTTCAGCGGCCGGCCGGCCACGCGCTGCGCAGCCTGGATCATCGGCAGCAGGTGCTGCCGGTCGCGCGCGATGCTGAAGTGCTGCAGCGCGGTGTCGCCCGGTGCGTCGGCATGGGCATAGTGGCCCAGCGAAAAGTCGCAGCTGTTGATGTGCACCCGGCACAGCGTGTAGCCGTGGCCGTGCTGCGGGTCGAAGCAGTCGCGCAGGAAGGCCTGCTGCTGCGGTGGCGACAGCCGTTGCCACACGCTGGCCGCGGCTTCGGTGAAGGCACCGCCAAAGCCTTCCAGCGTCTGGAAGCGGCGGCTGGTGTCCACGTGCAGGCGCGCCGCATCCGGGTGACTGCCACCGGCCGGTGCTGGCTGTTCCTGCAGGCGCGCGCCGACGTCGCGCGCGGTCAGCCACCAGCGCAGCGGCGCAGCGCCTGCGGTCATCGCGTCCAGTGGATGTTGTCGATGCGCAGCTGCGGCAGGCCGGTCAGGTTCAGCGGCTTGCCGGTGAAGCTGTACCGGTCGGCAATGGTGAAGCGGAAGTTCACGTAGCGCAGGTCCAGCTTGGGGTTGGCAGCCAGGAACGACGCGATCGGGATCGACACGTCGCACCAGGCGTTGGTGTTGCAGTAGCCCAGTTCACCCGGCGCGATCTGGAGGAAGGCTTCCTGTCCTTCGCGGTCTTCGTTGTCGGTGCTGATGGCGACCTCGATCTTGCCGGGGTAGCCGTCGCTGCGCACGCTGAAGTTCAGCCGCCCGCTGGCGAAGTTCGACAGGTTGGCCGTGACACCGGTGCCCGAGTACAGGAACAGGCCCCAGCCGAAATCGGACGGATTGGGCGTCACCAGCACATGGCTGCCGCCGTCGCTGCTGGCCACGCCGGCCGAGCTGTCGGCATAGCCGGTCAGGGCGAACGGATCCCAGCGCAGGCCGGTGGCCACCAACTCGCCCGCCGTCGCTGTGTTGGCGATCAGCGTGTAGCGGCTGGCGGTGACCGCGGGATTCAGCGTGGGCGCCACCCACTTCACCGCGTCGGCGGTGGTGTAGCTGCCAGATCGGAAGAGCACACGTCTGAACTCCAG
>ERZ795056.6474-NODE-6474-length-11423-cov-3.898663_pt1 | contig 11423 bp, 9 predicted proteins | sample MGYA00375140_ERZ795056 | MGnify/ENA primary metagenome ERZ795056 (study PRJEB30185, sample SAMN05720227) | activated sludge metagenome | isolation source: Anaerobic digester | place: USA | collected 2015-03-09 ...
CGAGCTCATCATGCTGGAGCGTTCGGCGAACAAGTGGCCGCTATGCCCTGAGTATTTTTCATTCTTTATCCTGGATGGCAAAGTTCCGAAATTCTACCGGATCCGGCGCGATATCATCAATTTGGGTGGCGACTATTCCCTGGTCGATCAAACTGGGGAGACCGTTGGCTATATCGACGGTGCTGTGCTGACGATTGGCGGCAAGTGGAAAGGCAGCGTGCGCGGCGATCATGCTGATCCGCGCGTCTTGACTGTCATGAAATTGTTCGCGGGATTGATCGTGTTCAACACCGAAGCCCGTCGGCACGTGAAGCACCTAGCGCGCGATATCCGACGCGGGCGCATCCAGCCGAACGTGCAACACCAAGAGGCCGATCTGTATTTGAACCCGCGCCGCGTCCGATAGGTTGCATCGATACTAAGCATATGCCTAAACTGTAGGCATATCGTGCTTTGACGTGCACAATCAGATTGATTTATAGCGTTTCCAGCTTCTGACACATGGCCCTGGCGTTGACCGCGGGGCCATTTGTTGTTTTCCCTGCCGTGATAACAGGCAGTCCTTTGCATGTCTGATAGGCAAATTCGAGTCTTTGCATGGGGCTGCTTAAAAAAACGACAACTCGGGGAAAGCGCTATGGAACAGACGTCACAGGGGGCAGATGTTTTCTTTCTGCTCGTGGGTGCAATACTTGTTTTCGCTATGCATGGCGGCTTCGCGTTTCTCGAGGTTGGCACGGTCCGGCATAAAAATCAGGTCAATGCGCTCGTAAAAATATTGGTCGATTTTGCAATTTCCACGCTTGCCTATTTCTTGATCGGCTACGGCATTGCTTACGGCGTGACGTTCTTTGCAACGGCCGCCGAGATCAGCGGTGCGCAAGGGTACGATCTCGTCAAATTCTTCTTCCTGGCAACGTTCGCGGCGGCTGTGCCGGCGATTGTTTCCGGCGGCATCGCCGAGCGTGCGCGGTTCGTGCCGCAGTGTGCCGCGACGGCGTTGATCGTTGGACTGGCCTATCCGTTGATCGAGGGCGTCATCTGGAACAAGAATTTCGGGCTTCAAGACGATTTCTTCACAGCGGTGCTGGGTGCGCCGATGAAAGATTTCGCTGGCTCGATCGTGGTGCATGCGTTCGGCGGTTGGGTTGCGCTCGGCGCTATTCGACAACTCGGAGCGCGCATTGGCCGATACAATCGTGGTCGTCCGATCTCGCCGCCGCCGTCGTCGATCCCTTGGCTCGCGATGGGGTCGTGGATGCTGTGCATCGGATGGTTCGGATTTAATGTCATGAGCGCGCAGAGCCTCAAAGCGATCTCGGGGCTTGTTGCCGTCAACTCGCTGCTCGCGATGTGCGGCGGTATTCTTGCGGCTCTGCTTGCAGGGCGCAATGATCCGGGCTTCGTGCACAACGGCGCGTTGGCGGGCTTGGTTGCGGTGTGCGCTGGATCAGACGTCATGCATCCACTCGGCGCGCTGGTGACGGGTGCTGTTGCCGGCGTTATCTTCGTCAGGATGTTCACGATATCGACGAGCCGGTGGCAGATCGACGATGTGCTCGGCGTGTGGGCATTGCACGGTGTGTGCGGCTTGTGGGGCGGTATCGCCTGCGGACTATTTGGATTGAGCGCATTCGGCGGATTGGGCGGCGTGACGTTTGCCTCGCAGCTTGTTGGCTCTCTGGCCGGTGCAGCTTTCGGCTTCCTTTGCGGCACGGCAATCTATTGGCTGGTGGATGTCCTGTTCGGATTCCGCTTGTCGGCAGACGAGGAGCGGCAAGGCGCGGACATCTCAATTCACAAGATCGGCGCCAACCCCGAGGACGATGTTCGCATGGGCCGCGTCTAATATCGCTCTTGCGATTGCGCAGATATGAGCCGGAATGTTCATTGCGTTCCGGCTCAAATTTTTTGTCGTGAGGCGCGTTATCGAACGATATGATCTCAGTGTTCAGAAGCAGCGCGATTGATGCGTTGCAGCGCAATGTGCATTCTGCAAAAGCCAAAATTCCTACAACCATTCCGCGAATCTCGGCGTGTCCAACTGCGGCAAACTGAACCTCCAAAAACCCCATATTTCATCGATATTTGTGTGTGGTGAGTGGATAACTTACTCAAAGCGCACGACAAATAATTTGAACACGGTTGAATTGTTTGGCGGTCGATATGCCGCGCGCAGATTTGTCCTCTTCTTTTTGACTCATTCGCGGTCTCGATGCCGTTTCAGTGCAATCGAGTGAGGAGAAGACTGCGATGCGTTTGAGTCTGTTGGCAGTCGCGTTGATGTTGATTTCAATAGCTGGCGTTTCGTCTGCTGAAGCGCGCCGCTATGATCGCGGTGAAGATGGTTCGCGTTACCATTCGCGCAATTCACATTCTGGCGTTGGTCCGCGTCCCGGCCGTTGGTGCGGTTGGTGGATGCGTACGCAGAAGGGCGGCGGCGCACACTTGAACCTCGCGCGCAACTGGCGCGGTTGGGGTCGCCCAAGCGGTCCGCAGATTGGTGCTGTTGTGGTCTGGCCGCATCACGTCGGTATGATCACGGGCCGCACTGCGAAGGGCCAGTGGATCGTAAAATCTGGCAATGACGGTGGCCGCGTTCGGGAGCGCGCGCGTTCTGTTGCCGGTGCCGTATTCCGCATCGGCTAAGTATAATCGCCGGATAGTGATAAGTGTTTATGAAGCCGGGCTCCTTGGCGAGTCCGGCTTTTTCGTTGTTTTATGCACACGCGAGGGTATCTTAATTGCGTATCGAGTCGAATAAGAGCCGCGTGGAACTTATCTCGAGTTGGTGCATTTCGGTTTGCCAACATGGCAGACGTCGAAACGTTGCGTTCAAATCTCTGCAAGAAATGCGCATTTGCTTTGTGCGAGTTGGCATCATTCGATCACTGATGGACTTGTTGCAAACATAGGAGGGGATCATGGGACCCGAAGCACTTATCATTCTGCTTGTTATCGGCGCGATCGCAGGCTTTCTCGCGGGCTTGATCGTTAAGGGTTATGGATTCGGCGTTGTTGGCAATATCGTTGTCGGCATCGTTGGCGCTTTGCTTGGCGGTTGGCTGTTGCCGCGTCTTGGGATTTTTGCAGGCGGAGATATCGTCGGTCAGATCATCACCGCTACAATCGGTGCTGTGATCTTGCTGCTGCTGATCGGCGTCCTTCGGCGAGCGTAACATCAGCGATGTTGAATTCGGTCTCGTGGGCTCGCTGCAAAGCGGGCCCTTTTTGCATTTTGAGAGTTCATGGACGGATGTGATCAATCCGGCTATCGCTACCGCCGCTCTCGTATACGGACGCACAGTCAATGCCAGCTTCACAATCTCAAACTCTGCAGACCCTGACCTCCGGCGCGATCGTCTCGCCATTCACGCAGCTGCGACGCCTGCTGAATGGTATCGAACCTGGACATGCCAAGCCGATCGAACTGACCATCGGCGAACCGCGCGAAGCGATGCCGGACTTTATCGTTTCAAAGCTCGATGAGGCGGCGGCGCTTTATGGCAAGTATCCGCCGATCCGCGGCACGGACGATTTGCGGGCCGCAATCGCTCTATGGATGGCGCGTCGTTACGCGATTGCTGGTGGCGTCGATCCGGCAGGCGAGATTTTGGCGCTCAGTGGGTCGCGCGAGGGACTGTTCTTCGCGTGCCTTCCGGCGGTTGGCCGCAAGGTGGTCGTTGGGCGGCCTGCGATCCTGATGTGCAATCCGTATTATTCGGCCTACGTCGCGGGCGCGCTCGGTGTTGGTGCGGAAGCCGTATATCTCAATGCGACTGCCGCCACCGGTTTCTTGCCCGATCTCGATGACGTTGCACGCGATCGTGCGCTGCTTGAGCGGACGTGCGCGCTTTTCCTCAATTCGCCGGCCAATCCGCAGGGCACGGTTGCAAGCCGCGCGTATGTCTTCAAGGCACTCGCGCTCGCCCGCCAATACGATTTCATGTTGTTTCTCGACGAATGCTACTCAGAGATTTACACCGGCACGGCGCCGGTTGGCGGATTGGAGATTGCAGCGGCAACGCCAGAGCGATTCAAAAACCTCGTCGTTTTCAATTCGCTCTCGAAGCGTTCCAACTTGCCCGGACTGCGATCGGGATTTTGTGCGGGTGATGCCGCGTTTCTCGATGCCTATGCCGAAATTCGCAACATGTGCGCGCCGACTGTGCCGGGGCCTGTGCAGCATGCGTCGGCGGCCGCCTGGCGGGACGAAGCGCATGTGGACGCTGCTCGCGACCAATATCGCGAAAAATTCGCCATTGCCGAAGCGGTTCTGGGTACCCGATATGGCTATACGCGCCCCGCTGGCGGATTTTGTCTTTGGCTCGATATGAGCCAATTTGGCGGCGGCAGTGACGCTGCGGTAACGTTATGGAAACGTATGGGCGTCAAGGTCATACCGGGGGCTTTCCTGGCCCAGACCGGTCGTGACGGAACCAATCCCGGCGCAAATTATGTGCGCGTAGCTCTGGTTCAAGATCCCGCGACGATCCGGGAAGCGCTCGAACGCTTAGTTTCAGTTCTGAGTTGAGAGAGTTCGTTCGCGCTGATGTCGCTCGATACGCGAGGCATCGATCCGCAGCGGCTGCTTCCGCAGTCACTGGAGGACCGGCTTTTAGGCTGGCTTGCACGCTTTGGGGGCGCTTGTCTCCTGGCGTTTGTTGGCGTGGTCTGGTTGAGCCTCATCTCATGGTCGTATTCCGATCCAAGCTTGACGCACGCGACCACGGCTGATGCGCGCAATTGGATGGGCCCGCTCGGCGCCATTCTCTCAGACTTGTTGCTCCAAACGCTCGGGTTCTCGGCGGTCGTCGCGCTCGTTGCACCCGTCGCATGGACGTCTGAATTGTTGCGCGCGAGCCGGATCGACATGCCGCGCGCGAAGGCTGCATTTTATCCGCTGGCCGTTCTCGCAATCGCCGGCGCTTTGTCGGCATTTCCAGTGCCGTCGTCGTGGCCGTTGCACCATGGCCTCGGCGGCGTGCTCGGTGATGGGCTTTATAATTTGACGTCGCGCCTGTTCGCCTTTTTGAACGAAGAACGCGCTGGTCTGGCGGCTGGGTTGCTTTTGATCGCTGGTGCGATCACGGCCTTTGCCAAGAGCATCGGCCTCGATCTGGAGCAGACCGCTGAGGCGTTGGTTCGCGCAAGCACGCGCGTCGCGCAATTGGCGCGCGATGGCGATGCTTTGCCGTCGTCGTTCGGCGGCCATCTCAACGCGGACGATGATGATCGCGTTGACGCTGAGCTGCGTCCGTCGCGCCGCGGCTGGTGGCCGATCGGGCGGGTCGCCCGTGACATTTTTCAGAGCGGCGTTTCAGTTTCGCAGCAGGCGGCGTATGCTGACGGTGGCGCGCCGACACCCGTTTGGTCACGGGATGCGCACTTCCCGTCGCATCAACCGTTTCATGGCAGCAGCAGGACCGCCGCGCTTTCTGGCAGCGATGGTGATGACGTGCCGCCGTTCGATTTCAACGTTGTGCCGGACCGAAGCGGCGCGCCGGTCATGCGCGAGCCGTCGTTCGATGTCTCGACTGATGCGGCCAGCCGGGCAATTGCCGCGCGATTTGCGCCGGGTGCATCCAACGCTGTCACACCGCCCGCGCAGCCGAGACCGGCCGCGCGCCCTAAGGTTTCCAATCTGGTTTCGGGCCAACCTTTCCAGGCCGCCGAGCCCGGCTGGGCGCGGCCATCGCTCAATCTTTTGAAGCGCGCTCCAGCTGCCAAGCCTGGACCTGAATTTACGCAGACGGTGATGCGCGGCAACGCGCGGCTGCTCGAAGACGTGCTGGCAGACTTCGGCGTCAAAGGTGAAGTCAAAGATATCAAGCCCGGCCCAGTCGTAACGCTCTATGAGCTTGAGCCTGCGCGCGGCACGAAATCGTCGCGTGTCATCGGACTTGCGGATGATATCGCGCGGTCCATGAGCGTATCGAGTGTGCGCGCCGCGGTCGTGCCCGGCCGCAATGCCATCGGTCTCGAATTGCCGAACGTGCGCCGCGAACCTGTTTTGCTGCGTGAAATTCTCGAAGCCGATGCGTGCCGGTCGGCCGACCACGCGCTGCCGCTGGCGCTCGGCAAATCGATTGGTGGCGAACCGGTCGTTGCGGATCTTGCGCGCATGCCGCATCTGCTCGTTGCTGGCACCACCGGATCTGGCAAGTCGGTCGGTGTCAATGCGATGGTTTTGTCGCTGCTCTATCGTCATGCACCCGCCGATTGCCGATTGCTGCTGATCGATCCGAAGATGCTGGAATTGTCGGTTTACAATGGTATTCCGCACCTTTTGACGCCGGTCGTCACCGATCCGCACAAAGCTGTTGCGGCGCTCAATTGGGCTGTCGGCGAAATGGAAGAGCGCTACAAACGTATGGCGGCGTTGTCAGTGCGCAACATCGAGATGTTCAACAACCGCGTGCGTAATGCCAAGAAGCGCGGCGAGATGCTGGCGCGCACGGTGCAGACGGGGTTCGACCGTTCGGGCCAGGCTGTATTCGAGAAACAGAAGATGGATCTCGAGCCGCTGCCGCACATCGTGATCGTGGTCGATGAATTCGCCGACTTAATGAGCGTTGCTGGCAAGGATGTCGAAGTGGTCGTGCAGCGGCTTGCGCAGATGGCGCGGGCGGCCGGCATCCATCTCATCATGGCGACGCAACGTCCGTCGGTCGACGTGATCACCGGTACGATCAAAGCCAACTTCCCGACTCGTATCTCGTTCAAAGTCACGTCGAAGATCGATAGCCGTACGATTTTGAACGAGCAGGGCGCTGAACAATTGCTTGGTCAGGGCGACATGCTGTTTTCAACGGGAGCGGGGCAGGTCATTCGCGTGCACGGCGCGTTCGTGTCAGATGAAGAAGTTGAAGCCGTTACCGACGCGTTGCGCCGTCACGGTCCGCCCGACTACGTCGATGGCATCGGCGAGGTTGCGGCCAGCGAGACGATCGCCACCGGCGAGCGGCAGGTCAGCGAGGGTGATCTCTACGACCGCGCGGTCGCCATTGTGCTGCGCGACCGCAAAGCCTCGACGAGCTACATTCAGCGCCGGCTGTCGATCGGATACAATCGTGCCGCTGACATTATTGAGCGCATGGAGCGTGACGGGCTCGTGTCGCAGGCCAATGCGGTCGGCAAACGGGATATCCTGGTGCCTGGAATGGCAGCCGGGTCCAGCAATGCCGACGCGGCGTGATGCGCGCGCCTTGTTGCAGCGTCCACCGACGAGCCACTTGCGCAACTTGCGCAACACGGGCGGCTGAACTATGCCCTCATCCGGAGATTATGCCCCTCTCTCGTCGCATTTCTTGACGACACGTGGGGGTGCTTCGCCCGAACTGGGCGGTTAGCCTCGGGTTGCGGAGCTTTTGGGGGATCGATGGGACTGAAGATGTCGGCGCTTGGCTGCGGAATCGTTTCGCTCGCACTGTTCGGACTTTCGACCGCAGCGCTTGCCCAAGATGCAAAGCCCCAGGATCCAAAGCCTGCTGAGGCCGCCAAGCCCGCAGCGCCTGCCGCTACGCCGCCACCTGCTGCTGCTGAGACGCCAGCGGCTGGTGCACCGGCCGCGGCTGCGCCAGGCGCAAAGCCCACGAACGCCGAGGGCGGATGGGTGCAAGAAGTCGCGCCCGCGAACGGCACAACCGGTATTGCTCTCGATGAGAAGCAGACCGAACTTGTCAAAACGGTCAGCGGGTACTTCGCAAATCTCAATGGATTGCAGGGTGCATTCGTTCAGACCGGCGCGGATAACAAGAAGCTCAAGGGTAAGTTCTTTGTGAAGCGGCCCGGCAAATTCCGCTTCGATTACGCTTTGCCGTCCAGGCAAATCATCATTTCCGATGGCCAAAATCTGGCCATTCAAGACCTCGATTTGAACAACGAAGATCGCGTCGCGCTCGATCAGACGCCGTTTCGGCTTTTGCTGCGAAAGGATGTCGATTTGCTTCGCGATGCCCGCATCATGGAAGTGCAGCAGGCCGATGATCTCATCGTCTTAGCGATCCAAGACAAAAGCCCCGACACGCCAGGCCGGATTAAAATCTTTATGGCGACCAAACCGGCGCTGGAATTGAAAGAATGGGTAACAACTGACGCGCAGGGCCTTGATACGCGGGTAGAAGTATCGAGCCTCGAATTGACCACCAAAATCGACGAAAAGATTTTTAAAATTCAACAGCTTGGATCGAAGTTGGGGACGCCGCAATAGGTTCCCAGCGGGCAAATCAAAGTGTGGCGGACGGGTAGCACGCAAGTGGATGCCTGGGGATAAAGTTGCATAACTGATCACGATTTCGTGATCACGTCATCCGACCCCTATTGAAAATGCCGGTTCTGCGCTTAACTAGCATCTATGCAGGTGGCGTCACCCTGTATTCGGTAGTGCCCCCCGTCTAACCGAAGGCGCCATCTCTGGTATCGGCTTCCCTCCCGATACCGAGCGCGACAAGCGCAAATCGCGCCCAGCTCCTCCCCCCGGAGCTGGGCGCATCCTTTTCAGCCCCCTGAAATGCTTCGTTTGTGTAGCTCTCGATGCGTGTGCATCAATGGAGCGACAGCGGCGTATATCCGTATGTCGAGGCGCCGTGTTTGTGGGCCTCATAGGCTGAGAGGTCGGCAAGGGCCCGATCCACAGAGCGTAGTTCTTCGGCCATGCGATGCAGGCGCTCGGAGATTTTTTGAGTCAGATGATCTGCAAGCTTGGGATCATCAGCCATGGCGTCTTGCATTTCCGTGCGCGTCAAGCGCAGGGCCTTGACGGTCGTCTTCGCTAAAATCGTTGCGGAGTGAATGGTCTCGACGAGCATCGCGAGCTCACCGATCATCGAGCCTTCGGGAACGGACTCGGCGGCGTCACTCGATTCAGAGCCATTGAGGCGAACGGCTTCGCCCGACACGATGACGATGGCGGCTTCGCCGACCTGGTCCTCGGTGATGATGATGTCGCCTGGTCGGTAGATGATGCGATCGGCACGGCGCACGATTTCCGTCAACTGCAACGGTCTTAGCCCCTGAAACAAGGGCAAATGCAAAAACGGTTTGACGAGGGCATCGATCGCCATCGGTCGCGACTCCACATCGAATGCAAATGAAACGAGATACTGGAACGCGACTGAACACAGGATTGTCAGAACTGGGACACGGTCAGAACTGAACACTTACGGTACGAGGACCGCAACCACGACACTGTGCGCCTCGGCACGCTGTGGTTCCAAACGCTACTCACCACATCAGGGCGGTGCGGTCTACCCGGGGTGTGGACACCCTGGGGATACGCTGGGACAACTTCAATTCCACACACAGCTAAATATACGATAGGTCACGGCGCCAGCTTATAGCCACCGCTCTCGGTGATCAAAAGCTCTGCATTTGACGGGTCTTTTTCAATTTTTTGGCGCAAGCGATAGATGTGCGTTTCAAGCGTGTGCGTTGTCACGCCAGCGTTATAGCCCCACACCTCATGCAACAGAGTGTCGCGCGAAACGACCTTGTCGCCCGAGCGATAGAGATATTTGAGGATCGAGGTTTCTTTTTCCGTCAGACGGATTTTAGAACCGGCTTGGTCGACGAGCAATTTGGATGCGGGTTTGAACGTGTAATGCCCGATCGCAAAAACCGCGTCTTCGCTTTGCTCGTGCTGGCGAAGCTGTGCACGGATGCGCGCCAACAGCACGGCGAATTTGAACGGCTTCAAGACATAATCGTTGGCGCCGGCATCGAGACCTAGAATCTGGTCCGCGTCAGATGTGTTTCCGGTCAGCATGACGATCGGCGTTTTGAAGCCGCCTTTGCGCAGCATCTTGACGGCTTCGCGACCGTCCATATCGGGCAGTCCGACATCGAACACCACGAGATCGAAACGGCCGGACTTGGCGGCCTCCATGCCCTTCGAAGCGGTATTGGCTTCTGAGACGTCGAATTCGTCATGCAATACGAGCTGATCCTTGAGTGAGGTGCGGAGATCCTCGTCGTCGTCGACGAGTAGCACCTTACGGGCCGTGCTCATGGATGGTAGCTCCAGGGCGGTTGTTGTTGGTTATTCAGTCTCGTTGGCGTCTAGCATGCCACCTTAAGGCAACATAGGCTCCAGCAGCGTACAGACAAGAGGATTTCCCGGATTCAGATGTCAACACGCGCGCGACGCAAACCCCCTCAACTCATTGTGAGACGGTTACGCGGCAGTGCCACGTCCGGACTGCTGGAATTCGGACCCTACGTCATGCGTTGCGCGCTTGGCCGCGGCGGCATTCGAGCGAACAAACGCGAGGGCGACGGCGCGACGCCTCGTACGGCGATGCGGTTAGTGGAAGCTTACTACAATCCTTCGCGCGGCCGTCGGCCGATCACGGCTCTGCCAGTGCGCGCCATTCAGGCGCTTGACGGGTGGTGCGACGAGCCCAATGACCGCAATTATAATCGCCGGGTACGGCATCCTTATCCGATGAGCGCCGAACGTCTTTGGCGTGAAGATCAACTCTACGATCTGTTGGTCGTGCTCGACTACAACATCGCACCACGCAAACGTGGGGCGGGCAGTGCCATCTTCATGCATGTTGCACGCGACGGATGCCGGCCGACGGAAGGATGCATTGCTCTCAGCATAGACGATCTGCGCCGTATCTTGCGCGCGGTCGGTCGTCAGACGCGTGTCGTGACCTCGGCGTGATACTTCGATTAAAAAAAAGCCCGGCTGCTGTGAGCGCCGGGCCAAGTCATGAGCACATCTAGGGGAAGACGTGTGCTCGGGAGATCGGAAGGGAAAGCGCGGCCCCATCCATTGGACAGGGCCGCAGCAGGCTCCCTCAAGCCCTAGTAGTTGTAAGCGCGTTCGCCGTGGTCGGTGATGTCCAGGCCTTCGCGTTCCTGGTCGGTGCCAGGGCGCAGACCGACGAGGATGTCGACCAGCTTGAACAGGATCGCCGAGCCTATGCCGCTGAACAGCAGCGTGAAGCCGACGGCCTTTGCCTGAGCGGTGAACTGCGTGATCATGTCGTAAGCGCCGACCACGAGTTCGCCTGGCTTGGTGGTGTAGTCCGGGATGCCAGCGCCGCCGAGGCTCGGGTCAACCAGGATGCCAGTTGCGAGAGCGCCGATGATGCCGCCAACGCAGTGGATGCCGAACACATCGAGGCTGTCGTCGTAGCCAAGTGCGCTCTTGATGGCTGAGCAGAACAAGAAGCAGATCGGGCTGACGATGAAGCCAAGTGCGATCGCTCCGCCGACGCCGACGAAGCCACATGCTGGCGTAATCGCAACGAGGCCTGCAATGACGCCCGACACGAGGCCGAGAGCCGATGGCTTACCCTTCACGATCCACTCGACGACGATCCACGACAATGCTGCAGCAGTCGTCGCAAGGAACGTGTTGATCATGATCAGGCCAGCAAAACCGTTGGCTTCGAGACCCGAGCCGACGTTGA
>ERZ795056.6483-NODE-6483-length-11415-cov-3.675704_pt1 | contig 11415 bp, 11 predicted proteins | sample MGYA00375140_ERZ795056 | MGnify/ENA primary metagenome ERZ795056 (study PRJEB30185, sample SAMN05720227) | activated sludge metagenome | isolation source: Anaerobic digester | place: USA | collected 2015-03-09 ...
GTAGAATACCATATAAACTTATACTTATGAAGTAGATCATATAAGTTTATCTTTTTCTCGCTCTCCTCACAAAAAGACCTCAAACGAAAAGAAAATTCATTTAAATAGTGTGCATCCTCTTCTGCGCGTATCTTTTTTGCCTTCTCATTTAGTTCCACATCACTGATACCACCTAATACAAATACAGATACAGGCACATCAATATATTTAAAGGATGCATTACCATATCCCAATGTTTTCAAATAAAACGCTGTATCACCATTAACTGCATAACTTTCGTCATATAAGCCGTACTCGTCAAACAACGACCTATGGAAAAAGCTTGCCTGATGTAGAAAAAGACCTTTATAAACCTCTAAGAAACTAATATCAGAATGGGCATATCCACGAGTTAACTTTTCAGGAGAGACAGAACCTCTGTATTCACTTCCTTGAATAATATCGGAATCAAACAACATCGGACTAACCGTTTCGAGTACATACTCATTCACCAAATAATCACCACTATTCAAAAAGAATAGATAATCGCCATGGGCTTTTAGAATGCCCTTATTCATGGCGTTATAAATTCCATTATCCAGTTCACTTACCCAATAGGTAAAGTGTTCTGACTGTGATGCCAAATATTCAGCACTTCCATCGGTACTAGCACCATCAATTACGATATATTCAAACTCTTTCCAAGTCTGAGACAGGACACTCTCAACTGTTTTGCGCAGACCATCCAGATTATTTCGATTGATTGTAATAATGGAGAGCTTCATATATCTTTAATCTTTGAGATCATATTTCTCTAGAAAGGCATCTACATCAAAAAACATCTGTTCAATATCCTTCAATTTTTCCTTATCAAACTTCCACCACTCAATGCGCTGAAATTTTTCAATCTGACTTTCAGAAAAACGATATCTAATAATCTGTATAGGAGAACCAACAGCAACAGCGTATGGTGGAATATCCTTGGATACAACGGCACCTGCTCCTATCACTGCGCCATCGCCTATATTCACGCCCTCCAATACAGTAACATTTGCACCGATAAAGACATCATTTCCTATAGTAATCTGAGGATGTTCATCTATCTTCGTCTTCGTACAAATGGATGGTTTATGCTCCGAAGAGTAAAAATAGGGAGAAGTGCTGATTCCGTTCGTGGGATGGACTCCCCAACCACAAAAGAAATTAGGACCGATGGAACAGAATTTCCCTATACTGGTATTGGACACGATGGAGTTATCATTGATGTAGGAATAATCTCCAATCTCCACATCCGACAATAAAGATACAGTACCAATCTGTACATGCTTCCCACATTTCACATTATGTCGCCACGAACGTAACTTGGTGAAGTCATACTCTTTGCTTTTCAAAATTCCTAACGTCGGAAAAATCCAAACCAATATCTTCTGTAGAAAACTACGCATTTCTAGAAACTTTCATTATTCTTTTCATTAACCTCTTCATTTTTTTTAGAAAAGGAACTATAGGGATCCTTCCATAACAAACCTCCTGAAGACGACAATCGTAGGCAGAGTTACAAACCACTTTATTTGGATGTTTTAAAGGGAACGTCAACGAAGCGACCTTTAACTCCATCTTGCCATCTGCCTCTATCGTATGGGTAGCATCCTGACCAACACCTATGTTCGACACCAGATTTACATTAGGAACAATGGACATCTGTCGCCTATTATAGCAAGAAAAGAAAAACTGATAATCCCATATATCCTGAGGTTGCGTCCGAACCGTCTCGTCAAAGATATATCTCCAATATTCCCTATATTCCGGTTCTTTAAACAACCATCGTAATAATCGTCCTTTGCTGATTTGATTCCATCCTTTCATGGAAAAATCATACGATTTCCATGTTCGTCTCCATGTTGCCCAGCCCCATGTATAGGATATCTTTGAAAAGAAATAGTCTGACGAATCTGACCGACAGAGATGCTCCTTATCAAAATTGGAACCACAAATGATTGAAATTCGATTGTCATCTTTGTAGCGTTCCAACATTTCGGAAGAGAATTCAAAAAATGAGTAACTCGCCACACAATCGTCCTCCAAAATGATACCACACTCCTCCTCTTCGAACAACCACGTAATAGCAGATTCCGGATGATGTCCACAACCTATATTTTGATTTTGAAATCGAGTTCGCACATCGCATTGCCAATCTATTTGAGACAACACCCAACTTCTAACTTCCAAACACCTTTCTAATTCCCCATCTTTTCCGATACGAGGTCCATCTGCTGCCAAATAAAGACGTTTAGGCCTATACTTTCTAATGGCATCAAACGATTGCTTAACCGTATCTAGACGATTAAAGATAATAAATAAGACAGGAACGTCCATAGCTATTTAATATACGGATTTCGGGGTAAATCTAGGACATCAAAACCATGTTGAATAAACAATTGTTTGGTATCGTCACTCATCGGAGACTTAAACAACCCAAGTAACACCATACTATATATAGACCGTCCTTGTTTACAACGTTCATCTTGACGCTCAATATCGTCCTTAATTCGTTTAAACATAGTAGATTTAGCCTCTTCTGCAGGTTCAAATTCACATCCTTTTTCGTAAGAATCATTGACCCCCTTAACCACCATTTGAGGAAGGTTCATTCCTTGACAAACTTTCTCTGCCTCTCTTCGTGAAATGGAATAGACAAAGTTTCCACTCTCTTCATACCCTCCTTTATAAAAGGTTGGATTACCCAAAAAATCAGGAGTTGATCCTATGCCATGACGAGAAAGAAAAGATTTCATCTTGTATTTAAGAAAATTCTTAGCACTAATAGAAGTCGCGACCGGATCATCATTAGGTTCTGCCAAGAAAACAGCTTTGGATGCAACCCTCAACATCTCATATAAGGCTATATATGGCCTTGGAAAATGATGATAGGATTCTTTACAGAATATGTAATCAAAAGAATTGTCGGCAAAACTTAGTTTTTCTGCATTCTCCACACTGTAATTTTCGATCAAACTTTTTGCTTTTGATTCTGCTAATAATGTCTCACAAATATCAGAAGGCATTACATCTTTAAATCCTCGTTTTTTTATTCGAATAGCATCCAATCCCCATCGTCCATCACCTACGGTAAGCCATTTGGCTGAGAAATCATTTTTCAAACAATCTACAGCTTCATACATCCGGTTATGTCGCCAAAAATCAGCTGTAGTCTCATCAAACCAAGATTCAGAAAGCCTGTTAGCCAACTCTGTTTTTTCACTAAATATCTTTGATTGATTCTTATAACTTTGTTCTAACGTATCTTTTTCCATAAATTTCATTTTTCACGATTCTTCCAGTCCCATGCTCCTACTCGCATGGCTTTCTTAAAACAACGCATGGCAGACAACACCCCCATCGTCCGTATAACACGAGGAAATAGAGTCAATGCCCGCATTTTTTTTTCTGCCCAAAGAAATCCCCACCAAGCAACAATCCAAGAAAAAGCCAATGATTCTTTCGAATAAGGCTTCATATATTTATAGGCTTCACAACAAGCACCTACATAAGAATAGAAATTTTGCCAATTATTATTACGAGTCAACGATCCGGGCCGATCCACTACACAATATAAGGTAGAATCAGACAATTCATATTTTTGTAAATGATTAGCGATTTGAACCGAAAATAAAATATCATCTCCTCCTGTGATTTGCTGGTAACGTATATTATTTTGTACTAAAAAATTTCTCTTTAACAACTTTCCCCACGGACAAGGAACTCCATAAGCTATTGCATCGCTATTGCCACTCTTGCAAGATAAGTCTATTGCATCATTGATCATTAAATAATCAGATACGACACCAGATTCCGATTGTTTTTTGCAATAAAAAAACAAAACCTCTACATCTGAATCTACATATTTTGAAAGGATATCATCCAATGAAGAACAGAAATAATCATCAGAATCGGAGAATATAATCCATTTACCCAATGCCCTATCCATGCCTAAATTCCTAGCATATCCGGGTCCTTTTCCTTTTTCTCCTTTTGAAAAGACAATATCAGTATTCTTTCTATTTAGTCCTGGGAAATGATCAAAATCAACCTTTTTTGGATCGCTATTGTCATCCACAATGATAATTTGAACATCATCTCGATCTGGTATAGACGCCATACAACGCCTCAAATCTTGCTCATTGTTATAATGAGGTATTATGATAGAGAAGTTATATAAATACTTCATTTTGACTCTATTAACAAAGAATCCTTTACATAACGAAAATAATCACTTCTAATTATCTTATCTGATAAATCATAAGCATCTTCTTCGTTATAAGTTCTATTCCTAATCGCTACCGAATCTGACAAATCAACACCAAAACCTTGCCATACATAATCCGTTCGATTTAATAAACTTAATATGGTTGGATAAATGTCCATCTGATATACAGTTTCTTGAATCTGAATATTTTTATTAATTTGAGGTGCATATATTATTACAGGAATATAAACACTATCCTCTTTATGCAACAGACTTCTCGTTTGTTCTGTACAATTTTCAGTTAAATAACTTTCCCATGTATGATCACCCGCAATTAATAAAATAGAATTGGAATAATCTATCGAGTTAAGAAATTTACCCAATTGACTATCCATATAATGGACCGATTTCAAATATAATTTCAAAGAAGTCGGTATATTACTATTTTTTTCTATATTATCAGGTAATTCCAAAATATACTCTTTCTTTTCGTGTTCAAATGGCACATGAGACGAGATTGTAATTGTCTGGACATATTTATTACTTTTATCTGAAACATAATGAATAAGTTCAGAAAATAGCTCTCTATCATTTCCATAATGATCAAAAGATGCCAATGAATCAAAATGAAACGCCTTACTCATATAATTTTGATTCCATATTTTTTTATCATGAGGTACTAGCATTTGAGTTCGATTACCATCTTGTTTGTAAATATCAGCCAAACTAAAAAAGTAATTATTATAATAAAAATTGCAAACTATATCTTCTTTTGTCGGTAAGATTCCCGTATTGACCAATAACTGAGCATCCATAGAAGTTCCTCTCTTTGTTTGATGTCTAACCTTATTGGCATATAAAAGATGATTCTTATTATCATCCATAAACCGGACAATATTAGGAGTATATTGATTATTAATTACCCAACTTTCTAAACTTTCAACCAAAATGACATACAAATGAGACAAAGAATCATTTTGAACTTTTGGAGTAAATTTATTAATACACAACCTCTGCTTTATTCTGTATTCATCATCAATATTCATAACTATGGTCCTATTTTGAGTTTGATGAGATAATAAAGAAAATGATTGACACGAAGCCATTATAAAATAGTGTATAGGATCATAATATGTAATATAATAATTAAAATCCTTTATGGAATCATATTTATATATATTAGACGCAGTTCTAATATTCCAATTATTCCATTTCATTGTATGAACAGCTTTGACCATAAAAAATGAAAAAGAAAGCAACAATAACAACATCCAGGTTTTCCATGACATAGAAAACTTAGACTTATCATTAAAACAAAAAAGGAAACAACTCAAACAAACGGTCAAAGAAAGGAATATTAAGTCTATATATCTAAAATAGACTATTACAGAATTCCAAAATCCAGACATATTATTTGTCATCAATATAGCATGTCCATTTATCAATAAATCATTAGCCCTATAATATATTAAATTAGACATAAATAACAAATCCAATAATAACGAAACAATAATGATCCAATACTTCTTTTTTATTATGAACAAAAAAGAAGCAATAAAAAAGGAAACTCCAATACAGGATGAATAAAAAAATAAAAAATAGATTGGATTTTTTATTATAGACCCCAATAAATAATGACCTGTTATACTATAATTAAAAAAAGCGCATTTAAAGAATAAAGAAAATGCAAACAATACAAAGATAAAAATTCTATTCTCTTTTAGAGAATAAATATTTTCCACTATTTTCAACATAAAAACAAGTTTTGATTAATAAAAACAACAATTACACTCTTCAAATCTTAATTTAACTTTTCGGAGAAGTTGTACATATCTCTATTTCTATATTACCTAATCTCGCTGCTATCTCACCAAAAGAGCTCCAATAGGATCCCAATATCTTCGTTGTAGTAGAGAGTGCATACATTTCGCATGCAGCTTGAACTATTCCATCTTTTGATCCCCTATCAAGCAATCCATTAGGAATTGTTACCTTATCTTTCCATATGCCAGTTTGGAAATGCTCTTTTACTGATTGATCGTCTGAACATAAATAAAAATCAGTCAATGGATTCTTTTCCAATTCATTATTCATACGTTCTTCAAATAAACTGATTGGACTATGTTCTATTGAACTAATATTATCTGTACGTCTAATATGAACACCTATAGTATTCTTGTTTATCTTTGATAATTCCGCATCCAACCGATGTTGATCTTTTAAACGAAATAATTCATTATGAAATTGCGATTGCGGATAATAAGCTTCCCATGAACGAATGATACAATATAAATATTTCCCCCAATTTTTTCTTATTTCATCTATTTTAGAAGCATTCTCCATATCACAGAAATAGAGAATATGCAATTTATATAAAATAAGAAGCAAAGTCTTTATAACTAGATTCTTTTGATAATACTTAAAAATGCGTCGCATTGTTTTCGACATCTGTCTATCATAAATAAATTTGACAGGAAGGAACAGATCATTCCAATCACATTTCATCCCCCAATCCTGATACCAAATAATAGACAAACAATCGCAGGAACGACACATATTAACCGTCGAGTCAATGACACGCATCCTATTTGCTAAACCACCATAAGGATAAAGAATTACTCTCATCGTATTTCTCCTTTCATTTTACGCCAAAGCCAAGAACTTCTGCAAAATTTAAAGAGAGATGTTTTCTTAATAGAATATTTCATAACATTCCATTTAAAACGTATATAAACCTTTATATATTTGAATTCATTATATCTAAAAGACATTTGAACCAAGTAAAATGGATTTCTACATTTTGCTTCTTCTTCTAATTGGCCTAAAATCCATTCCCTTCGTTCCTCAAACAAAGGAAATTGAGAATAATGAGAAATAGCTTGCAACTGAGATTCAAAATAACGAAACATACCATCTCTAGTCCATTCTCTATTAGCATTCATATTATCTTCATGACGACGATAATAGGCCAGATATTCATCTAAATAATATATTTTAAACTGAGCCGAGAGTCCAATGTTCTCAAAAAATCTTCACATAGGTACTGAGAAGTATCATAGGATGTTTTCTGCGCAACATCTCTAGTAAAAAACCAAGAAGCAGGTTTAATCCAAAAATTCACTATATATAAATCTTTAAAAACATCTCCACTTCTAAAATTTGAAGCATCTTCTTCTATACATCGCCCATCATTTTCCATCAGATAGTATGTTTTTGTATAAAGAAAAGAATATTCCGGATTATTTTCTAATATTTCCACAGCCTTTTCTATAAAGGTATTCTCGATTAAATCATCCCCATCAATAGGTTTTATATAATCACCTCTACATGCCTTTTCTGCCCTCATTTTATTAGCTGCGACACCCGTATTTTTAGATACGGTCACAATTTCCGTACGGACAAATCTGGATTTATTTTCAACCAACCAATCTCGTACTAAATCCAAAGTATTATCCGTAGAACAATCATCGGAAACAATCAGCTCCAAATTTTGATAAGTTTGACTTTTTGCACATTCTAACGTTTCTAAAATAAATTTAGACGTATTGAAAGTTACAATACAAAAAGAGACTAAAGGAAGCAAACGATCATCTATATTATTCGCCATTCTTCTGTATCTACATAATAAATTTTCTCGGGACATATCATACCCAAAAACATTCCTGGGTTAGAAGATATTGTACCAACTATACATTTAGCATTACTTAGAATTTCCATACAAGAGAAAAGAAATGTCATCCTTTCTTTTCTAAACAACAAATCAGTATCCTTCTGGTCAATAATTTGTTGATCATAACCCAACTCATCTGAAGATGTTAATGTATAGAAATTAAAATCTTTATACTTGTCACTTAATATCTCAAATAAACGATAATCATCTGTAAAGACAAAAACATTTTTTACATTAGAAATTTCCATCAAACGATTCATGTAAATTTCAGGAGAAAATAAGTCTGTTTCTATTATTTTATCTCCACCTCTAATATGAAGTCCCACATACTCACCTTTTTTAAAAGGTAAGAGATCCATTTTTTCTTTTATAAGCTTTTTAGTAGAATCATTAAAACGATATGTATCCTCTACTATTAACTGACATTGCCTTTGTAGTTCTCGATTTGTATAAATTCCAGTCCACCTTCTTACATCATAAAATATATCATGAGTAAAATAATCAAACTGATATTCTTTCTTTAATTTTCTTACAGCTAACGAATCCTGAATTTTTAAATTGCAATATGGCATTATCTGATTGCAATCATGTTTTTTCGCTGCTCGATATAGACTCTTCAAACAACGGCTAAAATATATTGTATGCGGTTTTTCTGGAAAACGTTTATTCATGTCACGATGAAAACTATCAGAAACTTCTTTACAGAAAGGAAGAAAATAATCTGACCACCCGTTTTCTACTCCAAAATTTGCTGTCTTTGAATATAATACAAAATCTATCTTATAATGCTTACAATGCAAAATAGCCAATACCATATTATTATATTCAGAATAAAAACCTGCGGAATGCCCTACGTTAAAAATTAATCGTTTCATTAAAAAATATATACCATTAATAAATTTATTTTTATTGCTTATGCAAGGATAATTCAAAAGATCATAACCAACAAGAACCGCCTTCTTTATTTACCAATCTACTTTCTTCTAATTTTTCTTTCATAACCTTAATATATTTATACTCAGGAAATAGTTTACGAAATTTCTTTCTCTGGAACCTTAAAAGCATCAATAAAAGTACATACTTTTTCCCTTTTAATAATGACTTTATATTTATATCCAAATTAATATCACATATTTTTATAAGCATATATTTTTTCCAATCTTGATTTTCCTTTCTATAATCGTTCAATCGATTTTCTATATCATGAGAATAGCTGATTTTAGGACATATTGCTATATTTCCTCCATGAAAACGAACTCGTTGTACATAATTATCATCCTCACCATAATGATAAAATATAGGATCAAAACCACCTATCTTTTGCAATGTTTTTATTGGCAATAACCAACATGCAGCACAAGAGAAAGAAATCTCATATAGATCTAAAATTCGATCTCGATACAAATCCGACAAATAATCATTATCAGAACTTGCTTCGCAAGCAAAATGATATAATACCTCTGTTTGTATTCTACCACTTCCGGCATACAACTGCAATGGAGATAATATATAAAACTGAGAGTTTTGTTGCGATATTCGAACTAATTCAGATATGGTATTTTTTTCATTAATCCACGCATCCTGATTTAATAGAAATACATAATCGGCCCCATGGTCCAACGCATAACGCATACCTATATTATTGGCTTTGGCAAATCCAAGATTCTCCTTCGACTCTATCAATATAATGTCAGGAAACTTTTCTCGGATATAGGATACACTTCCGTCTGAAGAGGCATTGTCTATCACGACAATCTGAACCGGCACATCTGAATTCTTCAAACTACCAAAACATTTGTCATACCATTTAATGCCATTGTATGTAACTACTATGGAGAATATTTGCATTGTTACTTCCTATGTATAAAAAATTTAAATGGATAAAGTAAAATTCGTCCTAACTTATATGCCTTAGAATTTCTAATAACATTCAAATCTCTCTGAAGTCGAAATGAATTTTCTCTTTCGTTTAATAACTCATCTTTATAAATAGAAAGGTTTGTTGAATATAAATGATCTAATGAAGTTCGGTATATATTAAAATATCTAATCACATCTTCTTTCTCTTTTGTCTTCTCATTATACAAAAAGAAACGATCAATTGAATATAATTCAGAAAAAGAATGCGGTGTTGCTATTCCTTTGGATATTTTTATTAACCATTCATAAATCGTTTTTGTACAAAAATGTCGGACATAAATAACATTAAATGAATATGGTTTAAAACATAAGTTTTCAGATAAACTATTACCCAATTCATCACAAATCAAAAAAGAACCAATTGGTGTATGAGGACCAAAGGACTCTATACGAAGATTACCTCTAACAATAGACTTCACATGATTATTTTCAGGAAAATCATATTGAATTCTTTTATCATACTTCAGTGGAACTTTAAATCTTGCCAATACATCATTAGAATCATATTCAACTATGTCATTATCGCCATACGTCATCCAATTCAGATGAATCACACCATATTTTGAAGATATTTTCTCTAAATAAACATTTATATCTCCAATATTAGAATGATCTGAAAATGTAATAAATTCATCTATATCTATAAACGCTATCCAATCAAACCGTTTCCCATATGAATTATAAAAAGATATATAAGCCTTATTTTGGTAAGAAATTTCTCCATAACAATTAATTATTGTTACATTATTATAGTTATTAAATAAAGGTTCAATTCGTTCTCCTATAAGATCATTATTATCATAAATAAAAATATGAGAAAAGCCTAATGCCAAATGATAATCAACCCATTCTTTTATATAATTATTCTCACATTTGGCAATGCAACAAATAGCGGTTTTCATATATTAAAATAATTTCTTTAAGAAAGAAAATGGTCTAGTTATTAACTTTCCTATACGATAAGACTTAGATTTTTTTATTTGGACTAACGACATTTCTTTCTTCTTTATTTCAATCTTCAAATTATACAAATATTGACACATACTATCAAGTCGATCTACTGTTTCAAGCATACTATCAGGAATCCCTCTATGAATTGGAAAATAATTTTTCCATTTGTTATAAAACATCATTTGATTACTATAAAATTCAGAGTTAAAAACACCCTCACTTGCATGTTTAATTGCTATATCATTACAGATACAAACTTTCATATCAATGCTAAGAATTTGCAGACATATATCCATGTCATAATAATGAAAACCAGAATACTTTATCTCATCAAAACTTATTTTATTAAAAAACAACGATGCTCTAAGACAAATCCAAAAACCATCACAAGCAACAGCATCTACTAGACTTTTTTCCTTAAAAAGAAATTGATTATCTTCTCTGTAAATATTTCCATTTCTTATTTTCACAAAAGATGTCGACACAATAGGAGAATCAATCCAATATGATGGATAATTTCCTAAACTATGACATCCACCAACTCCTAATAATCCAAGATTATCATCTTTAGAAAAATATAATGCAACTTTACGACCCCAATCCTTAGTATAATACTTAATATCTTCATGCATAAAACACAAAACATCAC
>ERZ795056.6488-NODE-6488-length-11412-cov-4.146694_pt1 | contig 11412 bp, 10 predicted proteins | sample MGYA00375140_ERZ795056 | MGnify/ENA primary metagenome ERZ795056 (study PRJEB30185, sample SAMN05720227) | activated sludge metagenome | isolation source: Anaerobic digester | place: USA | collected 2015-03-09 ...
AAATTAGGCGGACAAAACAAAGTGCCTCGTTTAAGTAACGACCGACAAATTGCGGATCAGCTAAAACAAATCCAAGTGTAATTTACACTACATTATTTTCGCAATGTCTCAGTTCATATATTGAAAATCCAGTTAACTTCGCCACAAAAAAATTCCAGCCATGCATTCAACGGCCATCATTCAAAAAACACCTCGACATTATGTTCCTGCGAATTTCTTAATCACAAATTGGGAAAGTCTGCAAACCTATTTCGAGGAATTAAATAATCGGCCATTATCATCACTTGCGGAATTAGAAAAATGGCTGCGGGATATTAGTGAAATTCAAGCTGTCATTAGCGAAGATGCTTGTTGGCGACAAATAAAAATGACTTGTGATACCGAAAATCAGGCCTTAGAAGATGCATTTACATTTTTCTGTACCGAGATCGAACCACACATAAAACCGTATGCAGATGCGCTCAATAAAAAATTAGTCGCCTCTCCTTTTTTGCACGAATTAGATCAACAACTTTACTTTACCTATCTGCGAGGTGTGCAAAAAGAAATTCGCCTTTTCAATGAAAAAAACATTCCGCTTCAAGCTGAATTAAGCGTGTTGGCGCAGCAATATGGAAGCATCACAGGTAAAATGAGTGTTGAAGTTGAAGGCAAAGAATATACCTTGCAACAAGCCGCCAAATTCCTAATGTTGAGTGACCGTGCAAAGCGACAAGAAGTCTACACGAAAATTGGAGATCGACGTTGTAAAGATGAACATGAATTGAATTTATTATTTGATCAACTTTTGCAAAAGCGCCATGAAGTAGCTGTGAATGCTGGTTTTGCCAATTATCGCGATTATAAATTCGAAGAATTGGGTCGTTTTGATTATACCGTTGAAGACTGCGAACATTTTCACGATTCAATAAAAAAATATATCACCCCTATTGTTGAAGAAATATATGCACACAAGCAACAACAGCTTCAATTAAATGAACTTAAACCTTATGATGTAGATGCTGAACCGGAAGGTCAACAACCCTTATCGCCATTTCAAGATGGCAACGAGCTTTTAGAAAAATCAATCACCGCCTTCACTCAATTACGCCCTTATTTCGGGGAATGTTTGCGGACGATGAAACTCATGAATCATTTCGATTTGGATAGTCGCAAAGGGAAAGCTCCCGGTGGTTATAATTGCCCGTTAGCCGAAACCGGAGCTCCGTTTATCTTTATGAATGCTGCTGGCACAGCAGATGATGTGGTAACCATGATGCATGAAGGTGGACATGCGTTGCATTCATTTTTAAGTCACGAATTGTCGCTGAGTGCCTTTAAAGAATATCCCATGGAAATGGCCGAGTTGGCCAGCATGAGTATGGAACTTTTTAGCATGGACGAATGGTCTGTTTTTTATCCCAATGAAAACGAATTAAAACGAGCCAAAGCCGAAGAACTGGAACGAGCACTTTCTATTTTCCCTTGGATTGCTACTATCGATAAATTCCAACATTGGCTCTATACTCATCCGGGACATTCAGTGGATGATCGTACAGAGGCTTGGCTGAAAATTCACAAAGAGTTTGCACCTTCAAACATCAATTGGGATGGGCTTGAAAAATTTCGATCCCTTTTATGGCAAAAACAATTGCACCTATTTGAAGTGCCGTTTTACTATATCGAATATGGGATTGCGCAATTAGGTGCACTTGCCATGTGGAAGCAGTTTAAAGCCGACAAGGAGTCCACACTTGATAAATACATGAATGCACTAAGCAAAGGCTATACACAAACCTTAAAGGACTTGTATCGTACGGCAGGTATTGAATTCGATTTCTCTGAATCCAATGTCAAATCTTTGAGCGAATTTGTTCAAACTGAAATGAAAACTATTTTCGGATAAAATAACAACCTTGTTTAGATTAGTATTTACTATTGCCACTAATACCGGGATAAACTCCCTTGGCTAAATCATCAACCACCGGAGATACAAGTGTATTTCCATTCAGGAATTGCTTCCATACCAATTGTCCGGAATTTACATTGACGCAATAGATATAACGATCAAAGGAAGTGAAATAAACATAATCTTTGTGTACAACAGGGGAACATTTAATTAGACTTCCGGACGGAAATTTCCATTTTAATTTCCCATCTACATGACTTAATGCATATAAATTGAAATCATAACTACCTGCAAATACCGTATTACTAAGTTCATGAATTGCCGGTGATGAAGAAACACGTTCTGGTGTATAGTAAGACCAACGTTTTGTGCCGGTGGTGGTATCGATACAATAAATAGAGAAATCCATGCCACCAACCAAACACATGCCACCATAAACAATCGGTGAAGATTCAACTTTGTCTCCGGTTGGATAATCCCACTTGGCGCTTCCATCAATTTCCTTTACGGCATATATTTTTTTATCGTTCGAACCAAAATAAACTAAACCATTACTCACTGTTGGTGATGAATAGATAGCGGCACCGGCCGGTGATGAACTCCAAATACCCGCTCCTGAACCCATATCTACAGCGTGACATTTTACATCTGCTCCCACAAATACACGGCCATTATACACAGTAGGCGAACTTGAACACGGCGTTCCTGGATCGTAATTCCAAATAGAAACAAAGGCAGTATCGTAGCAATATAATTTATCAGCTGCGATAAACAGTTTACCACTATTGACACAAAGCGAACTTGACGTGATAATTCCTATATTTTTTTCTTTATAAATTTCCCCCTTAAGAACATCAATGGAGTATAAATAGCCATTTGTCGTTAATGCATACATTTTATTATTGTATAAAACCGGAGTTCCTTCAACGTGACCACTTAGATGAACTTCCCACAGCTTATTGCCCGAATCATAGGCATAACTGATTAAGTTATTATTTTCTGTAGGAATATAAACTGCTTCCTTGCGCACAACCGGTAATGGTTCATCGCTGCTTTTGGTTTTGCTGCACGATGATAATAACCAAGTGAGTGTCAATAAGCTGAGTGTGTAGACGATTCGTTTCATGTCCATCAAATTCTTTGTATCAAACAAATATAATAGATATTCGTGAGGAAGTGAAGGCTTATCAATTGAAAATAAAAATATATGGCGCTTCAAATGGCCCGAAACCCTTGAAAAATAGCTATTTCATTGTGTGAAAGCTCTGTTAAACTATGGAATACCGATTTTTTTAACTTTCATACAAAGTTGATTTTTGTACTTTTGTTCGCTTCACAAGAACAGGATGATTGATTTACTTGACAAACAACGGATACCTTCACATGTTGCCATCATTATGGATGGGAATGGACGATGGGCTAAAGAACGAGGAAAAGACCGTCTTTTTGGCCATCAACACGGCGTTTTAAGTGTACGGGAAGTAGTCGAAGGCTGTGCCGAATTAGGTATTAAGTATTTGACCTTGTATGCATTTTCCACTGAAAATTGGAATCGACCGGAAAGTGAAGTGAATGGATTAATGGAATTATTAGTTGCAACCATCCGAAAAGAAGCTGAAACTCTCAACAAAAACGGAGTTCGATTATTTGTGATTGGCGATATGGATAGTTTACCTGCTACCTGCGTCAATGAACTGAATGAAGCCATGGCACTTACCGCGCAGAACACGAATTTAAATTTAGTATTAGCCCTTAGCTACAGCGCGAAATGGGAAATTCTAGATGCGGTTAAAAAGATTGCCACACAAGTTCAACATGGCGAATTAGCCGTGGAGGATATCACCGAAGAGGTATTTAAAAATCAACTCACAACGGCAGGCTTCCCCGATCCTGAATTGATGATTCGAACAAGTGGAGAACATCGTATCAGTAACTTCTTGCTCTATCAACTTGCCTATGCCGAATTGTATTTTACGCATACTCACTGGCCTGATTTTAGAAAAGAAAATCTCTTTGAAGCCGTATTAAATTATCAAAACCGCGAACGTCGCTTTGGAAAAATAAGCGAACAACTCAAACAAGCATAATGGCGAAGTCATCCCTACCATTTTCGATGACGATAGAACACAATAAAACACACATGAGATTAACCTTTAATATACTGATTTTTCTGACCTGTAGCATGATGGCTCAAACGAGCTTTAGTCAAATTGGATTGAAATCTAAAAAAGAAAAAACGAAATCCTTTAGTACGGACAATGAATACGTGATAGGCGGCATTACCGTTAGTGGCTCTAAATATTTGGATGAAGAATTATTATTATCTATTTCAGGGCTTAGTGTTGGTGACAAAATCAAACTACCGAATGACCCCTCAATTTCAAAAGCAATTCAAAATTTGTGGAAGCAAAGTTTATTTTCGAATATTGAAATTAACAACACTCGCTTGCAAGGTGATAAAATATTTTTAGACATCCATATCACCGAACGCCCTCGATTATCAAAATACAATTTCAAAGGCATTAAAGAAGCAGACGCCAAAGAGTTAAAGGAAAAATTACCTTTAGTTAAAAGCAAAGTTGTCACGGAAGCAACTAAGCAAAATGCCATTGAGCGCATTAAGAAATATTATACTGAAAAAGGATATACCAATGTAAAAGTGAACGTATTTGAAAAACCCGATACTTCATTTATTAACATGGTTATTTTAACGTTCGTGATTAACAAAGGACTTAAAGTAAAAATCAATCAAATCAATATTTTCGGAAATGAAAATGCTACAGCCCTTAAATTAAAAAAATACATGAAAGGCAGTAAGGAGATGGCCCGCATTTCGTTACATAGCGCCAACAATGAAAGTATTTTGGGCGAAAATGAAAATGATTTAAAAGGATATTTAAAAGGGCGTGGCTTTTTGTCTTTAACTAAAACAGCACAATTGATTGACCCTTATCTTCGCTATGGTGTTTTTTCGGCATCTAAATTTAATGCCCGCAAATACGAAGAGGACAAACAAACCTTAGTTCAATATTATAACTCTATCGGTTATCGCGATGCCTTTATCCAACAAGATACACTTTATACTGCCACTAACGGTCATATCAATATTGATCTTAAAGTAGCCGAGGGCCGTCGTTATTATTTTGGCGATATCGAATGGAAAGGAAATACAAAATATACTGAAGCCGAATTAGCTAAAATGGTAGGCATCAAACGGGGCGATGTTTATAACGAAGAATTATTGAACAAACGACTTGGAAAAATCCAAACCCCGGAAAGCGACGATATTGGTTCTTTGTATTTAGATGACGGATATTTAGGGTTCAATACTGATATCGCAGAAAAATCAATCAATGGCGACACTATCAATTTTGAAATCCGTTTGGTGGAAGGAGAACAATACACCTTACGCAACATCAATATTTCCGGTAACGACAAAACTCACGAACATGTGATTCGCCGTGAATTACGTACCCTTCCGGGAAACAAATTCAGTCGCTCAGATATTGTTCGCTCTCAACGTGAAATTGCCAACCTCGGTTTTTTTGATGCTGAAAAAATGGGCATTCAACCTGTACCACACCCGGACGGTACAGTGGATATCGATTACTCACTTACCGAAAAATCAGCAGACCAACTTGAATTACAAGCCGGATTTGGTGGCGGCCTTGGTATCACGGGAACTATTGGTGTGTCCTTCAACAATTTTGCAATTAAAAATATTGGCAAAATGAAAGAATGGGATCCTCTACCCATGGGCGATGGTCAAAAACTTTCGATTCGTGGACAAGCCAATGGTAAATGGTATAACTCTATCACTGCGGGATTTACCGAACCATGGCTTGGAGGCAAAAAGCCAACAGGATTATCAGTAAATGTATACCGTACCTATTACGCCGGAACATTCGGATCCAGCACAACCGGCCATATGACTACCTTAGGAGCCGGTGCAACGCTAAGCAAACGTCTTCGTTGGCCAGACGACAACTTTGTATTATCTTATGGTTTAAACTATCAACTCTATAATATCAAAGATTATTTATTCTTTAAAGATTTCGATAAAGGGCAAGCTAACAACTTAAGTTTAAAAATCAATATAGGCCGTTATTCAGTTGACCAGCCTTTATTCCCGCGCAGTGGTTCAAACATTTCATTGAGCGTTCAGTTTACAGCACCATATTCTTTATTTAGTAATAAGGATTATAGCGATTTGCCGTCGTATGAAAAATACAAATGGATTGAATATCACAAATATCGTTTTACTGCAGAGTGGTATCAACGTGTGAAAGGAAATCTAATTTTAAAATTAGCCACTAAACATGGTTACTTAGGCTATTACAATTCAAATTTGCAATCTCCGTTTGAGCGCTTCCAAGTGGGTGGCGATGGATTATCAGGCTTTACTATTTATGGTCGCGATATTATTGCACAACGTGGTTATGAAGTGTACTCTAACTCTGAAGGTGCAACCATCTTCAATAAGTATACAGCAGAAATGCGATATCCTTTTTCATTAAATCCTAGTTCAACTATTTATGGTCTTGCCTTTTTCGAAGCAGCGAATGCATGGGATAGCTTTAAAAGTTTCAATCCCTTCCAGTTAAATCGATCAGTCGGTGTGGGTGTTCGTGTATTTTTACCTATGTTCGGATTACTCGGTTTGGATTATGGTTTAGGGTTAGATCGTTTAACACCGGGAACTAAATTTGGTCAAGCTACCAAATTCTCCTTCATGTTAGGCTTTGAACCGGAATAAATTTAATGTATCGTTAATTCATCACATTTAAAATAACTTTTCGCAGAAGACCAAAGTCTGAGCTCAAATTTTAAAACACAGAAACATGAAAAAAGTAATTGTCATTGCTATTTTATTCTTAGCAGCATTTCAAGTAGACGCACAACGTTATTGCGTAGTAGATTCTAAATATATTTTAGAGAATCTCCCTGAATACAAACAAGCGCAAACCAAACTCGACGAATTTTCGACCAACTGGCAAAAAGAAATTGATGCTCGCCTGCAAGATGTGGACCGTATGTATAAATCATATCAAGCTGAACAAGTAATGTTGAGCGAAGAAATGAAAAAGAGTCGCGAAAATGAAATTATAAAAAAAGAAAAAGAAGCGAAAGAATTACAAAAGAAACGCTTTGGATTTGAAGGCGACTTATTTAAAAAACGTCAGGAATTAGTTAAACCGGTTCAAGACAAAGTTTATAATGCCGTACAAAAGTTAGCCGGCTCAAAAGGATACGATATTATATTTGACAAATCAGCTGATTTAAGTGTATTCTTTGCTGATACAAAAATCGATAAAAGCGACGATGTTTTACGTGATTTAGGCGTGACTCCGAGCGGTAAAAAATAAGTTCAGATACCTATCCGCTCAGGATAATTGTCTATATTTGCACACAATAAAAACCTTTAAACAACAAAAAGAGAAGCATGAAAAAAGTAGTTTTAGCCTTTAGTTTACTGTTGATTTCAGCCATGACATTTGGTCAACAAAAAATCGGCTATGTAAATTCAGAAGAATTAATATTATCGATGCCTGAAGCCAAAAAAGCAGATGCCGATATTAATGCCTATGCAAAAACGTATCAAGATCAATTAGCTAAAATGCAAAAAGACCTTGAAACAAAATATAAGGCCTATGAAGAGGGAATGAAAACAAAAACCCTCACCGAAGCCATGCAAGGTGTGAAAGAAAAAGAATTGCAAGATTTACAAGCAAATTTGCAATCAACACAACAAGTAGCTGAAGAAAAAGTAGCTACTAAACGTCAAGAATTATTAAAACCTATTACAGAGAAAGCTGACCAAGCTATTCAATCGGTGGCTAAAGAAAAAGGATACAGCTACATTTTTGATGTGAGCGCAGGTGGCATCATTTATGCTCTACCTTCTGACGACATTCTAAAAGATGTACAAAACAAGTTGGGAATCAAGCCTACGACTACAACTACAAACTCAACAGTAGCTCCTAAAAAGTAATTGTTTCGAAATCATTTATTGAACCGTCTGTAAAAGGACGGTTTTTTTATGCATGTAATATTGCAACAACATCTAAAAATCGTTGATGGATTACCTTTATAGTTATAAAGACTTATTGATCCTAACGAGGCGTTCAATTTTAAATTCGATCTGATTTAATATTGATTTCTTTACAGTTTGAGAAATTTAATCTCCTGCCTTCATTTTTTCTATGCGGGGCGCATCTTTTTCCATAATATCCAACAAAGCAGATTCTATGGTCGAAGGAACGGTTTCGATGATTCGTCCGATTTCACGATATTGATGCATGAGGATGATGGTCGGTACTTTTTGTATATTATATAACTGATGTTCGATATTCAAGGCTTGCTTATCTCGATTCACACCATACATTTCTATCGCATTCATATCAAATCCTGAAACTTGCAATACTTTATAGAGCTTTGGCAATAAATCTCGAGTATCCTCGCACCATGTTCCTCCAAATATTATTAGGCGATAATCATCTTGGTATTTTTTTATTCCTTTTATCACTTGTGCATTAGGCTTGTAATCGGCAGCACCTTTTTCTAGCCATTGAAATGTCGACTCCTTCAACAAATCATTAAAGTTTATTTTGCCGCGTAACAACACCTTGTCACTTTTACGATCCAATTCACGTACAAAATCTTGGGCTTGCATCATATAACTACTCACACAGAGGGCTGTTAACAAAATTAATTTCTTCATGCACTTATTTTTTATCTCGAATTGGCTCCGAATTATGTAGCCATACTCTTTTTCAAATCTACTAAAAACTCCCTGACGGCCATCAAATTTTCAACAAAAGTTTTATCATCCTTTACTTTTTTGCGATTGTCTTTCAAATAAGCCCTTGCACCTTCAAGTGTCATGCGCTTTTCCTTAATTAAATGAAAAAGTAATTTAAGCCTTTCAATATCTGATTTATTGTAAAAGCGATCCCCTTTTTTATTCTTTTTTAGGTTGGCAAACTGATTCGGAAATTCCTTTTCCCAAAATCGCAATAAAGAAGCGTTGACCGTAAACATGTCAGCCACTTCTGTGATGGTATAATACACCTTCGACAATTTTCCGGTATCGACCACAATTTCACGCTCATCATTCTGAAGCGCTTGCATTTGTTCGAATAAGGAAAGTTGCTGCATCACCGCGTAAAGATAGAAAATGTTTATTTCATTTTCACAAATCGAAGTTTAGGGCAGTTCTTAGTCAAAGGCTTGATTGCCGGTTTGAGCAATTTTAACCATGCGTTCAAAATCTTCGGCTTTTAAATCATTGTAAAAAAAGTGAATTGGGTCCACCTTTTCACCACGACGTTCCACTTCATAATGACAATGCGGACCTGTGCTTTTTCCGGTACTTCCCACCCAGCCTATTACTTCTCCTCGTTTAACGGATTGGCTTTGATGAGCTTTGAGTTTGACCATATGGCAATAATGTGTTCGATAACCAAAGCCATGTTTAATCCAAATATTGTTTCCGTATCCACTAGCATTATATTCGGCACTTTCGACTACACCATCTCCTGTTGCATAAATGGGTGTTCCTGTAGGTGCTGTAAAATCAAGCCCCGCATGAAATTTTCCGATTTTATAAATAGGATCAATGCGAAAACCAAATCCGGACGCAATCCGATTTAAATCCTTATTCGAAACCGGTTGAATCGAAGGAATGCTTGCCAACATTGCCTGTTTGTTTGTCAAATATTTTTCGAGTGTGTCATAGGACTCTGCTTGAAAGGCCATTTTACTCAACATTGCTTTCAAATTCAATTCTATGGTTTCAACCAATTCTTCATTTGATAACGGCGATAATCGCTTTGCCAATTTTTGCTCATCAATCGCAATACGACCTGTGCGTATGCTATCCGGCAAGGGCTCTGCTTCGAAAATTTCACGATAGACTTTGTTATCTCTCTCTTCCAATTCGGCAATTTTAGCATCAAATTGCTTCATGTCATTTCGCAATCCATCGTATTTCTCCTGCAAATACGCAAGTTGCAAATTCATTCTTTTTTCATTAGGCGATTGTAAATAACGAAACGCCAAAGCCACAATGATTGCTGCAGTAACTAAAATAGCCGAAATAAATCCAAATACCCGCAGTGCTTTTTTCCAAAATGGAAGTTGCACCGGTTCGAAACGCTGTGTTTTAGTACTATAATAATATTTTACCTTTTTCACGAAAATAAATATGCCAAAACCAAAGATAAGTATTCCTGCCCATCTCCTTCAACTCACTAAAAACAATTTCAATTCTCAAGCAATAAATAATTTTACCTATTTCTACAAGATAATAATTTGAGTATAATTGGATATTGAGAAAACTTACTATCTTTCGGCCATGGTTCGTCATTTAGCAAAAACAAATTCCTTAGTCAATACGTGGGTCAATGAATTACGTGATACAAGCGTGCAACAAGACCGTATGCGATTTCGTCGAAATATGGAACGCATTGGTGAAGTGGCAGCATATGAAATCAGCAAAGAATTGAACTACCATGATACTGAAATTCATACACCCTTAGGTACTTACAATGGACGCGCATTAAACTCACAACCGGTAATTGCGACCATTCTACGTGCCGGTGTTCCCTTATATCAAGGCATGTTGAATTATTTCGATAACGCAGATAGTGCGTTTATTGCGGCCTATCGAAAACATAAACCAGATGAAAGTTTTGAAATCAATCAGGAATATGTCACATGCCCAAATTTAGAAGGTCGTACGTTGATTATCGCCGATCCAATGCTGGCAACCGGAGCTTCATTAATTATGGCCTTGGATGAGTTACACGATTATGGCCAACCTTCGTCTGTACATGTGGTTGTGGCCATCGCATGCACGGAAGGTATTGATGCAATTCGTAAACGATATCCTGAATTCGTGATTTGGGCGGCAGATATCGATGAGGAACTTACCGCTAAAGGGTATATTGTACCAGGACTTGGAGACGCCGGAGATTTATCATTCGGAGCCAAAATGCAATTTTAACTCATTTCCTTTACCAGTCTTTATCCAGTTTAACGGGTTGACCTTGCCCCTTTTCTTTCTTTTCTTTTAATTTCTTTTCTTCTTGATTCAATGCGTTAAGAAGTTGATCCGCTTGTTCCTTGGTTAATTTACTTGGCTGAGGTTGAGGTTTTTGTTCCTCCTTGGGTTGATCCGGTTTGTTTTTTTGTTGATCCTGCTTATCTTTTTGATCTTGCTTTTGTTGATCATCTTTAGGTTGTTGATCTTTCTTTTGTTGATCCTTTTGATCTTGTTTGTCTTGTTTATTTTTATCTTTATTTTGCTGTTGATCCTGCTGCTGCTTCATTTTTTGCGCATAGGCCAAATTATATTTAGTATTCGGTGAATTTGGATTCTCACGTAAAGACTGCTTGTAGTATTGAATCGCATCATCCCACTTTTTTTGCTCTAAAAAGGTATTACCAACATTATGATTTGCTTGGGATTTAAATGATTTATCCTTGGAAGCTCGGGCACTTTCTTGAAATTGTTTACCCGC
>ERZ795056.6490-NODE-6490-length-11410-cov-4.913606_pt1 | contig 11410 bp, 12 predicted proteins | sample MGYA00375140_ERZ795056 | MGnify/ENA primary metagenome ERZ795056 (study PRJEB30185, sample SAMN05720227) | activated sludge metagenome | isolation source: Anaerobic digester | place: USA | collected 2015-03-09 ...
ACACGACAGGAATGACATTGCTTTTTGCTAAAAACTTTTGGGACCTGAGTGTGAAGGCGGGACTCATTGAAAGCACGGGTGGATTTGGCGTTGATTACAGTTTTTATAAAAGAAAATTCAAATTTTCTGTTGAGGCCTTTGATTTTGGACAGACGAATTTAAGAACATCTCTTTCCTATAATTTTTATCATGGACTTTATTTAAATACGGGGATGAGTGATTTATTAGATAGTAATCAGGCACGATCTACTTTTGTCGGTGCGGGATTGTATTTAACGAATGATGATTTAAAACTTTTATTAACGAGGTCTCCATTTTGAAATTCAAAAGAGCACTTGTCAGTGTTTCTGACAAAACAGGTTTAGTTGATTTATTGCGACCCTTAGTTCAAGAAGGTTTGCAGGTTGTTTCTACAGGTGGAACGGCTCAACATTTAAGATCCAATGGAATTTCTTGTATTTCAGTGAGCGAAATTACTGAATTTCCTGAAGTGATGGGGGGAAGGGTAAAAACTTTGCATCCCAAAATTCATATGTCTTTATTGGCGCGCCCCATACCAGAAGATACTGAGCTTCTTGAAAACTTTGGTTTGAAAATGTTCGATCTCGTTGTGTGTAATTTATATCCTTTCGAAAAAGTGAGTGCCCGTGAGGGCGTCCGTGAAGAAGAGCTTATAGAGCATATCGATATTGGTGGTCCAACCATGCTCCGAGCTGCTGCTAAAAATTTTAGTTCAGTTGTTGTCCTTTGTGATCCAAAAGACTATCTCGAATTTTTAGAAAACAGAAAAGAAATTGATTTAAATCATCGTAAGAAATGGGCCTCTAAAGTGTTTCAACAAACATCAAAGTACGATGGAATGATCGCTCAGCGTTTACAATTAGAAACTGAATCCGTATTAAAGATTCATGCGGATCGATTTAAAACTTTACGATATGGAGAAAATGCACATCAATCTGCAACCTGGTTTGTTGGGGGATCCAATTCAAATGGTTTGCACACCTCTCAAATCATTCAAGGTAAAGAATTGTCTTATAATAATTTGCTAGACTTAGAAGCTGCCTGCTCATTGGTAAGGCTCTTTAAAGAACCAACAACTGTAGCTGTAAAGCACAATAATCCCTGCGGAGTCTCAAGCCATCAGATTCCATTAGAGTCATTAAAGAGGGCTATTTCTTCAGATTCAGTAAGTGTTTTTGGGGGAATTATAGCTTTGAACTCAGTTCTTGATTTTAAAATGGCTCAGGTTTTACACGAACTGTTTTTAGAGTGTATAATTGCTCCTGAAATTACACCTGAAGCTCAGGAGTTATTTTCTAAGAAAAAAAACTTAAGAGTTTTAATTTGGCCCGGTATAAATGATTTTGTCCCTCAAAGCGAAATTCGCAGTATTTCTGGTGGATTTTTGGTCCAGTCCGCTGACTTAAATTTTGGCAAAATAGAAACATGGCAGTCTCATGAAAATATAATTCCTGATTCCATCAGAGAAGATATGATTTTTGGTGAAAAAATATGTTCTTTTCTTAAGAGCAATGCCATAGCTCTAGTAAAAGATAAAACCTCTGTGGGGCTTGGAATGGGACAAGTCAATCGTATTGATGCCCTTGAGCAGGCTGTACAGCGTTGGAAAAAGTTTCATTCAAATATTCAGGAACCAATTTTAGTGAGTGATGCGTTCTTTCCTTTTACAGACACTTTAGAGTTGGCACATAAAAATGGAATTCGTTGGATTCTTCAGCCTGGAGGATCTGTTCGAGATGAAGAAGTTAAACTAAAAGCTAAGGAATTGGGCGTTGGTTTAATATTTAGTGGTGTAAGACATTTTAAGCATTGAGGTAAATCATGGAAGATAAAATTTGGATAGTAAAGTCTTCATATAAAGTATTAGGACCCTATACACACAAAGAAGTCTGTGAGCTTTTTAAAAGTAAAAAAATATCAATCCTTGATGAGGTGCGAAGTCCTGAAACTCGCTGGGGTAGCGCTAGAGAAAAAATAGAGTTTATTGATTTTATTAAGCAATTAAAAAATCAAGATCAATTTAGTGACGCTACAATGACTCAGTCCATGGCTGAAACTAAATCCATGTTAACTAAAACAGATCAAATACCATTTCGTGATGATATGACAACAACACCCTACGTGCCATCAATGGAATCAAATTCTAATATTCAAGAGGCCTCCGTCGTTTCAGAAACGCATCGTTCAACGCCCGTGGCGCCCTCGGCAATAAAATCATTTGGTTCATTGAATGATGCAAAAGTACAACAAAAGATTCAAAAAGAATCCCACAACTTTAAATACATCCTTCTTGGGCTGATCATTGCTGTCGTAGTTGGGTATATGGGTTTAGAAGTCATGCGCAGTGGGCTTGAAAACAGACAGTATGAAAAAAACCTAAATGAAGCATTGAGGTTAAAAAATCAAAAACTATATTCTAAAAGTATGAAGTTTTATGAAAAAGCAACTTCATTTAAAATACCTGATGAAGAATTTCAATTTAAGATGAGTTTTCTAAACTTGGCCTTAAAGGGGGGGACAACAGAGCAACGCCGCCTTTATGACTTGATGATCAATAGACCAGGTTTGAGTTCAGATATTCAACATGAAGCCATGCTCGCAAGAGCTTTAACATATATGTACGATGGAGATTTGAAAAGGGCTTTGACAGAGTTGGAGAAGCTCATTGTTCTTGATATTAACTATCCAGAAGCCAAGTTAAATAGGGCAATTGCTTCTTTTTTTGAAAAAAAATATAAACAAGCCTACGAACAATTTTTAGATCTTGAAAAGACTCAATCCTTTGGAACCATTGTGAACTATGGTAAACTTTTGGTGAGTGCTGAACTGGCTAAAGTGAATGTGAACATGATTCAACAAGGGGACATCCTTTCGAGCGTAAGGGTTTCAAATAAAAAATATCTACTTCGTCCTATGCTTTTAATTCAGGCCTATCTCAGTTACTTAGTTGGAGATCAGGTTCAAATGGATTATTTTGTTAAATCTTTTTTAAGTGAGCCCATGGAAATAAGTAAAAAATTTGCTCACCCTCTTGAAGTGTATTGGAATTTCTTTGATATAAAATTACTCCATAGTTATTGTAAAGAAGTTGTAGCTTTAGGTGGGTCAAAATCAGTTTACTTGGCTTTGCATGCACAATGTACCTATGAAGTTGGAGAAGAACAACGTGCAGAGGATCTTTTAAAAGATTATCTACAGAGATATCCCGTAGAACCAAATTTAAAATTAACACAGGCTCAGTTTTTAATGAGTCGAAATGAAAATACTCGAGCCGAAGCTCTTTTGGCTTCAATTCCTGAATCAATGGATTTAAAAGATTTGTTAAAAAAAGAATTATGTTTAAAATCAAATGATTTTTCGTGTTTAGGTAAATTGATTTCAGGTGGAATAGAAGATCTTTCAAAGGGACCATATCATGCCTACTACTTAGCGACATATTATTTAAAAAATAATAATAAAACACAGGCTTATGAAGCAGCGGAGCGCTCTTTAGAAGTGGAAGAAAATTTTATTCCGTTGCTGATGATAAGAAATGAATTGGAGGAACTTAAATAATGTTTAAAAGTTTAAGCAAGGGTTTAAGCTTTTTTATTTTTTTATTTTTAATATCAGCCTGTTCTACAAAAAAAACGGAAATTTCTGAAGATAAGTATAAAGTTATACAGGTTTCTGCTTACGGTTCAGATTTTACTTTGCCTGAAAAAATATGGGACTTACTTTTGGCTGGAGATGATACATCCCATAAAACAGAATCCGTTAAAAATCCAAAAAAAAATGAGACGACTTTAAATACCTTTTTTTCAGAGATGCAAGTCACTTTTGTAGAAAAAACTCCAGGAGTTTTAAAAGATTCTCATCTTCTTGTAAAGTTTCCCAAAGGTGGAGGATATATAGATCTTTCACAATATCAAACAGGACAACAGGGCTCCTATTTTATAAAATTGAATTTCCCCATGTTTCAAGAGGCAACTCAAAAAAAAGTTATATTTTTTAGTCGCTCAAAAAAAAGAAGGGTTGGGTCGTTGGTATTAGGCAGTGGTTGCAATACCTACTATGATATTACAAATCAATTTTTTAAAAACATGGATGCCGAGGGGCTTGTTGTAAATACGACTCGCCATAGAGATGTGAGTCTTCTGGCGGGACATTTTATTTTTCTAGCGACTTTGAATGGGCAAAACTATATCTCTCAAGTTCGATTCGGAGATTCCGTCAATAGTTATTTAGAATGTGGAGATGAAATATGAATCAAATTCAAAAAATAAAAGATTTAAAAGAAAAAGATAATATAGAGTCTCTGTATTTGGTTAAGGAAAAGTTTGTTGGAGTTGGTAAAAATGGAAAACTCTACTTGTCAGTAATTTTAGGAGATAACTCTGGAAGTATAGATGGACGTGTTTGGGAACGTGTTGAGGAGATGGCTTCCGGTTTTAACGTAGGAGATATTGTATTTATAAAGGGAGTTATTCAGGTGTTTCAGGAACGGAAACAGTTAATTATACATCGTTTAACTCGCGTAGATGAAGTTGAAATTTCATTAGACGAATTTATGATGAAGTCACATTTAAATCCAAATGACATGTTGGTAGAGCTGATTCAGATTGTTAAAACTGTTAAGAATTCTAAAATTCAGCAACTGATTCTGAGCACCCTTGAAGATCAAGAAATTGCTCCAAAATTATTAAAATCTGCTGCTGCAAAAAGTGTACATCACGCCTGGGTCGGTGGGCTTTTGGAGCATATTTTATCCATGACTAAATTGGTGATCTCTATTGGAGATTCATACCCGTTCTTAAATAAAGATCTTTTGATATTTGGAAGTATTTTTCATGATATAGGAAAAGTTTGGGAGCTCTCATCGGGTCGTGTTGTTGCCTACACAGATGTGGGAAGATTATTGGGGCATATGCAATTGGCCTGTGAGCTGATTGATAAAAAATCGCAGAGGATATTGGGTTTTCCAGAAGATCTCAGAATTATATTAAAACATATTATTTTAAGTCATCATGGAAAGCCAGAATACGGTTCGCCAAAGCGACCTAAGTTTTTAGAAGCTTTAGTCGTGGCTATGGTTGATGATTTGGATAGTAAGGTGAGTTCTATTCATAAATTTATTCTCAATGAAAGACATTCGGTATTGACCGTCGCGGAGTCTACTCAAAGTTCTGATTCTACTTTGGCAATGCATACAGAGAAAAACATGAGTTGGTCTAAATATAACGAACTCTACGAACGATACTTTTTATTAGAGGATATGAGTGAGAAATTTAATTGAGTTCTTAGAGGCCTATAAAAAATATGATCCAGCAGCAAAATCATTACTGGAAATTTTGTTACTTTATCCAGGTCCAAGGGCTTTGCTTTTTTATCGAGTGGCTCATGCTTTTTATAGAATGAATTTATTTTTTATTGCACGTTTATTTTCTGAAGTAGGGCGACTCTTTTCAGGTATTGAAATTCATCCTGGTGCCGTTATTGGCAAAAGATTAATCATAGATCATGGAATGGGAACAGTCATTGGAGAAACGGCTGAAATTGGAGATGACTGTGTTCTTTTTCAAGGTGTAACTTTGGGAGGTGTTAAGTTCGACCCTGTTAAACGACATCCCACATTGCACAATAAGGTTTTGATTGGAGCTGGGGCAAAGGTACTTGGTCCGATTGAGCTGAAGGATGGGTCTAAAGTGGCAGCAAATGCGGTCTTATACAAATCCCTTTCTGATGGTGAAGTTTATAAAGGTTAGATTCGACATATTTCATAGCTTGCAATTACGAAAGAGGTCTAATTTTTTTCGAAATCTTTTTCTAGGATAGATTTGTTTTTTTTGTTTACAAATACAACCTTGGGTTTGTGTTTGTGAGCCGATTTTTCATCCATAATTGCATAGGCCACAATAATCACAAGGTCACCTTTCTGAACCAGGCGGGCAGCAGCCCCATTTAAGCAAATCTCACCTTTTTTTCCTTCAATGACATAAGTCGAAAATCTTTCGCCATTATTACAATTATAAATATCAACGCGTTCATTGATAAGAAATCCAGCTTTTTTGATTAAAGTGGGATCAATAGAAATTGATCCTTCGTAAGAAAGATCTGCACCGGTGACGGTGGCTCTGTGAATTTTTGATTTCATCATATGAAGTTGCATTTTTATACCTCTTTTGAATTTGATAGTGAGTTAGGGAGTGAATTTTCAAGTGAAAATAATAATCCTTTTAAGACCAAGTCGGGGACTATTGAATTAAAAAGTTGATCCGATTCAAATAAATGAGCAAAACCTCCAGTGCCTAAAACAATGGGCTTTGAATTAGGGAAGCTCAGTTTTGTCAGTCGAGAAATAAGTTCACGTATGGAACCTAAATGCCCATAATATAAACCTGATTGGATACTTTCGATGGTGGTTTGTCCTAATGGAGATTGTGGCTTTACAATTTCAACGGAGGGAAGTTTTGCTGTTTTTGATTCTAAGGACTCCATATTGATTCGAATTCCAGACAGGATTGCTCCACCTAAATAATTTTTATCTGCGGTCACAACATCTAGAGTTGTCGCCGTGCCTAAATCGACAATGATTAAATCCTGTTGAGGATAAAGATGAATTCCAGCAATGGCATTGGCAATGCGGTCAGCTCCGACCTCCAATGGATTTTTATACTTTACTTTTAAACCCGTTTTTACGCCGGGTTGTAATACAAAAGGTTCAATATCAAAATATTTTCGACAGGCCCCGCGTAGGGAATAGATAACCTCTGGAACAACACAACAAATGGCAATATGTTTAATGAGAGAGGGATCAATCTTATTTTCTCTTAAAACATTTCTTAAAAAAACTCCAATCTCATCCGAGGACGATCCTGTCTTTGAATTTTTTCTAAAGCTCAGTTTCATTTTCCGGTTTTCATAAACACCTGCATATATTTGTGTATTTCCAACATCCAAGGCTAATATCATAAGTTCTCCTTAATATATTGTTGAAGATAGTTGAGCAAAAAGTCCTTATTTGGCAGAAATTTTGGCTCTTCTATAGCTTTTGATTCAAAGGATGTTTTTAAGTAAGCTTTGAATTCATAGGATTGTTTACGAATTGTGCTCATGTCATTTTGAATGACAACATCTGAACTGGATTGTTCAAAGAGTTTTTTTACGGCATTTATTTGTACTGCGAGATCCGCGGTATCTGTGAGTTTAAAAGAAATCAGTTTTATGTTTTTGTTTTTAGAGATTTTTTTGAGTGAATTAACTAATTTTGGATTCTTTTTTAAAATTAAATGTAGTTCTTCATTTTCAGAAGAAAGTTTTCCTGGTGGGGTTTTAATAATTTGATCTTGTGCTAACAAGCCATAAAAGTGAAAATCACTGACGGCTGCCGCATGAATAATATAATCAAAGGACTCTGAGCTGAGCAGGGATTCCGTTAGTTTTTGTAAAGATAAAAAATCGCTGAAATTAAAAACTTTTGAAATAAGTTGTGATTCTTTGGAGCGCTGACCTCTCAGCAGGGTCACGTCATGGCCCAACTTTGCCAATCCTTCGGCGAGAGAAACACCTGTACTTCCGGTTGAAAGATTGGTGAGGACTCTTACAGAGTCAATTGTTTCTTCGGTTCCACCCGAGGTGATTAAAATTTTCTTAGATTGAATTCTATCTTCTGGATTTTGTGAAATTGAGAGGGCTTGATTTATAGCATTGAAAATATTCTCAGGATCTATCATTCTTCCGGTGCCGACCTCGCCACAAGCTAAGTTACCTATGGAGGGTTCTAAAATTGTAGCTCCCCATTTTTTTAATTTAATCAAAGAATTTTGAGTTTCAGGATGCTCATACATAGCAGAATTCATCGCCGGAGCAATAAGTAGAGGTTTATCATATCGATGAGCGAGCAATAATGTAGAAGCAAAATCATCGGCCAAGCCATGGGAAATTTTATTAATAAAGTGAGCTGTTGCCGGAGCCACGATAATTAAATCACTGGAACGTATTTCGTGAATGTGTTTCATCATTTTTCCGGACTCATAAATATCCATCAGGGGAGGGGCTCCCGTAAGGCCCTCCAAGGTCGCTGGTCCAATAAATTGAAGAGCATTTTTAGTAACAATGGTTTGTATTTGAAATCCCGCTTGCTGAAGTCGTGATAAAACTTCAGCTGCCTTATAGGCGGCAATCGAGCCTGTAATAATAAAATGAATTTTTTTAAAGTGCGACATTGTCAATTAACCTTACTGCCCCCAAATGAGCGGCAACAAATCGACGTTGGTTAAGATCCACAACATAGTCTACTCTATATCCATTTTCTTCTAATTTCTTTTGAACTTCATCCGTTGATTTCAGCTCTGTCATATATTTATAAAGAAGTGGTGCTTTTTGGCGATCGTCCTTGCTGAGTCTTAAATTACGAGAACTCATGGCAAGTCCATCGGACTCGCGAAGTGTCGGTACCGGTACAATTTCAACATCGATAAAAAAACTTTTCACCATTTCTTGAATCAGTGAAAGCTGTTGAAAATCTTTTTCACCAAAGTAAGCTTTTTGGGGTTTGATGATATTCAACAATTTAAGAACAATGGTTAATACACCTTCAAAATGTCCGGGGCGATGGGCTCCACAAAGAAGTTGGCTTAATTCTTTTTCACGCACTTCAAATTTGTATTGATCTGGGTATAGAACTTCATTTGTAGGTAAAAAAACAATATCAACGCCACACTCTTTTGCAAGGGATAAATCCTTTTCCAGCATTTTTGGGTATTTATTCAAATCTTCTGGGTTATTAAACTGTGTGGGATTAATAAAAATACTGAGCACGGTGATATCACATTCTGATTTCGATTTTTTTAAAAGTTGGGCATGTCCGTCATGCAGAGCGCCCATCGTAGGGACAAAACCCACATTCTTATTTTTCTGAAAAATTTTACGATATTCTTCGGGGGTTGTGACAACTCGTGGGTTCATGAATAGGACTCCTTTTCTGTTGGAAAAGTGACTTCTTTCACTTCGGTGTGAAACTGATTAAATGCTTTCAGAAATAATTCTTCTGCATTCATAAACCTTCTTACAAATTTGGGACTAAAATCCGTATTCATGCCTAAAAGATCTTGGAGTACTAAAACCTGTCCATCGGTATTGGCTCCTGCCCCAATTCCAATCGTAGGTATAGAAAGTGTTTGAGTGATTTTTGTCGCCAGCGCTTGGGGGACACATTCTAAAACAACAGAAAAACATCCGGACTCTTGAAGGAGCTGAGCCTGATCTAAAATTTCATTTTGAGCTTCTTCTGTTTTACCTTGAACTCGAAATCCTCCTAAGGCGTGAATGGATTGGGGCGTGAGTCCCAAATGTCCCATCACGGGGACTCCGGATTGGGTCAGGTGTTTGATGAGTTCTAAATTTCCAAGAGCTCCTTCCAATTTAACAGCATGGGCTCCGGCTTTCATCAGTAGGTCGACGGCATTCATATTTGAATTCAGATCTTTTCGATAGGAAAGAAAGGGGAGATCTCCCACGATAAATTTATCTGGTGCGCCCTTTGCAACGGCCGCTGTGTGGATTTTCATAAGTTCATTGTCTGCAGAAAGGGTGTTGGGAAATCCATGCATTGTCATAGCCAGGCTATCTCCGACCAGAATAACATCAATGTTAGATTTATTAATTAATCGAGCAAAGCTATAATCATAACAAGTGATCATAGAAATTTTTTCGTTATTTTTTTTCTTCGAATAAAAATCAAATATTGTTTTCATATGAATTGGTTTCCTTACTTTTGGAAGTTAAAAACAGATCTAAAATGGATTTATAAACAGAAGAAAAAGGATCCGCGGCAAGAACTTCTAGATGTGTTTTTAGCGTTTGTAAATCCTTTCGGACCAGAGGGCCAGAGGAGGGTAAACATTTTTGTAGTAGTGACTCTCGAGATTCTTTTGATCTTTGGATATCTTTAGGAATCATTTTAACATGTTCAAGTTCAATAAAAGTATTTTTAATGATTTGATTCAAATACAATTCAGAAGCTTGTTTGGGGATTTGAAGAGCCTCTAATTCTAACACCATTTTTTTGATTAAGACTTGTGAAAAGTTACCACCCAGAACGCAAAGGCTATGGTAATAGGCTTTATTTTCCGCAGAAATAATTGAATATGGATTTTTTAATCCTGGTAAGAGTTCACTGAGCTGAGTGACTCCCGATATTGTAAAATGAATTTTTTCATAAACTGATAAATCAAAAAAAGTATTTCCAAAACTCATCAATGGATGAGCTGAGGGGATTTCTGGAAAACTCAATAGGCCAGAAAAATGAACAGCTTGAATTTTTTTCCCTTTAAGGTGCTTTTCAAAAAATGGATATATGGCAGAGTCCGAAATGGCTAAGTAGACCTGTGACTCTTGATTTGAGGCCTCATTTAAAAGAAAATCGAGATTTTCCAAGGTTGATGTGCGTCGATTCCACCAATGATGCGAAATATCTAAAAGATTAAAATAATGATTTAAATGACGGGCCAAACGGCCAGAACCTATAATTATTTTCATATTTGGTACCTGCTAAAAGTCAAGTCCTATGAGTTAATTTTCGTTACGTTCTCTTATCCAAGACAGATATCTACGACTTAGGAAAAAAAATCAAGATAAAAAAATAGGTTTCGCCACTCAATTCAAAATCAAATATAAGTCCATTTTGCATAAAAGTTTTTATAATTTTTCATGACTTTTAGGGAATATTTTTGCGGAGGAGTGTTTTTTTCAAAAAGTGACTTCACTTTTTTGGGGCCTGCATTGTAGGCGGGTAGATATTTTGCAGCTTCATTATCAAAGTGAGTTTTAAGGTAGCTCAAATAAGCGATGCCCATTTTTATATTGTAGGAGGGGTTTTTAAGTTGCTCTTTGTTTTTCCAAGGCATTTGAACTTTGGAGGCCATCCACTGAGCTGTTTCAGGACGCAGTTGCATTAAACCAACTTCTCCAATAGTTCCAAGAGCTTCTGGATTAAAGTTGCTCTCCGTTTTAATTAAGGACATCACAAAAAGTGGATCTAAGTTTTTTCTTTCTGACTGCTGAATTAAAAGAGCTGAAAGTTCCTTTGCTCTTGATTTATATTTCACAGGCAATTGTTTGAAAAATTCTTCAGTTATGAGTTTTTTCATCGGAACAAGTAACGATCGCGAGGCAGGACTGCGCTCAAAATATTTACCTAATAATTCACGAGCATGAGACTTTTGAGTACTGGCCTCGCTCAATGAGCTAATAAAAACAAAAAAAATATTTAAAAAACATTTTAGATAATTCATCAGACCTCCACAATGAAGTAGATCTTCAAGATGAATGCCAACTTATGGAAAATCTAAACATATTGAAATGACAGGGAAATCTCATGCTGAGACACAAATTCAATTCAAATATAGGA
>ERZ795056.6498-NODE-6498-length-11402-cov-7.185423_pt1 | contig 11402 bp, 12 predicted proteins | sample MGYA00375140_ERZ795056 | MGnify/ENA primary metagenome ERZ795056 (study PRJEB30185, sample SAMN05720227) | activated sludge metagenome | isolation source: Anaerobic digester | place: USA | collected 2015-03-09 ...
AGCAGGGGGCAGAAGTAAGCGACGACCAATTGCTGGAACTTAACCGGCAACTTACCGAATTGCTTAAACCATCAGTTCCTGCATGAACCATCAGGCAGTTCCGATTCCTCCCCATTGCTGGTAAATGAATTTTACGAGGCTTCTTTTTGCAATGGGTAAAAGCGTTTCGTCAACAGGAAGCGTAAGCGCTGTTTCTATATTATATACAGCCGGATTTGGCAAAAAGGACTGGTTACGAATCAGTTCCGATTTGATACTTTCAACGGTATTTACAAAGTTTCGTTGCCAGCTATCCACATATTCGGTACGAATGTTCCGGTATTTTTCGTTGTGTTTTTCAAAAATGCTTAGCCGGTACCTGTAAACGCGCGTATCGCTGAAAGAGCCGTCCTGCAAAAAGAAATACCCTTCTTCGCATTGCAGCGGTATAAGCCCTACCGGTGAAATCTCAATTCGTTCTTCCACATATTCATAAAGCGCAGCCCCACCCTCAATTGTACCTTTTAATTTGCCCAATGCGTAGGTAATTATTTCGGTTAGTTCAATCATCAGTGCATCATCTTCAATAATGCTTTCGTACAGCATGGTAAGTTTTTGCATATCCATTGCCGAAAGCCTTCGCGGAAATTGTTGCTTCAGGTATTCTTTATTGGTTTTAAAATGCAACAGGTTGTTGTAATGGAAAATAACATCAGCCAATTGCGGGTAAAGTTTCTGTTCATCAAAACAGCGGTTCACTTCCTGCAGGTAGGCAAGAATGGTGTACTGTTTCAGTTCAAAATCAATGTAACCGTCGGCAAACCAGGTTTCAGATAGTTTTTTCAATGTAACCTCCTTTTTTTGATGATCCAAAATGGTTGAAATTACATACGGCAGCAATTATTAAAAATGAAAATTAGGGAAAAATGAAACAGGGCCGCGTTAATTACGTTTAAAAAAATAAATTTTTCCTGCGTCGGTTTCGGTACTTATTTCTTTAAAAGGTACCCCAATCAAAATATCTGTACCGTCAATACTTACATTACCAAAATAATCATCGGGCTTACCATCGCTTGCAATAAGCATGGTTTGTTGCACCCAACTGTTTCCACTATGATAAAATACATAGGCTTTACCCTGGTTTTGGTTGATACCCACTTTTTTGCGATTGGCAGCAACAAGGGCATAATCGCCACTTATCGCTACCCCGCTTCCAAAATAATCATTCATGCTACCATCATTTGGCAACAGAATGGCATGTTGCTGCCACTTTAAGCCCGTACGCCCAAATATATAGGCTTGCCCGGCATTACTTATTCCGGCTACATCCTTATTTAGCGCTCCTATTATCAAATAATTTCCGCTTATGGCAGCCTGTTTACCAAAATAATCTCCTGAAGCTCCATCTTCAGCTGCCAATGTAGCCTGCAACATCCAAAATACCGGTTGTCCGGGTAACCCCGGCATTTTATAAAAAACGTATGCCTGCCCTGCCCATGTTTTGCCATTAACCGTTTTCCTTGGTGCGCCTGCAAGGGCATAATTGCCACTTATGCTTACCACTTCTCCAAAATTGTCATTGGCTGCCCCATCACCTGCGGTTAATACCATTTGTTCGCTCCATGAGGTGCCGGAACGGTTAAAAATGTAAGCTTGTCCCTGGTTGATTTTACCCTCCACAGCTTTAGCATTCGCCCCAATAACTGCGTAACTTCCGCTTATGCTTACACTATTGCCAAATCCGTCGCCGGTTGCCCCATCACCGGCAACAAGGGTAGCCTGATGTGTCCATTCGCTTCCATTCCGGTAAAAAATAATAGCCGCACCCTGATTGGTTTTTGCTGCAATATCCTTGTTGGGTGCACCTACAATTACATAATCGCCGCTCATAGAAACGCTCTGTCCAAAATTATCCTCCGGCGAACCTGAAGGATCGGTCAGGGTGGCCTGCAGGGACCAGCCATTGGCTGTACGTACATAAATGAAGGCCTGGCCCTGGTTAACATTGGCTCCTGCTTTTCTATTGGGCGCCCCGGCTATGGCATAATTCCCGCTAATGCACACCGATTGGCCTGAATGATCGTTTAATTGAGCATTGGGCAGGTTGGCCCCCTGGTTTTCGGTAGGTATGGCATTTTCACCCCAGCCCTTTTCCGCCCTGGTAAGCGATAGCCATTCCTTTCCGTTAAATCCTTCAAAATCGCCGGAAGCTGCATTCCAGCGTACCATACCTGCCTGCGGCAGTGTAAAATCATCGGCAAGCTTTATTTTACCGGCTACATCAAGCGCCGCAGAAGGCGCGTTGTTGTTAATGCCCACCTTTGGTACCATATTTTGGTTGCCGTAAAAAACGGTAATGGTCCAGGTTCCGGCATTTACCCGGTTTACCGAAGTATTACAACCGGCAATACCCTCCAACATGCGCCAGGCATGCATTTCAAAAAGCAACACCGTACTGCCTGCAAATTCGCCATTGGCAATATTAATCCCCTGCCTTGCATAAGGGTAGGTACCCGTGGCTGCCCCCACGCCTTCATAAACGGTAGTTTCGGCAAGGTTTGTATTTACGCATTTTACCTGCGAGCGCTGATGCGCCATTTGACCCATGCCAATGGCTGTCATACTGTAGGCTATGTTTATCCCGGTAACCGGGTAGCTTTCGCCTGCAGGCAGCGCTACCTGTAAATGAATTTTGCTGCCATTGCAGCCTGGATCAAAAGCATTAAAAGAGGTAGGAATATCAGCGGCTGTGTAAGTGGCAGAAACACTTCCCTGTGCAAAGGGATACAGCCAAAAGCAATTGATTGCCAAAGCAATCAAGCTTATACGGGTTGGCATTTCTTGATTCATCTGGTAAAAGATCAGGATCAGCAAGTTACCGATTTTTGGGCGGGCTGCCAAAGTAACCTCGCCCCATTTATACAGATTCTGTCAAAATGCCATGCAAAGCCTAAGGGGGAAACTGTTTTCCCGTATATAGCCTACCTGGTTAATCTTAAGAGGTTAAGTTTGGCGAAACCGCCCCCTACACCCCCTTTGCAATCTTCTCAATCGCCCCTACAAGTTTATCAAGGTCCTGAAAGCGGGTATACACATGCGGGGTTACGCGTACTACGCTAATGTTTTCCCATACAATGCTCACGGTATGTATTTTGTATTCGTTAAACAGTTTTATATCTATTTCGCCGGGCTTCAGGCCATCTATACTGAAGCCTGCAATGGCGCAACTGTATGCAGGGTTAAGCGAGGTATGCAGCTTTACTTTAGGTATCTGCAGCGCCTTGTTTGCCCAGTAATGCTTCAGCCTGTGGATGCGCTCCTGCTTCCGGCGCGCGCCTATAGCTTCGTGAAAATGGATGGCCGCGCCAATGCTTTGCTCAATGCAAAAGCTGCGGGTACCCAGGGTTTCAAACTTGCGTATATCGTCGCTTTGCGGCTTATCGTTGCACACAAGCGGCCATATTTTACCAATCTTCTCTTTTTTAATCCACAACATGCCGCTGCCAACGGGTGCGCTCAAAAATTTGTGAAGGCTCGTTCCAAGGTAATCGGCTTGCAGATCGGGTATTTTAAAATCAAGCAGGCCAAAGCTGTGGGCGGCATCAACCAGTACTTCTATACCGCGGGCATGCGCCATATCGGCTATTTTGCGTACAGGCAGTATTTGCCCCACCCAGTTAATAATATGGGTAAGGTGCAGTACTTTGGTACGGGGGGTAATGGCGCTGGCATAAGCCGCTACCATGGTTTCGTCGTTTTCAAGAGGAAAATCAAAGGAGATCTGTTTGTACACAATCCCATCACGTTGTTGCCGCTGTTTCCATGCGTTGATCATGTTGGGGTAATCCTGCAGGCAACCAACAACTTCGTCGCCCTTTTGCAGTGGCAGTCCGAAAATTACGGTGTTCAACGCTTCTGTAGCATTGCGGTTAATGGCTATTTCGGCTGCATCGCAGCCTGCAAGGTTGGCGAGTTGTTGCCGAAGGGGTTCGCGGCCCTGATCCATAACGCGCCACATAAAATAGCTTGGGCCTTCGTTGGCCAGGTCGTTAAACCGGCTGAGGGCTTCCTGTGCTATGCGGGGCGCGGGGCTTACCCCGCCATTGTTCAGGTTAATAATGTTGGGGTTTACGGAGTAGCCCTGTTGTACCTGCACCCAAAAATCTTCGTCGCTGCCGGTGGGGTCGAAATACGGAAGACCGTCACCGGTTTCCGTTAAGCCATTGGCCATGGCTTCGGGGTTCAGCATCGAAAAAGCGGTAAGCCCCAATCCACCTTTTACTACACGGCTTAAAAAATTGCGACGATGCGCCATTACTTAAATATTAAGATTCAAAAATATACTTTATTTACATACGGTTAAAGGCAGTTACCAGTTCAACCACCTGCGCGTCAAAGCCCTTTTGTTTTACCGTGTATTGCTGCATGGCCGGTTTTCGCTGAGCCAGCAATTGTTGCAATTCCTTCATTTTCTTTATTTTATACAATTGGCCATTAAGGGCTACCACCCAGTTTAGTTGATTGCTGATGGTATAATCCGCCACGGCCGAACTAAAAGCCTTGTTTTCATTCATTACCTTATTAAGGTCCTGCAGCAGTACCGCCTCGCCCAATACCTGAAGTTGCATCCAGCCGGTAATACTGCGATCATGGTTATTGGGATAATAACTGGTATGAACCAATTTAAGGGTATCATTGCCTGCCGGCGGGTAGGCACGTAAGTATTTTATAGGTGTAAGCAGTTCAAACAGTGCGCCGGCACTGTCTTTGTAAAAAACTTTATCTGCCAGCAGGTCTATTTTTACCGGGATATTTTTATAAACCCCTCCCTTTCCATCAGCAAGATCAGCAGGCATAAAAAAATCGTGCCACCAGGGGCTGCCTTCGGTTACCCGATCGTAGTTGGCATCATCCGGTTTGCGGCCGGTTACATCGGTTACAAATCCCCGGCCTTTCTGATAATTGCCGTGGTCAAAGGTAAATTGCGCCTGCCCGCTGCTCATCCCTGCAAACAGGAAAAGCAAAAGCAGGAATGGATGTATCAGGTTGTTGACCATTATAAGTACTGATTAATAGGTGGAGGCTCCGGCTAATGAATACCGGATGCCCGCAGTTAATTTGGTAAAGCGAATGTAATAAAAAGGACGGCAACAGCAAATCCCGCGGTAACCAAACAAATATTATTGGATACAATATAAAAATATCCTTTCTTCACATATTCCATACTATTCGCTATGCCAGAATTGATCCGGGATAATGCAACCCTGTCGCCCGCATTAGCGGGTAAAATATATCCTGATACAGGATCGGAGCAGGAAAAGGAACTGTTTCGACACCTCCAGGAAAATTTTATGCCACAGTTTGAAAATGCATTCCCCGATGTGCTTGCGCATAAAACAGTGGTGGTGGTGCCAAGCCTTACCCTTGACCAGGAAATATTACAGAAAATAGAAGGCATTGTGCATTACGAGGAACGGTTGCTATGCCTGCTGATGCTGCTGCGTATGCCGCGAACCCATGTGGTGTATGTAACAAGCGTACCCATTGATCCCATTATAATAGATTATTACCTTCACCTGTTGCCGGGTATAACCGGTTACCATGCCCGGCAAAGGCTTACCCTGCTCAGTTGCTTTGATGCTTCACCCCGCTCGCTTACCGAAAAAATACTTGAAAGGCCCCGGTTGATTGAGCGTATCCGCCAAAGCATTCCCCATGGTCATCTTGCACACCTTGCCTGTTTTAATGTAACCCGTTTCGAACGTACACTTGCGGTGCAGTTGCACCTGCCTGTTTATGGCTGCGACCCCGATTTATATTCGCTTGGCAATAAAAGCAACGGGCGGAAATTATTCAGGGAATGTGGCCTTACCGTGCCCGATGGCGAGGAGAATCTGCAAAATGAGCAGGATATTGCCGCTGCGCTGTTAGCACTGAAAATACGCAATCCAGCCCTGCGTAAGGCGGTTGTTAAGATTAACGAAGGGTTTTCGGGGGAGGGCAACGCCATATTTATTTACCCGGGTGAGGAGGAAGAACAGGCCGGTTTCGATCAGATTCTTGCAGAATTGCCCCTTCGGTTGCGTATTGTGGCCAACGATCTTTCATTTGCCGCTTATATGGCGAAATTTATAGCCGCCGGTGGTATTGTGGAGGCATTTATTGATGGAGATCAGAAGCAATCCCCCTCTGTTCAATGCCGTATAACCCCCCTCGGGGTTTGCCATGTTATCAGCACCCATGATCAGGAACTTGGCGGCGAAAGCGGGCAGGTTTTTTTGGGCGCCCATTTTCCGGCAAAAGCTGACTATGCCCGCGATCTGGGCGAAATGGGCAAAAAAGTAGGGGACGCGCTTTGCGAAAAAGGTGCACTCGGCCGTTTTGGTATTGATTTTATAACAATAAAAGAACCGGAGGGATGGAAACATTACGCCATTGAAATCAACCTGCGCAAGGGTGGTACCACTCATCCCTACCTGATGCTCGATTACCTTACACAAGGTCATTACAACGCTGATGAAGGCATTTACAATATGGCCAACGGGCAATCACGATACTACTTCAGCAGCGATAACCTGCGCGATACCTGCTACCGCGGCTTAACCCCGCATGACCTCATTGATATTGCCATGATCCACGAGTTGCGGTACGATGGTTCTACACAGGAAGGGGTGGTATTCCACCTCATTGGTGCGCTGAGCCAGTATGGCAAACTCGGGGTGGTATGCATTGGCGATAGTAAGGAGAAGGCAGAGGGTTATTTTAACCGGACAGTAGAGGTGCTTGGAAAGGAATGCGGGAGGTGCTGAATGAATAAAGCCATACCCCCGGTGAGGGCATGGCTTTAAATTTTCCTTAGCCTGCTTTCAGCTTACCGGATTACAGCAATAAGATCAACAAAAGGATAATAATCACTATTGCACCAATTGACAAGTAAATGCCGTTGTTGTTTGCTGCCACGGCGCTGTTCATTCCCCTTAATTCCTGGCGCAATTCTTTCTTTTGGGTACGACTGAGGCTTGATTTATCCATGGCTTTAATTTCCTGAATCCTGTTTTTCAGGGCCAGCATTTCCGGCGATTCTGCGGGTGCAGTTTTTTCTGCGGGCACTACACTTTCTGCATACAAGGCTTGCGGGCTCAATGAAAACAACAGGGCAAGGATGACAAAGGAGGTAAGTAATTTCTTCATGGTTATTCGATTTTTGAAAAAAATGAAAAGTTTTAACATTTCAAAGATCAAATGAAGGTTCCATTGAATTATTACATTTATAACCCTAAAACTTACATATTTTCGGGTATGTACCCTTTATCGTTGGTTTTAATTGAAATAATGAAATGGATATTTTGCCTGCATAATTAAAAAAACTGCCTGCTGTTTATGGCGCATCGCTGAATTTCTTATACTTTCCCATCAGGTTCCCAAAAAACAAAATGATCGGGAAAATGGTTTTTTGAACAAAGGCAGGAATCTCCAGCATGCCAAACTCATCTTTGTACCTGTTCAGTAAAAAGGCCGAATCAAAAATACCGGGCCGGCCGCCATTTTCGTTGGTAGATTTAAAAATTTGGGTGATAAAATATACGAAATTTTCCGGTGGGCTTACATAGCCTGTGCAAACCAGCAAATCGGTTCCGGCATTCCAGAATTTGTGTGGCACCCCGGCTTTAAACAGGATTTCCTCGCCGGGGCCGGCATACTGCTTTTCGCCGCCAAGCATCTGATACCCAATTTTACCCGATTCTACCTTAAAGAATTCATCCTGCCTGTAATGTACATGCATCGGCGGGCCGGCGTTTGGTTGCACTTCATTTTTGGCTTCAAGATACTCAACGCCATCCTTTTCGTAAATGCTGAGAAAGGTTAACTTTTCGCCGGTAATTGTTTGGATGGTATGTGGAAAGATAATGCTCATGGTAAATGATTTATTTTATCATTTAATAATGCAAATTCCTTTAAAACTTGCCCGCATTGGCCGGGTTATTCAGGTCAGCCAAATGAAACTATTTACATTCAGCGGCCTAAAAATAAAAAACTTTTTATTGAAGTTACAAGTATCCAGGCTTGAAAATATGAAGACTACCCGGATTTATTCCCCGTAAAGAGCAGGCTGCGCCTAACAAAAAAAGCCTCTCCGATTAAAATTAACCGTGCCGGTTCCTACAAATCCTTTTCAAAACAAACACTTGTATTCACCCCTGCGTACTGACCAAAGTTTTCAATTTGCCTGTAGCCGTTTTTTTTATACAGGGCGATGGCATCAGGCTGACGGATTCCGGTTTCGAGGATGCATCGGGTATAGCCGAGTTCACTCGCCCAGTCTTCCAGTTCAACCAACACTTTGGTGGCAATTCCTTGATTTCTGGAAGATTCAATTACATACATCCGCTTCACTTCCACTGTGGTTGCATCCATTTCTTTAAATGCCCCGCATCCAACAGGGGTAGTTCCCTCGTAGGCAACAACGGCCTGCCTTAGCGCATCGGGTTTATTGAACTGTGCATAAAAAGCATGGTCATCCCCATCGAGGATAGCGAGAAATTGGTCAAGCTCCTTCACGAGCAGGAGGAAGTCGCCATTGGAGGATGTTGTTCTTATAATCTGAATCATGACCAAATTTAGTATTTAGCTGTTTTCGTTTCTTAATCAATTGAAACCAGGTTCATTGCCCTTTCCATATCCTCCGGCGTATCAATACCCACTCCCTCAAAATCCACTACCACCATCTTTAGTGGCACGCCGTTTTCGAGGTAGCGTAGTTGTTCCAGCTTTTCTACCGATTCAAGCGGGGTCATTGGCCATTGGGTAAAATCAAGCAGGGTTTGCCTGCGAAAAGCGTACACGCCAATATGCTCGTAATACACGGGCGTAAGGGCCTGATCGCGGTGATAGGGGATGGGCGAACGGCTGAACAGGAGGCTGAAGTTATTTTTATCAACGGCTACTTTTACACAATTGGGGTTGGCAATGCGGGCGGGGTCATTGGAAATCTTCATCATGCTCGCCACTTTTACTTTTTCACCGGCAGTACCTTCAAACACTTCAAGCAAATGCTGCAAAGGTTCTTTTTGCATAAAAGGTTCATCGCCCTGCACATTCACCACAATGTCCACCTCAAGGAGTGCAACTGCCTCAGCAATACGGTCACTACCGCTTTCGTGGGTTTTCCGGCTCATAACTGCCTTGCCGCCATGTGAGGTTATTTCATTAAAAATGAGTTCGCTGTCGGTTACTACCATTACTTCATCAAAAAGACCTGTAGCAACCGTATTTTCATAGGTCCGCCTGATCACGGTTTTGTTTCCCAGCATTTGCATCAGCTTTGCGGGAAACCGGGTAGCTGCATAACGGGCGGGGATCATGGCAATTTTTTTCATTTGGCTTGTTTGTTATTTATTGTTTCGGGTTTGAAGTTTCGGGTTTGAAGTTTCGGGTTTGAAGTTGGCTTACGCACACAATCCCTTCCAACCCGAATTAAATACCCATTACTCACCTCAATTTCCATTCCTTTATTCTATTACTCTGTCATTCTATTATTCATGTATTCCCCATCTCAACCTCAACCTCAACCTTAACCTTAACCTTCCATTCTGTCATTCAATTATTCTATTATTCATGTATTCTATTATTCATCCCTTATTCATTATTTCTCTCAAAACCGCAACTACCAAATTCCCCTCAAACCCCCGCTGCAGCAAAAACTGCCTCGTTTTGGCCCATCGGCTTGCAGGCACCTGCCCACGGGTGCTATCCCATTTTTGACCGGCAAGCTTCTTCAGCAGGGCCTCATAAACTTCCTCATCAATCTCCTTCATCCCCTTTTTTATGCAATAATCGCTGATGCCTTTTGCCTTAAGGGCGTGAATGATTTTCACCCTTCCCCATTGTTTCAGCCTGAAATGCCCCCCGGCAAACTGAACCGCGAAACGCTCCTCATCCAGGTAGCCTTCCTCTATCAGGTGAGCAACAATTTCGTCCACTTCCCGGGTATTGAGACCATAATGATAAAGTTTTTCCTTCACTTCGCTGTGGCAGCGCTCGCTGTAACTGCAGTAGTGCTTTATTTTTTCCCTTGCCTGCCCGGGGGTAAGCCCTGGTGATTGCTCCTCCATAGTTTTATTACAAAATCAATGCAAGTTATTAACAGATATGGGCTTACTTTGCAACCAACCTAAAATTACCTTAGGTTTGGCCCGTAAATAATCATAAAAATAGTTAACTGATATGAAGTTTGTCGTTTCGTCTTCCGTGTTACTGAAGCAATTGCAACAAATAAATGGGGTAATACAAACCAACAGCGTGTTGCCCATTCTCGAAGATTTTCTTTTTGAAATAGATAATAGCACCCTTACGGTTACCGCTACCGATCTTGAAACCATGATGCGGGTTTCGCTCGAGGTGGAAGCCCGCGAATCGGGCAGGGTATGTATTCCAGCCAAAATTTTGATGGATACCCTGAAAAACCTGCCCGATCAGCCGCTGACCTTTAATATTGACAGCAACTTTGGGGTGGATATTACCAGCGACAACGGTAAGTACAAGGTAATGGGCGAGAACCCTGATAATTACCCCAAGGGCCCCGACCAGGATGAAACAACTTCCTTTAACATGACAAGCAAAGGCCTGCTTACCGCCATAACCAAAACCCTGTTTGCAGTAGCGGTTGATGAAATGCGCCCCGCCATGACCGGTGTTTACTTCGAGCTTTTTGAAGATGGATTGCAAACGGTAGCTACTGATGCCCACAGGCTTGTAAAATACCGCAGAAGCGATGTAAACTGCCCAAGCCAGGATTCCTTTATTGTTCCCCGTAAGCCGCTCAACCTGCTCAAGAGCGCCCTGCCGGCTAATGAAGACCCGATTACTCTCAGCTATAATGGCAGTCACCTGTTTGTTCAGCATGGCGAAACCCTGCTGAGCTGCCGGCTGATTGATTCCAGGTTCCCCGACTACAAAGTGGTTATCCCCGCCGACAACCCCTACAAGTTACATGTAGCCAAGGCCGATTTTACCCAGGCCCTCCGTCGTATTGCCATATTCAGTAATAAAAGTACCAACCAGGTTGTGCTTACCATAAATGGCAGCCTGCTGCAACTTGCCGCACAGGATATTGACTATAGCTTTGAAGGAAACGAAAAAATGCCTTGTTCTTACGAAGGCGAAGACATGTCCATTGCCTTTAATGCCAAATTCCTCATTGAAATGCTGAACGCTACCGATACCGAGGAAGTGGTGCTCGAACTGAGCGGTCCAACAAAGGCCGGTATCCTTAAACCATCTGAACAGGGTGAAAACGAAGATTTGCTGATGTTGGCGATGCCGTTGATGATTAATTAATTGTTGGTGGTTTCGGGTTTGAAGTTTGAAGTTGGCTGACGCATACTTGTTTGAAGTTGAAGGTTTCGCGTTTGAGGTTGGCTGAC
>ERZ795056.6503-NODE-6503-length-11394-cov-16.587265_pt1 | contig 11394 bp, 7 predicted proteins | sample MGYA00375140_ERZ795056 | MGnify/ENA primary metagenome ERZ795056 (study PRJEB30185, sample SAMN05720227) | activated sludge metagenome | isolation source: Anaerobic digester | place: USA | collected 2015-03-09 ...
TCTTTCAAAAAAGATGCAGGTTTTAACGAAGAAATTGCAGTTCCCATTTGTGTAGAATAAAGGAGATTAAAATGTCATTTACCAAGACTACCAACTTAACCAAAGCCAGGTTATTTGCCTTAGGTTCTTATTATAAGACAGATACAAGCAATCATTTATTGCCAGAAACTACTAAGATGTTTTCTGCCATTATACCTTATTATTTATTGCATCTATTTGATGAACCTATATTTGTTAATGCAGGCGAAGCTGATATTACTGTAAGCAATATAGATACAGGATATTATATTCTTGACGGAAACCTTTATAATACAATAACTTTTCCAGATACAGATACTCCTTATTGCTGTTTTATAGTTAATGGAACGAATGGTTTTGGTTTAACTCTTAATATTGGTGGAACTACCTTAAATTTAGACAATTATCCAAATGCAACTATCTTAATTGCTAACGGTAAGTTTCCAGGTATAGATAATAGACAGACTATAATGTTACCTTATATCTTCCCTATAGGTGTAGCTTATGAAGATTTAACCTTAAAAGAATTAAAAGGAGATGAATTGCCCCTATCTTTTGGAATGCAAGCTGTTATCTCCAAGAAAGTAGAATTGCAGTTACCTATCTTTGAAATGTTACATAGAAGTGGTAACTTTACTTATCTGAATAAATATCTTGCAGATCAATATGGTGCTTGGTTATATTCTACTGGTATGGATACCATTTATATCTTGCAGTTACCAGATAAAGATAATCTGTTGGGTATGGTCTTTAGGTTTGATTGTGGTATTCATAATGATGGTATTGGCAATCAAATTGCTCAAGATATAACTTCCAATCAAAGCAATAAATTCACTTTTACTTATAATAGAGAAGTAGGCGTAACTGAAAACATTATCAATATAGAGGCATAAATGACGCATAAACAACGAGTTATCTCCAATATAGAGAGTTTAAGCAGTCTCACCGAATCTGCTTTAACTAAGATAAGTGGCAATATCCTTACTATAGGTGCCAGAAAGATGAATGAGTTATTGGGTAATTCTGCTTATACCAGTTATGTAGAGTTACAAAATAATACTGCTATTATTACAGAAATTGAGAAAGATACCTGGAATTATGAGTTAGCTACTACATCCGAAAGACAACTCAAAGATTTGGAAATGGCAGAAGCTTATTGTGCTCTTTATTATGTAGCTTTAGCTCTTAAGAAGATAGATATGGATACAGTAATGACTCAGATAGAAACTTGGGGAGAAGGTTCTATTAAGCCTACAGATATTTTGAGAGTAGTAGAGTTTGCAGATAAGTATTTAATAGAAGCTAAGGTTATTGTAACACCTTATAGAGCAAGTGGAGAAGAGGTAGAAGGTATTTTAACTACAGGAGGAGTTGGTTTTATAGCCATCTAAGCTTATGGTATTGGATACTATTGTAGAGGCACAGACTAAGGTTATTCAAGCTTTAACAGAGGCAGGTTATCAGAATGTTAAAGATTCGTTATTATATGGTATAACCGAGAATGAGATTTATCCATTTATTTTGGTAGATATAGATTCGTCAGATACAGTTAATTTAGCAAGTGGTTTATCTACTCCTGTTAATCATAATTTGGTTATTTCTGTCTATCAAAAGAGCAGTATGGGAGTTAAGGAAGCAAGACTGTCTGCAGCTCAAGAGTTTGACAATATAATGCAAATCCTTAATTTAAGTTTGGCAGAAGAGAGAGTAGAGTATTTGGATACGGTTATGAACGGGATTAAGTTATGTGGTGTAACTGCAGTTCTGGAAGTAGGCTTAGGTGAAAGCATAGAATATCATCCTTTATTGGGAATAACCTCAGACCCAATAGGAGCGATTTTAACGATAGATAATCATCCAACTAATATACTTACTCCAACCGTGATTAGAAATGCTCGTAGTGGGGTTTATTCTGCGTTAAAAGAGGGTTATACCTACCTACCTCAAACCGTAGATTTGTCAGACAGAAAAGATAAGACTATTATGATACCTCAAAGTAAAGGCAAATTGAATGCACCCAATATATATTTTGATTATAATACAGGTTTATTGCATATAGATACAGAATATACTCAATGCGAAATAAGATATAGATTGGATGGAGGAGATCCTCATACCGACTATCAGATCTGGAAAGATAATATCTATATAGATACATCTCAAGTAAGAGCTTATATTATTAAAGAAGGTTATGAAGATAGTGATGTAGTAGCATACAATATAGAAGTTCCTTTTGTTAAAATTGTAGCAGAAGCAGATAATCTGGATATAATTAGTGTAATAAGAATTTATCCCAATGTTGATATAACTTTAACCTCTAACTCAGAGAATTTATTGTTAAGCTTAGACAAAACTACTTGGTCAAATCAAGTAACTGCTTTATCTGGAAATTATAGACGAATTTATCTAAAAGCTGTTGAGACAGGAACTTATTATATATACAAAAGCAGTGGAACTATTATATATTTGGGATATCAATATTCTAGTTCCACATTTACAAATCTTTTTTATCAACCATTTAGTTTAGATTATAAAAATATTATCTGTAAATGCTACTTATATTATAAGACAGTAGAAGGATATACTTATTTTGATCAAGTTAGAGCTGTTGGATTGAAATTATTTATTATAGGCAGTATTCCAGATGCAGACTATAATCCTCTTAAAATTATTTTACATCCTGTTAATTATGCTTAAAAAAAGGAGAAAAAATGACAGTATCGCTTTATAAAATCTTAGCCATTAAGCAGGCTTTGGAATCTCTTAATCTATTGGCTATTCCCGTTATTGAAGATAACGATACACAAGGAGTAGTAAGTATGATTATTGTAGGTCTGGCAGATAGACCTGATGAATTTAATAATCTTTTGAAAACTATCTCAGGAGAAGCAAAAGCCTGGGATGATAACTTAAAAGAAGCAGAACAGGTTCTCTTAGATTTTTTCGCTCTTATTCCAGCGGAATTAAGCGTTTTAATCAATCAGTTGAAGAGCGTAAGTTCCACGCTGGAGAATGCGGTTACACAGATGATGAGAGAAGAGATGTTGGGGATAGACAATTCGGTTATCCCAGACCAAGAACAGAAGCAGACCACTTTAGAGACACCTTAATCTTATTATGTGCTAAAGGTATAGACTGTAATCTTATAGATGTAGGAGAAGCTCTTATCTTGGCAGAAGAGATTATCTGTCAGGATTTGAGAGAAAATATCTTAAAAGGTGCTTCTTATTTGAAGGATTTGAAGAGAAGAAATGCTTATATAGAGTTAGCTAAGAATGTAGATTATTCTACTGCTTTAGCAGATTTATTGAGAGAATTAAATGAATTACTTGAGAGCCAGTATAATCAAGAAAGCCTCAACCCAAGTAACAAAGAAGGTTAAGGATAAGACGAGGTTTGTCTCTTCTCGGATAGGTTCTGCTATGCTTTATGATATCTTACAAGATATTGATAACCTGGATAGAGATAGCAGATCTTTGCAAGAAGCCAAAGATTTGGAGAATATCACTTATCTCAATCCTACTTATTATTATAAGAAATATGGTAACAACTTCAGTAGAGCAGGTAATGAAATTCCCTTATCAGAACGAGACAGATTGATTAGAAGTGCTTTATATCAAGTTATGCAGGTCTTTGATACGGTTAGATACGCAGCTAATAAGGTGCAAGGCAATAAAGTAGCCAATCTCTTGTTAGGCAGAATATTCAAAGATACTGTAGTTACCAATGTGGTTTTTTATGTTTCTACTCAGTTATATGTCTATAGCGAAATCTTCAAATCATCCAAAAGCTCAGATATGAAGGCAATTATTGAAAAGGTCTATAAAACCAGAGAGAAATGGATAACAGGCTTATCTACCAAATATATGCGGATACAAATGACTAAAATAACTCAACAAAATCCTTATGCTGTCTATTTTGAGTTATGGTCTTATTATAAGAGACCTGGTAGAGATAAAGGTTATTATAATAGAGCAATGGATTTTGGTGTCTATACCAGTGGTGGAACTGCAATGGCAGGTATTAGATCTAAAGATGATTTACCTACTCTTAATGAGTTATATGGTTGGTTTAAGAGAAGAGAAGCAGCAGGTTTGTATAGACCTATGGTAGCAGTAGGTTGGAGATCAAGACGCAAATACGGATTAAGTTATAAAGAGCCTAAGAACTGGTTATTGAAACCTTATGCAGCTGCATATTTGACTTGGATAAGAATGCAGAGAAGATTTAAAAAGAGAGGCAAGTTAGCACCTTTTGGCAGTTTTGCCAAATACAATAAACGCAATACTGTCTATCAGACTACCATCTTTACTGAGATATTCAATAAATATATGGCTTATGTCCTAAAAAGAGTAAAAGTTGAGAAAGCTGAGATTATAGAAAAAACAGAAGATAACTTCAAGTTTAAGGTTGACAGGTTAATCAGATCTATGAATAAGAATCTGAAGAGAACAGACCGAGACCTCAGGTCTCTTAATTATCTGATTAGAACTAAGAATATCAAAGACATAAGTTCTGTTGCTGTGCAAAGTCAGTATCAGGTAACAGACCTGAAGAAGTTAGTCAAGTTAGCTAAAAAGTTAGAGATTAAGGTATAAGAAGGATAAAATGGCAAAAACTACTAATGAAGTAAATATTGTCTGGAAAGTCAAGGGACAGAATGAATTAGCTTCTGCCATCAGAGGTATTGGCAGTGCTATCAAATCTATTGATTTTGATAAACTTTCCGAAGTTACAGGTGTAGCTTCTATTTTAAGTAGCTTACAAAGTAATAAATTCAATTTTGATGTTACTACAGGAACAGGTATAGCTAATTCCATTAAGCAAGTTAACAATTTATTAGATGAACTCAATCAAGTAAAAGAACTAAGAGATGCAATAAATAAACAACCTCAAACTATAGGCTATTATAAATCTGTAGCTCAAACTGCTGTTGGTATTCCTCCTGAAATGAATCTTAAGAATCTTACTGCTATGCAAAGAAAGCTGACTATGGAAATGAATAAGACAATAGATGAGGAAATAAAACATACTTTAGCAGGATTAAGAAGTATTATTATAAGTGCCAAAGAAACTGTTAAAGGTGGCAATTTAGAAGGTCAATTCATTAGTCCTGAGATTAGAGAACAAGTCAATGTAGTAACCAATTTCAGTGATTTATTCCGAGATGCTTTGCATAAGAACTTCGCCAAATTCAAAGGCATAACGGGAATGATAGGTGAGTCTATAGATAGTATCTTTAGAAATATGTCTCAAGAAACAAGAGATAAAGTTATTTATTCTACCAAACAAGAAATTGCTAAAACCAAAGAACAACTAAGATTGGCAAAAATTGAATTATCACAATCTAAAGAACCTGGAGACATCTTAAATAATGCTCTTAATGTCCAAAGAATTGAAGTTAAACTAAATAATCTTAGACAACTACAGACTCAGTATAGCCAAGCAGTTAAAGTTTTAAGCAAACAGGAAGCAGATGCCAGAGCTGCTGGTGGAGTAATGAAGAATGTCCAAAGTGCTAAAGCTAAAGCAGATGTAACAGCTAACGCAGATGATTTGGGCAAGTTATTTAAGGATGTTTTATTTATCAATAATAAAGCTTCTGCTAAAGCTGTATCTGAAGCAATTGAACAAAGAGAAAAGGACTTAATAGACTTCATTACCAAAAGTCCTGTTTATTCTATGACGCCTGAAGAAAGAATTAAGTTCACGGGTGAGAGTGTAGCCAAACAGCAAGATATAATCAGATACAGAGAATTATTAGGCAGAAAGCAGAATGTTGTTTCAGAAACAGAATTTCAGGCTATGCAAGCAGGTAAGAAAATTTATGAAGTTCCTGCCAACTTTACTCCTCAATACTTAGATGAACTCAAGAATAGAATTAAAAATTATTCATTTACCAGTAAGAATCTGGAAGGTTTATTAACTCAGCTAGATGCCTTAGGTAAGTTAACGGAAAAATATCCTGCTAAAGAGAAGTTATTTTTAACAGATGAAGAGGCAGAACAAGTTGCTCAATATATGCTTGATTTCAAGAGTATGTCTAAGAAAATAACTTCCGAATTGGGTAAATCTAAGACTATGGCTGTAGGAGAAGCTACTCGGAAGTTAGCACCTGAAGAATATACCAAAGCCGTAACAGCTGTTAAGCCTACTTATGCTATGATGGGAGAAGTAGAAAGAGCAGATGCTTTGAACAACTTGTTACTGAAAAGAAAGGATTTGGAATCTCAAATCTCTGCAGTTAAGAAACAAATAACAGGACTTAATGAAGCAGATGATAAAGCTCATATTGAAAAGTTACAGAAACTCAGTCAGGAACTTAATCTGACTAAGGTTAATGCAGATAGTATTAAAGTAGTAAACAATGATATAAAAGCAGACAATAAGAAAGCAGAAGCAGAAAAGAGAAAAGCTCGTCAAGAAGAAGCTGCTCGTATTAAACAAGATAAAGATGAAGCTAAGAAGAAAGCTGCAGAAGATAAATTGGCATTAAAACAAGATGCAGAGATAAAAAGGCAAAATGATAAAGAAGCCAAAGAACGAGAAAGACAGCAAAAAGCAGAAAATAGACAGAGAGATAAAGAAGAACGAGAAAGACAGAAGCAACAGACAGCAGAACAAATACAGGCTAAGAAGCAGTTAAATGAAGAAGAGAAGATAGCTAAGAAAGATATTGATTTAGAGTATGATACTCAAAGAAAGATAGTAGAGTTAGATGAACAAAGACAGGTTTATGCAGGCAAAAGAATTAACTTAACTGCTGTCCTAAATAAGAAAGAAGAGTTATTAACCAATAACGCTTATTTACAGAGAGATATAGAGACCAGATTAAATGCTTTAGGTGCACAAAGAGCCAAATATCTCCAAATGCATAATGATTTATTGCGTTATGACAGGATGTTAGCCAATGCTGTAACAGAAGAAGAAAGACAACAAATAGCCTTAGAAAAACAGCAATATATGCAGTCTCAAAACGAAGAGATGTTACAGTTACATCAATTGCAAATGGAAAAACAACAAAATGATTTAACTCTAACCAGATGTAATCTCTTAATTAAGACAGGTGCAGCTCATAAAGAAAATATAATGGCTACTATAGGACACTATCTTAGTCTGGATAAGATTGTATCTCGTATGTCTTTCGTTTGGACTGCTATGTTTTCCTATCAAGCAATGTATGCCATTCAGAATGGTTTTATGGAAGCTAAGAATGCAGCTATGACCCTTAATGAACAGTTACAAAGAATGAAATCCATTATGACAGATATAGAAAAACAATCCATACCTGCCATTAAGGATAGTATTATAGACTTAGCCAAAACTTATGGTTTATCTATGGAAGAGTTAGGTTCTTCTATGTATGAGATTCTATCTTCCAATTTCAATCCCGAATTTGCTACTAAGATTTTAGAAGGTTCTACTAAGATGGCGACTGCAGGTCTTTCATCTTTGCAAGAAGCAGTATATTTAATGATAACCTCCATCAATGCTTATGGTTATTCTATGGATGGTATAACTACCTTATCAGATGCTTTCTTTGAGGCAGTTAAAGTAGGAAGATTTACCATAGGTGAATTGGGAGAAGATTTTGCTACTGCAGCTACTACAGCTGCTATCTTTGGTATTGATATTAGAGAAGTTCTAACTGCTTTAGCTACTATGACCAATCAGGGTATTAAGACCAATGAAGCTATAACTGCACTTAATAGATTGATGATGAATTTTGCTTCAGGAGGATCTGCAGAAGCTAAGAAAATAGCTAAAGAGTTAGGTATAGAAATGAACTCCAATGCTATTAAGGCTAAAGGTTTGGCAGGATTGGTAAGAGACCTTAATGGTGCAACAGAAGAACAGATAGTTGCTTTAACTGGAAGTGTCCGAGCTTTCAAAGCTATGGCTTCGGTGATGACTGATCCTGAAAGATATGAGAAGTTCTATAAAGAGATTTCTAATGCAGCTGGTGCAACAGAAAGAGCTCTTAAGGAGGTAGAAGAAAGTCAAGCTTTTAGGTTGAAGAAGTATAAGCAAGAATTTACTGTTGGAATGATGGATATAGCAGAATTAGTAATGCCATTATTGATAGAAGGACAGAAGTTATTAGTTTCTATAAGTAAGTTATTTGGTGGTATGGGAGCCAAGATGGCATTAACTACAGTTGCAGCTGGTATATTAGCCATAGCAATTAGTAAGTTAATAGCCAAATATAATGCCTTAAGTGCATCTATTGCAGGAAGCAATACTCAATTAGCTGCAGCTTCTGTGGCTATGAAGGCAGCTTCTAAAATTGCAGCTCCTGTAGCCATAGTAGCAGGAATTGCCAGTATTGCAGCTGCTATTTGGCAATTAGCAAGTAATGCCAAGAAAGCTAAAAAAGAAATGGATGAATTGAATAAGAGTATATATGAAACTGTAAAAGAATATGAAACGATGTATACTGCAGAAGAAGTAGAAGCCAAACAAAAATTTGAAACCAATATTATGCACATAAGAGAGTATGTCAGAATTGCCAAGGATGAAACCAAAACTCAAGAACGAAGAAAGTTAGCATTGGAATCTGTAAAGAAGGAAATGAAGGCATTAGGAGAGTTGTATCCTGCAGAATTTGAAAAGTTGGATTTAGAACAGTTAAAGTTAGAAAATAATTTAGTTTATTGGGATAAGTATGAAATAGCAATAGAGAATACTACAAAAGCATTGCAGAGACACATTGATAAACTAAAGGCATTTGCCAAAGTAGCTGGTTATCAAGCTACTATCTCCAAAGCTCAAGAAGCTGTTAATGATTTGGATGTAGAAATCAAAATGCTCTTCTCGGATTTTGACAAGGAATATAAGAAACTTCAGGAATATTACAAAATCCAAGGGTTTTATCAAGGTAGTAAAACTATTTCTGGAACAGATTTGTATAATAAATTACAGAGATACTTTGAATTAACAACCAAGTTAAACATAAGTCCTTTTACTTATACACCACCACCTAAACCTCCTACAGTTGGTTATTCTAAAGAACCAAAAGAGCTATATGATTTATATCAAGATGTTATGCCGATTATACAATATTATCAAGGAGGTCCGTATTTAGATAACAAGCTTTATAAAGCCATAAAACAATTATATGATTTAGAAAAACAGAAAGCAGATTTAGAAAAGAAATTATTGCAAGCAACATCTTTAATGGAAACTGAAGGAAAAAGAATATTGGAAGAAGAAGCCAATGCACAAGTAGATTATTTGATGAAACAAAGACCAAGTATTCCTACTGGAGGTGGAGAGATAGCTGAAACTGGAACTACTGAAAAGTATGATTATAGAGCAGCTTTGAAGATAATAGAAGATGCTTATCTCAAATCTTATGAAACTGTTTCTGTAGAATTAGATTATGATAAAATACGAGAAATGGAAAGAGCTAAGGAACAAGCACTTTTTGACCAAGCAGTAGAGATTATCAACAAAATTGAAAAACCAACTGAACGAGATGAAGCAATGCTTAATTTTATTAAGTGGTTATATGATAATAGAAAAGAAAGATTGACTTTGATTTTAAGTAACCTGAAGAAAAAAATGGAAACAGCAAAAACATCAGCTGAACAGGAAGCTATTAAGAAACAGATGAATGATACTATAAGCGAATTATTGATTACAGCTACTCAGTATCAAAGCTTTAATTTGGAAGAATGGAAAAAGCAAAAAGACAAATACAAATTGCCCACAACAGCAGGTTTTCAGTTTGGAGAGAATAGAGAGTTACAGAAAATATTAAGTGCAGAAGATTTAAGAATAATTGAAAGTTTTAGTATGTCTCCTTCTACTTATAAGTTTTATGAAAAGTTAGTTAAGGATTTAGAAGAACAAAATAAGAAATATAATTTAAGAGAGTTAATAAATAATTGGATAAAAGCCAAGAACGATAATGATACTGTAACTCAAGAAAGTATTAGTTTGGAAATAACTAAGATTGCAGAAAGGGAGAAGAAGTTAAAGTTAGATTTATTGAATTTGGCAGAGTTATTAAAATCTGAAGCTGGATTGTCTCCAGATGATTTGAAAGAGATGAATGCCAGAATTGATTTATTAGGTTCTGGTATGTGGGCAGCTCAGTTGGAATATATTGTAGAAGCAAAAACTAATGTAGAAACGACAATGGAGAGATTGGATAGAGAGTATAAGAGCTATAACAAGAAAAACATAGAGATTATAAAGGAATGGATTAACTCTCGTTTATTATCTATAGAAGAGATAAGAAAAGAAGCCAATGTCCTTAATACTAAATTTGAAAATCTTACCATAAAGGAAATAGACAACTTATTGCTTAAACCCTTACCTGAAGATGTTAAGTCAGTATTGGAAGAAAGAAAAAGAGAACTTGAATCTTATTATAAGTTGTTAAAGAATGCACAACAGGATGAATTACAAAAATTATCCAGAAAACAGCAACAATATTATGAAGATATAGATAGTCTATTTGCGGGTGAAGGAACTGCAAAAACAATTTCTATGGGAGTAATAAAGCTACTTTATATGCCTGCTTATGAAGAATTAAGTCAAAGAGAGATGACCAAAAAACGCAATATTCAGGCAAGAGAAGTTAGGAAACAGGCAGTTGCTGGAACTATTCAACTAACTAAAGAACAAGAAGAAGCCAATGAAAAAGAGATTGAAGAAACAGATAAACAGCTAAGAGATAATAAGATTGCAGACTTGCAAAACTTAATCTCACAAATGAAGGCTGTTTGGGATGAGTATTATGATTATCTTAATAAGAAGATAGATACCTGGTATAAGAATGAATCTGATAAGATAGAAAAAAGAGCCAAAAATGAACATAGATCTGCAGCTTGGTCAGAAGCACAAAAGGATAAATTGGATAAGGAAAGAGAGAAGAAACAAAGAAAATTGATGAAGTTTCAGAAGGCTATTACTATTGCTCAAATTGTCTATAATACTACTGTAGGTATAATGAAACTTTGGGCAGATTTTGGTTTCCCTGCAGCTGTCCCTCTTACTGCTTTTTTGAGTGCTTTAAGTGTAGCTCAAATTGCAATGGTAGCATCTCAGAAGTATGGTAAAGGGGGATTGGTAACAGGTGCTTCTCATTATAATGGTGGTGTTCCTGTAGAGTTGGAAGGTGGAGAGTTTATAATGTCCAAGAAGGCTACTGCTGGTAATGAAGCAATCCTATATGCCATACAAGCAATGTTGTCCAGTAAACAAGTTCCTAATATGTCAGATAATATTGTAGTTGACAAACTGACCAAGTTAACAGATGCTGTTAACAATTTAGAATTAAAGGCAGAATTCAAAGGACAGGTATTAAATGAAGTGCAGTTATACAAAAAGACCGTTAAAGGTCAAAGGTTAGCAAGGGTAATGTAA
>ERZ795056.6507-NODE-6507-length-11388-cov-5.062914_pt1 | contig 11388 bp, 8 predicted proteins | sample MGYA00375140_ERZ795056 | MGnify/ENA primary metagenome ERZ795056 (study PRJEB30185, sample SAMN05720227) | activated sludge metagenome | isolation source: Anaerobic digester | place: USA | collected 2015-03-09 ...
AAATCGCGACATCTTTATGGATATGTTAACCGATAGTGGTGTTAATGCAATGAGTGATCGTCAACAAGCAGCGATGTTAGTAGCAGACGATAGCTATGCAGGCAGCGAGACTTATAATCGTTTAACAAATAAACTTACAGAACTTTTTGGTACAAAATATTTTCTCCCTACACATCAAGGTCGTGCCGCTGAGAATATATTGGCAGAAGCTTTTGTAAGACCAGGAATGGTAACTTTGATGAACTTCCACTTTACAACAACAAAAGCTCACATTACTCGTATGGGAGGTTCTGTTGAAGAATTAATTATCAAAGAAGGTTTGGAACCAAACAATAATAATCCTTTTAAAGGAAACTTTGATTTGGATTTATTGCGTAAACGTATTAAAGAAGTAGGACCTAAGAATGTAGCATTCGTTCGTATCGAGGCAGGCACAAACTTAGTTGGTGGACAACCACTTTCAATGGAGAACATGCTGGCTGTATCAGATATTTGTAAAGAGTATGGTGTAATGAGTGTACTAGATGCATCATTATTACAAGATAACTTATACTTTATCAAAGTACGTGAAGCAGCTGCAAAAGACATGTCAATTCCACAGATTACACGTAAATTGGCAGATGCAATGGATATTATTTATTTCTCGGCACGTAAATTAGGTTTTGCTCGTGGTGGTGGTATTGCAATGCGTGATGAAAACCATTGTTTAAAAATGAAAGAATTTGTTCCATTGTATGAAGGATTCTTAACTTATGGCGGTATGTCTGTTCGCGAAATGGAAGCTATAACTGTTGGTTTGGATGAAACAATGGATTTTGATATTATATCACAAGGACCTCAATTTATTAAATATATGTGTGATGAATTGGAGAAATATGGTGTTCCTGTTATAACTCCTGCAGGTGGCTTGGGTTGTCACTTGAATGCCAGCGAAATATTGCCTCAATTACCACATAATCAATATCCTGCTGCTGCATTAGGTTCTGCATTATATATAGCAGGTGGTGTTCGTGGTATGGAACGCGGTACATTGTCAGAGCAACGTGAAGCAGATGGTACAGAACGTTATGCTGAATTAGAATTACTTCGTTTAGCAGTACCTCGTCGTGTATATACATTGTCTCAAATAAATTATGCTGTTGACCGTATTAAATGGTTATTTGATAATCGTAATTTAATTGGAGGCTTGGAATTCTATGAAGAACCAAAAGTACTTCGTTTCTTCTTTGGTCGTTTGCGTCCAACTTCAGATTGGCAAGAAAAATTAGTTGCTAAATTCCGTAAAGATTTTGGTGACAGTTTATAATTGCTGATTTTGGCAGATTTTGCGAGAAGCATATATTCGGCCTAAGCAATTAATATTAGAATATATATAAACAAAAAGGATGATTCTCAACCGAGAATCATCCTTTTTGTTTTGCAATTAAAGCATATAATTAGTCTTCAGTATACATAGCTGCAATTTCTTTTGAAAATAGCTCGTTGATTACCTTACGTTTAAGTTTTAATGTATTTGTAAGGTGTCCTTGCTCCATTGTAAAAGGTTTAACAAGAAGAGTAAATTTCTTAATCTGTTCGTATTTTGCCAATTCTTTGGTTCTATTTTTAATAACATCTTCGTATAAAGCAACAATCTCGGGATTTTGTATTAAATCTGCACGTGATTCGTATTTAATACCTTTTTCTTTTGCATATGGCTCAAGGATATCGAAAGCCGGTACGATAAGCATTGTAACATATTTACGTTCATTACCTATTGCAGCAGCTTGCTCTACAAATTTATCATCACAAATAATACCTTCTAACAATTGTGGTGCAATATATTTTCCACCGGCAGTTTTAAATAAATCTTTGATACGGTCTGTAATGTATAAATTGTTGTCCATATCAATATAGCCGGCATCTCCGGTTTTAAACCAACCATCACTTGTAAATGCTTCTTTGTTTGCATCCGGGCGTTTATAATATCCGGCTGTAATAGTCTTGCCTTTTAGTAATATTTCACCTTCTTCCGAAATTTTTACTTGTAAGTTTGGCATAATACGACCAATTGAACCGATTACGTAATCACGATTCTCAGGGAAGAAACATGATACAGTAGCTGTTGATTCTGTTAAGCCGTATCCGTAGCAAACATTTATGCCAATAGCGTGCATAAATTCATTTATTTCATCAGACAAGCGTGCACCTGCGCATGGAAAATATTTACAGTTTTCCAAACCGGCCGCCTTATGTACCATCTTAAACAAAGGCTTAGCAAAAAACTTGTATCGTGTTCCTAAATCAGGAGGCGTACGTTTACCAAAGCGTTTATAATTCAGATTTCTTTTACGGCCAATAGAAATAGCCCATTTAAAGAATAATTGCATCAGTTTAGGCGTAGATTCTATTTTTGCATTTATAGCAGCATAAACTTTTTCCCAGTATCTTGGCACAGCACACATTAGGGTAGGGCGTACCTCTAAAATGGTTGTCTGGATCTCTGCAGGTGAGCGGTTGATGTACACTCTCACGCCGTGGCCTAAACAAAAATAATCCCATGTACGTTCAAATACGTGTGTTAATGGCAAGGATGCCATAGAGGTATCATTATCTGTAGTAATAGCAAGTCTTTCTTCGTGTATGCGTATTGCCTCAGTAAAATTAGATTGATGTAACATTACGCCTTTAGGAGTACCTGTAGTTCCTGATGTATATAAAATGTTCATCAAGTCGTCTTCTGAAGTTTTTGCTAAACGTCTATCTATTTCTGCATCATTGTTAGCTTTTTCGCCTACAAGCAGTAAATCACTGTATCTTATGGCATTTTTATTGCCTTTTAAATCCACTTTAGGATCTATTACAATCAACTTCTTTATGAATTTTGAAGTTTTTTGAACTTCCATTGCAACGTCATATTGATATTGTTCTCCAACGAACAGATACTCAATTTCTGCATCATTTACAATATATTCAATTTGAGGAGCAGTTGATGTTGCATATAATGGAACAGATGCTGCTTTTGCCGCAAAATTGGCAAAATCTGCAATAATAACCTCATACATATTTTGTGAAAAAATACCTACGCGGTCGCCTTCTTTTACATCTATTGAAATTAATGCCTTACCAATTAAACGAACTTGGCGTGCAGATTCATTCCATGTTATAGGTAACCATGTTTTAGTATTATCATCGCGAAAATACATAGCAGGACGATCTCCATATTTCTTAGCTTGAGTAAATACTAAATGTGACAGATGAACATTTTTATTTTCCATTTTGTGTAAATTAGTCAGTTGTTGTTTTTTTTAGTGTTCTCTTTTTAGTCTCAGTTATTGGTTCTGTAATTTCTTCTTCTTCTTTCAGTTTTTTTAATTGAGCTTTAAAAGATTTTGTTTTAATGGTTTGCATAGCTTTTTTTGCAGCTTCTTGTTGCGATTCTTTTTTGCTTAAACCATGTCCGTTACCAACTATTATTCCTTCTACTTCAATTTTTGAATGAAAATTTGAAATATTGTGTGCTTTATCATAATCAACGTCAGCAACAATAAAATTATATTGATACTTATAACGTTGTGCCCATTCAATAAATCGTGATTTAAAATTTACCTCATTTTCTACTGTTTGGTATAAATCAATATATTTTTCAAGTACAATTTTATTGATAAAGAACTTACATTTAGCGAAGCCTCTGTCAAGATAAATGGCTCCCATTAATGCCTCTAAAGCATTTCCGTTGATATGTACTTTTTGAAAGTTCTGTGTACTCTTTTTGTCGGATATAACCATACGATCTAATCCTAATTTAACGGCAAGATCATCTAATGTTGAGCGTTGAACCAAACGGGAGCGAATACAGGTTAATTCTCCCTCTTTCTTATTTGGAAATTCTTTGTATAGAATATCAGATACAGCCGCGCTTAAAATCGCATCGCCCAAGTATTCTAAACGTTCATTATTTAAGGTATCACCTGTTGCTGTCTTTATATATGTAGAACGATGTAGTAGAGCTAGGTTGTAGTACTCCATATTAATAGGAGTAAAACCAAGCATTTTTTTTAAATGGAAATAAGGTTCTTCCTTTTTTGAAAAAAAGAACCTTATTTTCGATTTTATTTCTTTTATCAAGATGATAAATCGTTTAATCGGATTATTTGACAAATTTCTTAACAATGATGCTCGCGTTGTGTCCTCCAAATCCAAAAGTATTGGATAATGCTGCACGAACAATGCGTTTTTGTGCTTTGCCAAATGTAAAGTTAAGACGATAATCTATTTCTTCATCTTCCTCACCTGTAAAATTAATCGTAGGTGGTACAATGTCGTTTTGTACAGACAAAACACAGGCTATGGTCTCAACAGCACCTGTTGCACCCAATAAGTGTCCGGTCATTGATTTTGTTGAACTGATATTGAGTTTGTAGGCATGTTCGCCAAAAACTTGTTTAATGGCTTTCACTTCAGAGATATCTCCTACGGGTGTAGAAGTTCCGTGAACATTTATGTAATCAATATCCTCAGGAGTCATATTGGCGTCCTTCAAGGCATTCTTCATTACTAAAATGGCTCCTGCACCTTCCGGATGTGATGCTGTTAGATGGTAGGCATCAGCTGATGCGCCTTCTCCGGCTACCTCTGCATAAATTTTGGCACCTCGTTTAATGGCATGCTCCAATTCTTCTAAAATAAGGCATCCTGCACCTTCACCCATTACAAAGCCATCGCGGCTTTTGCTAAAAGGACGTGATGCTGTTTGAGGGCTATCGTTGCGTGTAGAAATTGCGTGCATAGAGTTGAATCCGCCAACTCCACCTTGTGTAATAGGTGCCTCAGCACCACCTGCTACTATAATATCGGCTTTTCCCAAACGAATGTGGTTATAAGCATTTGTTAAAGCATTAGTTCCTGATGCACAAGCTGATACACATGCAAAATTCAGACCTCTAAATCCATATTCCATTGAAATATGTCCGCATGCAATATCTGCAATCATTTTGGGAATGAAAAACGGACTAAAACGTGGTGTTCCGTCTCCTTTTGCGAATTCGCAAAATTCTTGTTCGAAGGTTGATAAACCTCCAATACCAACTCCAAAAATAACACCGATGCGATCTAAGTCTTCTTTTTCTTTATCGATGTTTGAATCTAAGATGGCTTGCCTTGCCGCTACAATGGCATATTGAGTATATAAATCGTGTTTTTTAAGTTCTTTTCTATCGAAGTGTTGATTTGCGTCAAAACCTTTCACTTCGCAAGCAAATTGTGTTTTGAATTTTGAAGTATCAAAACGAGTAATAGGTCCGGCTCCACTCACACCACTTAACAAAGCACTCCAGAAATCCGGAACGTTATTGCCTATTGGTGTCAGTGCACCCAAACCTGTTACTACTACTCTTTTTAATTCCATAAAATGCAAAGAGCTGTTTATTTTCCGTTAGCTTCGATGTAGTTGATAGCGTCTTGTACAGTTGCGATTTTTTCTACTTGGTCATCAGGAATTTGAATACCGAACTCTTTCTCAAATTCCATAATCATTTCTACTGTGTCCAATGAATCAGCTCCTAAATCAGCTGTGAAGCTTGCTTCAGGAACAACTTCTGATTCTTCAACGCCTAACTTTTCTACAATGATAGCTTTTACTTTAGATGCTACTTCTGACATAACCTTAAATTTTAGTTAGTAAATAGTTTAAATTTTTGTGCTGCAAAGATAAGTCATTTTATGTAAACTGCAGCTATTTTGAAATTAAAATATGCACAAAACAACCAAAAATGTGCAATCATTATTATGCGAGATATTAAAATTGGTACTTAATTATTTGATTTTTAATTTGTTGATAAAATGTTAAATGTTGATAACTTTTTTTTTTGAATACTTTGCTGTACATTTGTGCAAAATTATAATCATGAAAAAAGTTGCAATTTTTGCATCCGGTTCAGGAAGTAATGCTGAAAATATTATAAACTACTATAAAGATAGTAGAGAAATATTCTTTCCTCTTATTCTCACTAATAAAGCTGATGCATATATATGCGAGCGCGCAAAAAACTTAAATGTACCATGTATTGTTTTTCAAAAACAAGATATGAGTAATGGTGTTTTGCTGAAAATATTGAAAGATGCAGACATCGATTTTATAGTATTAGCCGGTTTCTTGTTAAAAGTATCAGACGAAATTATAGCAGCATATCCCAAAAAAATAGTAAATATTCATCCTGCACTTTTACCTAAATTCGGTGGTAAAGGTATGTATGGAGATAGGGTGCACGAAGCGGTTGTTGAGGCCGGGGAAACAGAAAGTGGCATCACCATACATTATATAGATAATCATTATGATGCCGGAACTATTATTTTTCAGGCAAAATGTGAAGTTCTTCCATCCGATAAGCCTTCTGATGTGGCAACTAAGGTCCATGCTCTAGAATATGCTAATTATCCGAGAGTTATAGGTGAATGTATACTTAGAGATGCCTAGATTGCTTGTTCATAACTTTTAGTTAAAAGTCTTTTTTTATAGCTTGTATTCTCTGTATCTTTGAAATTCTGACAAACAAAAAACAGTCAGAATTAAAGATTTGATTATGAGTTTTGTACACCTACACGTCCACTCCCACTATTCTGTTTTAGACGGAATGTCTAAAGTTCCTGATTTAATTAATAAAGCAGTTGCTTGCGGTATGCCGGCTATTGCTCTTACCGACCATGGAAACATGTTCGGTATAAAGGAATTTATAGACGAGGTTAATAGATTAAATGCTAAGCCTAAAAAAGAATTAGCTGAATGTCGTAAGGAACTTGAAAAAGCTTCAAACGAAGAGGAAAGGGCTAAGTTGGAAATAAAATGTGCCGAGTTGAAGGCAAAAATAGATTCATATATACCATTCAAAGGAATAGTTGGAGTTGAAGCATATTGCGCCCGTCGTACTTTGTTTGATAAAGATAAAAATGTAAAAACTGTACATCCTGAATCAAAAAAAGAATATATTGTTGACTCGAGTGGTTATCACCTTATATTATTAGCAAAAAACAAAAAAGGATATCAAAATCTGTGTAAGCTTGTTTCTCAGTCGTGGATTGATGGATATTATAGTAGGCCCCGTATAGATAAGAATATATTAGAAAAATATAAAGAAGGTTTGATTATATGTTCTGCTTGCTTAGGTGGTGAATTACCGCAACTTATAATGCAAAATAAGGTTGATGAGGCTGAAAAATCAGTTCGCTGGTTTAAAAGTGTATTTGGCGATGATTACTATATTGAGATTCAACGTCATAAGACGAATAAACCTAATGGAGATCAAAATGTTTATGAAAGGCAACAGCAAATAAATCCTATTTTGCTTGATTTGGCGCGTAAAACGAATACAAAAATAATTGCTTCTAATGACGTGCACTTTGTAGAGGAGTCGCATTCGGAGGCTCATGATCGTTTAATCTGTTTAAGTACAGGTAAATATTTAGATGAAACCGATAGAATGCATTATACCAAACAAGAGTGGTTAAAAACACCGGACGAAATGTCTGCTATTTTCTCAGATTTGCCGGAAGCTATCTCGAACACTCTTGAAATAGCCGATAAAATTGAGCCGTATTCAATCGAATCAGGTCCAATTATGCCTAAATTTGATATTCCTAAGGAGTTTGGTACCGAAGAAGATTATCACAAAAAATTCACCGATCAGGATTTATTCGAAGAATTTACTTGCAACGAAAAGGGTGAAGTTGTATTGTCGAAAGAAGATGCAGATAATAAAATTAAGAAACTCGGTGGTTATGAGAAGTTGTATCGTATAAAGTTGGAGGCTGATTATTTGGCTGATTTAGCATGGAAAGGTGCTGCAATACGTTATGGCAAAGAATTGACAGAGGAACAGCGAGAACGTATAATATTTGAATTGCACGTAATGAAAACCATGGGTTTTCCGGGCTATTTCCTTATTGTATGTGATTACATTCGTGCCGCACGCGAAGAACTTGGCGTAAGTGTAGGACCCGGACGTGGATCTGCAGCCGGTTCGGTAGTAGCTTATTGCTTAAAAATTACAGATATAGATCCCTTAAAATACGATTTGCTTTTTGAACGTTTCTTAAACCCGGATCGTATTTCATTACCTGATATAGATGTTGATTTTGATGATGATGGACGAGGAGCAGTGCTTGATTGGGTTACAAATAAATATGGCAAAGAAAAAGTTGCTCATATTATTACCTACGGAACCATGGCTACAAAGTCTAGTATAAAAGATGTAGGGCGAGTTCAAAGAATACCATTGTCAACAGTAAACGAAGTTGTAAAACTTATTCCTGATAAGTTTGGGGACAATTTAGCTGATCCAAAAACGAAAAACATCCCAAAGGTTAATGTCAAAAATTGCTTGAAATATGTGCCTGAATTGCAACAACTGCGAAATGGCTCAGACGAAGAGATTTCATCAATGCTTGAGTATGCCGAAGAACTTGAGGGAACGATTAGACAAATAGGTATACATGCTTGTGGTGTGATTATCGGTGCCGACGACTTGACAAATTTTACTCCTTTAAGTACTGTAAAGGATAAAGAAACTGATCAAGATGTATTGGTTACCGAGTATGATGGTCGCGTAATTGAATCGGTTGGTTTAATTAAAATGGACTTCTTAGGATTAAGTACACTATCAATAATAAAGGAGGCTTTGTTAAACATAAAGAAATCAAGAGGAATTGATTTAAATATAGATGCAATACCAATAGATGATCCCGAAACCTATAAGTTGTATAGCGAAGGCAAAACTATCGGAACATTCCAATTTGAGTCTGCCGGTATGCAAAAGTATCTGCGAGAACTAAAGCCGACTACTTTCGAAGATTTGATAGCCATGAACGCTTTGTATCGTCCGGGTCCAATGGATTACATCCCTCAATTTATTGCAAGAAAACATGGAAGGGAGCCTATTGTTTACGATATCCCTATAACAGAACGTTATTTAAAAGATACATATGGTGTTACTGTGTATCAGGAACAAGTCATGCTTCTAAGTAGATTATTAGCAGGTTTTACCAGAGGTGAGTCTGATGTATTACGTAAGGCCATGGGTAAGAAATTAATAGCTGTTTTGAATAATCTTAAGCCAAAATTTATAGAAGGGGGTCATAAAAATGGTTATGATCCTAATGTATTGGAAAAAATATGGGCAGATTGGGAAAAATTCGCATCATACGCATTTAATAAATCACATGCTACATGCTATTCGTGGATTGCATATCAAACAGCGTATTTAAAAGCTCATTATCCGGCTGAATTTATGGCAGCTAATCTTACACGTAATAAAGATGAAATAACTGAGGTTACCAAATTTATGGAAGAGTGTAAATCTATGGGTATTAAGGTGCTAAATCCTGATGTAAATGAAAGTAGTTTACACTTTATTTCTAATGCAGATGGTGATATTCGTTTTGGTTTAGGTGGAATTAAGGGAGTTGGTGAAGGTGCAGTTGAAGCCATTGTAAAGGAAAGAGAAAAAAATGGACGTTATAAGAGTACTTTTGATTTCTTTGAACGTATTGATTTGTCCGCATGTAATAAGAAAGCAATGGAGAGTTTAACTTTGAGTGGTGCTTTCGATAGTTTTGGAGATGTTAGTAGAGAGCAACTTATGGAGGCAAATTCGAAGGGCGAAACTGTACTCGAACAATTAATGCGGTATGCTACTAAGTATCAGGCAGATAATGTCATGCAAGGATCGCTTTTTGGAATAGAAGAGATAAAAATACAACGTCCTATTTTACCAACTGTTCAGCCTTGGTCTACGCTCGAACGTTTATCAAAGGAGAAATCTTTAATAGGAGTTTACTTGTCAGCGCATCCACTTGATGATTATGGTATTGTAATTAATTGTCTGTGCAATGAAACTATGAACGAACTTGGTAATATTGATAATGTTATTGAGAGACATGACCTTAATTCGCAGATTGTTGTTGCCGGCATTGTTACTAAAGTTGATAGACGTATATCTCGTGCAAATAGACCATATATTTTGATGACAGTTGAAGATTATTCAGGATCTCACGAATTCTCCTTATATGGTAAAAATGTAGAACAATTTTCGTCTTTCGCTGAACTTAATCGTTATCTGATGTTAGATATAATAGTACAGGAGAAGGGTGCAGATTATAATAAATGGAAAAAAGAACCGGATAATACAAATAAACTGAAAGAGTATGAATATAAAATCACTGCAATTAATAATTTGGCTGATATTAAAAAATCAGCAATCAAGTCTTTAACTTTAGAGTTGCAATTAGAAAATGTAGATGCCGGTTTAATAAGCGATTTATCTTCATATTTGGTTTCAAATCCAAAAGATGAAGATCCCGATGAATTAATAACAGATTTAATGATAAATGTGCGTGATTTAGCGTCTAATATGGTAATTAATTGTAAATCCAAACAAAAAATTAAGGTTAATATGAATTTATGGAATTTATTAGTAACAATGAAAAATAATTCTGTTTTATCCTACTTTGTTAATAAATAAAGTTGGAATCATGGCATTTACTTATTATTTTTGTAAAATTATATGGTTGAATTTAATTTAATAAATAAAGAATTATGGCAGAGCAATTTACTGATGCAAATTTTTCAGAGAAGCTAAATAGCTTCCCGGTTGTTGTAGTTGATTTTTGGGCAGAATGGTGTGGGCCATGTAGAATGGTTGGTCCAATTATTGATGAGCTTGCTAAAGATTACGCAGGTAAGGCTTTAATTGGTAAAGTTGATGTTGATAATAATGATGAGGTTTCAATGAAATACGGAATTCGGAATATCCCGACTATTTTGTTTTTCAAGAATGGCGAGTTGGTTGATAAACAAGTTGGAGCCGCTTCTAAAAGTGCTTTTGAGCAAAAAATTAATGCTCTACTTTAAACATCGAAGTGATGAAATAAAAAAAATCCTCCAGAAATGGAGGATTTTTTTATGCGTTAAATTTAAATCTACAACACAATATAGGCGAAGTAAATTTATTTATTTCTTTTATAACGAGAGTTGAATTTATCTACACGACCTGCTGTGTCGACTAATGTCGATTTGCCTGTGTAGAATGGATGTGAACTACTAGAAATATCCAATTTAATTAAAGGATAAGTTGCGCCTTCAAACTCAATGGTTTCTTTGCTGGCCGCTGTAGAGCGGGATAAAAACATATCGCCGTTAGACATGTCCTTAAACACGACGGGACGATAACTTTCAGGATGAATTCCTTGTTTCATATTTGTGATAATAATTAATTAATTTCGGTACAAATCAGGGTGCAAAGATAAGTATAAGAACTTAATTTACAAAATAACTGATATTATTTTTTGCAAGTTGTGAGAAATGAAAATTCAAATAAGAAGTGCGAAACGCAAAAAGCATAAAAGAATTGAATTTGA
>ERZ795056.6508-NODE-6508-length-11384-cov-5.019507_pt1 | contig 11384 bp, 6 predicted proteins | sample MGYA00375140_ERZ795056 | MGnify/ENA primary metagenome ERZ795056 (study PRJEB30185, sample SAMN05720227) | activated sludge metagenome | isolation source: Anaerobic digester | place: USA | collected 2015-03-09 ...
ACGCACGATCGCAGCGTCGACCACACGTTGAACCAGGTGCTGCACGCGGGCCTCAAGCGCACCGCCCTCGTGCACATCCCGGCCAGCGTCGACCTGCAGGCCGCGGCGCCGCTGGTCCTCAACTTCCACGGCCTGACCTCGAACGCCGAGCAGCAGGTGTTCTTCTCCGGCATGAACCCGAAGGCGGACGCGGAGGGCTTCATCGTCGTGTATCCCAACGGCGTGCAGAGCTCGTGGAACGCGGGCGCCTGCTGCGGCGCTGCCATCGATCAGCAGATCGACGATGTCGGGTTCGTACGCGCCCTGGTCGCCCAGCTGGCGAACACCCTCTGCATCGACGAGCGCCGCATCTACGCCACCGGCATGTCCAACGGCGGCTTCATGTCGCATCGCCTCGCCTGCGAGGCGGCGGAGCTGTTCGCGGCCGTCGCACCGGTGTCGGCCGTCAACGGCATGGACAGCTGCACCCCGAGCCGACCCGTGCCGGTGATGATGTTCAACGGCACCCTCGACCCGCTCGTCGCCTACAACGGCGGCGGCCTGTTCGGCAGCGCCGAGCAGACCTTCATCGACTGGGGCACCCGCGACGTCTGCGGCGACGCGCCCACGCCCGGCAAGAGCAACGGCGCCGCCTCCTGCGTGCAACACGAGCTGTGCGACGCCGACACCTCGGTGGTGTTCTGCACCTTCACGGGCATGGGCCACTGCTGGCCCGGCAATGCATTCTGCCCGTTCGGGGCCGCGAGCACCGACCTCTCGGCCAACGACGAGATGTGGGCGTTCTTCAGCAAGTACACGCTGCCGTGACCGCTGGTCACACCCTTCTCGAGCGCGTGCGGTCGAACTCCGCGGGGACGCTCTGCCGTCCGCTCAGGTGTGTTCGCGGGTCGCGGAGAAGCGGACCTCGGGGAACCGCTCCTCGACCTTTTGCAGGTTCCAGCGGTTGGGCGCGAGGTAGGCGAGGTCGCCGTGGCTGTCGGTGGCGAGGTTCTGCTGGTTGCGGGTGTGGAAGTTCTCCATCAGCTTCGCGACCTCGATGCGGGACTTGCCCTCGGTCTTGGGCGTGACCCAGCGGGCGGTGCTGTACTCGACGCCCTCGTAGTCGGCGTCGACGTCGTACTCGCTCTTGAGTCGGTGCTTCATGACCTCGAGCTGGAGCTGGCCGACGGCGCCGACGACGAACTGACTGCCGATGAAGGGCTTGAACACCTGGATGGCGCCCTCCTCGGCGAGCTGGGTGAGGCCCTTGGCGAGGCTCTTGGCCTTGAGCGGGCTCTTGAGGAGGACCCGGCGAAACAGCTCGGGGGCGAAGCTGGGGATGCCGGTGAAGCGCAGCAGCTCGCCGGAGGTGAAGGTGTCGCCGATCTTGATGGTGCCGTGGTTGGGCAGGCCGATGATGTCGCCGGCGTAGGCGGCCTCGACGATCTCGCGGTCGCGGGCGAGGAAGGTGGTCGCGTTGCCGAGGCCGACCTCGCGGCCGAGGCGGCAGTGGAACGCCTTCATCGCGCGCTCGAAGCGACCCGAGCAGACCCGCATGAACGCCATGCGGTCGCGGTGCTGCGGGTCCATGTTCGCCTGGATCTTGAACACGAAGCCGCTGAAGGCTTCCTCGGTCGGCAGTACCTCGCGCATCGGCACCGGCTCGCCCGGCGCGGGTGGGGTCGTCACGGCAGCGCCAGTCACTGCGCGGCGCGACAGCGGACCCGGCGCGAGCCGGATGTACGCCTCGAGCAGCTCGCGCACGCCGAAGTTGTTCATCGCCGAGCCGAACAGCAGCGGGGTCTGCTTGCCCGCCAGGAACGCCGCGTGGTCGAGTGGCTGGCTGGCGCCGCCGAGCAGCTCCGCGGCCATGCGCAGCTCATCGACCTGGTCGCCGAGCAGCTCGTCGAGGCGCGGGTCCTGCAGGCCCTCGACCAGGATGCCCTCCTGGATCTTGTGGTGGCCCTGGGCCGCGAACATGTGCATGCGGTGGCGCTGCAGGTCGTAGACGCCCTTGAAGCGCTTGCCCATGCCGACCGGCCAGGTCAGCGGCACGCAGGTCATGCCGAGCTTCTTCTCGACCTCGTTCATCAGGTCGAACGGGTCGAGGCACTCGCGGTCGAACTTGTTGACGAAGGTGACGACCGGGGTGTCGCGCAGGCGGCAGATCTCGATCAGCTTCTCGGTGCGCTCCTCGACGCCCTTGGCCCCGTCGATCACCATCAGCGCGGCGTCGACGGCGGTGAGCACCCGGTAGGTGTCCTCGCCGAAGTCGGCGTGGCCGGGGGTGTCGAGCAGGTTGACCTGGACCGGCGGCGCCTCGGGCGGCTGCTCGGGGTGCGGATACTCGAAGCTCATCACCGAGGTCGTGACCGAGATGCCGCGCTCGCGCTCCATCTCCATCCAGTCGCTCGTGGTCGCGCGACCGGCCTTCTTCGCCCGCACCGCGCCCGCCAGCTGGATCGCCCCCGAGTACAGCAGCAACTTCTCCGTCAGCGTGGTCTTGCCCGCGTCAGGGTGGCTGATGATGGCGAAGGTGCGGCGCCGGGCCACCTCGGCAGCCAGAGCGTCGGAGGAGAGTGGTGAATTCACGGCGAGCGGGGCAATAACAGAGACCTGCGGGGGCTTCAACCGGCATCGGCTGTTTGGGCTCGTGAGGGCGCGGCTGGATATTGGCTCATGATCTTATGAGGTGGGTTGTGCGAGGGCCGCGGTGTGCGGACGAGGTCGTACGGGCGGGTTGTGCGAGGGCCTCGGTGCGAGGGCCTCGGTGTGCGGACGAGGTCGCACGGGCGGGTTGTGCGAGGGCCTCGGTGCGCGGACGACGTCGCACGGGCCGGGGCGGGTCCGGCGATATGCCCGCACAACCTGGCGTAGCCGGGTGTCCGGCGGGCGGGGCGACACTCAGACAGGGCGCGCTCGCTGGTCTGCCCGGGTGCTTCGAGGACGACATGCCTCGCGCTGGACTCGGTCGCCCCGCCCGCCGGCCCCCCGGCACCCAGGCTTCTGCCAAGGGACCCAACCGTCAGCTGCGCCGAGAGCCGGACCCGCCCCGGCCCTCCGGGCGCATTGCCGGCCCAAGCAGAGGACCCGCGCGCCTGTCCGGCGGGTCCGCAGGGTTCAAGCCCGCGTGGACATGGCCGAGGCTGTCCGAACGGGCAGGCTGTCCGAACAGGCGGGCTGTCCGAATGGCAAGCTGTCCGAACGGGCAGGCTGTCCGAACGGACATATCTGGCGTACATGGCGCGCGAAGGGGCCAGGCTGTCCGAACGGACATCTCCGGCGTACACGGTGTGCGAAGGGGCCAGGCTGTCCGAACAGACATCTTCGGCGTACACGGTGTGCGAAGGGGCCAGGCTGTCCGAAGGGACATCTTCGAGCGGACATGGTGTGTGTTCAGGGCGGGCGGGTCCGGCTTTCGGCGCAGCCGACAGCAGCGGCCTTCAGCGCAAATGGTGGTGCCGGGGGGCCGGCAAGCGGGGCGACCGAGTCCAGCGCGAGCAACTGCGTCGTCGCAGCGCCTGACAGTGACCGAGCGCTGTTGTCTGAGCGTCGCCCCGCTTGCCGGACACCCGGCTGCGCCAGGTTGTGCGGGCACAACAAGCCGGACCCGCCCGGCCCGTGCGACGTCGTGCGGGTACCGATCGGAGGTGTCCGCACAGGTGACGTCGTGCCGGTACCGATCGGAGGTGTTCGCACAGGCGACGTTGTGCGAGTACCGAGGTGAGGCGTCGGATCCAAAAAACCAGGACCCCTTAAACGCCAGGAGCCCCAAGCGGGGCTCCAGCACACATCAAGAGCAAGAGCTCAGTGCTGATGGTCGCAGCAAGGGTCGTCCTCGCGGCCCTCGACGCGGGCAGCCGCGCCCATGCTCAGCTCATCGACCTGGGGCGTGACGCCGCCGGAGGGCTTGCTGATCCAGGAGCCGACGGCCTTGTAGTGGACGCCGAAGGCGGCGCAGGCGGCGAGGAAGGTGAAGATGAAGTAGGGGATCGCCGGGCCCCAGGTCAGCATGTGGATGAAGCGGAACTGGATGTTGATCGGCTGGTTGGTGCCGGCGCTCGACATGCCGTAGGCGGCCAGGGCCAGGCCCATGAAGATCATCATGAAGCTGTAGATGTTGGTGTGGGTCCAGCTGCCGACCTTGCCGCGGTCGTCCTGGCGGAAGCGCTCGAGGGCGAAGCGGATCAGCGGGTGCGTGGTCAGGTACAGCGCGCCGAACATGCCGTCGAAGGCCTTGTAGGGCAGCAGCGCGTAGAAGATCGTGAACTGGATCAGGTGGGCGGTCAGCGCGTAGATCTGGGTCGGGTGGATCTTGACGCCGTGCAGGTCGGGGCGGAAGCGCACGACCTTGCTGTGGATGCTGGTGTAGCTGACCCCGAAGTTGTTGCCGGTCGGCTTGCCCCAACAGCAGCCGTAGACGTAACAGCCGAGGCGACAGATGGCCTCGCCGAGCGGCATGGCGAAGCCGGCGGCGTCGAACAGCGAGGGCATGCTGGTGCCGGAGGCGACCGAGTAGCCGTACATCGCCATCATGCCGCCGAAGATGCCGCCGTGCAGCATGTAGCCGGGCTTGAGCAGGGTCTGCATCGGCTTGCGGAACAGCTCGCGCCACTCGAGCAGGATGCTGGTCAGCCGCGACACCATCAGGATCGACGGGATGACGAAGAACAGGAACATCGCGGCGATGGCCGCCGGGTCGTGGCCCAGCATCGCCATGTACCAGGTCGCCGTCGCGAAGCCGAACAGGAACGCGATGCCCGCGAGCACTCCGTAGGTGACGATGATCCAGTCGCCGATGCGAAACAGGATCGTCTTGTTGTGGAAGTCGCGGAGGAAGCCCATGAGCCCGCGCGGCGGCTCGAGCTCGGTCGCGTGAACCGGCGGATGTGGTGAGGTGCGGGCCATACCAGGGGTGGCGGCAAGGTACCCCGGTGCACCGCCGTTTCTCAAGTCCGCGACGGATCCGCGGGGGCCCGGGATGCCCCGCGTGTCTCCGGCGTGACGCTTGTGGCGCAGTGATGCGTGATGTCGATCACAGGTGGCGCGATCGTCACGCATTGTGAACCTTTGTTGCACAGCCGAGCAACTGACCGCGAGTGCGAACGCGCGTCCGCGAGGCGAAGGTCCGATCCGGAGCCACCTGTCCGCAAGGACAGGTCAGAGCGTCGGTGGTGGGCCGAGGGCGGTGAGCAGGGCGGCGCTGCGGCGGAGGGCGCGGGCGCTGACGGGGAAGCTCGGGTCGCTGCGTTCGGACTGGAGGCGGTCGAGGATGATGCGGGCGTCGTTGACGACGGTGCGCGAGGCTTCGCGGTCGCCGGCGATGAGGGTCGCGGCGCCGACCATGAGGAGCGCCTCGGCGTGGGGGAGGGTATCGGCGCCGAACTGGTTGAGGGCCTGGGTGTAGGCGTCGCTGGCGACGATGATGGCCTCGTCTTTTTGCTCGAGGGCGATCATCAGGTCGACGGCGAGCAGGAGGTCCTCGTGGAGATCGATGTGGGCCTCGACTTGTTTGGTGTGGATCTCGATCGCGCGGCTGAGGGTGGTGAGGGCGGTCTGGGCCTCGCCGAGCGCGAGCTGGTCGCCGGCCAGGCCGCGCAGGGCGACGCCGGTCTCGACGCTGGTCGGGGCGTCGCGCTCGAGGGTCGCCAGGGCCCGCAGGTGGCTGCTGCGGGCGTCGACGTAGCGTTGTTGGTCGTACAACCAGGTCCCGCGCAGCTGGGCCGAGCGGGCCCGTGAGGCCGGGCTCGCGCGCTCGTTCTGCAGCGAGCGGTCGAGCTGGTCGAGTTCGCGGCGGGCGCCCTCGGCGTCGCCCTGCATCAGCGCGAGCTCGATGGCGAGGCCACGCAGCGCGTCGCGGCCGGGGTCGCTGCGCGGGTCGTCGCCGGCGGTGGCGAGGCGTGGGGTGAGCAGGGCCCGGACATCGCCGGCCATGCCCATCGCGGCGCGGTGGCGAAGGATCTCGAGGTCGCTGGCGGGCGTGGTGTAGGGGGCCTCGGGGTCGACCACCACGCCGGTGGTCGCGGGCGTGGTGGTGCGGGCGCAGGCGGCGAGCGCGAGGGTGAGGGCGAGCAGGCGCGGTGCGCCGACGCGGCGACCGCCTGTCCGAAGGGACAGGCGGCGAGGCGGCGCTGCGGAGCGACGGTCAGTAGCCATGCACGTAACGTTGCGGCGAGTACGTGACGTTGGCGAGGCGCAGCGAGCCCTGGTCGATCGTGAACGGGTAGCTGCGGCTGAGCTCGGGGGTGCGCAGTTTGAGCTCGCCGGAGACCGGTCCCTGGCCGCTGAAGCGGGTGATCTCGATCGCAACGGTCTGCGGGCTGACGCTGATCATCGCCGCCGACTCGCCGTTGCCGAGCTGCTCGACGACGAGGTTCTCGGGGCGCAGGGCCGACAGGCGGCGGCCGCGGCTGTCGATGAAGGCGATGTCGATGTCGCCGGCGCCGAGCCAGGTCAGGGTCGCCTTGAGCTGGCCGTTGACGGGGCGCAGCGCGGCGGGGCGGACCATGCCCGACAGTGCCGCGCGCAGGTCGGCGTTGTTGCCGGGGGCGCGGGAGAGGCCCTCCTCGGCGGCCTCGCGCACGAGGTCGGTGCGGCCGAGGCTGGCGAGGCAGCGGGTGAGTTGCAGGTGGTGTTCGGCGCGGCTCGGGTCGATGCTGACGACGGCGCGGCGATGGGCGCAGCTGCGGGCGATGTCGCCTTTGCTGGCGAGGGCGTCGGCGAGGCGGGTCTGGAGCTTGACGTCGAAGGGATTGACCTCGATGGCGGAGCCGTAGGCGCGCGTGGCGATTGGTTCGCCGCGAGCGGCGAGCAGGTCGGCGACGGCGAGCAGGGCGGGCGCGTGGTCGGGGTCGGCTTGCGACCAGGCGACCGCGTAGGTGAAGGCCTCGGGGGCGCCGGCGCGGATGGCGTTCTGGACCAGCTTGCGATGTGCGGGGCGGCTGGTCGGGTCGCGCAGGACGATCTGGCGCAGGGCCTCGAGCTTGGCGAGCACGTCGTAGCTGGGCGCGGCGGCGGGGCTGATCTTCCAGCGTGGCGCCGGGCGGCGGGCGATGCGGCCGCCGTAACCGCTGCCGACGCCGCCGCCGTAGGGGCCCTCGTCGTACTCGAGGCTGTCACCGCGGGAGCTGCTCGCGGGCTTCGCGGAGGACTCGGCGGCCTTCTTGGCGGGCGCGGGCGCGGGAGCGGCCTTGGACTCGGTCTCGGCCGCGGGCGTGTCGAGGCCGAGCACGTCGTCGTCGCTGTTGCTCTTGTCGGCTGCGGGCTCGGCCTCGGGCGCGGGGGCGCGGCGCATGGGCTCGGCCTCGGCATCGGCATCTTCCTTCGCCTCTTCGCGGGACCTGCTGTCGGAGAGCTTCGAGTCCTTGGCCTTCTCGGCCGCCTCGATCGGGGACGCGTCCAGGTCCTTGGGCGGCGCGGGCGGGGCATCGCGCACGTCGGCCTTGCCGGAGGTGCCTGTGGGGTCAGGCGAGGGCGCGGCGATCTGGCCGGGCGGCGTGGTGACGGGCGGGGGGCCGGCGAGCTGGCCGTTCCAGCCGGTGGTCTTGCCGGCCTGACGCACGACGTTGAACTCGCGGAACATCGCGTCGTTCTCGAGCACGAGCAGCGCCGTGTAGCGCGAGAGCACCGTGTACTGGCGCGAGAGGTCGATGATCTCCTCGCGGGCGCTGTGGCCCTGGGTCGCCGTCAACGCGTCGATCTCGTGCTGCGCCCAGGTCCGCGGCAGGTGGGTGTGGCGGGCTCCGGGGCCGCCGGGCGTCGCCTCGAGGTCGATCTGGAAGCTGTCCGTGACGACCTGTCCCGAGGGACCGGTCGCGCGGAACTCGAGCGCGCCGTGCACCGGACCGCCGAGCTTGCCGACCAGCAGCACCGTCTCGCCCGGGCGCAGCGCCGCGAGCTTCTGCGGGTGCACATACACGAGGCCGGGCGGCAGCGCGAGCGTGACGTCGCGGGCGACCGGGACCTCGGAGCGCAGGCGCAGCTGGCGGACCAGGCCGCGCAGGTCGTCCTTCGCGTCGGCGCGCAGCAGGTCCCCGCCGGTGCTGCGGGTGAGGGAGTCGAGCAGCAGCACGTCGGAGCGCGCGCCGAGGGCGACGGCTTGCACGCGGGTGCCGGCGAGGGGGCGCTGGAGGTGGCGGTAGAGCTCGTCGGGCGCGAGCTCGCCGGCGCTGGCGTTGCCGTCGCCGAGGTAGACGATGACGCGCTCGGGGGCGTTGGCTTGCACGGTGGGCTCACCGAGGGCCTCGGCGGCGGAGCGCATCATGCCGCCGATGTCGCTGGCGCCGGCGAGGATCTGCGGGTCGAGGAAGGCGTCGACGGCGGGCATCGCCTGGGCGGCGGGGGCGAGGCCGCCGGGCAGCGCGTCGCAGGCCGCGTCGCAGGCGAGCACGGTCATGCGATCGTCGGGGCCGAGCGTGGTCGACATCGCCTGCACGAGGCTGCGCGCGACCGTCCACAGCTCGGGGGTCATGCTGTGGCTGCGGTCGAGCACGAAGGCGTAGTGGACCGGGCGCTCGCTCGCGGGCAGCTTCAGATCTGGCTTCAAGGCCAGCATGAAGTAGGCCTGGCCGTCGCGGTCGAGGTGGGTCTCGCTGTGGATGCGCTGCTCGCTGGTGGTCAGCGGGATGTCGACGCCGAGGTCGTGGACCGGGCGGAAGCGCTGCTTGCGGGTCGAGAGCTCGACGCGGTCGGGGAGCTCGCGGCGGTCGAGCTGGGCCATCGGCGTGGCGATGCTGGCGAGGCCGCCGGGCGGGAGCTCGGCCTTGTCGACATCGACCGTGAATTCGAACTCGCCGATCTCCTCGCCGCCCGCGCCGCTGCTCGAGCCGGCGATCGGGTAGCGGTAGCGCAGGTTGTCGCCGACGGCCGGCAGCACCTGCGTGTACGAGAGACGGATCTTGCGCTCCCCGCGGCCGGGGATCGGGAAGATCTTCATTTTAAAAATGTTGCCCTTCTCCCACTCGAGCAGGGCCGGGTCGCGGGGGATCGTCGCGTCGACGATCTGGCGGAAGATCTCGCGGGCGCGCTGCTTCTCCAGCATCTCCGCGTCCATCCAGGTGTTGCCGACCAGCAGTGACAATCCGGAGATCGAGGCGTCGGCCGGCAGCGGGAAGCGGTAGGTGCCCTCGAGCACCTCGCCGGCCTCGTTGTAGAACGTCTGCTCGACCTCGGTGCGGGCGATGCGGCCCGAGATCGCGACGTGCACCTTCTGCTGCGTGAGCGCCAGCTTGTGCAGCTCGCTGCTGGTGCCGGCTCGCCGCGCGGTCAGGCTGCCGACGCCGGGCGGGACCGCGTCGGCCATCGCGGCCGCGATCTCGAAGGTGCGCGACCACTCGGTGTCCTCGAGCGGGCGCAGGCTGATCTCCGGCTGCACCGGACGATCGGGCTGGGTCGGCGCGACGAGCGGGGTCTCGACGTGCGCGCCGGGGCTGAGCGCGACCTCCTGGCCGCCGCTGCGCAGGCGGGCGGTCCCGTAGACGACGTCGTAGTTGCGGCGCTCGCCGCGAGCGAAGGCCCGCGCCTCGCCGCTGGCGATGTCGAGGCTGTCGGTACCGGAGCGCACGCTGAGCGGCGGCTGACCGACGGCGACGATCGCTACCAGTTCGCCGCTGGTGAGCTCGAGCCCACGCGCGTCGGGGCCGTCGGGCAGGGTCAGGCGCGTGTCCTCGTTGAGGCGCAGCAGGGTGCCGCCGTTGAGGCGCAGCTCGGCCATGGTGCCGGGCGGGACGATCAACTTCTGGCCGGCGCGTAGGCGGGCGCCCGCGCCGAGGAATGTCCCTTCGGACAGGTCCTCGGTGCGCACGCCGGCGGGCCCGTGCACGGCGGTGAGCTCGGCGACGGGGTCGGTGACGGCGGGCATCGCGGGCGTGCCGGGCTGGGCGGAGACGTCGGCAGGGCGAGCATCGGAGCCCGAAGCGCCGCCGGACGTGGGGCCCGGCGTCACGGCCGTGGGGTTGCACGCAAGCACCAGGGCCAGGGATACGCAGGAGGAGAGGAAGCGTCGTGCGTGCAGCATGGGGAGGATCCGGGGGCTCGGGGAACGCCAGGCGGCGACAACGGGTCTGTCGGCGGGAGGCGAGCGAGGAACGCGAGGGCCCAGCGAGACCTTACACGAGATCTCACACCGCACGTGAGGCTCGCTGGCCTGCGTCTGCGGGCTCGCAAATGCCCGGCAGGGCAGGATCCGTGTTCGGAGCCGAGCGAGGCCATAGCCAGTGCCGCGTTTGTTGCCTAATGTGGGCCTGCCATGGCCTCGGCGCAGGACCTCTTTCTCGAGCACGCGAACAACCCGGGATTCGATCCCACGGTGGCGGAGCTGCGGCGCAGCCTGACGGCGGCCAAGCAGGAGGCGCTGACGCAGGTCCGCACGATCCAGCAGGAGAACCTCAAGCAGGCGATGCCGGGGTTGTACGAGCGGATCGTGGTGACCACGATCCAGATCGCGGCGCACGTCGGGCTCGGGGTCGGCCTGGCGCTCGAGTCCCTCGACGAGGTCCACAGCCAGACCTCGCTCTCGCTGTTCTCGCGGGAGATCCGCGAGATGATGACGGAGACCGGGGTGTCGCTCAAGCGCCGCCACTCGAACCGCATCGCCAAGCTGGTCGCCGAGATCGAGGCCCAGCGCCTGGCCTGGCGGCACAACCACGAGTTCCTGTCCTGGCTCGGCTTTCGTCGCGACGACGCCCGCTACCCGGCCCAGAACCGCCGCGACCGGCTCGAGGCCTTCAAGGTCCAGCAGCGCCTGCTCGCCTCGCGCGACGCGGTGATCACCAAGCTCGGCGTGCCGCTGACGGTCGCGCTCGAGGGCCACGACCGCTTCATGCTCGCCAATCGCTGGCACCTGCCGCCGACGCCGGAGCACGCGGTCGAGCGCTACGTGTGGCCGCTGCTGTCCTTGCAGTCAGGTCCGGTGACGATGCTGGAATTCGCGCGCCTCGAGTACGACGCCTTCGTCGACGCCAGCGGCGCGAAGGACCAGGCCCAGGCGCTGTTCGACAAGATCGCCGCGGCCTTCAAGCACCAGCTCGCCGAGGCCCTCGAGTACTTGCCCGAGGACGCGCGGGCCGGCGTGATCGTCTGACGCGGCTCAGTTGCCCGGCGCGAGCGACTCGACGCGGGCGAGGAAGCCCTCGACGTCGACCGGGGGCGGGCCCTCGGCGGCGATGAACTCGTCGCGGGCGAGCACGGCGTGGGCGCGGGCGTGGTTGTACTCGCCGAGGCGGGCGTCGATGGTCGCGGCGAAGAAGTAACGCAGGCCGCGACGCACGAGGTCGGGCTCGAGCTCGACCTCGGCGAGCAGGGCGTCGCGGCACAGCGCGGCGATGTCCATGTCGTTGGCGAGCAGGGTGAGTGACTCGAGGTTGCCGGCGGCGACGTCGATGTTCTCGGGGCGTAGCGGACCGGTG
>ERZ795056.6512-NODE-6512-length-11382-cov-4.971572_pt1 | contig 11382 bp, 12 predicted proteins | sample MGYA00375140_ERZ795056 | MGnify/ENA primary metagenome ERZ795056 (study PRJEB30185, sample SAMN05720227) | activated sludge metagenome | isolation source: Anaerobic digester | place: USA | collected 2015-03-09 ...
CACCGCATAGGGCGCGCACGCCACGCCGCAGCGCTTGAAGTGGGCTTTTTCCAGCACCCGGTCCTGGGCAATGGCCACGGCGTCACCGCCAGGGGCCACGGGCCGCTGCGCGGCGAGCGTGCGCAAAGCGGCAGCGGGTACGTTTTCGAATTCGGTGGTGATGGCCGCACACAGGCGACTCAGCTCTGCCAGGCCAGCCGGGTCTTCGTAGCCGGTGTGCACATGGTGGTGACTGACACGCCCTGCCGGGCTGTCACCATCCGGGTCCAGCACGGCAGTGAAATAGCCCATTTGCTGCGCGGCATGGACGAACATTCGGCCCAGTTGCCCGCCACCCATGACGCCCAGCGTGGCCCCGGGAAGAATTGCGGTGTTCATGCCGGTGGCAAGGTCATCGCCCGCGCCGCCTCGGTTTGCCGGGCACGAAAGGCGTCCAACTTCTGGCGCAACGCTGCGTCTTCGTTGGCCAGCAGGGCCACCGCAAACAGGGCGGCGTTGGCAGCCCCTGCCGTGCCGATGGCGAAGGTGGCCACCGGAATGCCTTTGGGCATTTGCACAATGCTGTGCAGCGAATCCACGCCTTGCAGGTGTTTGCTGGCCACTGGCACACCCAGCACCGGCACCGTGGTTTTGGCGGCCAACATGCCCGGCAAATGGGCTGCGCCCCCGGCTCCGGCAATAATGGCCTTGAGTCCGCGCGCGGCGGCCTGCTCGGCATAGGCGAACATGTCGTCTGGCATGCGGTGGGCCGAAACCACGCTGGCCTCGTGTGCGATACCGAATTCCTGGAGAATCTGGACTGCGTGTTGCATGGTGTCCCAGTCTGAACTGGACCCCATGACAACACCAATAAGGGGGGTCATTGGCTGGCTCCTAAAGATTGAATTTTACGTTTTGGCCCAAAGCTACTGCCCATGATTGATGTCACGATAGAAAATTTTGAAGCCGAGGTGATTGCCGCCTCTATGGAAACACCCGTGCTGGTGGACTTTTGGGCCCCTTGGTGCGGCCCCTGCAAAGTCATTGGCCCGATGCTGGAAAAGCTCGAAGCCGAGTATGCCGGGCGCTTCAAGCTGGTCAAGATCGACTCCGACCAAGAACAGCAACTGGCCGCCGCTTTTGGCATTAAAAGCATCCCCACTTGCATCCTGCTGATGGGTGGCAAGCCGGTAGACGGCTTCATGGGTGCTGTGCCCGAGGGCCAGCTCAAGGCCTTCCTGGACAAACACGTGCCCGGTGCCGACGAACTGGAAGCATTGGCCGCCGAAGACGAAGCCTTGGACGCGCTGGCCGAAGGTGACACCGATGCCGCGCTCGAGAAGCTCCAGCACGCTGTGGCCACCGACCCCGCCAATGACGACGCCCGCTTTGATTACATCAAGCTGTTGCTGCAACTGGACCGCGTGGACGACGCCAAGGTGGCCTTCGCCCCTGTGATCGCCAAGGCCGGACTTGACCGTCGACTGGAAGCATTGCAACACTGGATGAATGCCATTGATTCCATGGCTGACGGCGCCGATTTTTCGAATGCCATGGCGGGTTTTGACGCCAAAATAAGCGCCAACAAACGCGATTTCGACGCCCGCTTTGGCCGCGCCCAAGCCTTCATGGCCGCCCAGCAATGGACAGACGCCATGGACGAGTTGCTGGAAATCGTCATGCGCGACAAGACCTGGAACAATGAACTCGCCCGCAAGGTATTTGTGGGCATTCTGGAGCTGATCGCACCGCCCAAACCAAAATCCACGCCGGGCGCCGATGGCAAAACTGCCAGCGGCATCGAGATCGCGGGCAAGGCCGTGGCGGCACAAGACCCACAAGCCGAACTGGTGTCGCGCTACCGCCGTCGGCTCAGCATGACGCTGAACTGAACCCGGCTGGCCACTACAGTGCGCAGCCTTATGCGGTGAGGCGAGCTAACGCTTCGCGGTATTTGGCGGTGGTGTGCTCAATCACCTCGCGCGGCAGACGCGGCGCGGGGGGCGATTTGTCCCATGGCTTGCCGGCCACCTTGCACTGCTCCAGCCAGTCGCGCAAAAACTGCTTGTCGTAGCTGGGCGGGTTGGTGCCGTCGGCCAGGCTTTGGGCGTAGGTTTCCGCCGGCCAGTAGCGCGATGAATCGGGCGTGAGCACCTCATCCATCAGCACCAGGGTGCCATCGCGGTCCAGGCCGAACTCGAACTTGGTGTCGGCAATGATGATGCCCTTCTGGGCCGCAATGTCGCGTGCCGCCTTGTAGATGGCGATGCTGATGTCGCGGATGCGTCCGGCCAGGTCGGCGCCAATCATCTCGACCGTGCGCTCGAAGGTGATGTTCTCGTCGTGCTCACCCGCCTCGGCCTTGGCGGCAGGGGTGTAGATGGGCTCGGGCAGCTGGCTGGCATTGGTCAGGCCGGGGGGCAGCTTGACACCACAGACGGCTTGGCCCTCCTGGTATTCCTTCCAGCCGCTGCCCGCCAGGTAGCCGCGCACCACGGCCTCCACGGGAATGGGCTTGAGACGCCTGACCAGCATGGCGCGGCCTTGAATGGTTGCGGCCTCGTCGGCCGACACCACGCTCTCAGGCGCGTCACCGGTGAGGTGGTTAGGGCAAATGTCCAGGCCGTTCTTGCCGAGCTTGTCAAACCAGAACAGGCTGATCTGGGTGAGCAACTCGCCCTTGCCAGGGATGGGCTCGTTCATGATGACGTCGAACGCGCTGATGCGGTCGCTGGCCAGCATGAGGATGCGGTCTTCGCCCACGGCGTAGTTGTCGCGCACCTTGCCGCGGGCGAGCAAGGGAAGGGATTTGAGGGCAGAAGTGTGCAGGGCGTTGGTCATGCGAATTGGAGTTGAGGTTCAATGGCGGCGATGCGGTCGAAGTCGCGGTCAGCATGCAGGAGGGGCTCTCCGGCTTCGATGGCGCAAGCGGCGATGAGGCAGTCGTTGGGGCTGCGCGGGGTAAATCCATTCCATCGGCACCGGGCATAGATTATCGCGGCACGGCGGGCGGTTTCGTGCACATCGTCGGGTTCGTAGCGGGGCACCTGGTCCAGTTGCCCCTGCAACTGCATGAATTTCTGCGGGTTGGCCGCGCCTTGCAGCACCTCCTGGTACACCGGGTACAGCATCAGCAGGCGCGCACCGCGCGCCAGGGCCTGGCGCAAGCGCAGGTCGGCGGCCGATCCCGTGCCACGCAGCAATTCGATCCAGGCAGAAGAGTCCGCAATCATGGGTGCGCGGTCAATTGCGGCGCTCCGGCGCGGGCGCATTGCCGTCACGCGGGTGGCTGAATGCCGCCTTGGGGTCGTAATCGTCGGCAATCACGCCCGTGCCTGCCAGCGCCAGCAGGCCCGAATAGTCGGGCTTGCGAACGTAGGCCCTGAGCGCGGCCTCGACAGCCGCCTTCTTGGTCTTGACCCCGGCGAGCTTCATGGCCTTGGCCACCAGCTTGTCGTCCAGCACGATATTGGTTCGGGTATTCATGGCATACACCTTCGATGTGTACGCCAATTATGCCCAAAAAAAGCCGCCCTCAAGGCGGCCTTGACCGGCAAACCGGCGGGGCTCAGTTCACCACCTGAGCCAGTTCACCCTTGCTATAGCGCGCCGCCACGACTTGCAGGCTGTCGCCCTTGATCTTGGCCGCCTGGCCTTCACAACCAAACTCGATGTAGCGCGCCTTGCAGATGGCCTTGGCGGCTTCACGGGCGGGCTTGAGCCATTCACGGGCGTCGAACTTGTCGGGGTTCTCGGCCAGGAACTTGCGCACTGCGCCGGTCATGGCCAAGCGGATGTCGGTGTCGATATTGATTTTGCGCACGCCAAACTGGATGGCTTTTTGAATTTCTTCTACGGGCACGCCGTAGGTTTCTTTCATCTTGCCGCCGTACTGGTTGATGATGGCCAGCAAATCCTGCGGCACGCTGGAGCTGCCGTGCATCACCAAGTGGGTGTTGGGCAGGCGGCGGTGGATTTCCTTGATGCGGTCAATCGCCAGAATGTCGCCTGTGGGCTTGCGCGTGAACTTGTAAGCGCCGTGGCTGGTGCCAATGGCAATGGCCAGGGCGTCCAGTTGGGTGCGCTTCACAAAGTCGGCGGCCTGCTCGGGGTCGGTCAGCAACTGCTCGCGGGTCATGATGGCGTCGGTGCCGTGGCCATCTTCCTTGTCGCCCTGCATGGTCTCCAGGCTGCCCAGACAGCCCAGTTCGCCCTCCACGGTCACGCCCAGTTTGTGGGCCATGTCGACCACTTGGCGGGTCACGTCCACGTTGTAGTCGTAGCTGGCAATGGTCTTGCCATCGGCCTCCAGGCTGCCGTCCATCATGACGGAGCTGAAGCCCAAGTCGATCGCGCCCTGGCACACGGCGGGGTTTTGGCCGTGATCCTGGTGCATGACCAGGGGAATGTTCGGGTACTGCTCGATGGCGGCTGAGATCAGGTGCTTGATGAAGGCCTCACCAGCGTACTTGCGTGCCCCGGCGCTGGCTTGCAGGATCACCGGCGCGCCCGTTTCCTTGGCCGCCTCCATGACGGCCTGGACTTGTTCCAGATTGTTGACGTTGAAGGCTGGAATGCCGTAGCCGTTGGTGGCGGCGTGGTCCAGCAGCTCGCGCATCGAGACGAGTGCCATGTTGAAAATCCCCGGGGAAGTTGCGGTAACTGGTTGGTAACTTCCGGGATTTTACTTGTTTGGGTGGGGCAACAGGCCCAAAAAGACCAAAACCTCATTGCGTACTGGGGCCAAAAAGCGCAAGGGGCTGGCCATGGCACCGATCACGGTGGTGTGGCTGATGTTGTCCAACACCTTGGCGGTCACATCGGTACCGTTGGCTTTCAGTCGCGTGGCCAGGCCTAGCGTGTTGCGTTGCGGATTGACGAGTGAATCGCTTTTTGCGGCCAGCAACAGTGTGCGCGGCGCTTTGTTGCTGGCATAGATGACGGGTTGCGACTCCGGCTGGGTTTGCGGCCATTTGAAGGCGCGCTGGGTATCGGGATTGCCAATGGGCAAAAAATCATACGGCCCGGCAATGCCGATAAAGCCCTTGAGCCTGTTGCGCTGCTCGCCCAGCCAGCGCGGATCCAGCGCCAGCATGGCGGCGTTGTAGGCCCCCGCACTGTGGCCCATCACATAGATGTTGTTTGGGTCTCCCCCCAGTTCCTTGGCTTGGTCAAATACCCAGGCCATGGCACGGGCGTTGTCGTCCAGGAACTCGGGGTAATGCACCTGTGGCACCAGCCGGTAATCCGGAATGACGGCAATCGCACCGCCTGACGCCAAGGCCTCACCCACAAAGCGGTAGTCCGCCCGTTCACCCGAATTCCAGTTGCCGCCGTAAAAAAATACCACCAACGGGGGCTTTTGACCGGCTGGTGCCGCCACCGGCTGGTACACATCCAGCCGATCACGCTCGCCGGGGCCATAGGCGATGCCCTCGCGCCCGGTGTAGGTCTGCGTCGGCACCAGCGCGTTCAACGCGCCGGTGGCTGAACAGCCGGTGATCAATGCGGCCAAGGCCGCCAGCAAGCCTACGCGCCGTGCCATCCAAAATTTCCCGTCAGAGTGAAGCTGAAGTGCCATTACACAAGCTTACGGAAAAAACGGCGCGCTGGATTCACCTTGCACGCACGCACAGTGCGCGCTGTGGCCTTAAGACGCGCGGCAGATCTTCAGCATGTTCGTACCACCCGGTGCGCCCATGGGTTCGCCGCAGGTGATGGCGTACACGTCGCCACTGGACACAATGCCCCGGCTCTTGAGGTGCTGCTCGGCCTGGGCCAGGGCTTCGTCGCGCTCAGCGCTGGTGTCCATGAGCAAGGGGCGCACGTTGCGGTACAGCGCCATCTTGCGCTGCGTGGTCAGGCGAGGCGTGAGGGCGTAGATGGGGATGTGAATACGATGGCGGCTCATCCACAACGCGGTGGAGCCCGAGTCGGTCATGGCCACAATGGCCTTGGCCCCCAGGTGATGTGCCGTGAACAGCGCCCCCATGGCGATGGACTGGTCGATGCGGCCAAAAGTCATGCCGCGGAAATCAGCATCCAGCCTGACATCCTCGGCCTTTTCAGCTTCCAGGCAGATGTTGGCCATCTCGACAATCGTCTCCAGCGGGTATTTGCCGGCCGCCGTTTCGGCGCTGAGCATGACGGCATCGGTGCCGTCGAGCACGGCGTTGGCCACGTCGCTCACCTCGGCGCGGGTGGGCACCGGGTTGGTGATCATGCTCTCCATCATTTGGGTGGCGGTGATGACCACTTTGTCCATCTCGCGGGCCATGCGGATCATGCGTTTTTGCAGGGCCGGCACGGTGGCGTTACCCACTTCCACGGCCAGGTCACCGCGCGCCACCATGATGCCGTCGCTGGCCTTGAGAATGCTTTCGAGGTGGGGGATGGCTTCGGCGCGCTCGATCTTGGCAATCAGTCCCGGCTTGTGGCGGAAGTCGGCACCGGCCACGTTGCACAGCTGGCGGGCCATCTCCATGTCGGTGGCGTTCTTGGGGAAGCTGACGGCGACGTAGTCGGCCTGGAAACTCATGGCCGTGCGAATGTCCTCCATGTCTTTGGCGGTCAGCGCGGGCGCGGTCAAGCCACCGCCCTTTTTATTGATGCCTTTGTTGTTGGACAGTTCACCGCCCAGCTTGACGGTGGTGAGAACCTGTTCCCCCTTGACAGCATCCACCGTCAGCACGATCAGGCCGTCGTTCAGCAACAGCAGATCGCCCGCCTTGACGTCACGCGGCAGCTCTTTGTAATCCAGGCCCACGCCCTGCAAATCGCCTGGCTCGGTGCGTGACGCATCAAGCACAAACTTCATGCTGGGCTCGAGCATGACCTTGCCTTGGGCAAATTTGCCCACGCGAATTTTGGGGCCCTGCAGGTCGGCCATGATGGCCACTTCGCGCCCGGCCCGCTGCGCGGCCGCACGCACCAGGGTGGCACGGTCAATATGGTCCTGCGCTTTGCCATGGCTGAAGTTCAGCCGCACCACATTGACGCCAGCACGGATCATGTCTTCCAGCAAAGCGGGATCACTGGAGGCGGGACCGAGGGTGGCAACAATTTTGGTGGCGCGACGGACCATGGGGCTGTTCTCCTGAGCGCACGCGGCGCTTGTAATTTAGTTTCCGATTCTCACACGAAACCGGTTACGAACGCGGTACCAATTGCATGTGTTTCAGGCAAAACCGTCTGAACGGGCTATCCCGGCGGGCGTCACCTCCAGCCAAGGGTCTCTTGGCTCACCGCCAAACGTCCGCATCAAAAATTCTGCGAACACCCGTGTTCGCGCGGGCACGTGGCGTCGCGCGGGCATGGCCACATACAGGCGCAGTGTGGCGCCACGCCAATCGGGCAACACACGCTCCAGGCGGCCCGTGCGCAAGGCCTCGGCCGCCACAAACGAGGGCAGACCCACCACGCCCAGCCCCGCCAGCGCGGCGGCCAGCATCATGTCGATCTGGCTGGTGGACACGGCCGGGCGGGGCAACCTGAGGCTGACCTTATTGACAGCGCCTTCACGGTCGTCCGGCACCTGGCGGTACAGGGTCAGCTCCCGGCGCACGGCGGCCACGGCGGGCAGCACGCCGTCGTGCGCTGCCAGGTCTTCGGGTTCAGCCGGGCGCCCGCGCTGGGCCAGGTAGGCCGGCGCTGCGCACAGCACGAACGACGACTGCGCGAGTGGCCGCGCCACAAAGTCGCCCTGCAGGGGCTGGGCGCCGAGGGAGAGGATGGAGATGTCGAAGTTTTCGTCCGCCGCCTCGACCGGGCCGGGCGTCGACAGTTCCAGCGCAATGCCGGGGTACTGCGCGCGAAAGGCCGGGAGCTTCAAGGCCAGCTGGTGGACGGCAAACGCTGGCGGGCAGAGCACGCGCAACACGCCTTCGGGGCGCTGGGTCTGGGCACCGGCCAGTGCGTCGGCCTCGTCCAGCTCGGTCAGCAGCTGGCGGGCACGGTCAAGGTAGGCCTCGCCGATTTCGGTCAGGGCCAGGCTGCGGGTGGTGCGGTGGAGCAAACGGGCGCCGAGGTGCGCCTCCAGCTCGGCCACGGCGCGTGTCACCCCGGCCGGGGCCATGTCCAGCACGCGAGCCGCGCCGGCAAAGCTGCCTGCAGCCACGACCTGCACAAATACGCGGAGTGATCTCACCTGGTCCATGGCGAAATTATTCCATTTTTGGCAATAGTTCGTTGATTTTTAGCCACTGGCGGCCTGCGAATGGCACTTTTACAGTCCATTCAGCCGATGAGCGGTAGCAATGTCGCCGTTGCCCACACTCCTTCACATCCAGGCCCAGCCATGACTCATTTTTTATCCCGTTCCCCGCTCACCGCCCTGCTTGCCGCGCTGGTGGCCACATCCGCCGCCGCACAAGCCCCCCTCGAGCCGGCCGCTGCCAGCCGCCTCGCGGCCTGGCAACAGGCGCCTGACGCCGCGGGGGAACTGGTATACCGGGGCACCACGTTCGCGCTGAACGCGCCCACCGCCTCGGCCGAGCCCCTGTTCCGCTACACCCGGCGGGTGCGGGAACAGGCGGGCGAGCGCGTGGCCACCCACCTGACCCAAACCCCCAGCGGCCTGTTGCTCATTGCCGAAACAGGCACGTTCGGACCCGGGTATGCGCTGCACCGTTTTGAGGCCATCAACCAGCAGCAGGGCTACAGCGGCTCGGCACAACTCAGCGCCGACGGCTCGCAACTGGCCTTCGAGTTGACCGACCGGGGCCAACACCGCACAGCGACCGAAACGGTGTCGGCCCCCGTGGTCAGTGGCCCGACCCTGCATGGCTTTGTGCACCACCATTGGGACAGCCTGGCCGCCGGGCAAAGCCTGCCCGTGCGCCTGATCGTTCTGCAGAAAATGCAGACCTACGGCTTTGACATACGGCTCGAAAGCACCGAGCGCACACCGGGTGGCCACACGGTGTTTGCGGTCACGCCCAGCAGCTTCTTTGTGCGCCTGGCGGTGCCGCCGCTGCGCGTGGTGTTTGACACCGCCAGCCGCCAGATCCTGCGCTACGAAGGCCGGGTGCCGCCCATGCAAGTACTGGACGGCCGCCTGCAGGACCTGGACGCTCGGGTTGAGTACGAAACCGTAACGGCAGGCTACCAATAGGTGAGCCGACGTTGGGTGAACTGCAGCAATCGCGCGTGATTTGAGTGCAACTGGGGCTCATGGGGCCTGTTGGGCAGAGCCTGTCCTGGCGGTCCGGGTCAATCCCTACGCCTGTTGTTTCATCGTCGTGTAACGCTGTACCTGCCGCGCTGGTGGACCCTAATCAGCGTTGCATCAACTCCGTCGCGTGTTGCTCGGACAGGTAAGGCTTGATCGCCTTCACCCATTCGCAAATGGCTATGTGCTGATACCTCCAACCGGCCAAAGGGAAAACTGAAACGACGCCCCACCGCAACAAGCCTCACAAAGTCAGTCAGTCCCGCAGCATGATGGATCGCGACAGCATCGCCACGTTGTTGATGCCGAGTTTGTCAAAAACCGTTTTCGCCTGGCTGCTGATGGTGTCGGGCGAGCGCTCCAGCCGCAGGGCCACTTCCTTGTGCGTCAGCCCACTGGCGAGCAACCGCGCCACCAGGAGTTCGCGCGGGGTGATGTCATCTACCGGCATGCGGTCCCTGGCTTTCAGGAAAAGAATGTCTTTCTCCAGGCTTCGTTTGACGACGACGTGTTTGCCACTGACGTGGTCGTCGCCCGTGTGCAGCAATTCAAGCAGCTTGGCGGGCAGCTTGTCACGGTCAGCTCTCCCGGGCCATTCCAGATTCATCAGCAGTCTGAACCGGTCATCCGCGTGGTAGAGCACGCCGCGCCTGTCGGCGATGGCAACGCACCATGTTTCTCGCGCTACATCGCCAGTCAGCCGGTCCAGGTGAACCAGCCGGTTGATGGCCAGCGCCTGCATGATGTGCGGCGCCAGATTCTCCAGAAACTCAATCTCGTGCTGCATGCAGGGCATCGTTGAGTCCGCACGGAACAGCGACACCCAATGCGTGAACCGGGTCGTGGGGTTGAAGTCCGAGGTGATGAAGCAATGTTGATGGCCGAAGGATTTTGAGAACGCGCGCATCTCGGCCTGGTCGGCACCCGTAAATTCCTGTTCCGCATCGAACCCTATGGTTGCCCGCAGTTGGGTCATCAAACCCGCTGCCGCCGAGTCCTGGTGCTTTACCTTTTCATAAGCCTCGAGGAATTGCGCGTCGAGGTTGTGCAGGTGAATGCTGTGGATGTCGATGCCCGTCTCGTTCAGGGTGGCCGTGCCCCACATGGATGAGTCAAAGGGCAGCGTGCGCTTGACTGAGGCAAGGATCGCATCCTGGAACTGGTGGACAGGCAGCTCCTGCGCAGCACGGTAGATGCTCAAGATCAAATTGCTGAAGTCCGTCAAAACGGTGAAAGTCATCTGAAGTACGGCGTTGTTGATGGCATAACTTACGCACTTGGGAGCCGGTGGCGTGAACACCAAAGGCAAGTCCGATCAAGACCTGAATTCATCGCACAAAGTTTAATGCAACGCTAATCAGGGTCTACCAGCGCCGCAGGTGGCCAGTTCGTGCGCTACGAAGGCCGGGTTCCGCCCATGCAAGTACTGAACGGCCGCCTGCAGGACCTGGACGCCCGGGTTGAGTACGAAACCGTAACGGCAGGTTACCAATAGGCGAAGCTAAGGTGCACCTAAGACTGGGCCGCCATAGTCAGGCACAAAGGTTGCATATGCCTTAACCAGCCGACAAAGCCCACCATGACCACCGCACCTGCCCCTGCCCAAAGCCCCGCCCCCATCGCTACGCTGGTGGGCGAAGTGTATGAAGCCGCGCCGCCAGAGGACCGCAAACGACTGCTGGAACACCTGCTGCAACCCCTGAGCTTGTTGTCGCTGGTGGTGGTGGCCAATGGCATCTTCACCAAGATCCGGTTTCGGGACGGTTGGCCCCAACTGCAACTGCGCATTGAAGACGCCCAGGGCGTGAACACCCGTGATGTGGTGGACCTGGTGGACTACGTGCAACAGGTCAGCAGCCAGGTGGTGGACGGCCTGGCCCGGGTGGTCAGCGCATCGCCCGTGCTGGCCAGCTCGGCCGCGGCCGCATTGCTGGTCACCGTGCTCTACCAGCGCCAGCGCAACCGGCCGGCCAACCACGGGGATGGCGAGGCGGCGGACTGAACGTCACGCCCCAACGTCAGCCCCCCGCTGCGCGCCGGGTCAGGATTTCAAACGCTGGCAGCGTCTTGCCTTCCAGAATTTCCAGGAAGGCACCGCCGCCGGTAGAGATGTAGCCCACTTGCTGCTCGATGCCGTACTTGGCAATGGCGGCCAGGGTGTCGCCGCCGCCAGCAATGCTGAACGCGCTGGAGTCGGCAATCGCGCGGGCAATGGTCTCAGTGCCATGCGCAAA
>ERZ795056.6514-NODE-6514-length-11381-cov-9.326770_pt1 | contig 11381 bp, 10 predicted proteins | sample MGYA00375140_ERZ795056 | MGnify/ENA primary metagenome ERZ795056 (study PRJEB30185, sample SAMN05720227) | activated sludge metagenome | isolation source: Anaerobic digester | place: USA | collected 2015-03-09 ...
GAACCCCTCTTACCAGGATGAAAACCTGGCGTCCTAACCGATAGACGAACGGGCCTACTGCTGTAATGCGGATGCAAAAATACAACTATTTTCTATTCGCGCAATAGCTGACGCAAAATTTTTTATTTTTTTTTAGTATGCCTTTGCAAACAGTACTCTACCTGAGGATTTTGCGCCCGAAAAAACACAAACACCTTCTTCACTTTGTTGATCTAATGGGATACAGCGAATGGTGGCTTTGGTCAAATCCTTGATTTTTTCCTCGGTAGCAGCGGTTCCGTCCCAGTGCGCTGACACGAATCCACCTGTATTCTCTAGTACTTCTTTAAACTCATCGAATGAATTGACTTGGGTAACATGCGTATTTCTGTATTGCAACGCTTTTTCAAACATCTCCTTCTGGATTTGTTCTAACAAATCATTGACATGATTTACAATCGAATCTTTAACAACGACCTCTTTGGTAAGCGTATCTCTTCTAGCCACTTCAAAGGTGCCGTTTTCAATATCTTTTGGCCCAACAGCAATGCGAACCGGAACACCTTTGAGTTCCCATTCGGCGAATTTAAAGCCTGGTTTTTGGGTGGTACGATCGTCAAATTTAACCGACAATCTGATTTTTTTGAATTGTACGACCAAATCCTGCGCGGCCTTTGAAACAGCAGCAAATTCCTCATCGGTCTTATAAATTGGCACGATAACAATTTGTATCGGCGCTAAATTTGGAGGCAACACCAAACCTTGATCGTCAGAATGCGTCATCACAAGCGCACCCATGAGTCGCGTTGAAACGCCCCATGAAGTTCCCCAAACGTGCTCGAGCTTGCCTTCAGGGTTGGTAAATTTAACATCGAAGGCCTTGGCAAAATTTTGACCAAGGAAATGCGAAGTCCCCGCTTGGAGGGCTTTCCCGTCTTGCATCAATGCTTCAATACAATACGTTTCCTCTGCGCCGGCAAATCGCTCGGTCTCTGTCTTGAGTCCTTTGATCACAGGAATCGCCATGAAATTCTCGACGAATTCGGCATAGACATTCATCATTTTTTCAGATTCTTCAATCGCTTCCATTTTGGTGGCGTGAGCAGTGTGTCCTTCCTGCCATAAAAATTCGGCCGTACGCAGAAATAGGCGCGTACGCATTTCCCAACGCACCACATTGGCCCATTGGTTGATTAAGAGTGGTAAATCACGGTAGGATTGTACCCAGTTTTTATAAGTACTCCAGATGATGGCCTCACTCGTTGGGCGAACAATAAGTTCCTCTTCGAGTTTGGCGTTTGGGTCAACCATTAATTTCCCTGGCTTGTCCGGATCATTTTTAAGTCGATAGTGCGTAACGATAGCACATTCTTTGGCAAAACCTTCTGCGTTCTTTTCCTCAGCCTCAAACATACTTTTGGGCACAAACAATGGGAAATAAGCATTGCTGTGTCCTGTTTCTTTAAACATCCGGTCTAATTCGGCTTGCATTTTCTCCCAAATTGCATACCCGTACGGCTTGATGACCATACAACCTCTCACACCAGAATTTTCGGCTAAATCTGCCTTGACAACCAGTTCGTTATACCATTTCGAATAATCTTCATTTCTTGTAGTGAGGTTCTTGCTCATAATGCTTTTTTGGCACAAAAATTGTTTAACGTTTTTTAACTAAATAGTTTGGCAAAACTAACTAATTTTGTATAGACCAACAATAAAAAACGCTATAGATTATGAAAACAATATCCTCAATCTTACCAAAATTTTCCATTTATAGTTTAAGTGGATTTTTGGCCGTTTTCATGGCTTCGTGCGGCTCTTATCAAAATACCTCATACGACAATGATGGTATTTATGGCGCTTCAGGAAAACAGGAACAAACCACTGCTTCATCGGGCAATGGTTATAAAGAATATTTTGGTGCACTGCAAAATGACAACCAACAACCCGACCAGATTTTTACCGATGTAGAGAGCTACAATTCCAACTACGTCGAAAATAATGAGAATAATACCGACCAAAACTACAGTTCGGGCTATTCTTCCTGGGGAAGCAATCCCGATAATGTAACAGTAAATGTTTACGGCAACAACTGGGGTTACAACAATTTCTGGTACAGTAATTATTGGGGATGGAATTTAGGATGGGGATGGAACTCCTGGTACGGTCCTTCCTATTACGGATGGGGATTTGACCCATGGTACGGTGGTTACTATGGCGGATGGGGATACAACTACTACCCTAACAATTGGTACTATCCTTACTATAACAACTACGCTTACTACGGCGGCCGACGCAACAACAATTACAGAAATCAACCCTACAACAACTACCACTATAACAGTGGCAGGAACACGAACTACAACAATGGTAGTAGAAACACCAATACCCGTAGTACCAATTATACGCCGAGAAACAATAGCGTAAGGACACCAAACGGCACCCGAAACAACTACAATACCTACCCGGTTAGGACCAATCCGGGAACAAGAAACGACTCGGGAACACGCAACAACAATTACACCACGCCACCAAGAAACCACAACTACAACAATGGTGGTACGCGCAACAATTCAACTGCTCCTACAAGAAACAACAACAGCTATACGCCCACCCGATCTTATTCGCCTTCAACAAGTGGCAGCGGTGGTGGCTACAATGGCGGTGGAAACAGCGGCGGCGGGCGTTCATCGTCTGGCGGCGGAAGAAGATAAAACCAACAATAATCACAATACCTATGTCTCTGGAAACCCTCTCGACATAGGTGTTTTTTTAAAAAAAAACTATGAGAAAGCTATTATTTTCTATCATTGTGGTGTCAGCTATTACTTCACTACAAGCTCAAGGTATCAATGACGCTTTGCGATTCGCTCAAACCAACCAAACAGGCACAGCTCGTTTTCAAGCTATGAGCGGTGCATTTGGTGCATTAGGCGGTGATTTATCGGCAATACAGGTCAATCCTGCGGGCTCGGCAATATTTGCTGATACTCAGATTGGTGTAACGTTAAGCAGCTTCAACACCCGCAACAAAGCTTCTTTTTACGGAACACTGACTGGCGAGAACAACACTTCATTTGACCTCAACCAGGCGGGCGCTGTGCTTGTTTTTAAAAACCCGATTGAAAAAAGCGGTTGGAGAAAATTTGCCATCGGAATCGCCTATGAAAACAACGGGAATTTTGACAACACATCTTATGTTTCGGGATTGAACACCACCCATTCCATTGCCGACTATTTTTTGAGTTATGCCAATCCCAACCCGCGCATCGGGCAGGGCGGTATCCTGCTCAACACGCTCGATACCTACAATTTTGGAGAACTCAGCTATGCCGACCAACAGGCATTTATCGGTTACCAAACTTATATGATTTCACCCGACACTAATAGTCCTGATAATAATACCTACTACAACAATGTTCCGTCGGGCAGCTATTATCAGGAAAATTATCTGGAATCCACGGGCTATAATGGTAAGGTTGCTTTTAATGCCTCGGCACAATACAAAGATTTTTTGTCCATCGGACTTAATATCAATTCTCATTTCACCGATTACGTTCAAACCACCACTTTCTACGAAGACAACAATAACAGTTCTACTACCGGTGTCCGCAATTTTGTCTTTGACAACAATTTGCATACCTACGGAAATGGCTTCTCATTCCAACTCGGAGCCATCGCCAAAATCACCAACGCCTTGCGCGCCGGTATCGCCTATGAGTCACCAACCTGGTATACCTTACGCGATGAATTGAACCAAAACGCAGCAAGTCGCGGATTTTTTACCACTCCTGTAGGCGATCCTGTATTGACAGAAGCCTACTCCAATTCTGACATCATCACCATTTTTGAACCCTACAAACTTAAAACACCCGGTAAATGGACAGGAAGTGTTGCTTATGTGTTCAACAAGTCAGGACTGATTAGCATTGATTTCGGAATCAAAGATTACAGCAATACAAGGTTCCGTAGCAACGGCTTTAGCCTTGAGAATACCGACATGAACAACCTGCTCAATTACGCCCCGGAGATTCGTGTGGGAGCCGAAAAGAGAATCAAAAAATGGAGTCTTCGTGCCGGCTACCGTTTTGAACAAAGCCCATACAAAAATGGCAAAACCATCGGTGATTTAACTGGCATTTCTGGCGGTTTCGGATACAGTTTTGGCTACACCAAAATAGACTTGGCCTACACCCACCTGCAAAGAGACACCCAACAGTCTATGTTTTCACAAGGATTTACAGACGCGCCAACGATTAAAGCGCAAAACAATAATATTGCGTTGACCGTTACTTTTGATTTGTAGCCCACAACGCATTGCTCCAAAGGCCATCATTAGGATGGCTTTTTTTTTTGGTCTTACCCAAAGTCATTCGGCTTCACAAAATTTCACTAACGTTAGCACCGTAACTGCAAAATAGCTTAATTTTGCACGCTCCCCGAACAATCGGGAATCCAATTCAATGAGAACCAAGTCCTTAAAGAAAAACAAAATCAACGTCATCACACTGGGATGCTCTAAAAACGTCTACGATAGCGAAGTACTCATGGGCCAATTGCGCGCCAGCGGGAAAGAGGTAGAACACGAAGCGCCAGCCCAGCGTGAAGGCAACATCATCGTGATCAACACCTGCGGATTCATCGACAATGCCAAAGCCGAATCGGTGAACATGATTTTGGAATACGCCGACAAAAAAGAACGCGGCCTGGTAGATAAGGTTTTTGTGACTGGCTGTTTGTCTGAAAGATACCGTCCAGACCTTGAAAAAGAAATCCCAAACGTAGACCAGTTTTTCGGTACGACCGAATTGCCGCTTTTGCTCAAGGCTTTGGGTGCCGATTACAAACATGAATTGCTCGGCGAACGCCTCACTACCACTCCAAAAAATTACGCTTACCTCAAGATTGCCGAAGGTTGCGACCGTCCGTGCAGTTTTTGCGCCATTCCGCTCATGCGCGGCAAACACGTTTCGCAACCGATTGAAAAATTGGTAAAGGAAGCTCAAGGTTTGGCTAAAAACGGCGTCAAGGAATTGATTTTAATCGCTCAGGATTTGACTTACTACGGGCTCGATTTGTACAAGAAACGAAATCTAGGTGAATTACTCGAGGCGCTAGTAACCGTAGAAGGGATTGAATGGATTCGACTGCATTACGCCTTCCCCACCGGTTTCCCGATGGACGTGCTCGAGATCATGGAACGCGAACCGAAAATCTGCAATTACATCGACATCCCGTTGCAACACATCTCCGATTCGGTGCTCAAATCGATGCGCCGCGGGACAACCCAAGAGAAAACCACCAAATTACTTAAGCAATTCCGTGCGGCCGTTCCCGGAATGGCGATTCGTACCACCTTGATTGTGGGTTATCCCGGCGAAACACAAGATGATTTCAACAAACTCAAGGATTTCGTCCAGGAAATGAAGTTCGACCGTTTGGGTTGCTTTGCGTACTCGCACGAAGAAAACACGCACGCGTATTTGCTTAAAGACGATGTCCCCGACGACGTCAAACAAGCCCGCGCCGAAGAAATCATGGAACTGCAATCGCAAATATCCTGGGATTTGAACCAGGAAAAAATCGGGCAGACTTTTAAATGCATCATCGATCGTAAAGAAGGCGCACATTTCATCGGTAGGACCGAATTTGACAGCCCTGACGTAGACAATGAAGTGTTGATCGACGCCACCAGGTTCTACCTCAAAACCGGCGATTTTGCGATGATTAAAATTGTTGATGCGACCGAATTCGATCTTTACGGCGAACCGGTTTCAAAAGACAACTGACCATGAATGCCGAGACACATCAAAGCCGATGACAAAAATCATCGGCTTTTTTATTTTGGTGTGCGTCGCAGAACCGCTCGCAACTTTCAAAACATTCAAAAATAATTTATGAAATAATGCAGAATTTCTGCAGCTTGGTTATCGGGAAATTTCTTAGGGACGCATTCGCCCCTTCCCCTAAGGCAATCTACGTATTTCTGATGAATCATCAAAGCAGAAAAACTACAGCAAATGCTAATAGCGGTAACCTCCAACAGTCGCATTAAATATCCATCCTTAACCGCTAACAATCAATTGCCTGTCAATAATCTCAAAAACCTTCTCCTTATCCAACGGTTTGGTAATATAATCGTTGAATCCGGCGCGCAAAACCCGTTCGCGATCTTCGTTTGAAGAATGAGCCGTTTGGGCAATTACGGGCAAATCCGGCCGCAGTCTGCGCACGTGTTCAAACGCGGTATAGCCATCCATGACGGGCATTTTAATATCCATAAATACCAAGTCTATATTAGGGTTGAGTTTGCAACAGTCTACCGCTTCTTGTCCGTTGACGGCGCGCAAGATTGTGTAGTTTTTAATTTGTAGGATTTTCTTGAGCAGCAGGAAATTGATGTTGTCATCCTCGGCAATCAAAATGGTGCGGTTGCTATCATACTCGCAACTGTTCCCGAGGTCGGTTTGGTTTGCTGTTTCTGGAGTTTCATCAAGCTTGAGCGGGATTGTAAACGAAAAGACCGACCCTTTCCCTACAATAGACGAAACACTAATCGTACCGCCAAGCATCTCCACATAAGCCTTTGAAATGGCAAGCCCCAAGCCAAGTCCGCTGAGTTCTACCGAGAAATCATCCTCAATCCTTCTGAAACGGTCAAAGATAATCCTTAGGTTGTTCTCGTCGATCCCAATACCCGAATCCTGTACCCTGAACTCCACCAAACCTTGCTGCTCATCAATCGAGTAACCAAAAGTTACAAACCCTTGCTGAGTGTATTTGATCGCGTTGGTAATCAGGTTGGTCAATACCTGTCGCAATTTGGTTTCATCCGACAGGATTTTGCTCGGCAACAATTGCTTGGCCGGCTCGATAGAAAATGTTATTTCCTTGTTTTCAGGAATAGTTACTTTGATGGTCTCGAAAATTTCATTCACGCTTTTCTCCAGGTCGAATCCCTTGAATTTGGGCGTAATCTGTTGGGCGTCGATTTTAGACATCTCAATCAAATCCTCGATAATAGATACGAGGTTCGAGCCACTGTTACGGATGATTTTTAGGTAGTCGGCTTTGTCTTCTTCGGCCAGGTTAGCATTGTTAAGCAAATCGCTAAAACCGATAATCGCGTTCATCGGCGTCCTGATTTCATGCGACAGGTTCGCCAAAAACGAAGACTTGAGCTTGTCACTTTCCTCGGCTTTGCGTTTAGCAATCTCAAGCTGCTTGCGCTGGTGGTCATTTTCTTCAAAAAGATTCCCGATGTAACCAAACTCGCCTGGTGCCTGTTTGAGTTGCGCAATCGTCTTGCCATTTCCGGTCTCAAGAATTTTGGTAATCAACTGCAACGGTTTGTATACCCAGCGGCGCGAATAATACCAATACACCAGCATACTCAACACAGAAGCAAGCATTATCACCGACAAAATTTCCTTGGTGTTCTTAAAATTGAGGTTGAACGGCCTCTTGAAAACCAAACGCACCACTTCCTTATTTTGCCAATCTTTGAGCGGCACCTGTGCGGTAATGGTTTCATCGGTGGCTTCGGCTTTATCGGCATCTACGAAATTGACTTGCGAACTGCTGATTTTCTCCAACCTCGCAAAGTAACTATCGTCGAGCAGGCGTGCCATAAAAAAGTAGCCCGACGGTTTCGATTTGTTCTTGCCAGGATCGTCCGACGGATGGATCGTAGCGCCAAAAACCTCCACCACACCTTCGGGAATCCGCATATAGTATCGGATAAACTTTGATTGGTAGAGCTTTGAAAATACCGCTTTAGGAATAAAATCCTTGGTCTTGATTTTGGCCGTCGATGTGTTGTTGATGAACTCATTTTGCAAATCGTACACGCCAATATAATCCACGTCGTATGAGTTGAACTCCATCACCACATAACGCCTAAACCAATCAGGGTCTTTGGTCTGTGTGAATTTGACCAAATCGTCCCAAAACGTCACGTCAATAATCGATGCCGTATGGATGTTGGAATTGAGCTGTACCAAAGAATTGACCTCGTTGTTGTATTGGTCGTAAGTAGATTGGTAAACATGTTTTTCTTGGCGGTCGGTATACAAATAAAGCGACAGATACAGCAAAAAGAAAAGAATACTCGAACCAAATATGAGCAGCAACAACCTGAAATAGGTGTTTAGATTAACTATTTTTTTCATAGAATTGGGGGAAATTCACACAAAAATTGATGCTGCAATATAACACATTTGATATATCCTTTAACGTCGGCAAAAAAAAACTCCGGAGCGTATCCGGAGTCCTTCATTATTAACCAACCTTTTAATTTAAATAACAGTGCCTTTAAACGTGAGTACTTTTGAAGCTTCCTCGGCGTTGGTGGTTACGGTCACTTGTTTGGTGAATGCGCCTTTATTCGCTGCATTGTAAGTGGCAGTCACCTTTGCCGTTTCGCCCGGTTTGATAGGCGTTTTGGTGTAATCGGTGGCGGTACAGCCGCAAGATGCTTTTACGTTGGTGATCACCACATCGGCGGTACCGGTGTTTTTGAATTCGAAAGAAATGGCTTTGGGTTTGTTCTGCGGGATGCTCCCCAAATCAACCGATTCGCTTTTCCAAGCAATCGGAGACGCTTTAACTTCAGTATCCACCGCAGTTTTCGATGGCAAAATGGTAAAAGACATCAAGCCTAGTGTGCAAGCCAAAATGGCAATTTTAATGGTTTTCATAATTTTAGAATTTTAAAGATTACTATTGGTTTGTTAATCAACGAGTCAAAAGTAAGCCAACCGTCCATGCGCCCTTGTTAAGCGGTTTCAAATGTTTGTTAATGACTTGTTAACGGTAAAATGGCTCGACAAATTTGAGTAATATTGTGTACGTTTTTTAGAAGCTAATCCTGCTGTCCGCTCACCCGAGCGAAGCGAACAGACCGAATACAAAAATAAATATTAACCAATGAGGTAATCTTTTGTCCGCTGGCAGCAGCGGAACAAAAGGATGCCGCTGCCATCAGGGCTAAGGCTTTAGACTCAAATCAACATCCGTGAAAATCAACAAACTCAATAGTATCATTGTTCTTGGCCTCATCGCCATCATCGGGATCCTTGTGGCGCAATTGCTCTGGACCCGTCAGGCTTTTAATCTTGAGGAGAAGAAATTCAGCCAAAAGGCACACATCGCACTGCTCGAAGTGGCGCGCAAACTCTACGAAGGCACCAACCACGAACTGCCGACCGAGAATCCGGTGCAGAAAATTTCCAATGATTACTACATCGTCAATATAGACAATGATTTCGAACCCAAGATCCTTGAATTCTACCTCAAGAATGAGTTCGAGAAAGTCAACCTCCACACCGATTTTGAATACGCCATGTACAATTGCCAAAGCGATGAAATGGTCTACGGCAACTACGTTTCGCACATAGAAAAACCATCGGGCAGGCACACGGTTTATTTCCCCAAGCACAAAAACCTGATTTATTATTTTGCGATCCGTTTTCCTAACGAAACCTCGTTTCTGTTCAGCTCATTGCGGTTTTGGTTTGTGCTTTCGCTGGCGCTGGTCGTGATTCTGCTGGTCTACGTCTACTCGATTTTTACGATCCTGCAGCAAAAAAAATACTCCGAACTCCAACGCGATTTCATCAACAATATGACCCACGAATTCAAGACACCATTGTCTTCAATCCTTCTCGCCTCGAACTACCTAAGCAAACAACCCGCAATACAACAAGAGGAAAAACTCGAGAAGTATGCTCAGATTATCATAGAACAAGGCAATAAGCTCAACACACACATCGGTAAAATCCTGAGCATCGCCAAGTCTGACAATTCGGCTTTGAAATTAGATAAGAAACCCATAGCATTGGTCACTGTTTTAAAAGAAGTGGTCGACAACATCACACTCAAATACCCCAATGCCACGATAGCCATCCAATCGCAAAAAAACGATTACACCATACAAGCCGACACCTTTCATTTTACCAACATCCTGTACAACCTGCTCGATAATGCGGTCAAATATTCTGAAAACGAGCCCCAAATCACCGTGAGGATTTTGGAGGAGAAAGGCCAAATCTGGCTGGAATTCACAGACAACGGCATCGGCATCGCACCCAAAAACCTGCCATACATCTTTGACAAATTTTACCGCATCCCAACTTCCAAGAGCAATGAAGTCAATGGTTTTGGCCTCGGATTGTATTACGTCAAAAAAATATGCACCTTGCACCACTGGAAAATCAGTGCGCGCAGCAACCCGCAAGCCGGCATCACCGTCACCATTTTAATTCCTAAACCATGAGCCAGAACAAGATTTTATACGCCGAAGACGACCAAACGCTTGCCTTTTTAACCAAAGACAACCTCGAACAGCACGGTTATGCCGTAACGCATTGTGCCAACGGTCAAATTTGCCTCGACCAATTCAACAGCAGCGCGTTCGACCTGTGCATCCTAGACATCATGTTGCCCAAAATCGATGGTTTTGAGCTTGCAGCGGCCATCCGCAAAGCCAACCGCGACATCCCGATTATTTTCCTTTCGGCCAAAACGCTTAAGGAAGACCGCATCAAGGGACTGCGTTTGGGTGCCGATGATTACCTCGTAAAGCCTTTCAGCATAGAGGAATTGCTGCTCAAGATCGAAGTGTTTTTGCGCCGATCGAATAAGACCGCTACAGAACCATCGGTCTACCGTGTTGGTAAGTTCGACTTTGACAGCCGTAACTTTACCCTATCGGCTGCGACCGAAAAAATTACGCTTACCCAACGCGAATCAGACTTGCTTCGATTGTTCCTCGACCACAAAGACGCAGTACTCAAACGCGAGGAAATCCTGCTCAAACTTTGGGGGGATGACGATTATTTCAGGGGCCGAAGCCTCGATGTTTTCATCTCCAGGCTGCGCAAAATACTCGCCGATGAACCCGGCATTGCTATAGAAAACCTGCACGGCGTGGGGTTTCGGTTTGTAACCGGTCAATAGCCCACCATCGAATTCTAAACCAAAGCTACCGAATTCTAAACTTGCCGTTTCCTAGCAGAAAGTTGCGCTATATTTGTGATGCTAACCCACTGCAACATGCTTCAAAACAAGCCCTCATCGCTGCTGCTCGCGTTACTGTTATTGACAGCCACGTTTTCGTCTGCACAAAATGCCGCCATCGATAGCCTTAAAAGGGTTGTTAGTGCGGCCAAGATAGACACCGCCAAAGCCAACGCCTGCAACGCGCTCGCCGATGCGTTCAAGGAAATCAATCCCGATTCTACCAACCGTTACGCGCAAAAAGCCTACCTGCTCTCGCAACAAGCCCAATACGATTTTGGGATGGCCGACGCGCTGATGAACCAGGGAAACGCCAACATCATCCTGAGCAATTATCCCAAAGCACTCGCCAATTTTAAAAAAGCACAATCGTACTACCAATC
>ERZ795056.6515-NODE-6515-length-11380-cov-16.361236_pt1 | contig 11380 bp, 11 predicted proteins | sample MGYA00375140_ERZ795056 | MGnify/ENA primary metagenome ERZ795056 (study PRJEB30185, sample SAMN05720227) | activated sludge metagenome | isolation source: Anaerobic digester | place: USA | collected 2015-03-09 ...
CTAGCGATTCACATAAACAAAAAAACCCCGGTTGCTCACCGGGGTTCAAATCGTTAAGATAAGATTGCTTATTTTAAAGAATTCACGTAACGAGTGATTTTACCCACCAAGTTACCTGCTTTGTTCTTATGAATAATGCTGCGTTTCGCTAACTTATCTAGCATAGATGAAACATCTGCTAGTTGAGCCTGCGCTTCTTTCTTATCTGAAGTCAGACGAAGTTTCTTCAGCGCGTTACGCGTAGTCTTGTGAAAATAACGGTTACGCAGACGCTTTGCGTCATTTGAGCGGATCCGCTTGATTGCTGAAGGATGATTTGCCATTTGCTTTCTTCGCTGTTAATGTAGTAGCCCGTAGGGGAATCGAACCCCTGTACCAAGAATGAAAATCTTGTATCCTAACCCCTAGATGAACGGGCCATTTTTTTTCAAAAATTGGAATGCAAATGTAGTCCAAAATTTGACTCAGACAAGAGCTGTCAAATACTAGTTCCTAAAAAATATGCTTGTCGACTGTTTTTCAGGCATTTAATTTTACAAATAGACTAAAAACCTTGTCTATGGACTTGTCTATTCGCCCGTGTTTATGACATTTTATGGTACATTTGCAGCGAAATGAATACAAAGAAACGTGTAGCATTTTACACCTTGGGGTGTAAGCTCAATTTCTCAGAAACCTCAACTGTTGCACGCTTATTCCAAGGTGCTGGATTTGACAAGGTAGAATTTGATGATTCTCCCGATATATATGTAATCAATACGTGTTCGGTAACCGACAATGCGGATAAGAAGTGTAAAAGTTTGGTGAATCGTGCTTTGCGGGTTTCTCCACATGCGTATGTAGCTATTATAGGTTGTTATGCTCAATTAAAACCGGAAGAAATTGCTGCAATTCCAGGTGTTGATTTGGTATTAGGTGCTTCTGAAAAGTTTAACATTCTCGAGCACATGGAAGAAATGGAGAAGAATGTAAAAACTCAAATCCATGCTTGCGAAATAGATGCTGTTAACACCTTTGTTCCATCTTACAGTTCAGGTGATCGCACACGTACCTTTTTCAAAATTCAGGATGGATGTGATTATTCCTGCTCATTTTGCACTATACCATTAGCACGAGGTAAAAGTCGAAGCGAGAGTATTGCTTTTACCTTGGATGAAGCACGAAAACTTATTCAAGAAACGGGTTCGCGCGAAATCATCCTAACAGGAGTAAATACAGGAGATTTCGGTCGACAAAATGGTGAGCGATTCATCGATTTAATCAAGGAACTCGATCTATTAGAAGGAATAGACCGTTTTAGAATATCCTCCATCGAACCTAATCTGTTGAGCGATGAAGTAATTGAATTCGTTGCCAATTCGAACAAATTCGTTCCGCATTTTCATATTCCACTGCAATCGGGAAGCAACGCTACTCTTAGAAGAATGCGTCGTCGGTATCAACGCGATGTGTATGAAAGTCGAGTAGCTTTAATCAAACAGCTCATGCCCGATTGCTGCATTGGAGTAGATGTGATTGTTGGATTTCCTGGGGAAACGGAAGAAGAATTTCTGGAGAGTTACACATTCATTCAGGAACTAGATGTTTCGTATCTACATGTATTTACCTATTCTGAACGTCCCAATACATTAGCGATTGAAATGCCTGATGTAGTTTCTGATAAGGATAGAGCGAAAAGAAGTAAAATGCTTCACATACTATCGGACAAGAAAAAGCGATACTTCTATCAACACCAATTAACCAAAACGAAGCAGGTACTTTGGGAAGGCGAACGCGCTGGAGATTGGATGTATGGATTTACCGAAAATTACGTGAAAGTGAAAACTCCTTATCAACCCGAAAAAACGAATACACTTGAATGGATATGCCTTCAGGATATTGATTCGGAAGGAATTTGCACAGCAACGTCCTTAATACCAGCTTAAACCATCTGCCAGTTTTAAAACAAAAATTATGTACGCAACTATTAGCGAGCTTTTAAAATCTTTCGGAATCGATATTCCGCTTCCGATACAGACATTTGGTTTTTTCGTTGCCATTGCCTTCATCGTAGCCGCCTATCTACTTTCTTCTGAATTGCGAAGAAAAGAAGCTCTTGGTTTATTCAAACCTAGTTTTAGAAAAGTAGAAACAGGAAAAGAAGCTGGCACGTTCGATTACATTCTCGCTGGACTCATTGGATTCCTAATCGGCTTCAAAGCCTTTTACATGATCATGAACTACAGCGAATTTGTAGACGATCCACAATCAACATTATTATCAGGGAAAGGAAATTTTGTTGGTGGCTTGTTAGTCGCAGCAGCCATGATTTACTTGCGTTATCGTGAAAGTGAGTCACAGAAAAAACAAACACGCGCAACTGTTCAAATGCCCCTAAAAGCTGAAGATCACGTAGGAAACATCATATTATTAGGTGTTATAGGTGGCTTATTGGGTGCTAAAATTTTTCACAACCTCGAAAATCCTTCCGAGTTCATGGCCGATCCAATTGGGGCTTTGCTTTCCTTTTCGGGATTAACTTTTTATGGAGGATTAATAGTCGCCTCTATTCTCATCATAAGATATGGTATAAAAAACGGACTTCCGGCTCTTCACCTCACCGATGCTGCCGCTCCTGCTTTGATGCTGTCTTATGGTGTTGGAAGAATAGGTTGTATGATGTCGGGTGATGGAGATTGGGGAATTGTAAACAACAATCCTAAACCAGGTTGGATGAGTGCTTTACCCGATTGGATGTGGTCGTTTAAATTTCCTCATAACGTAAATAATGAAGGTATTCCAATTCCAGGCTGTGTTGGAAGATGGTGTCACGAATTACCTGAAGCTGTTTATCCAACATCGTTTTACGAAACACTCATGGCAATTGTCCTTTTTGGAATTCTTTGGATGATACGTAAACGTATCCAAACTCCAGGAATGCTCTTTAGTATATACCTAATCTTAAATGGAGCTGAACGATTCCTGATCGAATCGATTCGAGTAAATACACAGTATCATATCATGGGAATGGGAATCACCCAAGCTCAAATCATTTCAACCACACTCATGATTTTGGGCATTGTGGGAATTTGGTATTCGCAGAAACTAGCTAAAGATAAATCCCATGCAACTGCCTGAAGATCTTGAATCGCTTTGCATTGACGTTTGTTCCGTTAGTCGTGAAGTGGGAAAATTTATCCTGCTTGAACAAAAAAGACTAACCAGTAGCAGCATTGAATCGAAAGGCCTGAACGACTTTGTTACTTACGTGGACAAAGCTTCCGAAACTTTGCTCGTGAGCGAATTAAGTAGTCTCTTACCTGAAGCTGGTTTTATCACCGAGGAAAAAACGATTGCCCAAGAAGACAAGCCATATCGTTGGGTAATTGATCCGATTGATGGCACTACCAATTTCATTCACGGACTTCCCATGTTTTGCATAAGCATCGCATTGATGCAGGATGAACGAGTGATTTTGGGTGTTGTTTATGAGATTAGTCATGACGAATGTTTCCACGCAGTTGCGGGCGGAAATGCCTATTTAAATGGCAAACCAATTCGTGTTTCGGACAGAAGTCTATTAAAGGATTCCCTTATCGTTACTGGTTTTCCTTATAAAGATGAAGGTAGATTAGAAGAATGGATGCGCCTATTTATGCATCTGCTCACAAAATCACACGGTGTTCGACGATTAGGTTCAGCTGCACTCGATTTAGCGTATGTAGCATGTGGTCGTTTTGAAGCTTTTTATGAATATGGTTTAAGTCCATGGGACGTGGCCGCTGGAACATTAATCGTTCAACAAGCTGGTGGAGCAGTAAGTGATTATTCGGGTGGAAATAATTACCTATTTGGCAAAGAGCTTTTAGCAGGAAATGGCCGAATGAACGAAGAACTCCGAGAAGTAATCCAACAGCAGTTTTCGAATCGAGAGGCGTGAAAAACACCATTCGTTTTATCATCAATCCCATTTCGGGAGGAAAAAACAAGACGCTTGTCCCTCAGCAAATTGAGCAAGTATGCACAAAGCTGAACATACAAGCGGATATTTGTTTGAGTAACTCGATACAAGAAACAATTGCACAAGCGAAAGAAGCAGTCGAGCAGCAATACGAAACGGTGGTTGCCGTGGGTGGCGATGGAACAATTAACCTGATTGGTGCTCAATTACTGCATTCTTCAACTGCCTTGGGAATCATTCCTATGGGATCAGGAAATGGATTTGCTCGAAGTCTAGGAATGCCTTTTCAATTTGAACGAGCGATAAAGATTATCCAATCACGTAAAACGGTATTGATTGATACAGGAACGATTAATGAAAAACCCTTCATAAACCTATCCGGTGCCGGATTTGATGCACACATCGCTGACAAATTTCAACATTCTAAAAGCCGTGGATTCTTTTCGTATGTCAACATCGTATTGCGAGAATTCAATCAATATCAAGCTCAACATTATCACCTAAAACTAGATGACGAGCAGCTTGAGACAGATGCGTTCTTAATCACCGTGTGCAATGGTCCACAATATGGCAATAATGCTTTCATCGCTCCAGCAGCTTTGATGACTGACGGACGATTTCATATTACCGTTCTAAAAAAATGTACTTGGGCGAATGCTCCTGGTTTAGCTTGGCGATTATTTCGCGGCACGATCGATTTATCCAAGGATGTAGAACAATATTCAGCATCATCTGTCCAAATAAAGAGAAAAAATGTTGGCCCAATCAACATTGATGGCGAACCCGATTCAGAAGGTACTGAACTAAATTTCAAGCTGATACCGCTGTCACTAAAGGTTATTGTTCCATAAAGTTTCTCGATACGTTAAACTTCTTGCAAAACCTTCGGTCAAGCACACGCAATTCCCGAAAGGGCTTAACCTAAATCTTATGAATATCCGACTAAAAAGCAATATTGCTGTGAGCGATAATGGCTTTGTTTTCGATTCCAGCACGGGAGATTCTTATTCAGTCAACCCGATTGGAGTAGAAATTATCCAGTTAATGAAAGAGAATAAATCATCTGAGGAGATTATTCAATCGTTAGAAGAAAGATATGAAGTGGATGCTCAAACGATAGATCGCGATCTGTATGAGTTTGTTCAGGTTTTATTGAGTCAGCAATTAGCAGAGAAACTATGAAGCAACAACTCACCATTGCCGTTTCGGGATTGAACAACACCGATAATCCCGGCCCTGGAATTCCAGTCATTCGTGCTCTCCGCGATTGGAAAGGAAAAGATGTTCGCATCATTGGAATATCCTACGATCATCTTGAACCCGGATTGTATATGCACGATTTGGTTGATAAAAGTTACTCGGTTCCATTTCCATCCGAAGGTTCCGACAATTTGCTTCTTCGTCTAGAATATATCCATCAGCAAGAAAAACTCGATTTCATATTCCCCAATTTCGATGCAGAGCTTTTCACCTTCATGAAACTCGCACCTCAACTCGAACAGATGGGAATTAAAACCTTCCTTCCTACGCTTGACCAATTTGAGGAACGACATAAATATCGCCTGTCGGAATTCGGAATAAAATACGGACTCAATGTTCCACTTTCGATAACTGTTGGTTCGGTCAGCGAAGTACCTGCTGCACTTCAACAGTTCGAATTTCCGGTTGTGGTGAAAGGTAAATTCTACGAAGCCTACATTGCTTATAACATCGAACAGGTGTATTCGTATTTCAATAAGCTTCAATCTAAATGGGGACTTCCCATTATTTTCCAGCAGTTCGTTTACGGGAACGAATACAATGTAACAGCCTTGGGCGATGGAAAAGGGAATACGATTGGTGCTGTTCCCATGCGAAAACAATTCATCACCGATAAAGGAAAAGCTTGGGCTGGAATTACGCTCGACGAACCCAAACTCCTCGAGATGACTCATAAACTCATCGCTGCTAATAAATGGCGAGGCGGAATGGAGCTCGAACTCATCAAAGACAAAGAAGGCAAACTATTCATCGTTGAAATCAATCCACGTTTTCCTGCTTGGGTGTATTTACCCGTTGCTTGTGGTCAAAATATGCCCGCAGCAGCTGTTCGACTTGCTTTTGGAGAAGAGGTTGAGCCTTTCACACAGTACGATGTAGGGAAGTTATTTGTGCGTTATTCTTGGGATAACATCGTTACGCTTTCCGATTTTCAAAAGATTTCTACCACTGGAGAATTATAAAATTGAGTCATGACTAAATTAAGATATGAACGTCCAATCATCACTTCGCTCAATGCAGGTGTGAGTAATAAATTTGGAACAAGATCTCTTCACGAACCAGTAAGTACCATTGATGGAGTATCAGTAAAAGAACTGATTGCTCAATATGGTTCACCGGTTTTCATACTATCGGAACGTAAAATCCGTAATACCTATCGGGATGCGCGTCGTGCTTTTACTTCACGTTATCCAAAAGTGCAATTCGCTTGGTCGTATAAAACCAATTACATCAATGCGGTCTGCAACATCTTTCATCAAGAAGGTTCTTGGGCAGAAGTAGTTTCGATATTTGAATACAAAAAAGCGCTTGGGAATGGGGTAAAAGGAAAGAACATCATTTTTAATGGTCCCGAAAAAACTGAAGAAGATTTACGACTCGCCATTGGAAACGATTCACTCATTCACATTGACCATCTGGATGAGCTCTATTTAATTATTGAGTTGGCGAACCAGCTTAAGAAACGCCCAAGAGTTGCCATTCGAGTAAATATGGATACCGGTATTTATCCCATGTGGGATCGGTTCGGATTCAATTACGAAAACGGACAAGCCTGGGATGCAATCAATAAAATTGTTCTAACCGATAAAATGGATTTGGTTGGATTGCATGCGCATATTGGAACATTCATGCTTTCGCCCAATGCGTATGCTGTTGCAGCAAATAAACTGGCAGATTTGGCACTTGGATTAAGAAATCAACACAAGAAGAATATTGAATACATCGATTTAGGTGGAGGATTCGCTTCGCGTAATACCTTAAAAGGTTCGTTCTTACCGGGCAGCGATGTGATTCCAAGCTTTGATGATTATGCTGAGGCAATTTGCACCACACTTCTGAATGCTGGTTTTACAAAAGATGATCTTCCAATGCTCATACTCGAATCGGGGCGAGCATTGATTGATGAAGCTGGATATTTGGCTGGTTCAGTAATCGCGAACAAACGACTTTCGGATGGCAGAAGAGCTTTGGTAATGGATATGGGTGTGAATTTACTTTTCACCTCATTCTGGTATGACCATCGTATTTCTCCAGTAGAAGCATCTGGTCACCACACAGAAAATGCGGTTATATATGGTCCATTGTGTATGAACATTGACATACTTAGGGAAAATGTAACTTTACCTCCGCTTAAAAAAGGCGATCATGTTGTTGTTCATACTGTTGGAGCGTATAATATGACACAGTGGATGCAATTTATTGCTATGAGACCGAATGTGGTACTCATCGATATGGAAGGCAAATCGCACATCATCCGTCGCAAAGAAACTGTTGATGACCTTAATGCAATGGAAGAAATGCCTGCTCACCTTAAATCATTTAAACTCTAATTAGCTTATGGGCATAGCGCCTGGAACAAATTGGGGAAGATCACTTAAAGACTTTGGCGAGGGAGTGCTGATGAGCTATGCTCAGGTATTCTTTTCCCAGAAACGTGCTCTCGCCATTTTGCTCATGCTAGTTACGTTTGTCGATTTCTCTGCAGGACTAAGCGGACTTACAGCTGTTATTATCACCCAATTAGCTTCTCGACTACTCGGTTTAGATCATACCTTTATTAGAACAGGTGTATACAGCTTCAATAGTTTATCGGTTGGCTTATGTTTAGGTGTTTACTACACGTTTAACTTTCCGTTTTTAGCTATTTTATTTCTGGCTTCACTGCTCTGTTTGCTTTTAACGGTGTGGCTTTATGGTGTTTTCTCGGTGAAAGGATTACCCTTTCTGAGTTTCCCTTTTATCTTCACCATTTGGTTGATTTTACTTGCTGCCCGATCATACGATGCTCTTGAACTAAGCGAACGAGGCATATACAACTACAACGAACTTTTCAAAATTGGTGGTCAGCAGTTTGTCGACATAATGATGACAATCGAAAACTACCAATTACCCTTTCAGTTTGGAGTTTACTTTCGGTCGCTTGGGGCTGTTTTTTTCCAGTATAACCTCATTGTTGGAGTTGTTGCTGCGATTGCATTGCTCATTTATTCGCGCATTGCCTTTACACTTTCGCTTCTCGGTTTTTATACGGGTTATTTGTTTTATTCTTTTGTTGGAGGCGACATCAACCAATTAACATACAGCTACATAGGCTTCAATTTTATCTTGAGTGCTATAGCTATTGGAGGATTTTTTCTCATACCAAGTAAATGGTCTTTCCTAACGGTAATGATAATCACTCCGTTAATTGCCGTGTTAAACAGTGGATTAGCTGTTGCGCTTTTGGTAGTTCAGCTACCCTTGTATTCCATGCCTTTCAACATCATGGTGGTTCTTTTCCTCTATTTACTGCGGATGAGAACTTGGCCACGGTTTATTCATCTAACTGGAATTCAACATTATTCACCCGAAAACAACCTGTATAGCTTTTCCACCGGATTGGAGCGTTTCAGAAATTCGACGCTGGTCCTTATGCAACTACCATTTTTTGGTAAGTGGACGGTTACACAAGGGCACGATGGTGAACACACGCATAAGAAAGATTGGCGTCACGCTTTAGATTTTAGTGTGCTCGATGAGGAAGGAAATGAGTACATGAATAATGGCCTCGATCTAAAGGACTATTATTCGTTTCAAAAACCCGTTTTAGCGCCAGCCGATGGACTTGTGGTGGATATCCATGCAAACATAGAGGATAACCAACCGGGCGATGTGAATATTGACAATAACTGGGGAAACAGCATCGTCATCAAACATGGTGAACATTTGTATTCTCAATTGTCGCATTTGCACATGGGTTCCTTTCGAGTTTCCTTGGGAGATTATGTTCGCAAGGGCGATATTCTAGCTTTACTTGGTAATTCGGGACGTTCGCCTTCGCCACATATTCACTTTCAATTGCAAAGCACGCCTTATGTTGGTTCGCCCACGTTAAGCTGGCCAATTAGTTATTATTTGCGAGAAGAATCAAATCAAAATCGATTGATCTGTTTCGAAATCCCCAAGAAGGATGATACCATTCAGAACATCGAAATAAATCCGCTCTTGAAAGATGCATTTGGTTTTGTTCCGGGACAGGTATTGAAGTTTGATGTAGAAGAAGGAAAAACAAAAACCCAAGTTAAATGGGAAGTTCGAGTGAACATCTACAACCAAGCTTATATTTATTGCCATACAACCGGAGCTTACGCCTATCTGCTCAATAACGGAACGATGTTCTATTTCCTCAGTTTTAATGGTGATAGAAAATCCTTGTTATACCAATTTTATTTAGGTGCCTATCAAGTGCTTTTGGGCTATTATCCCGATGTGATTTTGCGCGATCAACTTCCAGTAAACACTTTACGATTGGGTGTTTTGAGAACCGTTCAAGATTTCATTGCTCCTTTTTGGCAGTTCCTGCACGTTCAGTTTAATCTCGAATACACCGAGATTGATAGCACGTTCAATCCTCGTCGCATGGTATTACGATCTCAGGTAAATACAACTGTGGGCGGTGTTCGTCAAAGTAGGAGTGTTTTCGAAATTGAACTTAACACGAACCGTATCAGTCGTTTTTCTTGTAAAACTGGTTCCAAGAGAATTCAAGCTTTTGCTGTGGATGAACTCAGCGAGCTACATCAACCTTCTTCATCAGTCAACTAATCAAACCTATGAAATCTATCATCCTTTTTCTAAGCCTAATCCTTGTTGGCTTTCAAACTGCTCTAGCTACCGACGAAAAAGAACTAGCTGCATTCAAGACTAGCTATTCGCTCGAAACAAAATCCGAATTCACCAAAGCTATTGCTGTGATGAAAGAAGTGTATCGGGAAGATTCGTATGAAATCAATATACGATTGGGCTATTTATGCTATGAAGCTGGACAGTTTACTCAAAGTATGACTTATTACCAAAATGCCATCAGCCTAAAACCCTATTCAATAGAAGCTAAATTGGGTTATGTGTTACCGGCTTCTGGATTAGTAAATTGGGATCAAGTAATTGTTCAGTATAAAAAGGTGTTGGAGATTGATGCCCAAAATTCCTTAGTCAATTTCCGAATGGGGATGATTTACTATAGTCGTAAAGATTATCCAACAGCTCAGAAATATTTTGAACGGGTGATGAATTTATATCCGTTCGATTATGATAGCGTAGTGATGAACGCTTGGAGTTATTTGCAAATGGGCAAACTGCGTGAAGGAAAAATCCTATTTACAAAGGCACTTTTGATTCGTCCCGATGATAGCTCCGCTTTGGAAGGATTAAGCTTGATCAAATAATCCTACCGTATATCTTCTGACTATTTTGCTATTTTTGAAAACCTAGCAAAACAGGCATGCGGATACTGAAAAAAACAGCACTCATAGTCATTGCCTTTATTGCAATGGTGCTAGTTATTGCACTCTTTCTTCCAAAGACCTATTCGATAAGTCGGTTTATAGAAATCAATAGCTCCACCGAAGTTGTGTATAATCAGGTGAGCGATTTTAGCACGTGGAAAGAATGGGATCCTTGGAGTCGTAACGACCAACGAGTGAAAATTCAACTCAATGGAATTCCCGGAAAACCCGGACATCAACGTCATTATATGGGTGGTGAAATGGGCGAAGGCAAGATGACAATAAGCGCTTGTACACCTTATTCGCTTTTGATCAGCAAAATTGAAGTAACAGAGCCTGCAACTTTACAATTCGAAGATATCTGGACTTTTGATGGGACCGAAAACGGCACTAAAGTAACCTGGACTAGCAAAGGCGATTTAGATTATCCATTTGGTCGCTTGTATGGATTGATGATTAATCAACTGTTAGGCAATGAAATGGCTGATGGTTTAGATTCGTTAAAATCATACACCGAAGCTATGCCCGAAGAACCTATCACCAACCCACACGAGCTACTGATAGAACAAGATCACGCCGATTAAAACTTTTCGAACAATCAGTTCATCTGTTTGAACTTTCAATACATTTGTAGCAATTCTTCCTTTATGAAAGCTACAGAAAAACGTATCCAAATTCTTCAAGCTGCAAAAGCCTGTTTTACCCAATACGGTTACGATAAAACAACGCTGGATGATATTGGTAAACGCCTAGGTTTGAATAAATCTTCGCTCTACTACTACTTTAAAAACAAGGAGGAGATTTTTACTGCTGTGGTGGTTCAAGAAACAGATGATATTCTTGTAGAACTTCAACAGGAAATGTCGGTGCACCACGAGCCGGAGGAGAAGATTCAGCTTTATATGCGTAAACGTTT
>ERZ795056.6518-NODE-6518-length-11377-cov-8.413090_pt1 | contig 11377 bp, 8 predicted proteins | sample MGYA00375140_ERZ795056 | MGnify/ENA primary metagenome ERZ795056 (study PRJEB30185, sample SAMN05720227) | activated sludge metagenome | isolation source: Anaerobic digester | place: USA | collected 2015-03-09 ...
GCCTGGGCCCAAAACGCCAGCGCCGAACAGGCGAGCGCGGTAAAAATCAGCACCAGCCAGGCTTCTCCGGGAATCATGACAAAACCGGACACGGACACGCTCTCCAGCAGGACCGAACCGCCTCCGCCGGGCATGAGGCTGTTCACAGGAAGTTCTCCCAAAACAAGCGCCAACGCCATCGCCGGGACACCCACCCAGAAATTCTGGTAGAACGCCAGGGACTCGACCCGAACCCCGCGGACATGGGCCCGGTCAATCCAGAGGATCTGCAGGGCCACGGCGATCGCGCAAAACAGGGTCAGGACGTCACCCGGATTGAGGCGCATGCCCTCGTTCCAGCACAACAGGAAAAAGCCGACGAAGGCCAGCACGAGAATCCGTCCGAAGCCGGGTTCAAGCCGGGTCCGCCAGAAGAGCCACCCCAAAATGGGTGTGAAGACAAAATTCAATCCGGTGATGAAGGCCGAGTTGGCCGCAGTCGTCCAATGGAGGCCATAGGTCTGGAGAAGATTGGCCGCAAGAATGGCCAGACCGATCGGGAGGACGGGCAGAAAATCCCGCAGCACCGCACGCCGCACCCGCAAAACCCAGGGCAGGAGGACGATGGCCGCCAGAAGATAGCGTGCACCGAGAAAAAAACTGACAGGAATCCCGCTCTGGATGGCTGCCTGCACCATGACGAAGGTGCTCCCCCAGAGGAGGGCAGCAAGCACGAGCAAGAGACTGTGAACCGTGGTGAGACGCATGCTGAAAAACTCCTGCAGGGATATCATCGGCCTGCCCCGGAAAGATAGCATCGCAAGGCCCGAGGGTGCCTTGTCACGGCATCCAGACTCCCCGAAAACGACACCAAGCGAAAAAGTATCACGATTTTATCATGGGACACCAGGATCAACCGCAGCAAACGACGGAAACCACTGCGTAAAAAACAGGCAAATCTACAATCCGGGACAACACAATTTTATATATAAAGCGTTATCTATTTTAAAAAATCCCTGTAAATTCTGAATTTTCGGGAAAACCGCACCGGAAACCCCAATTTCCGGTTGCTGAAAATTTGCGCAGACGCGGTACTCCGGGATTGCAGAGGACACGTTTCAAACAGCGCACCACGGTGAAACCTGCCGCACAGCGGGAATAGCACGATTTTGTCATGGGACTCCGGGGCACATATCAAAAAATATGGTTGCGTCATTCGTATCCCGGATACGCACCACAACATCATGAATTCCGCAGAGCTCCGCCCTTCCGTATACTTGATGCACATCCGATGAGGAGGCCCGTATGGCCAGCAATACCTTTGGCGAGCTTCTGCGCATGACAACGTTCGGCGAATCCCACGGGCCGGCCATCGGAGTCGTCGTGGACGGTGTCCCGGCGGGCCTGCCCATCACCCCGGAGATGATCCAGCACGATCTGGACCGAAGACGCCCCGGACAGAGCAATCTGACAACGCCCCGCAACGAGAGTGACAGTGTCGAAATCCTCTCGGGCGTCTTCGAAGGAACCACCACCGGTCACCCGGTCGCCATGCTGATCCGCAACTCGGATGCCCGTTCAACGGCGTACGATGACATCAAGGATCTCTTCCGGCCCGGACATGCGGACCGCACCTGGTTCGAGAAGTACGGTATCCGTGACCATCGGGGCTCGGGCCGGGCCTCCGGGCGCGAGACCGCCTGCCGGGTGGCCGCCGGCGCCCTGGCCAAGGCCATCATCACCCGAAGCGGGATGCGCGTCGCCGCCGGGGCCGTCCGGATCGGCGACGTAGAAGCCAGGACGTTTGACCCACAGGCCGTCTGGACCAATAACGCCCGCTCGGCAGACGCCGCAGCCGCCCCGGCCATGGAAGCCGCCATCCTGGACGCGGCCGCCCGCAAGGACTCGATTGGAGGAATTGTAGAATGCCGGGTCGAGAATGTTGCATCCGGCCTTGGCGCGCCCATGTACCGGAAACTGGATGCCGTCCTCGCGGCCGCCATCTTCGGTCTGGGGGCTGTCAAGGGCCTCGAATTCGGGGCCGGATTTCGGGCCGCCGGGATGGCCGGCTCGGAGCACAATGACGGCATGACACCCGACGGATACCTGTCAAACCATGCTGGGGGAATCGTGGGCGGGGTCTCAAGCGGGCAAACCATCATCTTCAGGGCCGCCATTAAGCCGACACCATCCATCGCCAGCCCGCAAACCACCATTGACACGTCCGGCAACCCCGTCACCTGCATCGTCGAGGGTCGCCATGACCCCTGCATCATCCCCCGAATCGTTCCCGTCATTGAAGCCATGACGGCCTTCGTTCTGGCCGATATGTTGCTCCTGTCACGCAGCGATCGGTTCTGAAAATTTTTATGAAGAATTTGTGAAACCCCTGTGGGGATACCGTGTCCATGATACTGTAGAGGTACGGGGTACATTCCTGGACAAGGGGGCAACACAATGAAACATACCACTCTGGCTCTTCTCGCCCTGTTGACAGTCTGCGGAACACTCCTCGCCTTCAATCGGGACGACATCATCAAGATCAAAAATGGCGAGAAAGACCTTAGGCGCGCCATTCTGGACTGGGCAAAGCTCGACGGGTACGCCATCATTGGCGCCGACCTGCAGGAGGCCGATCTCCAGTACGCATCCTGTATCGGGGCCAACTTCTCCGGCTCGCGGATGATGAACGCCGACCTCACCCATGCCAACTTCTCGCGGGCCGATCTGACCGGCGTGACGCTCACGAGCGCCCGGCTGGTTTCGATCGACCTCCGAGATGCCATCCTGCACAGCGCGGATCTGCGCGGGGCCAATCTGAGCGGAGCCAAACTGACAAATGCCGATTTCCTGAACGCTCATGTCTCATCCCGCTTTATCACGTTCATCAGCAATCAGAAGGTGAGAAACTTCCACACCATACAGTGGAAGTTCTGACCCCGCCATCACAAGTGTACCCGGCCTCACCCCGAAACGGGTGGGGCTTTGTTCACAGCCTCCCTTGCCAGGCGCCTTTCTCTTGACAAAACCGGGTTTCATGCCGGATACTCGCAGTGACGAGTTAACGTTACCGGGCGCAACACGCAAGGTCTTCCGCTTCTATGGTTGTCCCCCGCAATTACCGGGAAGGTCAGATGTCTGCAACACATGGTTTTTCCGAGCCCCTCCTCCGCGCCATCGTCGAATCCCTGGAAGACATCATCTTCCACATTGATCCTGCCGGCCTCATCCGGTCCTGGCATGCACCCTCCCCGACCGATCTGTACACCAACCCGGCCGAATTCGAAGACAAACATCTCGCGGATGTCCTGCCGGCTGAACTTGCAGACCGGTTTGCCACTGCCTTTGAGCGGGCCAAAAAAACCGGATGTGAAACCCTGGAGTACTCTCTCGAAATGACCGGCCGGATACACTGGTATCTGGCCCACATCACCCCCCTGGATGACGGCGGACAGATTCTCGTCATCCGGAACACGACCCGCCTTCGGGAATACGCCCACGCCCTTGAAACCCGGGGCGCGCAGATGGATGCCCAGTTCGAGATCCTCCCCCTGGCGACCGTCGTGTTCCAGTCCTTTTCCGGTGGACTCATCTTTCAACGCTATAACCGGGCAACCCGCCGCTTGGTCGGCGACGGGATCGCCAGCCTCACCGGCCGACCGGCACACGAGATTTTTGCCGGGCACCCCGAGATCGTCGCCAATCTGGGGGCCTGCATCCGTGAGAAAACATCCTTTACCCTCGAAATGGAGTTTCCCTGGCCCGGGATGAGCAACCCCAAAAATGTCCATGCCGATTTCGTCTTCGTCCCGCCGGACATGGTCATGCTGCACCTCACGGATGCGGACACCGTCCGCCGGGCGACACAGCAGGCCCGGATAGCCGAGTTTGTCGTAGAATCCGCCATTGAAGGAATAGTCCTGACGGATGCTTCCGGAAACATCGAACGGGTCAACCCGGCATTCACCACCATCACGGGCTTCACCGCAGACGAGGCCGTCGGGAAAAACCCCCGGATCCTCAAATCGGACCGTCACGACGAAAAATTCTACGAAGAGATGTGGCACACCCTCATCACGACAGGTCGCTGGGAAGGTGAAATCTGGAACCGGCGAAAAAACGGCGAGACATACCCGGAGCGGATGGTGATCGCCGCCATCAGGGACCAGAACGGACTTCTCCGGCACTACGTTTCGGTCTTCACCGACATCTCCGACGTCAAATCCCGGGACGAACGAATCGCCCATCAAGCCATGCACGATGCCCTGACGGATCTTCCCAACAGGAATCTCCTCACCGACCGCATCCGCTACGCCCTCTCACGCCTGCAACACAACAGCACTCAGACACTCCCGCTGCTCTTCATCGATATTGACCATTTCAAATACATCAACGACGCACACGGCCATATCGTCGGCGATTATCTCATCACCTCGATCGCCCGCCGGCTTGAGGAGCTCCTCCCGGAGGGGGCGGTTCTCTCACGAGTCGGTGGTGACGACTTCATCATCCTGCTCCCCCCGGCACGGAGCACGACCGAGATCATGTCCTTTGTCGTCTCAGTCTCCGCGGCCTTCCGCGAATCCTTTTCCGTCGGGAAGGAGGAGTTTTTTCTCACTCCAAGCATCGGCGTCAGTGTTGCCCCGGGGGATGGAGCAGACGAGATCAGCCTGATCAAAAACGCCGAACTCGCCATGTATCACGCCAAAAAATCCGGGCGAAACACCTGGCAATTCTACTCCTCCGAGATGAACAGGGAGGCCACTCGCAGGATTGAACTCCAGGGTCTCCTGCGCAAAGCCCTCGATGATGGCCAGTACGAACTCTGGTTCCAGCCTGTTGTCGACTCACTCACGAACGAAGTCGTCAGTGCTGAAGCCCTGGTACGCTGGCGCGATCCGGCCCGGGGCATCATCTCACCCGGAGAGTTCATTCCAGTCCTCGAAGAAAACGGCCAAATCGTCCCGCTGGGAGCGTGGATCCTCGAACAATCCCTGCTGGCGGCAGCACAATGGCAAAGCTCACTCCCGGGTGTAGCACTCTCGGTCAATCTCGCCGCCAGACAATTTTCTGAGCCTGACTTTATCGTCTCTGTCTTCAAGACCCTCAACACAAGCGGACTCGATCCGGCACTGGTCGCCTTGGAGATCACCGAAAACACGATCATGTCCGACCGGAGCCGGGTCAGCGGCTTCATGGAGCAGATCAAAAAAATGGGATTGCGGATCTCGATCGATGACTTCGGAACAGGCTATTCGTCCCTGGCCTATCTCAAGCGTTTTGATGCGGATTATCTCAAAATCGACCGGAGCTTCGTGATCGACCTCCCCCATGACAGGGACAGTTCAGCGATAGCGGAGGCCGTCATCGCCCTCGCCCGCTCCCTGGGACTGACAACGATCGCCGAAGGTGTTGAAAACGAGGAGCAAATGCGATTCCTCCGTGAACGCGGTTGCACGCGTATCCAGGGGTATCTCTACAGCAAGCCACTCCCGCTCCCCGAGTTCATCGAGTTTGCGAAACTCCGTTCCCGTTGAACAACCATGTACGCGGACGCCCACGCACATCTCCATGACCAGCGCCTTCGTACAACCAATCGCCCGGGAACCGTCCGTTCCAGAGCCGGAGCAGCCGGGCTGGACCTGGTCTGCGCCGCGTCCGTCAGCCCCTCCGACTGGATGGATCTGGTCCGCTTTCTGGAGGCCGGGACCGGCGAGCCGTGCGAGTCCGGCCTTGTCATCCTGCCGTCCTTCGGCCTGCACCCCGCCTTCGACACGGGAGAATACGACGCACTCCGTGACGGCATCCCCTCCAACGGACCGCGCCCCCGGGCGATCGGAGAGATCGGCCTGGACCAGACCGTCGACACACCCATGGAGTGGCAATGCGAACGCCTCGAAATGATGCTTGCCCTGGCGTCCAGCCGGAATCTCCCGGTCATCCTGCATGCCAGGGGCCCCTGGGACAGACTCTTTTGCGTCCTGGACCGGTACCCCGGAGTCCACGGAATCATGCATGCCTTTGGCGGGGCCCCTGAAATCGCCCGGGAGTGTATCCGCCGGGGCTATCTCCTCTCGGCCGGCCCCCGGCTGCTCGATTCCGGTGCCAAAAAAATGCGGGCCAGTTTTGCGGAGATCCCGCTACCATCGATTGTCCTGGAGAGTGACGCGCCAGACATGTGCCCGATCGACGAGACCCCGCCCAACGAGCCCTCTGTGATCGTCCGGGTTGCCGAAACACTGGCAAAGATCCGTGGAGAGTCCGCGGAGAAGATTGCTGTCGAAACACGCCGTAATCTGCTTCGCCTGTTTGACACAATGGCATAACAATCTTTTCGGGGAACAACCTCCAGCCGGGGAGAGGCAGTCTGTCCTGATCAGCACCGCTCACGAGCAAGTGTCAGGCGGAAGAGCATTGGCAAAAACGGACAGGAACGCACAACACGGCGCATACCACTCAACGGGAGGCCAACTCCCGGAGAGGGGCACCCGACGGATGCACCATTTCTCAAAACGCTTCGAGCGACAAAAAATAGAACCCGAAATCCCCGGCCGTCCAGGCAATATCGAGACGGAAAGCCAGCCGCTCCCGGGGAAGGAAGATGTAGCGCGCCCCGAAACCGGCTCCAAAATGCAGATCTCCCGTCGAGAGAAGTCCTGCCTCGCTGGCGACGGTCCCGGTGTGTCCGAAGGCGTTGACGGTCCAGCGGTCACTCAAGTGCAGCCGATACTCGAACTGGGCCGCCAGGAGCGCCTTATCCCGCAACCGGCCCTCAAAAGCCCCCCGCAGGAGCTTTGAACCACCCAACCCGGCCAAGCGGTGAAACGGAACATCCCCGTCCTGGATTTCCGCGAGAAGCTGTCCGGCAAACGTGTGCCGTCCGGCCAGAGTACCATACCCGCGCAGATCAAGGACAAAGTGGGAGTACTCCCGCCCACTCCCGAAGATCCCGTCGTAGCGCGTCAGGGCCGTCTGGAACCAGACGCCCTCCCGCGCGGAAAAGACATTGTCCCTGGTATCCCAGGCCAAGGCCAGTCCGAAGCCACTCACAAACGAACCGCTCCACCCCGGAATGCTCCCACTGGCCAAAAGCCTTCCGGACTCAATGTCAGCCGTCTCATACCCGGAAAATTCCGCCCGTGCTCCGACACTGAGGCTGGGCATGAAAAAGTGATTGTACTCGAAGACCCCCCGGGCTTCGTACTGAAGATAGGATTCGCTGGCATCTGGCCGGTTGTCGTTCCCGATACCGAAGAACTCTCCGGGGTAGCGCAGCCCGGTAAGTTGGACCCGGAATTCATCCCCGCCGGGGAACCAAAAATCTCCGACGATGGTCCCAGTGAACTGGGCCTTGACGGTGGCGATCAGAATCGCATTGATGGTTGACGGCCGCAGATCTTCATCGCCAAGACGGAAAACATACATGGGAACGGCTCCGAGCGCCACGGATGTCTCCGGAGTATAAAACGCAAAAGGAATAATGCGGAACTCGCCATGCAAGGGCGACCTCGGAATCTGGTTTGTCGCCGGATTACCGCTGGACCAAAGCGGGTGGCTGGCCAGAACCAGCACAAGGATGGCAGAACTGAGGACACTCTTCATGACGGAAATATAGGAACAAAGCACCAGAAAACGTCGCCAATCCGGGCCGCCCCCGGAAAAATATCGCAACCACGGACACTTTTCTGTCTATACTTCATTCTGAAGCGGACGGATGTGCCGTCCTGGCCCCCTGCAGGGGATTGCAAGACTCTATTGAAGACAAGTGACGAAAACAATGACCAATGAATTTGACGAACACGGGCCGATGCCCGACGAGAAGCAGCCCGAGGGGCTGGACAATTCTTCGCGCTCTCCCTTTGAGCGCCCCACATTCGACCGTGGCCCCCGCTTTTCCTTCGGGCCGAAAAAAAACCGCTTCGGGAGCAATGCTGACTCCGGCGAAGGATTCTCGAGCCGCCCTGACCGCGGCGGCCGCCCCGGTTTTTCCCGTGAAGACCGCCCCTCTGGCGGACGCTTCGGTGGCGAGAGCCATGGCGGCAACCGCGAGGACCGGCCGCGCCGCTTTGAAGGCGGGGATCAGCGCCGGGGAAGCGGCACCATGATGCCGATCGACGGCGATTTGCTTGAATACTTCCCCAATCCCGGCGCCGTCAACTCGGCCCTCCGGGCCATTGCAGGGATCATCCGCAACCAGCGCGGCCGTGGTGGCTACCAGGAACGTGGAGAGCGCGGTGGCTTTGACCGTGGAAATCGTGGCTTCCAGGATCGCGGAGACCGCGGCGGCTTTGACCGCGGAAATCGTGGTTTCCAGGATCGTGGTGAACGCCCCTCCCGCGAGGGTTTTGAACCCCGTCCTCCATTCGCCCGCCGCAATCGCGATAACGACGAAGGCTGAAACCCTTTTCTGGTATCAATCACAAAAAGCCCCCGGAAGATCATCCTGGGGCTTTTTTGTTTGTCACGGGGCTGTCCCGAAGAGATCGTCCCGACATGCTGCAAAAAGTCATGTTTCGTAACCGAACCCCGGACCGGGAATCCCGGTCCGGGGGCTGCCGTCATTCGACGACAGGGAACTTCCGGATCTTGCCGGTTGCAGGCTCGGTAAACCAGACCTGTCCTCCGGCAATCGCCAGTGCGGCGGCTTCCACCCCTGTCGAGAGTGCCGGACCATCCGCTGAAGCGTCCTGCCCGTTCCCGGCCAGTACCTGGATATAGCCGCCATGAACCGGTGCCCGATAGATGCGACGTGTTCCGCTCGGGCTGATTCCCATATCGGAGTCATAGAAGTAGACACAGCCTGAGCTGGCCGCGAGAGAGCCATTGTTCCAGAAGGGCGTTGTTCCGCTGCTGGTATATCCTGCCACGGTGCTGAAGAGCGGCAAGGAGACCGTTTCATTGACCCGATCCAGGAGATAGATCCCTGAATTGTTGTCCGTGAAGAGCACAAGCGAACCGGAGACAACAACGCCCCGCGGACCATTGACATCGTATCTGTTGGCGGCAATGCTCTGACCGGCCAGGAGATTGACGCCGTTTGGCGGATTCCCGTACAACACGGTCTGGGTGATTCCGCCATCCTCGAAGGAACGGATGGCCCGATTGGCGTAGTCAGCCACGAGGAAGCGGGGCCCGTCAACAACCAGTCGATACGGAAGATTGAACCGGGCATTGACGGAAGCCCCGCCGTTGCCCCAGTCACTCTGATCATCCCAGGACAGGGGTGCCACCCCGCGTCCGGCAACGGTCGTCACGGTCCCGCTTCCGTCGGATGAAAAACGCCTGATCCGGTTGAGCAAGGTTGTATTGCCGCTCCCGTCGGCCTCGCTGACATAGACGTATGGCTCGCTGACCACGATTCCGTCAAGCTTTTTGAAATACGCTGCACCAGGTGTTATCCCGTCATTGGTCGCCGTGTTGAGCGTTGTTGTGCCCGTTCCATAGCTCCCGAGGAGGGTCCCTGTGTCGGAGTACTTGAAGATGTATCCCCGTTCCCCATCATGCGATACAACCCAGACACTCGAGCCGCTGACCGCAAGTCCACGGACTTCTCCATATTGGGCCGCCACTGTTGCAATGGTGCTTATTGAAGGACTTCCATTACTTTTCAGCCAGCCACCAGTTGCGATAACACTCTGCGGCAGCAGCATGCCGTCCTTGACAGCAATCGCCTTGATCGTTGCCGCCTTGTCAACCGGGATGGCAACACCTGAATAGATCGTGCTGCCCGTCGTGGGCTCGCTTCCATCCGTTGTATAATGAATTGTTGCCCCAGGCGTTGTTGTTGAAATACTGACCGAAACAGACGCACCTGTAAAGACTCCCGGCGCTGGCGAAAAAACCGGTGTGGCCGGCTGCAAGCTCAAATCAGCCGAGGAACTGGACGAAGCACTCCCCACCTCATCATCCCCGCCACAACCCGATAACGCCAGAAGCGCGGCCAGTATTACGTGTACAAAATTTCTCATAAGTCTCTCCTTATTCTATCAGACTTTGTCCCATCCATTGTTGAAAATGGGAACTCCTGCTCGTAGACTATGCTACCTCGGCTGACGTGTCAAGAGAAATAAATCCTTTCTCGCGATATTCCTCAATACGTATAGCAAGTAAGTTCATATCCTTGTAACCTTTGACTCTTCTGAATCCCTTTTCAGCCTCAGCGATCCCAGTATAAACCCAGCGCATGACCATGTTTGAGTTTCGCCAGCGACGGACTCTTGCTGTCTGTGCCTTGATCCTGGAATTGAGATTTTCTATCAGATTTGTTGATGCAAGCGTTTTTCTGAGGGCTCCAGTTATTCCCAGTTTATGCAAAAGCAATGTCTCTTCCAAACCTTCGCCCAGTGACCGGGCAGCGCTTTCATGATCCTTGGCAAGCCAACGCCCCAGCGATTCGAGCGTCTTCTTTGCTGTCGCATAATCGGCGGTCTTGTAGGCATCTGCCATTTCCCACTGGACTCGATGCCGCAGTTCTTTCGGCACATACTCGAGAACATTCCGCTGCTTGTGAACCTGACATCGTTGAATCAGAATATTTGCTCCGAAAACATCCGTGATGGCCTTGTGAATGGCTTTGCCTCCATCGAGAACCGCCATGCTGACTCCTTCTGGTCGTAAGCCCCGTTCCATCAGATTTTGCAGAAGGTCAGTGCAGACTCTTGAGTTTTCAGTTGATCCATCCCATGCGCCTAAAACCCGCTTGTTTCCGGCCCTGTCGATGCCCAAAACGATGATCACCGTTGTTTTTTTGAATACAGTGCCGTCGATCATCAGCACAGGGTAGTCTGTATCAATTCTGGCATGCAGCCAGTCATCCAGTTTCTGTCTGGTCTTCAAAACGAAGTTGCGACTAACAGAGCTCTTGCTGTCAGCGTAGTTTTTCTTTCCGACCAGCCTGGCTTCTTCAGAGCGAACAAATTTCCGACTCGACACACCGATGAGCATGCTTTCAAGTTGCCTTTCTGCCAGCAGGTCCTGTGCGTTGCAGGCATCAATCGTTTTCAATCGGACCTCACTCTTCTTGTGTGTGTCTCGTACCCGTCCTCGTTCGATCAGAACTCTTTTTCCGCCCAATACAATCGGGCTGTCTGTCGTTCCCCATCGTGTCAATGCCCGATCTGCTACATTCCGATATTTGACTCCGCAGAGTTCCTGAATCTCGTCTTCAACGAGTTCTCTCAGAGCATTAATTCCGGCTGACAGGATGAAGTCCATGGCATCTGTCCGGATGAAACTTTCTGGCTCTGTTTGTAAGCTTTCTTCGCTGCTCTTGCGTAAAACTTGGGCTTGCTTCCTGCTTTCTTTGCTGCTACTCTTGGCCATGGGTACTCTCCTTTTTTGTGTTTGCCTACTGACATCTTACGATGCCAGCAAGAAGGGGAGCTACCCATTTTCAACA
>ERZ795056.6526-NODE-6526-length-11367-cov-6.089728_pt1 | contig 11367 bp, 10 predicted proteins | sample MGYA00375140_ERZ795056 | MGnify/ENA primary metagenome ERZ795056 (study PRJEB30185, sample SAMN05720227) | activated sludge metagenome | isolation source: Anaerobic digester | place: USA | collected 2015-03-09 ...
GTACGAACTACTCACCACTGCACGCGAAGTGATGAACTTTGATGATGAAGAATAATTAAATAAGGGCCGGCGAATAACCGGCCTTTGTTTTAAGGTATAAAAGAGGGGTTGGTCTGAAAAGCCACCCTTCTTTTTTTATACCCATTCGGCCCGGGCACTAGGGCTGCTGCTCAACGGGGTGAAATCTCCGGCGAGGTATTTATGATATCCTGTAATAGCAATCATTGCCGCATTGTCTGTACAATATTCAAAAGTTGGAATATAGGTTTTCCATCCGTTTTTCTCCCCGGCTTCGGTAAAGGCTTTCCTTAAACCAGCATTCGCGCTAACACCTCCGGCTATACATAATTGGCTTATGCCGGTTTGTTCAACAGCTTTTTTTAGCTTTTTTATCAGGATTTGGATAATGGTATGCTGAATGGAAGCGCATAGATCCTCAAGATTTTCCCTAACGAAATCCGGATTTTCCTTTTGTTGTTTTTGTAAAAAATAAAGGATGGAAGTTTTAACGCCGCTAAAGCTGAAATCAAGACCGGGAATTTGCGGTTCGGCAAATGGGAACCGTGGTGTACCCGATTGGGCGTATTTATCAATAAGCGGACCGCCGGGGTAGGGAAGTCCAAGCAATTTTGCGCTTTTATCAAAGGCTTCTCCTGCTGCATCGTCAAGGGTTTCACCCAAAATACGCAGTTTAACCGGGCTTTCGGCCAGCACAATCTGTGTATGCCCGCCACTAACGGTAAGGCATAAAAAGGGAAACGATGGGCGGGGTTCTTCAATCAGGTTAGCCAGCACATGTGCCTGCATGTGATGTACGGCAATTAAGGGAATATTCAATCCAAGTGCGAGGCTTTTGGCAAAACTACCGCCAACCAAAAGCGCGCCAATCAATCCTGGCGCCTGTGTATAGGCAATTGCAGAAAGATCTGAGGTAGTACAGCCTGCTTTTTTTAAAGCGGCATCCACCACAGGTAATATATTTTGCATATGCGCACGGCTTGCCAACTCCGGAACTACGCCGCCGTATTGCTCATGAACGTCCTGGGCGGCAATTATATTTGATAATATTTCGCCATCCCGGCAAACCGCCGCCGAGGTTTCATCGCAGGATGATTCAATAGCTAATATGGTGAGGGGAGAATTCAAATTTCAAATTTCAAATTTGAAATTACTTACTCCTGATCGCTACCACCGGATCGAGGTTTGCAGCAGTCCAGGCAGGGATTATGCCTGCAAGTAACCCCACCGAAATACTGATGCTCAGACCAAGTATAATAATGGAAGGCGAAAGTATAACCTTGAAGGGTAACGCAGCGCTTAATCCCACGCTGATTAAGAATACCAGGAATAATCCAATCAATCCGCCCATAATACACAGAAACGAAGATTCCAATAAAAACTCGGTTAGGATGGTTGAGCGTTTGGCGCCAATGGCTTTTTTAAGTCCTATTTGCGATGTTCGTTCCTTTACAGTTACAAACATAATGTTGGCAATCCCAAAAAGCCCTACAATCAGGCTGAAACCCCCAATTACAAACCCGCCAATATTTACATTACCAAAAAAGGTTTCGAGCGATTTGGTGCTTGAGGTTACATCATTCAAAGCAAAGTTATCTTCCTCGGTAGGCTTTAATTTTCGCACACTCCTCATTATTCCTTTAATTTCGTCTTTAAAAGCCTCTAAGGGAACGCCTTCTTTTCCCGTTACCAATAAAAACCTGCTTGCTACCCGCTGATCTACCACCTGCCGGCAAAAGTTAAAGGGTACAATAATAATATTATCAAAATCCCATCCACCAATCATGCTGCGTCCCTGTTTTTTCATTACGCCAACAATGGTTACAAGTCGTCCGCTTACTTCTACTACCTTATCCAGTGCTTTCTCGGGGTCGTCAAACAGTTTATCAGCATTTTCATAACCCATCACCATTACGGAGGCACCATTGGCAAACTCACTTGAGGAGAGATACCTGCCTACCTCAATTTTTACTTCCTGTATTTCATTAAACGATTCTGTTGCACCATACCAGGTCACATTATTCAGCATGCTTTCTTTATACTCCACGTTTGAACTGTTAAAAAGCAAAAATGCAGCGGCTTTGGCATATTGACTCCTTTCCTGAATAGGACGTAATTCATCGTATTTGGGCTCGGGCCGTTTCATATATTTCCACCATGGAAATTCCTTTTCATCGCCTCCGCCCCATGGCCATTTCTGAATATAAATGGTTGTGGTGCCTAAAGCACTAAGATCATTTTTAATGCTCGATTCAAGGCTTTGAACGGTTGCAAGTACACCAATAATGCAAAATATTCCAATGGTTACTCCGAAAAGGGATAAAAATGTCCGGAGTTTATTTACCCTGAGTTCATCAAGGGCCATCAACAGGCTGTTCCAGATTACGGTTAGTGCTTTTAGCATACTGCAAATTTAGCAAGCAAGGTTGGTTTTGCCGCCATATTCATGATGAATGGTTTGCTTTGATGAATACTACATTGGAAAACTATTACAAGCTAATCGTATTCTTTGGAAATTATTCTTCAAAACACCAAACTCAAGCCCTAAATTTGCACCACTTCACCAAAAAAATTCCACTGCTTTATGACCTGGAAGCAAGTATTCACTTCATCCATTGGTAAGAAAATCGTAATGGGCCTTACCGGTATTTTCCTGATTATCTTTCTTATTGTTCACGTGAGCATTAATGCCACCATATTTGCCGACCTCAATGTTCCTGTGTGGCCTTTTGATTCTGCAGAAGATGGGGAGATGTTTAACAAAGCTGCTCATTTTATGGGTAGTACCGTACTCATCCGTATCCTGGAAGTGGGTCTCTTCCTCGGAATTTTTCTGCATATCATACAGGGCTTAATGCTTGAACTGGATAACCGGAAAAAGCGTGGGGCACAGGGTTATGCCGTTAACCTTGGCAACAAGGGCAGCAAATGGTACAGCCGCAGTATGGGGCTTCTTGGAACCATTTTACTTATCTTTTTAATAATCCATTGGTGGCATTTCTGGATTCCCGCACGTATAACCGGCCACGACGAACTCAGGGAAATGGGGGAAATGCATGATATGTTTGGCCTGATGCAGTTTACCTTCCAGGAACTTTGGGTGGTTGTGGTTTATGTGCTAGCCTGTATTTCGCTGGCGTACCACCTGTTGCATGGTTTTCAAAGCGCTTTCCGTACAATGGGCCTTGGTAACAAAAAATGGCTGGCTGTAGTTGAGGCTGCCGGTTTGGGTTATTCCATTATTGTTCCGCTGTTATTTGCCTTAATGCCATTGGCCATGTACCTTGGTTGGGTAGGTAAATAAATACCGCTTCATTATAACCAGGCCATTAAATGTTTTTACCAAAAGGCCTAATTTGTCTGGATGGTTCAACAAGGATAAAAACCTTGATAATCAAAGTATAATTTTAGGAATTAAATTGAACCCTCAGTCTGTTTAAACTGTATAAGAAACTAAAATAATAATCGTTACGATATGCCGAATGCAAAAATTCCTGCCGGTCCACTCAACGAAAAATGGAGTACCTACAAATCAACCTGCCGCCTGGTAAATCCTGCCAACAAGCGTAAACTTGAAATTATAGTGGTTGGTACCGGTTTGGCCGGTGCCTCTGCCGCCGCCGCACTTGGCGAATTGGGGTATAAGGTAAAAGCCTTTTGCTTTCAGGATTCTCCCCGTCGTGCGCACTCCATTGCCGCGCAGGGTGGTATAAACGCTGCCAAGAACTATCAGAATGATGGCGACAGTGTATATCGCTTATTTTACGACACCATTAAAGGGGGCGACTACCGTGCCCGCGAAGGTAATGTACACCGTCTTGCTGAAGTAAGCGGCGCCATTATTGATCAATGTGTAGCTCAGGGTGTTCCGTTTGCACGCGAATATGGCGGTTTGCTCAGCAACCGTTCATTTGGCGGCACACAGGTTCAGCGCACTTTTTATGCTGCTGGACAAACCGGGCAGCAATTATTGCTTGGTGCCTATAGCGCGTTGGAACGTCAGGTAGCTTTGGGAAATGTGGAAATGCACAGCCGGCATGAAATGCTGGAGGTGGTAATTATAGATGGAAAAGCGCGTGGGGTAATTGTACGCGACCTGGTAACCGGTGAACTTGAAAAACATTTCGGGCACGCAGTATTGCTTTGTTCGGGTGGGTATGGCAATGTTTTTTACCTGAGTACCAACGCGATGGGCTGCAACGTAACTGCCGCATGGAAAGCACATAGAAAGGGCGCCTATTTTGGAAACCCCTGTTTTACACAAATACACCCCACCTGTATTCCTGTAACCGGAGACCATCAGAGTAAATTGACCCTGATGTCTGAATCATTGCGGAATGATGGCCGGATCTGGGTACCTAAAAAGCAAAACGATACCCGCAAGGCTTCTGAAATTCCTGAAGAAGAGCGGGATTATTACCTCGAACGCAGGTACCCGGCATTTGGCAACCTTGTTCCGCGTGACGTGGCCAGCCGTGCGGCAAAAGAGCGTTGCGATGCAGGCTATGGTGTTGGCACAAGCAAGCAGGCCGTTTATCTTGATTATGCCGATGCAATAATCAGGTATGGTAAAATTGAAGCAGGTAAGAAAGGATTACATAATGTAAGCGAAGCCGAAATAATCGCTATGGGCAAAGAGGTTGTAAAGGAAAAATACGGCAATCTTTTTGACATGTATGAGAAAATTACCGGCGAAAATCCATATGAACTACCCATGCGTATTTACCCTGCAGTACATTATACCATGGGCGGCTTGTGGGTTGATTATGAACTTATGACCAATATTCCAGGGTTGTACGCACTGGGTGAGGCAAATTTTAGCGATCATGGGGCAAATCGACTTGGTGCATCTGCCTTAATGCAGGGTTTGGCTGACGGATACTTCGTAATACCTTATACCATCGGAAACTTTCTGGCCGATGAAATTCACGTAAAATCTATTTCCACAGATCATCCGGCTTTTGTTGAAGCAGAAAAAGCAGTTGCCGAACGTATTAATAAACTGATGAACATCAGGGGTTCTAAAACAGTTGAAAGCTTTCATAAACGCCTTGGTAAAATCATGTGGGATAAATGCGGTATGGCGCGCAGTGAAGCCGGATTAAAGCAGGCGATTGCTGAAATACAGGCATTGAAAGCTGAGTTTTGGAGCGATGTAAAAATACCCGGTGAAATTAATTCGATGAATCCTGAACTTGATAAAGCAAACCGGGTGGCCGACTTTATTGAACTGGGTGAACTGATGTGCCGTGATGCTTTGGACCGGCAGGAAAGTTGTGGTGGCCACTTCAGGGAAGAATACCAGACTCCTGACGGTGAAGCCCTTCGCGATGATGCAAATTTCATGTATGTATCTGCCTGGGAAATGAAAGGCGAACATGAATGGGAATTGCATAAGGAAGTTTTGGATTACGAAGTAGTGAAGCCAAGTCAGCGTTCTTACAAGTAAAATTTAATAAGCATTCGTTTAATTTGAAAATAGCATAGCATGGAACATTATACTATGAATCTGACACTGAAGGTTTGGCGTCAGAAAAATTCGCAGAGCAAGGGAAATTTTGAAACCTACCCGGTGAAAAATATTTCTTCTGAAATGAGCTTTCTCGAAATGATTGATGTGCTCAACGAAGAATTGATTTCGGATGGCAAAGATCCTATCGCATTTGACCATGATTGCCGTGAAGGTATATGCGGTACCTGTTCCATGTACATCAATGGCCGTCCTCATGGTCCATGGCAGCAAAACACTACCTGCCAGTTACACATGCGTGCATACAAAGAGGGAGATACCATTGTAATTGAGCCATGGCGTGCAAATGCATTCCCGGTTATCAAAGACCTGATGGTTGACCGTTCGGCCTTTGACAGGATTATTCAGGCCGGAGGATTTATAAGTGTAAATACGGGTAACGCAGTAGACGCCAATGCGCTTCCTATTGAAAAACAACATGCTGACGATGCCTTTATGGCGGCAGCCTGTATTGGTTGCGGTGCCTGTGTGGCGGCTTGTAAAAACAGCTCAGCCATGTTGTTTACTTCGGCTAAAGTTTCGCAGCTTTCGTTGTTGCCGCAGGGCGGACCGGAGCGTAAAACAAGGGTTATCAATATGGTTGCCCAAATGGATAAGGAAGGTTTTGGGGCATGTACCAATACAGGCGCCTGCGAAGCAGTTTGTCCTAAAGGAATTGACCTGAGCAATATTGCCCGCATGAATTCGGAATACCTGGCTTCGAGTCTTGTTATGTAGAAAATGATCTTAATAATTATAAACAGCCTTTCCTTACGGGAGAGGCTGTTTTATTAATAGCCCTTTTTTTGCCTTTTACCCACAGCAGGAAGTGCAACATCCCTTAAAAAGCTTTCGCAATTCATTACGGGTATTTCAGAAAAATAAAAGTCATCCCGATCTTCTGTAATAATGTATTGGCATCCACTGTTTACAGCGGCGTAATGCTGAATACCGTCCTCAAAATCCTTGATTTTTTTATTCTTTAGCGTTGCCAATACCTCTTCCTTACCCGAATTTGATATTTCCAGCCGTTCACATAAAATCCTCATTTTTTCAAAGGCAACGGATTCCTTGCACCTTTTGCTTGCAAAATAAAAAGCGATGGCTAGGCAGGTGGGCGAAGTGTATAGTGTAAAAGAGGGATTATCCGCAAGACTTATTACCCTTGCCGACATCCTGAATTTTGGGTATTCCCGGTTCAAAACCGAAACCAATACATTGGCATCAATAAAAATCCTGGTCATTTCTTGCTTTCAAAAAATTCATTTTTGAGATCTGATCGGGATTTTTGGCGGGCTGGTGAATAGTAAGTAGCATTTTCTTCTGCAACGGCATTAACCCATGCACTTACAGGCAATTCTTCTATGCTTGCCGGGCGGCCAAATTCAAGCGCTTTACTGTATACTATTTCAGTAAACCGGCTGAGGCTGATACCAAGATCATCGCAAAGTAATTTTGCCCTTTCAATAACTTCGGCATCAAAGCTTAATGTGACTTTGGCATCCATGTTTCCTCCAACTTAAAACACAAAAATATTAATTTATACGACAAGAAAAAATTATTCTTACGTATAAATATATGTCATTGAAAATCAGCCAATTCCATGAAGGGCTCCCCCTTTTGAAAAGTATTTGTCTATTTTCCTTTCAATTTCCGGGTCTTTTTCCACGGGAGGTGCATGGTGGGGCTTTATCCTGGCGTCAATTATCAACGGGCCCCTGCATCCCCAATGCTTATGGGTCGTAAATGCTCCAATCCCAAAAATATCGTGGCTTGGATTACAGCGGGTAAACGCTACCCAAAGAAAATTCCGGAGGTTTTGTGCAGTAAACTGGCTGTCATCGCAAAGTATTATAAAGGGTGCATGCTGAAGTTCATTCATACCCGATACTGCCTTGTCAAGCTCGCCGGCTACCTGTGCATTTAATGACCTGACGAGGTTTTCGGTATCAGCCTGGTTACTGTATGCAGGCGCCTGTAAGGCTACCACACCCGGCATGCAAACATGAACAGGGCCGAAGCCGGAGAGGTTTTTCAGGCAAGAAGGTACTTCGGTACACAACTTCCTTATTGGATCACCATAGGCAGCAAACACCACTTTACTGCCGGTGTTCAGTCCTGTGCCACTGTAATCAAGCGTATCAATGGTAGTGTTGGTATAAAAATGCACATCCCGGGTCAGGTCTATTCTTTCAAGCAAATAGGTTAAAAATTCTTCTACCTGATGGGTATGAAGCTGGTTGGTATCGTCGGCTGTAATAAACAGGAATTTGGCAAGGCTTAACTGCCCCGTTCCAAGAATATGGTTGGCAATGGTAAGCAGTTCAGCCGGCTGTTTGGCAGGCATGTAAGGTGTATAACGCTCACTTCCAATTGCAAGCAAAAGTGGGTGAACGCCTGCTGCATCCACGGCATGTACTTCTTTTACACCGGGTATTTCATTGGGAATGGCATCGCCGGTCATTTCGTGGATCAATTGCCCGAAACTGGTATCTTCCTGCGGTGGCCGGCCTACAACTGTAAAGGACCAAATGGCATTTTTGCGCGCATAAACCTTGTGGACCCGCATCAGCGGAAAGGGATGCTGCAGGCTGTAGTAACCAAGATGATCGCCAAATGGCCCTTCCGGTTTGTTTTCGCCTGGGTATACTTCGCCGGTAATTACAAAATCGGCATCGGTACTAATGCAAAAACCGTCTTTGTAAGTGTAGCGAAACCTTCTTCCACCCAATACGCCCGCAAAGGTCATTTCACTCAAGCCTTCAGGTAAGGGCATTACAGCCGCAACGGAATGGGCTGGTGGACCTCCGACAAAACAACTTACTTTTAAAGGCATTCCTTTTTTATTGGCTTTGGTTTGGTGTACGCCAATTCCCCTGTGCAATTGATAATGAAGCCCAATCTCCTCATCCTTAATATATTGATTACCATTTAGTTGGATCCTGTACATGCCAAGGTTTGCCTTCATAATTCCCGGCTGTTCAATATCTTCGGTATACACCTGTGGCAGGGTAACAAACGCACCACCGTCCATGGGCCAGTGCTTTATTAGAGGAATATCTGAAATCCGGATTTCCTGGTGTAACACGGGCTTGTGTAAGGGGTTTTTCATTGGCAAAGCTTTTAATGCCGCAAGCCCTGCTCCAAAATTTTGAAAAGGAGATTTTATTGCTTTTACCGGATCATTCTTCAGTTCAACCATTTTCTGTACCAGCGAAAGGGTATCCCTGAAAATGAATTTGCTGCGGTCCAGGGTTCCAAAAATATTGGATGCTGCCCTGAAGCCTGACCCCTTCACATTTTCAAAAAGCAGCGCCGGGCCCCCTGCTTCATAAACCCTCAGGTGAATGGCAGCCATTTCAAGGTTGGGGTCCACTTCCTCTTTTATTCTGATGAGATGACCATTCTTTTCCAGGTCAGCCAAACACTCTTCCATTGATGCGTATGCCATAATACAAATATCAACGCTTTTCTTATTAATTGGTTTTCAATATGGTATTTGGTTATAAGTTAAAATTTTGCTTTTAAAGGCCTGGCGCCAATTGGCATTTAAATATTTCACCCTGGGTTTTCGCATTAACCGGGTCACTATTGTAATTTGTTCCCCATTTTTAAGGATATTTGCACCGTAATTCATCAAAATCAATGATCATGAAAGCATTGCGTCATATTGCCCTGGCTATATTGTTGTTGGCAGGTATCAGTTTATTTGCACAGGAAAAAACCGATACATTTAAAGTTTACGGAAATTGTGGCATGTGCAAAAGCCGGGTTGAAAAGGCGGCTAAGGCAGAGGGAGCAACCACCGCAGTTTGGGATAAAGACACGAAAATAATGACTGTTACCTACGATGCTTCCAAAACCTCGGTAGAGGCCATTCAGAAAAAAGTGGCTTCAGTAGGGCATGATACAGAACTATTTACCGCTCCTGGTAAGGTATATGAAAAGCTTCCGGGATGCTGCCTTTATGAGCGAAAGGCTGAAACCAAAAAGCAGGATTAACCATCTTCTATTCTGGTAAATAATTTTTTAATTGCTTGCCGGGTTTTTTACATGAACCTTGCAGGCTTTTTAATTTGCCCTTTATGGGTACCCCGATTCAGAGAACGAACGAAATTATTGAATGAAGTATAAAAACGAAATATCGCGCAGAAGAACATTTGCTATCATCAGCCACCCCGATGCTGGTAAAACCACACTTACTGAGAAACTGCTGCTTTTTGGGGGCGCCATCCAAACGGCGGGAGCGGTAAAGAGTAACAAGATTAAAAAACATGCTACGAGCGATTTCATGGAAATTGAACGGCAGCGTGGTATTAGTGTGGCTACTTCCGTAATGAGTTTTGAATACAAGGGAATTTTAATTAACCTGCTCGATACACCTGGTCACAAAGATTTTGCCGAAGATACCTACCGCACACTTACTGCGGTAGACAGTGTAATTCTGGTGGTAGACAGTGTAAACGGGGTAGAAGAGCAAACCCGGAGGTTGATGGAGGTTATCAGCATGCGGAAAGCACCGGTAATGGTTTTTATTAACAAAATGGACCGGGATGGTAAAAACCGTTACGATTTGCTTGAGGAAATTGAAAAGGAGCTGAAAATTCATTTACACCCCATGACCTGGCCAATTAACAGCGGCAAGGATTTTAAAGGAGTGTATGACCTGCATGAAAAAAGCCTCGTACTTTTTACCGCAGGTACCAAAGCGGCAGATGAGGATGTTGTGGAAATAAATGACCTGGCAAGTGAAGTTTTGGATAAGAAGGTAGGGGAGAAGGATGCTTTAACCCTGCGCGATGATGTGGAACTGGTAGATGGGGTATATGGCGCATTATCAACAGAGGATTACCGCAGCGGCAATACGGCACCGGTATTTTTTGGCAGTGCTGTCAATAATTTTGGCGTAAGGGAAATGCTGGAAACATTTATCCGAATTGCTCCCGATCCGCAGCCACGTCAAACCACTACCCGTCCGGTTACCCCTGGCGATGATAAGCTCAGTGGGTTCGTGTTTAAGATTCATGCCAATCTTGACCCCAAACACCGCGACAGGATTGCCTTTCTGCGTATTTGCAGCGGCAGGTTTGAGCGGAATAAATACTACCACCATGTAAGGCTTGATAAGGATTTCCGGTTCAGTAACCCCTACACTTTTATGGCACGGAGCAAGGAAGTACTGGAAGAAGCATTTCCGGGCGATGTGGTGGGATTGTTTGATACCGGAAACTTTAAAATAGGGGATACGCTTACTGAAGGGGAGGATTTTTATTTTACCGGCATTCCCACATTCAGCCCCGAAATATTTAAAGAGGTAGTGAACAAGGATCCCATGAAAACCAAACAACTTGAAAAGGGTTTGCTGCAGTTGACGGATGAAGGTGTGGCGCAGTTATTTACCCAGTTTGGCGGTAACAAAAAGATAATAGGATGTGTGGGTGAGCTACAGTTTGAGGTGATTCAATACAGGCTTTTGCATGAGTACGGCGCGTCTGTTCAATTCAATACGCTTCCTTATTACAAAGCATGCTGGATAACCAGCAATGATCCCCGGAAACTCGATGATTTTACCCGCTTTAAAATGCAGAACATTGCGGAAGACAAGGATGGCCACCTGGTTTATCTTGCGCAAAGCGAATGGTTCCTGAATACCGAGCGTACGAATAATCCGGATATTACTTTCCATTTTACCAGCGAAGTGCATAAGTAAAAGAAACCTTTTTGTACATTTGCTGTATTATTTGTTTTGGTTATAGCCAACTAAAGAAGACATTATTTAAAAATCTAAAATATATTAAAAGGGACTAATTTTATGGAAGTAATTTCATTGGGTCATGCTG